>OIYO01000213.1_pt1 | contig 58052 bp, 49 predicted proteins | sample 1588191 | NCBI WGS metagenome assembly OIYO01 (sample SAMN03283275) | human gut metagenome | biome: human-associated habitat; material: feces | host: Homo sapiens | place: Peru | collected 2012 | reverse complement strand
CGGTAAACTGATCGACATCTTCACGACCGACAGCAAAGGCTATTTTGTTACCCCCTATTATATCTGCGGCGACGATTGGGAACTGAAAGAGATCAGCCCGTCCGAGGGCTATCTCTTGGATCAGACAAGCCATCACATCGAAGCAGAGCCGGGACTTTATACGGTTGAGAACAATACGGCGGTAAACGGCGTAGATGAAGATATCATCAAAGGCTCTATTGCAATCATCAAACACGCCGACACGGGCGAAACTCAGATCGAAACTCCTGAGAAAGGCGCTAAGTTTGAGATATTCCTGACATCCGCCGGAAGTTATGAGAATGCTTTTGAAAGTGAAAGGGATATCCTCGTTTGCGATGAGGACGGATTTGCAAAAAGCAAGGATCTGCCTTACGGCAAATATACCGTTCGTCAGATCTCTGGTTGGGAAGATACCGAATATATGCCTGCCTTTACGGTGTATATCAACACACACGGCGAGGTTTATAAGTATCTGATCAACAACGCTCCGTTTACTTCCTATCTGAAACTTGTTAAGGTGGACAGCGAAACGGGTAAGCAGATCCCATATGCCGGAGCTGCGTTCCATCTCTATGACGCTGACGGCAACCGCATCGTAATGAAGTACACCTATCCGACGCTGACGGAGGTAGACACATTCTACACCTCGGCTGACGGTTACCTCATTACTCCGGAAAAACTAAATCAGGGTCATTACCGATTGGAGGAAGTACAGGCGCCGCACGGGTATGTGCTTCACAGCGAGCCGATTGAATTTAAGATTGACGATGACGATGCTGTGTACGATGAGGGCATCACACTGATTGTGGTTAACTTCCCGAACACACCGCAAAAGGGCGTCATCAATATCAAAAAGACCGGTGAGATGTTCAGCAGCGTTCAGACAAACGGAGAAGCTTATCTTCCGGTTTATTCGGTGACGGGCCTTGCCGGTGCTAAATTCAACATTATTGCGGCGGAGGACATCGTTACTCCTGACGGCACGGTTAGAGCCAAAAAGGGCGATATCGTTGACACCGTTATCACTTCGGCAACGGGTGAAGCGCAGAGCAAGGCTTTGTATCTCGGCAAATACAGAATTGTCGAAGTGCAGAGCCCTTACGGAATGCTGCTTTCCGGTGAACAAACCGTTGAGCTTGTTTATGCCGGACAGTATGTCGAGATCACCGATGTATCGGCGTCGTTTTATAACGAACGGCAGAAGGTGAAGATCAGCCTTGAAAAAATCATTGAGACTGATGAGCTTTTCGGCATCGGCGACGACAGAACCGTAACCTTCGGTCTGTTTGCCGATGAAGAACTGACCGCTGCGGATGGCAGTATCTTTCCCGCAGACGGGCTGATTGAAATAACTCAGCTCAAAGTCGGCGGCACGGTAAGCTTTACGACCGATATCCCGTTTGGAAAGTATTATATCCGAGAACTGCAAACGGCCGGTCCGGAGTATCTTCCGAATGACACAAAGTATCCGGTCAATTTCGGATATCAGGGGCAGAATATAGCAGTTGTTGATATCAAAGCCAATAGCGGCGAGCCTATCCTGAACGAGCTGATATACGGAAATATCAGCGGCCGCAAGGTTGACGAAGCCGGAGAAGCTGTCAGCGGTGCCGTTATCGGACTGTTCAGGGCGGATGAAACCGAGTTTACCAAGGAAAATGCTCTGATGATCGATGTATCCCGTGAAGACGGTGCGTTCGGCTTTGAAAATGTGGTATACGGTCATTGGATCGTTGCCGAAATCGAGCCGCCGGAGGGATTTATCCTTGCATTGGAGATGCACCATGTGTATGTCGATTCCGACGGTGAAACCATTGAGATCGTTATGACAAACGAGCATATCAAGGGAAATGTACTGCTGACCAAGTTCGATGCGGATTATCCCGAGAACAAGCTGACCGGTGCTGTATTTGCCGTTTACCTGGATGTGAACGGAGACGGCAAGCCGGATGATAGAGATATCTTTGTCGCAGACCTTGCAGAAACGGAAAAGGGTCTGTACGAGCTGAAGGATCTTCCGTACGGGAAATACCTGCTTCTTGAAACGGTTGCACCGGAAGGCTTTGAAAAGGACGAAACCGTTTATCCGTTTGAAATCAAAGAAAACGGTGAGACGGTTGCTATTGAAAATGAGGCCGGCATCGGCTTCTTCAACAGGGCACGGCGCGGCAACCTTATTATCGAGAAATCCTCCGAAGACGGTGTTTTGGAAGGCTTTGAATTTGTGGTCGAGGGCACGGATTTTCTCGGAAATGCTTTCTCTGAGACCTATGTGACCGATGCGGACGGCAAGATCAATGTCAGTCTGCGTCCCGGCAACTACACGGTTTATGAAAAGGAAAGCGACGGCAATATCCGTTATGTGCTGCCGGACAGTCAGACGGTGGAGATCAAGGCCGGTGAAGACAGCACCCTTGCGTTTGTAAACAACCTGAAAAAAGGATCTGTTGAATTCCGCAAGGTGGATAAAGCGACCGGGAAACCGCTTGCCGGAGTAAGCTTTGCGATATACGATGCCGAAAAGAATCTGATTGCCGAGGGCAAAACGGACGCAGACGGATTGCTCCGTTTCGATGATATTGCCTACGGTAACTACTTCTGGCAGGAAACCGCAACGGTTGACGGATATATTGCAGAAAGCGGATATCATGAGTTTTCTGTAACGGAAAACGGGCAGGTGCTTGAATTTACGGTTGAAAACGAACCGATTCCCGATGTTCCGAAAACCGGAGACGACAGCAATTTACCCCTGTGGTTCGGACTGCTCACATTGTCCGGCGGAACGCTTGCAGGACTTCTGTTCTTTGATAAGAAAAGAAGATGCAAAGCCTGAAAGTGACGGGTAGCTACTGTGGGAATCATAATCGGAATCGTATCATTTATTGCCGGCGGCATCTTCGGATTTTGCGTTATGTGCGTGCTGCAGATCAACCGTGCGGAAACAGACGCAGAATACCGGAGAGAATCGCCGAAGAAAGGAGGCTAATGTGTGTATGTAGCACTCTTTATTATCATGGATGTTCTGATCTTTGCTCTGCTGCTGATAGCGGTGTATTTCCTAATCCGCAAAATCATGGAGAAATATGAGCAGGAGCATACGCCGATAGAAAACGACATGGAGGAATTTCGCAACGAAGGTCTGCATGAGCAGGCAAAGACAGAACGATATAAGTTGGCTCATATCGAGGAGGTTGCGGCAAACCGCGACCTCCGGAATGAACAGAAAAGAGAGGAGCGTGATGAATAATGCTTGAACAATGGATCTGCTCCGGTCTGAATCTGTGGATCCTGGTCGGATTGGTAATCGCCCTTTTCGGCATTGCCCTGATCATCTGTATGTTGCCGGTTCGTAAGACCGGCGGCAGCTTCTTCCGTAAATACGCCTTTGTAATTGCGGCGGAGGTTGTCATCCTGACCGGGATCATCCTTTTCGTCATCGGCATAGTGAAGGCGTGGCCTATGTTGATTTAATATAGCTCAATTGAATCTCCTTGAAATTCGGTAACAGTACAGCGGAGGTGCGCCACGCCGTGCCTTCGCTGTACGCTTACATATTCGGATTATGGGGGGTGAGTAATGCTTGCTTTGAACTTTATCTCGGCGATTGTCTGGAAATTATGAAGACAGTTCCCGATGCTTCCGTTGATATGATTGCCTGCGATCTGCCTTATGGGGTGACGCAGAACCGGCTGGATGTTGTCATACCGTTTGAGCCGTTGTGGCGTGAGTATGAAAGAGTGATTAAGGAGCGAGGATGTATCGCACTATTTGCGCAAGGCGTGTTCTTTGTCGAGCTGGTGCAGTCAAACCGAAAAATGTTTCGCTATGATCTTGTGTGGGATAAGGTGTTGACGACCGGGTTTCTCAATGCCGGCCGTATGCCGCTCAGGCAGCATGAGCAGATTGCGATTTTTTATAAAAAGATGCCGGAGTATCATCCGCAGTTTACAACGGGACAACCGCTTCACGGAAAGGGGACTGCCTATCGAGAAAAGGAACACAAGAACAACAATTACGGTCGGTTTCATATGACCGATGACCTGCGAAAAGGCAGCACACAAAAGTACCCGACAAGTATTATCCGTGTGCCGAAACCGCATCCGAGTGTTGCTCTGCACAGGACCGAAAAACCGGTTGAACTACTGAAATGGCTGATCAACACTTATACAAGCGAAGGAGACATTGTTATGGATAATTGTATGGGTGCCGGAGGCTGCGGCGTGGCCTGCACCCAAACGGGCAGACGGTTCATCGGCATAGAAAAAGATCCTGCGTACTTTTCGGTTACGAAAAGGCGCATTGAGGCAGCAAATCAACAGTTTTTATAATTTACTTGCCAAATAGGATGCCGTATTTCAATATCCCTTACGCACATTGAAAGTTATCAGGAGGAGTTGAATATCCGGACTTGAGATGTAGATTGCTGTAAAGGAAGTTTTGCAAATGAACGAGGAAAAGAACTACAAAGAGAGACTCATGAAGATGTATGTGAAAGGGGAATTGCCGTTACTCAAAAGAAATGAGAAATTCAATTTTGCCTGTGTGCAATGCGGTGAATGCTGCAGGAACAGAGACGATATTTTGCTGAATCCTTTTGATGTGTTTCGGCTGCGCAGAGAAAAGAAAATGTCGCTTTCGGATTTTATCGAAAAGTATTGCGAATTTTACACGGGAAATTCTTCGAAGCTACCTCTTATGAGAATTAAATTCCGACCGGTGTATGAGCTGAACGGTTTCGTAACCGGTACGCGTTGTCCGTTCCTCGGTCAAACAGAAGGATTGTACCATTGCAGGGTTCATAAGGCAAAGCCGTTTGTCCGCTTTTCATATCCGCTCGGTCGGATACAGGAACTTGGAAAAGAAACAGAGTATCTCTTGCAGAATGACGGAACATGCAAGGGTGCCGTAAAGGCAAAAGATGAAAAAATCATGCAGGTGGTAGAAGACTGGATGGGTGGAAAAGAAAAGTTGGATAGAGAAGAAAGATTCAATGCCCTGTACAGTTATTTTCTTGCTAATTACCGTAAATGGATCAATGTCGATAAGCTTGCTGAGAACAAAAAGGCTTTTCCGATTTATAAAAAATGGGCGGCTATAGTTGCGGAACTTCTTTATGCCAATTATGATTTTACCTCGGATGACGACGGCTTTTTGGAACAATTCAAAACCAATATTGATGCCATACAAACCATTTCGGAAGCTGTTGTGAAAGAGTTTGCAAAACCTATTGATCTGCGTCCGAAGCCTTAACGGGAAAACAAGCCGCCAAACGGCGGCATTACATAGCTCTTGCCAAACTGAAATACCGTACTGACTGCGGTAAGGGCAGATTTTCAATAAAGGAAGGTGTTTTTATTATGGCAAGAGAAAATTCAATTACACTTGTGGGAGAGGTTTCAAAGGTACCGGTCGTCTTTTTCAATGAGGAACATCAGAACTACCGTATGGCGTTTGTTATGAAAACGGTTCGTCGTAACGGAAGAATCGACTATCCGCATGTCAATGTCTACGGTTTGACCGAGCAGGAAGCGAAGGACTATTTTAAAGCACTGCAGATAGGCCGCTTTTTGATGGTGCGCGGTATGGTTACGACAAAGATGGTCCCGAAGAAATTTCGCTGCGACAACTGCGGCGTGATAACCGAATGCGAATCATTGATCACCGAGGTAATATCCTACGGGAAACCGGTATGCCTTGAAGGAAAATATGAGGCGCTGGCTCTTGCGGAGTTTGCCAATAACCTGAGCGTGATCGGGGCGGTATGCACCGATGTAATCGGCAGGGAAAGCGGAAGCGGCGTATCGCTTACGCAGTATCAGATCGCTATCAATCGTAAATACCGTGTCAAGGAGCACGACGGTGTGATTAAGTCGGACTATCCGTGGATCAAATCGTTCGGTTCACAGGCGGATGAGGATTTGAAACATTTGCGCAAGTCCTCCCAGGTGTATATTGCCGGAGCCTTGCAAACACGGGAAATGTCTCGTTTTGTTATTTGTGAGAATTGCTCGGCAAGACTTGATTATACGGAATCGGTTGCGGAGATCGTTCCCCAGGATGTAGAGTACCTCTTTAACTGCGTGTTCGATGAGGGCGTGTAAAGGAGGCGGCTATGCGAAAAGAATGGAACATTGAAACGGTAAACATTACACCGGCCGCACCACAAAAGCAGGAAGAAGATCAGCCTGTCACGAAGACGGATAGGTTGCGGCGCTTTTTGAAAAAGAATCGGCTTCGTATCTTTCTCGGCGTTCTTTGCACATACCTCTTGTTTATCCTTTTTGCCATGCTTGTTTCGGATTATTATATTGACGAAAACGGCGTCAGGCAGCCTATTGTGTTGTCGTTTGAATATATGGCCGTGCGTGATGATTACAGAACGCTCTTAAAGCAGTATGAGGCGATTGAGAATCTTGTGGTGGATATTACGGTCGTGGACATTCACCTTGCAAATGAGGACATTACGGAGATGGAGGCTGCTACACAGTATTCGACCATTCTGGACGATCGTCTGGATGTGATGATTCCGAAGATAACGGCGATGGAACTCGGCGATGAGCAGATTGTTTTGCAGCAGTCTATGGAGACTTTGCTTTCCAACGATATTGCCGTTTATCTGCAAAAAATCATTGAGGGCTTGAAGACCGGCAATACCGACAGCGTTAATACGGCTCTTATCTGGCGGGAAAAATCTTTGGCGGCGTTCGATACAATTCGTGCCGATATGGCAAACCTTTGCGACAGAGCAAAGGCGGACAGCACATTCATCCGGGAATGGAACCTGAGTGACAGGGCACTTGAGAAGGACGCTTCGGCGTATTTGAAAACAAAGTAGGGCGAGGTGATCAAAATGGCGAAAAGCGTACGGGAGCTTGAACTGATCATTATGCGCCTGAAAAGTCAGATCGAAGCGAAGGACGAGCAGATCAAAGGGATGGATAAGTATATCCGTGAGGCTACTGACGATACGCAGCGCATTATATCCGGATTTCGTGCGTTCTGCGCCAAGGTGCTTGAAAACGAGCTGGCATACAGCAATATTACGGCAAGGGATTTGCAGACAATGACGCTTGAAGAATTGCTTGACCGGGCACAGAAGGCACATAAGCAAAATCAGCAGAAGTCAAGAGAAATCTACGATATGATGAAAAAGAAATTGATCGACAAGAATACCGTGATCGCCGGACTTACCGACCAGGTAACGCAGCTTAAAGTCATGCTTGATAATGCGGCGGAGATTTTCTCGGGAAAGACTCCAGCTGATCCGGATAACGACCGCACGGCGGCATATCTGGTGGATACGGATTCTACGGTTGAGGATGCCCGTCCGGCACTTGCTCAGACGGAGGCGTTGGAAAGCGGCGAAGAGATCGTGGATATGACGACCAACCTGACCAAAGAGGTTGAAACAGTGAGTAAATCCAAAACGGTTGTGTCCGGTCAGCAGAACTTTAAAGTGGTCGATATTGAGGAAATCAAAAAGGCAATGACCGAGCTGATGTGGCAGTACCTTGATGTTCTCGGCACCAAAGGCTTAACGGAATATCCGGAAGTTCGTGCGGAAATCGTTCGCTGTGCCGAGAAGAAAACAAGCGATTCTGCGGTGTATAACGCCCATAACGGTATGCTGGCTTCCGGCCTTATTACGGCTGAGAAAATCAAGACCGGCAGCCGATGGTTCCTCGGCGTTGAACTGACGCAGCTCGGCAGTCAGATTTATGTAGAGAAGCACGGGAAACCGCCCGTTGAGTCGGAAATGCGTGCGCTTATCCGTGAGCATGACAATCTCAAGCACGGTTATACCATTAAGGACGCTTCAAGGATATTAAGGGACACGAAGAAATATAAGTCGGTTTCAACGCACCGTAGGGCGAATACGATCAGTCTGGACGGCGGAAAACGCTGTATTCCGGACATCGTATGCTGCGGAGACGGGGTAATCGACTATTATGAGGTGGACTGCGGCAATCACCGTCAGTCGGAATTCAATGATAAGTGCAATAAGCTAAAATCCATTACAAAAAACCTGTATGTGATTGCACCATCCAGAGATATTATGCTGGACAAATTAAAGCCGCAGATTGAGAAGTGGATCGCTTCCTGCGGCGGACCGTTTGCACTTGCCAAGTCTAATATTACTGTTTATCTGACAAGCATCTACGACTTGGCAAATGGGAAATGGGCTCTGATATATAATATGGAATCGGAGGAACCTTTGTGCCTTGTGCAATTCAGGCGCAAGGAAACCGCCGGTTCGGGAAAGGAGTAACCGATGTTGGATTTTTTTCGGGATTTTATCCTCTTTAACAGGAACGGTTTCCTCGAAATCATTTACTTCCTGTGGAGGAACATATGGATGGTGGCCGGTTTGCTTTCGATCGGATATATTTTCCTGGCAGAGCAGCTCGGCACCAAAAACAACGAAGTCAAAAATGAGAGACAGATTCTCTGATATGAATACGAATATCGCTGCAGAGGCAAAGGAGAAAACACCAAGACCTCTGCATTTATTTTTATCTCAAAGGAGGGATGCTTATGCTGAGGCGGCATTATGTGCCGAGAAGCGAGGGCGAGCTGGTTTATTCCAGTCCGCCGACAATTAAAACCTATGTACCGATGCTGCTTAATCTCTTAGTGTATATCATCACATTTGCGCTGTGGATGTACCTTGATTCTGCCTACTACGGCTTCGGAAGCAAGATTATAACGCCTCTGACCGGTGCTATGTGGGTAGTAGGTGCGGTTTTTGCGCTGATACTTCCCAGCCAGCGTGAGGAGATCATACGGCATACAAAGTGGTTTATTCTCGGATATGTCGGGATCCTCTTTCTGTATCGCTATGTCATTATTGCGGTATCGGGTGTTTCTGCGGATAATCTGACGGCTGCCTTTAATCAGGCAATTGCGTCTTCGTCTGCGACGGCGGTGGTCGGATGGCTGCAAAACCTTTTGTGGATCATTGCAATCACATACCCGATTGCGTATTTTATCTTTCAGGCAAAGAAAATTCCGCAATTCTTCGGCACACGCTCCAAGCAGCGTGCGACAAGAGAGATACGGGATGTACGGGACAATACCAAACCATATTAAACGGAAAGGAGAGATGCTATGCTTAATCTTCCAAGCATATTAAGAAAGTCAAAGCCGGGTCACGACGACGATTTGAAGATACTGCGCAACTGGAAGGAATACACGGACGATCGCAAGAGCATGAAATATTTGATGTACGAGCTTGAAATGCACGAACCCGGCGGGAATGTGGTTCATTTTTATAAGGCGATCAAGCTCACCCGTATTATCCGACTTCCGAAAAACGCAAAGCAGAGCGAAAGCTTTATGTCTATGCATTCGCAGGTGCTGGCGGCTGTGTGGGAACGCAATATCAAACTGCTCACCGTAATCGCAAACCTGCTGCATCCCGTGCCTCTCGGCATGATGTATTTATACGGTGTGCAGGGTGTGGCGGATACGGCCGAAAAGGCAAAATATATTGCGGATAACGATTTCATTGCCCTGTCAAGTACCCTGCAGGGCACCTACCGAGTGCTGGAACACCGTATTCTGACTTATGACGAGCTGGAATGGCTGACGGAGAAGATGTATATGATGGATAAGATGACCGTGCTTCGCGGTATTCCGCAGGCTAAGGACGGCGGTGTCGATGTCGGCAGTAAGGGAATGGGCAATAAGTCGGTCAATCCCGACGCACAGGATACGACCGAGGAATATATTGCAGGTATGTCCGACAAGGAATATATCCTGCAAATCATATCGAGCCCGGTAAAATCGGAACATCTGGAGCGCTGGCTGGCACAGACGGCACAGGAAATGACCAAATGGAATAAACAGCTGCAGGGAATGACCTCGATGAATTTCTCTATCAGTATTCCTATGATGTATATGGCAAACCTCGGCGCAAGTCAGGGATGGAGTCATTCTTATACAGATGCGGACTCTGTTACGAACACAACGGGAGAGAGTATTTCTTCGTCTGTTGCCAATTCCGTAAGCGAGTCGGTCAGTCATACGGTAGGGGAATCTATCGACAAATCGCTCGGAACCAGCAGGACCGAAACAAACGGTACAAGTCAGGGATTTTCAAGAGGTCACAGCTTTGCAGAGACGCTCGGGCAGAATCAAAGTCACAGTACGGGAACAACGGTCGGGGACGGAACCAATCAGTCTTTCGGCGGTTCCGAGAATATGTCGCATTCGGTTTCCCAAAACCAAAGTCAGGGCGTATCTCACAGCCAGTCGACAAACGATACGGTTTCCGAAGGCGTTTCCAACAGCTTTTCGCAATCGCAGTCGCTCAGCCGGTCGCATACGGATTCAACTTCCGAATCGGTTACGAATTCCACAACAAGCGGTGTATCCGGAAGTCAAAGCTTTACGCAAGGGTCTTCCTATACCAGCGGTGTAAACAATTCCTCTTCGACGACTGTTACGGACGGCACAAATCACTCTGCGAGCAGTGGTACGAACTCAAGCGTATCAAACGGTTCAAACTGGTCGAACGGTACGACGTCCGGGACGAGCACAACAAACGGAACAAGCGGTTCGTCCGGTTGGTCCAACAGTTCTTCAGAGGGGACGACCTCGGGGATCAGCGGCGGTATTTTTGTTATTAACGGATCCTCCGGCGATTCCAGCAGTACAACGACCGGAACAAGCGGTTCGGAGGGATGGAGTCAGAGCTCGTCCGTTAATAACTCAACTACAAGCTCTGTCGGCGGTTCGACAACAAATAGCTTCGGTACTTCCAATTCCGTGACAAACGGCAGTTCACATTCCGTTTCAAGCGGTACGACGACCGGAACCTCGCAAAGCTGGGGAAGTAACCAAAGCACTACGCAAAGCAACGGCTGGAATGAGAGTGTATCGCAGTCCTTCGGGCAAACGACAGGCAGCTCGGACACGGTTGGCAGCACGATCGGCACCAGCGTCGGGCAAACCAATTCAAGCAGCGTTTCCCACAGCAACGGCGAATCGTGGGGAACCAACTCTACTGTCGGGACCGGCGAAAGCTGGTCTACGGGTCAGGGGACGAATTGGAGCAGCGGCACTTCCCATAATGAATCGTTCAGCAACAGCGACACGGTAGGTGCTTCGCAAAGTCAGAGTACCGGAACAACTTCTTCGCAAACCGACGGGACATCTCATTCTGTCAGCCACGGAACAACGCAGACCGATTCCTTTACGCACAGTACAGCCGATACAAACGGCAGGAGCTGGGGTACAACAACAGGGACCTCTCACGGGAACAGCACCTCGCAGAGCATCGGGCATACCGTAGGACAGGCGATGGGGACCAGCGGTACCATCACAAACGGCTCAACGACCAGTATGGGTATTGGTCCGGCAATCGGCTATGCAAAGAGCTATCAGTGGATTGATCAGGAGGTCAAGAATATTTTGACCTTGCTTGATTTTCAGAATATGCGCCTTATGAAGGCTCTGCGCGGAAACGGTGCATTCTTTACGGATGTGTATATCGCTACCGATTCTACCGAGAGCCTCGCGGCGGCGTCGATTCTTGCAAAATCCGCCTGGGCAAACACCGAGGCAATGATCTGCCCACTGCAGATATTGGACCTGACGCCGGAGGAGCAGAACCATCTGATTTATCATTTCTATGCTTTCAGCGCGGACAACCGCAAAGAGGGGCTGGGCGGCAGGATGGAATCGTATCGGTATTCTACCATTTTGCTGTCCGATGAATTTGCGGCATATACGCACCTGCCCCGTATTTCCGAGGGCGGTGTGTTTGCCGATGTCGGAGATGTGCCGAAATTCGCAGTTCCGTCTATGAAAAAAGGCGACATCTATATCGGGAAGGTGCTTTCCGGTGAGCGCTGGACGCCTTCTACCGGATATGAAACACCGTTTGAATACCGGCTTGAAGAAAGCGAGCTGATGCACGGCATTTTCACGGGAGAGTCCCGTTCGGGTAAAACCGTCGCCGCAACAAGATTTGTTTCGGAGCTTACCAAGGTGCGCCGTAAGAGCGGCAAGCGTCTGCGTATCGTGGCACTTGATCCGAAACAGGATTGGCGTATTCTCGCAAAATTTGTGGAGCCGGAGCGTTTCCATTTTTACAGCCTCGGTAATCCGGAATTTCTGCCGATCAAGCTGAATATCCTGAAAGTTCCGCACAATGTAAATCCGCAGGTTTGGCTTGACGGCATTATAGAGATCTACTGCCGTGCCTACGGTCTTATGGAACGCGGCAAGGCGATTCTTGCAGAAACGCTGTATGCGCTTTACGATGAAGCAGGCGTATTTGAAGACAGTCCAAATTGGCGTGAATTTGTTCCGGAGCGTTCCGCAAAGGTGACCTTCCCCAAGGTCTACGAGCGGATGAATCAGATCAAACTTGATCTGGAAGATCCGCTGAAATCCGGCAAGGGACGAATGGGCAATGAGGCGAGAGACGCATACACCCGCGTTCTTGACCGTATGCAGATCTTCGGGCGCAAATTCTCGATTGAAACACGCCTGTTCGGACAGGAGGACGGCATCGGCGTTGATGAGCTGATCGGCAAGGACGATGTGATCGTTCTGGAAAGCTACGGGCTTGAAACGACATTCCGCAACTTTATGTTCGGATGTATTACCTCCGGCTTTTTCAAGTATGCGCAGGGACACGAAGGCGGGTTTTTGGCAGATGACCAGTATGAGACCGTCCTTGTCATCGAGGAGGCAAACGAAGTGCTGACCGGCTCCGATACGGCAGGCACGGGGAATTCCTCTATGCCGTCCTTCGGCGGTCAATCGGAATTTGAGCGTATCCTTGACCAGGCAGCCGGACTCGGCTTGTTTGTGTTCAGTATTACGCAAAAGGTTGCCGATATGCCGTCTTCGGTCATTGCCAACTCCGGCCTTATCTTTGCGGGAAAGATCTCCCGTCCGGACGATGTCACTATCATTATTCGTAAAATCGGCAGAGAAGAGCGTTACGATGACCGTGACATTCTGAAATGGTTTCCTCGAAGTCCGATCGGCTGGTTTGTCTGCCGGTCTTCAAGAAACTTTGATTTTAAAGATGTGGAGCCGGTTCTTGTCCGTGTGGAACCTCTCAATATCGATCCGCCGAACAACTTTGAACTGGAAACCCGTATGATTCAGAAGCAGGCAATCGGCTTGCTGGAATAAACGGCTTAGGGCCTTAAAAAGCCCTGAGTACATAACCGAAAAAAGGAGGAATCCGAATGTTAAAGGGAATCTATTTTTTAGAGACGAACAGCAGCGTCCTTTCAGATATGGAGGGGTGCTTCACCATTAATGACGCATTTGTCTATAAGGGCGGCTGCGGGGTGATACGGGAAGCCGTAAAGCAATTGGAAAAGATGCAGGATGTCAGCTTTATTGTGATTTCGGACAGATTGATCGACGGCACCTGCGAGGAGGCTTTGGAACAGTTCTCAACAATTTCAGCGCAAATGATCGTTGCTACATCGACAAGGGATGAGCTTATGAGAACGAGACTTGCCAAACGGGCAAAACTGCTGCCGTATCCGTACTCTTATGAAGAGCTGGACGCTCTGCTCAAAAAGATCTGCGGTTCGTCTTCCTATGAGGACGGCGAGATCGAGGACATTGCAAACAGCGATATTTCCCGGGATGTGGATAATCCTTTTTCCGCAGGAAAGAAAGCGGAGGACAAACCCGAGCCGGAACCGGTTATTCGCAAAAGTTCCTTTCAGGACAGACTGAAGGATGTGCAGCTTTCAAAAACATCCGAGCGTGCCGGAAGAATGACGCCGCAGCATACCGTCGTCATTTACAACCAGAAGGGAGGAGTCGGAAAATCAACCATAGCAAAGGAACTTGCCATTGCAATGACCTGTCTCAGTATTCAAAAAGGGAAGGAGCTGTACCGGCCGAAAGTTTGCCTTTGCGATTTGGATTTGGACTCATCGGATATTTCATCTTTGCTCGGTCTGCCGCTTGAGCCGAATATCAAGCAATGGTCCGACGATATTTCCAAACAATATGAAAAAGCAAAAAAGATGGATACCGTTTTCTTTTCCGAATGGGATATCAAGCAGAATTATTTGCAGCAGCACGAATCGGGGTTGTATGTGCTTACGGCGCCGGAAATCAAAACGGAAGGCATCACTATCAATTATCGCACGGTGAGTACGATCATAGAGAATCTGAAACTGTGTGAGTTTGATGTGATTATCGTTGATACCGGTGCGAACATATTGGATTACACGATCTCGGCAATACTTGCGGCAACGGATATTCTGGCACTTTCAACATGCGATGTTGTGTCAGCCAAAAGAATTGACGGAGTGCTTGAGGATATTCTTTCGAATGTTGACGCCTTTGACAGAAACAAAATGAAACTGCTTATCAACCGATATGACCCTGCGTTCAATATAACGCCGGAGGAACTTTCGGGAGTGCTGCAGATGCCGCTGATCGGAGTAATACCGGACTGCCGGGAAATCACGAATGTAAATAACGGGGGCAACTCTGTTTTTTACGGGAATACGAGAAGCGGAGATAAGCAAAAAGCATTTGCGAATGCAGTTCGTGCCGTGGCAAAGCGGTTGTTGGAGTTGGATATCGGTGAGCATACTGCGGTAACATCGTTTGATGAAAACAGGGAACCCCGATTGTTTGATTTCTTATTCAAGCGAAAGTAAAACCGCAAGCATTGACAAACAAGCGTCATTGTGCTATACTATACAATAGAATAACGGAAATACACAAAAACAAATATAAAAAGTGGTGCAATATGAAACTGAAACTATTACTTCTCGGTTTGGCAGCAGCGGCAAATGTCTTTGTGGCGATACGATTCAGACAGCCGATGGCTTTCGTGGTTGCCGGTGCAATTGTTGCTGTGATGATCTACTGCTATCTGACCGGGGCAAAAAAGGATAAATCCCAATGACACCGAAGTGAATATGCGAAGTGTGGAAAGGATGTGGTGTTAACTAAAAAAAGGAGATGGATGTTATGATATGGCTTTTAAATTATCTCTCCTGTACAAGGAGGGAATAGTATGGCGGAAAGCATTGCCCGAAACTACAGTGAATCCGCTGCGGTTTATGAGGAAGTGCTGAGCGGCAAACCGTGGCCGGAAGGCTTCTGGATGCCGACAACAAACAGCAGGAGGATCACAGAGATCCTCAGGTATTTATTCCTGGACAAATTGAAAATGAAAGAGTATGAGGTCGCAAAAGCTGCGCTGACTGCCGACTTCATAAATGAATATGAACTGTCCGTATTGGTCGAAAAGGCGGATCGCCCGCCCGAGATGAATGACGGAGAGTTCTTTTATTTACTCTGGTATGTTTTCCCCGATAAGCGACCGGGCGATGACGAACTGATTATCAAGGTATACCGTGATGTATTATCGGGAAAACGAAAAAACTTTCCCAGAGGATATTTCTTGAAAAACAGTCAGGTTGAGCACAGGGCGATCGTTTGCTTTCGCTATCTGTGCGAAGAAGTCCTGAAGCTTGACAGCGAGGGGATTTGCAGAACATTTACGAAAACCTACGGGATCAAAACCCTATCAAAATACAAACTGAAGATGCTGGTCGATATCGTATACGAGTCGCTGTTTCATTTAATGAATGCAGCATACCCGGAGCTTTCCGGAAAGCTTGAAAATTACCGTTTTGATAAGAGACGGCACGAAAAGGAGGGGGAATCAGATAATGCCGATTGATAACGCTTTCGCAACGCATCCCGGAAAAGCAGCGGAGGCAAGCGAAAAGAAAAACGAGGATTTTGCGCACGCTTGGGTTAAGGACGCAGTCAGCTATCAGATCATCGCCGACGGCAACGGCAGGAGTGACATTCTCAACCCTGCCGCATTTGCGGTCAATGAGATCCAACGCTTTATTGACAGCTATTCGGAGCCGGGAATGAGTATTACCGAAATCAAGCGTATGATTTCCGGCGCATTCCATTGTGCAAACCGTGTGCTGCTTGCTTTCAAAAAAGCAAACGGGGAGCTTTATACTAACAGCGTGTTTGCAACCGTGGATCTAACGGCGATAACCGAGAAAAATGAGTTTGTTATGGCTCATGTGGGAGACGGCCGGATATATCTGATTCGCAATCAGAAAATGCAGCAGCTGACCAAAGATCATACCGAAGCCCAAAGGCTTTGCGAGCTTGGAAAGATTACACGGGAGCAAATATTCCAGCACCCGGATCGGGACCTTTTGACATCCGCCCTCGGTTTTGAAAATCCGAGAATCGATATCCGTGCCGGTCGGGTGCAAAGCGAAGATATCGTGATGCTCTTGACCGACGGGGCGCACAAGGTTATCAACAGTGATCAGCTTCATCAGATTATCTTTGAGTGCGGTAATTGCTTTGATACCTGTAACGGCATCATAAAGGTTGCCAATGCTTTGGGCGGTCCCGATAACATTTCGGTCTGTGTGTCTTATTTGAAAAAATAATCCCGTACGGGTTGAATAGGAATTGATTTTGAAGAAGAAAGCGTGTGTGGGGTTGTACCCATACACGCTTTTGCTGTAAGGAGGAAAAATGAGAAGAGTATTTTTATTTGTCATTTGTGTTGCTCTCGGACTGGCAATGATACTATCGGGATATCTGATTTTTGATTATTATCTCGATCAACTCAAAGCCGAGAGCGCATATGACGAGCTTTTGGAATTTGCAATGTCAGAGGAAGCGGAAGCGACAGAGCCGATATTAAATTCAACAGCCGACGACACAACGGAAACGACAGAAGATCCGGAGACGGATTCTCTGGCATCTGTTGCTTTTGAAAAGCTGACCGCAGAATATCCGGATACAGTCGGCTGGCTTTATTGCGAAGGGACACCGATCAATTATCCTGTTGTACAAAGCAAGGATAATCTTCGCTATCTGCGCCGTCTTCCGGACGGCCGCTACAATGCGGCGGGCTCACTTTTTGCCGATTACCGTTGCAAGGAAGTCGCAGCTTCCGGCAATTATATCATTTACGGGCACAATATGAAGAACGGATCAATGTTCGGAACGCTCGTAAGGTATAAATCTCAAAACTATTATGACGAGCATCCGACTTTGTATTATCTGACACCGGAGCGCACATTCCGCATAGAGTTGATAGCCGGGTTTGTGACGAGTCCCGCAGGGGAAGTGTATGACACGCAACTGTCAGCTGAGCAAGTCAGGCAGCTTTGCACCAGATCGAGTTTTAAAAGCAGAACCGTACCGCAGGACGGAGATGTGTTTATTACATTGTCTACCTGCAGCTATGAGTATGAGAATGCACGTTATGTCGTGATAGGAAGAATAATCGAAATATAAGCCATTGAACAGGAAATAATATGATGAAAGGCGGTGCAGAAGGAGAGAGGTTGTTTGAAAAGGGATGGCTTAAAGGCTATAGGTCTTATTGTATTTGGACTGCTGACGGCAGGGCTTATATACCCGTTTTTTCATGAAACGGGGCATACCATTGCCGCATTGAGTTTTGGGGCGAGTGTAAATGAGTTTGTGCTTTTTCCGCTGCCGAGTGTGTTATGCAATATGGTTAATGTCAGGAATGCAGGTCGGATTGCGGTTGGATTCGGCGGTATGGTTTTCCCGCTGTTGACAGCGCTGCTCATTTCTCGGCGAAGATTTTTGCTGTGGTATTTGCGTTTTTTGCTTATGAGCATATCGTTGCTTGCAATCGGGATATCCATTATTTCGGTAGCGTTTGCGGTGAATCCGCAGGATGATATGGTTCAGGTGCTGAAATTTGGGGGATGTGATAAGACGGTGTTGCTTGCAGTACTGGGAATCGGCTTTACGGCGCTGTTGGCGTTTATTGTTCGGGACAGACCTCTTGATAGAATTTTGAAATATTTTAATGTATAAAGAAAAGCCGATGGAAATAATCCGTCGGCTTTCGGTTTCAAGTGATATCAGCGTCGATTTCTTGCGTAGAACTTCTGGTTCTTAACATTGACAAAATCTTATTCGCCTCCCCATTATAGCAGAAATTGCGCTTTGTGTCAACACAAAATAATTACTTTGCTGCCCTCAAAATCGACATTTTTCAAAACTTTTCTTCTCGTATACCGCAAAAGGGCACGAGGTTTTATAATTTTTATCGTCAGGAAAATGGTCAACCATTCTGACAAGAAAGGAGCTTAACTATGCCTAAAAAAGGTGAACACATCTACAAAAGAAAAGACGGTCGCTGGGAGGGCAGATACCGGGACGGAACTTATCGCAACGGTAAAGCAATCTACCGATCCATATACGGTCAAAACTATTATGAGGTTAAGAAACGGCTTGCTATATGTGAGGAAGTAAAAGCGGCGACTAAGTCGCCGTCAAAGAAGCCGCCGTTATTTAAGGATGCGGTTATTCTGTGGCAGAAAACCAATGTCGGTCGTTACAAGGGCGCAACAGCACTGAAATACGATAACCTGATAAACAATCATATTCTTCCGATTCTCGGCGAATACAGACTTTCAGAGCTTAATACACTTTTGCTCACAGACTTTATGGACAACAAACTGACGCAAGGACGGATCGACCGCAGTGGTGGTCTTTCTTCTTCCTATGTAAGGAGCATTATGCTTGTTGTGCAGGAAATCATTGATTTTGCAGAAGAGGAAAACATGTGTGCAGTAACGAAAGCAAAAATCCATAAGCCCAGAGCAGAAAAGAATGAACTTGAAATACTTGATGTCAGTTCTCAGACCTATTTGGAAAAACAGCTGATTCTGTCGCCGGACGAAACAGGCATCGGAATTTTACTTTCGCTTGGTACCGGGCTGCGTATAGGCGAGGTCTGCGCTCTCAGATGGTCTGACATTGACTTTGAAAAAGCAATACTTCATATTCGCTCTACTGTCGCACGGGTGAAGAACACAGACGGCACAGGTATGACAAAGCTGATCATCGATAAACCGAAAACCAAGTCATCGCTTCGGGATATTCCGATTCCCAAACGGCTAATGGACATTCTCGTACTATTGTATGAAAAGCGAAGATCCGAATATGTCATATCCGACAGAGACGGATTTGTCAGTCCGAGAACATACGAGTATCGATTTCATAAGGTGTTTGAAGAAAACCATATCAAGTCAGTAAATTATCACGCACTTCGACATACCTTTGCGACTCGCTGCATTGAACACGGCGTTGACGTAAAAACGCTCAGCGAAATCCTCGGTCACTCCGATGTTGCAATTACGCTTAATACTTATGTGCATTCCTCGATGGATAGAAAGCGTGAGCAGCTTGAAAAACTGACAAGAGTTTCGGCTTGACCAATGAATGAAATATGGTCAGAAAAGCCGGAATCCCCGCACACTATCTGCTTCCTCAGCCGATTCCGTTAAGAACCAGAAGTTCTACGCAAAATGAAAATCGCACATTTTTTTGCGGGTCAATTGAACGCTCGTTTGATTGAGAGGTTGAGAGGTAGTCTTTAGGATTTTATGAAAGAAGAAAAATATATGGAGAGCACTACTGATCGCAAACAAGAAGTCCTTAGCACCTGTCTTGATACGTTTATAAAAAATGGATTGTATTCGACTTCGGTAAGAGATCTAAGCAAGGCGCTTAATCTGCAAGCCGGAGCAATCTATTGGTGGTTCAAAGATAAAGACGATGTTGTTGTCAGCTGTGCCGAGGAAGCAGCAATGCGTCTTGAAAATACCTTGATCACACCGGCACTGAAGGATATGCGTGATCCGGAACGACTGATGAAGCGCCTTAAATCAAGAGCCGACGAAATGCGTCCGACTATGAAGTTTTTCGCCAGCGTTTGCACCTGCGAAAAGTATGAGGAACACCTGCAGCCGGTCCTCGACAGGCTTGCCGAGCGATATGAGAAATATGCACAGTGCTTTGCAGAAGCCTTGAATTGCGATTTTGACGAGGTTGCCCCGTATGTGTACTTTGCTATTACGACGGTGACCGACTATATGATTTTCGGCGAAGCAAAATATATTAAGCCGCAGATCGAAATGATAAAAGCGGCAATCAAAGGATTTTTGAAAGAAGACTAAAAGAGGGAGTTGAAATACGTGATTAAGTATAAAGCAAAAACGAAAGATTGCTTACTCACAGTCAAAGTGAAACTTCCCTCAAACAGCAGCTTGAACGAAAGAGAACTTGACTTCTTTTCGAGAAAATTACTTCGTGGTTTTTTCAAGCCGCAGGTCTTGAAGAAAAATCTTATTGTTTACACGGGACCGGTCGGAATTTCTTTATACGAACGTCTGCAAAAGCCAATCAGTAAATACGATTTCTTTTTCATCATCGAACAAGTCGTTGATGCATCGCTGAAACTGCAAAAAAACGGATTGCCTTGGAATAAAGTTGTATGGGATCTTCAGCACGCTTTTGTAAACGAGACGACCAAGGAAGTCCAGCTTATCTATCTTCCTCTTGATACTGTTCCTGTAGATAACAGCATTATTACCTTTATTGAAAATATTATTTATTCCGCAAAACCGTTTGACGAGCATGACCCGGATTTTGTTTCAAGGTTTGTCTACTTTATAAAGTCGCTTCCCGGGTATGATCCGAATAAAATTGAAAAGCACATTGCAGAAGAGGATCGCAGCGTCGTTAATACAATAAAGAAACACGCAACCGGCGGCAGCGGTTTTATGACCGATAAGCGCAAGGATTATTACGACCACTATGAGCAAAAGAACGCTGATAGCGACGATGAGGCTACCGGGCTTTTGAGGGATGATGACGAGGCGACCGGCTTGCTTGTCGAAGAGGAAGAGGCGACCGGTTTACTTTCGGAAGACGAAGATACTGCGTTATTGGTGGACGATGACGACGAGGCTACTGGGTTGCTTACTGAAAACGGCAATGTGCTGCCTAGTCATCAAACCACAGTGACAAATGTTTACTTCCCAACACTGTACAGAGTTTTAACGGATGAGAAAATATCGGTAAATAAGCCGGTTTTCCGTCTCGGAAAAGAAAAAAGCTATGTTGACTACTTCGTCACGAATAATATCGCAGTCAGCAGAAGTCATGCGGATATCATTACCCGAGGAAGCAAGTATTTTGTGCGGGATCTCAACTCAAAAAACCACACATACATAAACGAACAGATGATCCCGATACAGGTTGAAGTGGAGATACATAACGGTGACAGGCTCAAGTTGGGCAACGAAGAATTCGTGTTCAACACATAAATCTCGATAAGGAGCGTAAACAATGCATTATATTGCAACGGCGGATACCGACATCGGTATTTCAAAGGATACAAACCAAGACAGCGTTTTAATAAAGCATGCCAAAGCAGATGGTGAGGAGATTCTCCTGGCGGTCATATGCGACGGTATGGGTGGACTTTCCAAAGGCGAGCTTGCAAGTGCTACGGTTATCAGGGCATTTGCAAAATGGTTTGATGAAGAGCTTCCTTATGAGCTTGATCATGTTGATTTGCAGGTAATAGGCGCAAAGTGGTCACTTTTACTCAAGGAACTGAATGCAAAAATTCTTGAATATAGCCGTGAAAACGGAATTGAGGGTGTCGGAACGACATTCTCCGGAATTTTGTTTGTCGGCGGTCAATACATAATCGGTCATGTCGGCGACACACGTGTTTACCACATCGGAACGGCATTGCACCAGCTTACGACGGACCAAACCTTTGTTGCCCGTGAAATAAGCAGAGGCACATTGACCTTGGAGCAAGCAAAGACCGATAAGCGGCGCAATCTTCTGCTGCAATGCGTAGGCGCGTCCAAAACCGTTGAACCGCAGATCATCTGCGGGAAGGCCGAAAAAGGTGCTTATATGCTTTGCTCCGACGGTTTCCGACACGAGATAAGCGAAGCTGAAATATATGAATCGCTTAACCCGATCAATCTGATGAACAAGGATGCTATGCACAACAATGCAAAGTATCTGATTGAACAGGTTAAGAAAAGAGAAGAAAAGGACAATATATCCGTTCTTCTAATCAAGGCGGAGTGAGGTGTGGGCATATGACTGAGATAGGAACCGTAATCGACGGCAAATATGAAATATTGAAAGAAATCGGTCGCGGCGGTATGTCTGTTGTTTACCTCGCAATGGACAAACACCTGAACAAGCAGTGGGCTGTTAAGGAAATCCGCAAAAAAGGCAGCGGAAAGAATGACGAGATCGTCGTCAACAGCCTGCTTGCCGAAGCAAATATGATGAAAAAGCTTGATCATCCCGCTTTACCACGAATTGTTGATATTATTGACAACGGCGTGACAATTTATGTCGTGATGGACTATATCGAGGGTGAGTCACTGGATAAGATACTTAATGAATATGGAGCGCAGCCGGAGGAGCTTGTCGTAAACTGGGCAAAGCAGCTGTGTGATGCACTTTCTTATCTGCATTCGCAAAAGCCCCCGATTATTTACCGTGATATGAAACCGGCGAATGTAATGCTCAAGCCTGAGGGCAATATCAAGATAATCGACTTCGGTATTGCCAGAGAATATAAGGAACAAAACCTCGCGGACACGACGGTGCTCGGCACAAAGGGTTATGCTCCGCCGGAGCAGTACAGCGGACAGACCGACCCGCGCTCGGATATTTTCGCGCTCGGCATGACGATGCACCATCTGCTCACCGGCGTTGACCCGCGAAATGGAGAAGCATATGCTCCCGTGCGTCAATGGAATCCGGAGCTGTCCGAGGGCATTGAAATTATAATCGACCGCTGTGTTGAACCGGCAGCGGAAAACAGATATCAGAGCTGTGCAGATCTGCTTTATGACCTTGAACACCCCGAACTGATTACTAAAGGCTTTAAGAAAAAACAGCGGAGAAAACTCATTTCCTTTATTGTGGCAATCGGTATGTCGGCGATTATGGCAGTTGCAGGACTTGCCCTGAACTTTACCGCTACAAGCGTGAACAATCAGGATTACGACGCTAATATTGCCGGCAGCGACCCGTCTAAGTATTATGCGGCGGTCAGTATTTATCCGGCGCGTGTTGATGCATACAACATGCTGATTGAGTATTACAAAAATCACGAGGCTACAAACGAACAGATTACCAAGATAGGCAATACGATTGAGGCAAATGCCGATTCACTCGATCTGACAAATCCGGATATAGCTGATATGTATTACGATATGGGAAAGCTGTATTTTTCGGACTATGACGGTTCATTCAAAAGCCGTGCCGTGAGCGCACAGAGCTTTTTCAAGGCAGCGGCAACGGCTGATGCGAGTTACAGCAAGAAAGAAATCGCCGTTTGCTACAATTCCATATGCGAGTTTATGACAAAGCAGAGCACGACGGCGGAGCATTCATTGCAGGAATATACGGATTTGTTTACCGAAATTCAAAAGGCAATGGATATCGTTGATAAAGCGACGGACAGCGAAGCCAATTACGATAAGATTTCGCTTTATTATGTAACGATGCTGCTTGTCAACGATCAGGCGGAATATATGGCAGGCGTCGGCTTTGAACGCCAAGAAGCGCTTGATCTTATGTCTCAATTATACCAGAAAGCAAACGGGATTACATCAACACTTTCGTATGTGAACAATCTCAAGGATGAGATCGGCTCCGGCTACGACTCGTTTGTTTCGAATATTAACGCAAAGTACAACGAAGTTGAAAAGCGTCAGCAAGGAGGTAAGTAAGAATGGCACAAACTCTGCAACTCTTATCCATTATCTCCTTCGCCGTCGCAGGCGCGTGCCTTGTCCTTGCCGTGTTCTTCTGGTTCTTCTTTAAGATACCGAATGTTATAGGCGATCTTTCTGGCCGAACGGCGCGTAAGTCAATAGCCAAAATGAGAGCCGCAAACGAAAAAACCGGCAGCAAGTCTTATAAGGCAAGCAAAACAAATGCCGAGCGAGGAAAGCTTACCGGAACTATGCCGGGTATCGGTAAAGAAAAGAAACCGGACGGAAATCCCGAAACCGGGCTTTTGTCCGAAAACAAAGCTGAAGGATTTGATCCTGAAGCAACCGGCATTTTGGATAATGAAGCAACAAGTATTCTCGGCTCTGAAACAACGGGGCTGCTTGTGGACGAAAATGCAACCGCACCGCTTGATACAGAAGACCCGATAACTCCTGTGCGGACAGGCGGCAAAAAGCTTGAAATGATTGAAGAGGTTATGCTGATCCACACCGACGAGGTGATTGGATGAGAAGAGTCAAAAAGATCAAACGATTATTTTGGCTTGCGGTAGCATTTATTGCGGTAGCTTCCGGAACATTTCTGCTTATGCCGTTGGTAACCGACGCAACGCAAAACAGGCGAATGCTGACAATGGCAATCGGAATAGCATTTTGGCTGTCCTCCATTGCAGGCTACGCTTTGCTGATAGCGGCAAACATCGAACGCAGATGGTTTATCAGCCACAGAGCGGATGGAAATCTGAAAATGAATTGTCTGCCGGGGGCAATATCGTTTTTTTGCAATGTTCCCGGAACGGTTTTCGATGTGGTTATGTTTACGAGCTTGGTTATGCTTCTCGTAATCGCATTTACAAAATGGAGATACGACTATATCTCCTATATCTTATTGTCCCTGTTTTATCTGTCGTTAAACCTACACAGCATGTTTAACGGGAGAATCTATAAATCAACTAAATTCAGACGCACAAGGAGAGATTGTAGTTATGACTAATGCAAAGAGCAATGCTGTACAACGGTTGCTTGCGGCGTTTTTGTCGATGCTGATGGTGTTATCCATAATACCGTTTTCTATCGTGGCAAATGCTTCAACAACCACACATCCTGACAAGGTTACCGTGACTGTCGTCGATGACGAAACAAACGAGCCTATTAAGGATGCAAAGGTATCTTTTACGATTTATGACAACGATGCAAACAGTATAGTTGTAGGAGGCACAGACGAACCGACCGATGAAAACGGTGAAGTTGCTGTGCTTGATGCAGTTTCCGGGAATATTTCAATTTCCGAGATCACTGTTTCGCATGCTGACTATGAGACATATTCTAATGAAGCTTACAATCAGCCGATAAAAAGTCTCGATGATAACTTCATCATCAAACTAACCTGCAAGAAAATCAGAGATGTTGAGATTTCCGGCAAGACACTTCCTTACACCGGCGACGCGCAGGAACTTGTTTCTGTGACGGAAGTTGAAGGCGATACCGTTATGTACGAGCTTGACGGCGGCGTTCCGACTTCTGTTCGTCCTATGGCAACGGATGTCGGCACTTACAACATAAAGGTCACTGTTATAAGAGCAGGGAAAGAGAATCTTGAAAAAGATGTAACCACTACTATCGAACCTGCAGAAACCGGTATAAATATTACTCCGAAGACCGGGCTTAAATATAACGGCTCTGAGCAGGAACTCGTTGAAATTGACGGCTTAGAAGAGAACGATGTAGTGACTTGGGAGATTAACGGCGTAGAAGAAAACTCGCACGATGTTCCCAAGAGAATGGCGGTCGGAAAGTATACTATTAAGCTGACTGTTAATCGCGGTTCTAACTATAAAGTATTTGCCCCGGAACCTATTGAAGTTGAAATTGCTCTTGGCGAGATCAATCTTGGGGATTTGAAAATCACGGCAAATGACAGAACCTATGACACTACAACTCAACCTTTACTGAATACCCCGGAAAATGTTGGGGATTATACGCTTAAATACAGCGAAGACCGACAGGCTTGGAGTGAAGCAATTCCCGAGAAAGCCGATGCCGGTGAATATCAGGTTTGGGTAAAAGCATCCAAGGATAACTATGAGGATAAGGATACGCCTTATTTCCCGATCACCGTAACGATTAAAAAGGCAGCACAAGCGCTGCAGTTTGTTGATGATGTGCCTGCTGATATTACTCTTGGGGCAAACAATGAATACAATTTTGCCGCAAAGGGTGAAAATCTCAGTGGCAACGACATCGAATACTCTCTTATTGACAGAACGGCTGCCGATGTTGCCACGATTTCGGCAGAGGGAAAAGTAGTTGTCGAAAAGGCAGGCATTGTGACCGTTAAAGTGTTCCGTGCCGGAAACGATAATTACCATGACGCGGTCGTATACAAAACGATTGTTGTTAAGAACGCAAGCGATGAGCTCGTTGCTTTTGATTCTGATTCCGAAAACTACGTTTTAGATGAAGGCGGAGTTGTTTCTGAAAAATCTGCCGCTAAGACTAATGGCAATGATAACGGCTCTTTGATATATAGCATTGATAATACAAATATCGGTCTTGCTATTTCTGCAGATGGGAAAATAACGGTTAAAAACGAGTGGGAACTGGAACGGGCCATGAGAAAAACTGGTTCTGTTTTAGTTACTGTTACAGTAAGCAAGGCGGAAGGTTCGGTAGACGGAATTGAATGGGTCTATGAAAATGGCACATGGAAAGCTCAGAACATCACCAGAATGATATATGCCTCTGATACTGACACATATACAGTTTTGATTACCTATTCGGAGTCTCCGGCGTTCGATGAAGTTTGTAATATCAAAGATCCCGATCCGATATCCGGTTGGTACAATGCTAAATATCCTGCTACTATCACTCCTAAAGATACTGAAAAGTATACTATTGCGTTGGATGAAGTTCACTGGAATCAATTCGGTGAATCTGTGACAATTGAAGAGCAAGGGATCGCAACACATTGCGTTTATCTTAAGGATAAATCAACGGGACAGGTTAGTGGGCCAATTAGTAAAAATGTGAAGGTTGATACCGTAAAACCCGAGGCAGACAGAATTAAAATTGAATATGCCAAATCTCCGATGGACAGTTTCCTCGAAGCAATTACGCTCGGGTTTTACAATCCTTCTGTTACCGTTAGATTTACCGCATACGACACAACTTCGGGAATTGACTATTTTACTTGGAATTATACTAAAGAGACCAATGCGAGTACTATAAATCATCCCGAAACCAAGACCGGCAAGGTTGCTGCGGTTCGTGATGAATCCGATAAAACGAAGTACACTGCTGAATTCACCATTACAGCTGACGAAGAAAATCAATATAGAGGTTCTTTGGCTGTTACTGCTACGGATAAGGCAAATAATGTCAGTGGGACTAAGAATGATACGGGCAACATCTTTGTCATAGATACGGTAAGCCCTGAGATTCGCATCAAGTTTGCGGGCAAGGAGTCTGATATAAGTGAAATTGATTCGATAGGTAATACGCGTTACTTCAACGGTGATGTAGAAGTTGAACTCACTATTACCGAAGCAAACTTTGACAGCGAATACATTACTGTCCTTGTTTCAAAGGATGGGGAGGCTTATGACTACGGTAGCATCGAATGGGGCCATAGGAATGCACTTGATGAGACTGTCGGAAAATTTACCCTTGCTGGGGACGGTGATTATGTTGTTACAGTGAAAGCGACAGATAAATCACACAAGGATGACCCCAAAGCCGTGGTGACATATGAATCCGACATCATTACGGTTGATACTCTTCCACCTACAATTGATTCTGTATATGACCCTGTAAAACAGAATATTACCCTTACTATCACTGAACACAATTTCCGTGCATCCGATATTAGGGTTGATGTTAAGGCTCTTGACATTAAAGGTGATTCGGTTGCCGTTAAGGATATTCAAGCATATGTGCAGAACCAGTCTAATTGGTCTTCTGACGGGGATGTTCACACCCTTGTCCTTGAAAGCACAGAGGAGAATAAACTGCTTGTCGATGCCATCTACGAGCTCAAGATTGATTATTCCGATATCTCCGATAATTCTGCGGAAACAGAGATCACGGAAAGCGCTTTGATTGACCATACCGCACCGGATGTCAGCAAGATCAAAATCGAGTATTCAACCTCGATTGTAGATACCGTGTTGTCTGCTATTACATTGGGTTTCTATAATCCGAGCGTTGAAGTGACATTCACCGCTTATGACAATACAGCGGGTGTCGTCGAATTTGATTGGTACTACGATAGACAGGAGGCAGTAAGCGAAGTCAATCTTAAAGACGATAGCGGAAAGTTGACGGAGATAACTCGCAACGGAAATGAGGCAACGGCTAAATTGATTCTGCCTTTGAAAGAAGCAGAACAGCTTCGTGGACATATCTCCGTGGAGGCTGTAGATAAAAAAGGAAATAAAAGCCTCAAGAAAACAGATAACGATAAGGTGATCGTTGTCGACACGGTCGGTCCTAAGATGACTGTAGAATATAGCACTGCAAGCAACAGCGTCGACACAAGAAAATACTACACAGGCGATGTTGAAGTGACATTTACCGTAACCGAGGCAAACTTCTTTTCGGAGGATGTTAAGGTTTCTGTCTCTAAGGACGGAATAGCGGCCAAGCCAGCAGCAGTTGTATGGAAAGACGAGTCAGCAGATTTGCATATCGGCAAGTTGACGCTTAGCGGCGATGGAGACTATGTTGTATATGTTGAATACAAGGATCGGTCCGACAACTTTATGAGCGACGACAACGGCAATGTTATTGGATATACTGACGGAGATGTCGAAATCAGAAAGTATAAGTCGGGCATAATTACAATTGATACAATCGACCCTGTTATCGAAGTTACTTACGATGATGACAAGGTTGCTGCAGTAAACACTCTTGTTGACCGCGATGGAAATAATCGCAAGTACTACTCGGAAACAAAGACTGCAACAATCACGATAACCGAACACAACTTTAATGCGGATGATGTGAAGTGGAATATTATCGCAAAAGATGTTGCTGGAAATATTCTTGCTATCAATGATCTGCACAGCAAGAGTAGTTGGTCTACAAATGGCGATGTTCATACATTGACAATTACCTATCCCGGCGATGCTAACTATACTTTTGATATGGCGTATACAGATCTTGCGACCCGTGAGGCGGTAGCACCCGAAACCGCATACTTTACGGTAGATAAAACTGCTCCTATAAACCTCACGGTGGATTACAGCACAAGCATTCTTGACACCGTTCTTGAGTCACTGAGCTTCGGTTTCTACAATGCAAAAATGACCGTGACGCTTACGGCGGAAGATCCCACATCCGAGGTTCATTCGTTCCTTTACAGCTATTTGAATGCTGCCGGAGTAAGTTCTGTTAATACGGAGCTTATCAATGAAGCAATCGACGCTGCGGATATTAAGTATTCTGCTGACAGAAAGACGGCAACCGTGACCTTTGAAATCCCGAAAATGGTTCTCGGCAATGACAATCAGTTCAACGGTACTGTTGAGTTTACGGCAACAGACCGCGCCGGAAACACAACGGATACACATAAGGAAACTAAGCGTATCGTTGTAGATAATATCGCGCCTACCGCGCAGGTAAGCTATAACGAGGCGACCAATGTGGTTGGCGATATTTCCTACTACAATGGGGATATTACGGCTACTGTTACGGTTAACGAAGCAAACTTCTATGCTGGTGATGTTCAGGTTATGGTGTCTAAGGACGGCGGCGCAGCAACTGCTGTTACGCCCACTTGGAAGGACAATAGTGTAGATGCTCATGTTGGTACATTTACCATTACCGGCGATGGCGACTATGTGGTTACCATCAACTATACCGATAAGTCCTCCAATAAGATGGCGACCTATACATCAAAGCAGATGGCCGTTGATACCAAGATCGAAGCTCCTGCCTACACCATTAACGGGGTTGCTAAGACTGAGGTCGGCGGTGCCTATAAGGGCGATGCGACAATCGGGTTCAACTTTAACGATCAGAACTTCGATACGAAGAACATCACCCTGACAAGAACACGCTTCGATAAAGTCGAAGATGTGACGGCGGAGTTTGTTAAGGTGAATGACAATAATAAGGGTGGTTCGGGAAGTTTCTCGATTCCTTCCGAGGTCAGCAACGACGGCATCTATGTCCTTAAGATTTCGATGACCGATAAGGCCAAACATCAAACCGAATCTCAGGTCAAATTCACTATTAACCGCTTCGGCTCTGTGTATGAATACAGCGACAAACTGGTTGACCTGATTAAGGACGGCGGACAGTATGTGACCTCCGTTAAAGACGATCTGGTTATTACCGAGTATAATGCCGACAGAATTCTCGAAGGTTCTTTGAAGATTTTGATTACCCGTGACGGTGAATCTGTTGATGTGGACTTCACAAGCAATCCCGAGACGATCAATGCTCAGGTTGGTATCGGAGAAAGCGGCTGGTATCAGTATGTTTACACCATCAAGGCGTCCAATTTCGAAAAAGACGGTGTCTACAAAATCACGCTGACATCGAAGTATGCAGCCGATGATTCCGCAGAGAATGAATCGACCAGCGTGCCGGACAACTCAATTGACAGTCAGGGCAAAGCAATTGTTGACTCAATGAATTTCACAGTTGACTCTGTTGCGCCTGAGATCAGAAATATTGTCAACCTGGATAAGAGAATTGCTGACAGAGACAAGATCGTAGACGGCAAACTGAATGTCAAGTACACCGTTGTTGATGTCGGCGGTTTGAAATCCATTGAAATTACCGTGAACGGCAAGACGGTTCAGACGCTTACCGAAAACGAAATTGCCGATAATGCGTATAACTTTACCGGCAGCTTCGATATCGGCGAGCAGAACGGCACAACAGCGCAGAAGGTTCGTATCAAGGTGACAGACCTTGCAGGAAATGTTACCGACACGGATTCCGACGACTTCCTCAAAGCACATTCCGAAGATAACGAAAACAGCACCTATGTTTTCCATAATGAGATTACTGTTTCCCGTAATTTCTTCGTTCGTTGGTATGCAAACCCTGTGCTTTTCTGGGGCTCGATCGGCGGTGTTATAGTTCTTGCAGGTATTGTATGCTTCCTGATCGCAGCAAAGAAGAAAAAGCAGTCTGAAGCGAAGTAATTGAGGCTATTCCGGTTTCCCGTACAGAGTTCGCTCTGTACGGGAAACGGAAAACTGATTATCAGAACTTTGAGCATATTTATGATGTGCTCAAACTTGTGGTAAGCAGCTATCAGTAAAAGAGGAAAAGGCGTTGGAGTAATGAACAGTTTAATTGAAAACGGTTATATAAAAGAGCTTGAGTGTGGGGCTAATTTTTCTTATGTATTAGAGGATGGCAGCACATTCTTATCAACTGAATATAAGGTTCTTCAGAGCCAGACGGACAGCTGCTTCGTTAAGTGTATGAAGATGCTGTATAACGGAAAAATCCAGTTATACTACCTCACCAAAGGTCTGAAAACTTTTGCGTCCATGCTCCCTTCTTTAGATCCCGAAAGCCTTATGATTATTGTTTCCAATCTGTTTTCGGACATTATTGATGTTAAGAACAACGGCTTTCTATCCTGCCAGAATATTGATATTGCCTTTGAGCGTATTTATGTAGATCCGTCTACTTATAAGGTGTTTTTAGTGTATCTGCCGCTGAGCCGACATATTTATGATGAATATTCAAGCTTTGAAAACGATATCCGAACCGGGCTTGTAAAACTCATTTCCGGAATAGTGGCACTATCGTCTCCCAAAACCGTGCAGCTCTCTGCCGATCTGTCAAACGGAACCTACGGCATTGAGGATATATGCGCTCATATTAAAGGGAAAACCATTTCTCGCGGCGGACAGACTGACACGCATCGGGAAGCTGTGCAGACCGGCCTTTTGCGTATTGTTGCAATGAATGCACCTACGCATGTTGAAATTGCAGTGACAAAAGACGATTTTGTGATAGGTAAGAAAGCGGAGCTTTGCGACGGAGTGATCGGGTTCAATAAAATGATCAGCCGTTCTCATTGCAAAATCAACCAAAGAGGAAATCAATATACCGTTACTGACCTGCAAAGCGCCAACGGAACCTATGTTAATAAGGTGCGTTTGCAGCCGAACCAGCCATTTCCGATCAAGGACGGCGATATTGTCAGGCTGGCAAACAGCGATTTTCAGGTAAGAATCGGTTAAGGAGGAATGGTATATGGCTAAACCAAGGATAATTATTGCAGATACCGATGCCGGATATATCATTCCGCTGCAGCTTAAATTTGCGGAGGACTTTTTTGAAAAGGTCGATCTGGAAATCATTACTGATACTAATTATTTCGAATCGCTGTTTTCTACTCCGCAGAAGATTGACATTCTGATCGTATCCGAGGACTTATACAGCACTGCGATGCAGCGGCATAACATTTCTCATATCTTCGTTATGAATGAGCAGTATGAGGAAGAAAAAACCGCCGATCTCAATGTCAATCATATTTTCAAATATACGAGCATTAAAGAAATTTTCAATGAGATCACCGGCAAGAGTGTTGATGTTTTGAAAATCGGCACGGCGGAAAAGCAGGAAACACGGGTTGTGTTGTTCTATTCCGCAAGCGGCGGTGTCGGGAAGACAACGCTTGCAATGGGCGTAAGCGCTTCGCTTACAAAGAGCTACAAACGAGTTTTGTACATAAACGCAGCCCGATTGCAGGCCTTTCATCATATGCTTGAAAATCATTCCGCAATCACTGCAGCGGATGTATACGCAAAGCTGGTTTCGGCAGGCGATAATATCTATTCCGAGATCAAGCACGTCATTCGTAAGGAGCTGTTCAGCTATCTGCCGCCGTTCAAGGCTGCGCTGATGTCACTTGGATTAAGCTACTCTGTTTTTGAAAAGATTATCCTGTCGGCAAAGAAAAGCGGGGATTACGATTTTATCGTGGTAGATGCGGATGTCAGCTTTGACGAGGACAAGGCAGCGCTGCTGAACATTGCGGACAATGTAATTGTCGTAGTCAAGCAGACGCTGGCTTCTGTTCTTGCGACAAATATTCTGGTTTCTAATATAAATGGAGCCAATGCAGAGAAATACACATATATTTGCAACGACTTCGATAAAGAGAATGATAATGCGCTTATCTCTCCGAAGGTTTCTTTGAAGTTTTCGATCAGTGACTACATTGACCATTTTGCACACTACGAGAGCATGATGCCGGAGGACTTTGCAAAAGAAAGCTGTATGCAAAAGACAGCGTATCTGATTTTATGAGGTGGGTTCACAATGGAAAAGGAAACGGCAATCATCATCTTTAACATTATAAAGAGAAATTTTACGGCAGATCTTGAAGTTCCACTGGATATATCGGCAAACGATCTTGTCAATGCGCTGAACAGTGCGTACGACCTCGGCATTGATACTTCGGATATAAAAAACTGCTATCTTAAAATGGAAAACCCGATTTCGCTGCTCAAAGGCAATAAGACGCTTGCAGATTTCGGAATGCGCAATGGCAGCATTATCAATTTCACGGAATAGGAGGCAAGGGAAAATGAACAGATACAAAGTAACTCTTTCAAGCAATACCGTTTATAAGGAAATTGAACTTGCTTCCGATATGCAGCAGGTGAAGGTCGGCACGGGGGTGGATTGCGATATCCGCCTTCGCAAGGAACTGTTTTTCGGTCAGATCGAGCTTGTCTTTTCCAAGAACGGGGATGATTGGGCGGTAAGCTGCTCGGATAATATGTACCTGACTGTGGGCGATATCCGAAAGCTGATGACCAAAAAGCTCGTTCACGGCGATGTGCTTGAAATCAAGTATCAGGAATCGGATAACCTCGTGTTTACGATGGAATTTCTGATTGATTTTGACGACGGGAAGAAAAAATACGAGAGAGCTATTGATGTTTCCGGTGCGAATTCATTGACCATCGGAACGGCTCAGAACTGCAATATCGTAATCGCAGGGCAGTATGTCAAATGCGATATGCTCGCCCTTAACAGAAACGCGGACGGCTTTGTTGTCAATATTCAGAACACGACCTACGGTGTGTATATCAACGGCAAAAAGGCAAAGAGCGGTGATGTCGTAAAGAACAGCGATTTCTTTTCGATTTCCGACTATTTCTTCTATTATAAATCCGATGTGATTCGTACCGAAATACGCGACGACATGCGTATTAACTCTTTGACTTATCAGGATAATCCTGCAAATCCGGTATACCCGATGTTTAAGCGGAATACCCGTGTGAAGGTTGCTTTAAATGACGAGAAAATTGAAATTCTCGATCCTCCCGCAAAGCCTCAAAAGCCCAAAAATAATGTAATTTCAAGACTGCTTCCGTCTATTGTTATGGTGGTGGCAGGCATTGCCATGTCCTTTGTTTCGCCGTTTATGCTTATTTCCAGCGGTCTCGGCGTTGTGACGGCCATTATCGGACTGATTCAGGGGAATCAAGACTTCAAGAAAGACGCTGCAGCGAGGATTGAAAAATACAACAACTACATTGCAAATAAACGTAGGGACATTGAAGCCTGCCGAACAGAAGAACAGAAAACGCTGGAGGAAATCTATATTCCTCAGCAGGTTGAGCAGACACGATTTGATTCATTTTCCTCTGATTTGTTCGACAGAACAAAGGATGATGAAGATTTTCTCTGTGTGCGTCTCGGAAGCGGAGATGTTGAGGCGAAGCGCGAAATCAACTATAAGAAGCAGGAAAAATTAGAAATTGAAGATGATCTTCAAGAGCTGCCGGAAAAGCTGTTCAACGAATATAAAAATGTTCACGGTGCTCCTATTGTCTGTGACTTGAAAGTTGCAAATGCTATTGGTGTGATCGGCTCCGAAACATTCCGCTTTGAGATGATGAAGAACATTGTGATCGATATTGCCGCAAGACAGTATTTTTCCGATGTGAGTATGTTCTTTGTAGCAGAGAAGGAGCACAGCAACAAAATTCATTGGCTGAGAATGCTTCCGCATGCGTACAATGAGGATATCGGTATCAGAAATATTATTTGCGATGATGAGAGCAAAAATATCATTTTTGAGTACCTGTACAAGGAACTGACCGTCAGAGAACAGCAAAAGTCTTTTGATAAACAGTTTATCGTATTTCTTTACGATGAATATGGTTTTCCAAGCCATCCGCTTTCCAAGTTTGTGGATAAGGCAAGTGACATAGGGGTTACCTTTGTGTTCTTCGGGAAAACCAAGGCGGATGTTTCGATTGGTTGCAAATTCCTTATAGAGGAACAGGAAAAACAGACTGCACTGCTTGTGGATACAGACGACCGCGCGACCGCAACGGCATTTTTGTATCCGGTCATTACCGACGCACAGGCGGTAAGCATTGTGGATCTCCTTGCACCGGTATATACAGAAGAAATATCACTTGAAAGCACTCTGACCAAGAACATTTCCATGTTTGAGTTGCTGAATATTATTGCCGTTGACGATATTGATCTGAAGAGCCGCTGGGCAAAATCACAGGTTTACAAATCTATGTCTGCGCCGATCGGTGTATCAAAGACGGGCATTGTTGCGCTTGATCTTCACGATAAGGCACACGGCCCTCACGGTTTGGTTGCCGGTACAACAGGCTCCGGTAAATCCGAAATTTTGCAAACCTACATTCTTGCCATGACGACGCTGTTCCATCCGTATGAAGTCGGATTTGTGATTATTGACTTCAAGGGCGGCGGAATGGTGAATCAGTTCAGAGAGCTTCCGCATCTTCTTGGTGCTATCACAAACATTGACGGAAAAGCCATAAACAGATCCTTAAAGTCGATCAAGGCGGAGCTTCAGAAAAGACAGCGATTGTTTGCCGATGCGGATGTCAACCATATCGATAAATACATAAAGAAATATAAGGCCGGCGAGGTGTCGACACCTCTGCCGCACCTTATCATCATCGTTGATGAGTTTGCTGAGCTGAAGGCTGAGCAGCCTGAGTTTATGAAAGAGCTGATTTCGGCTGCCCGTATCGGCCGCAGCCTTGGCGTACACCTTATCCTTGCTACGCAAAAGCCGTCCGGACAGGTGAATGAACAGATTTGGAGTAACTCCCGCTTTAAGCTTTGTCTGAAGGTTCAAAGTCAGGAGGACAGTAACGAGGTTCTGAAATCGCCGCTTGCAGCGGAGATAAAAGAACCCGGCCGAGCATATCTGCAGGTCGGCAACAATGAAATCTTTGAACTGTTCCAGTCTGCATACAGCGGCGCATCCGAAAAGGCGGACGACTCAAATATTAAAGAGTTTACCATCTATAATTTGAATACATCAGGCAGAAGAGTTCCTGTTTTTCAGCAGAAAAAGCAGAAGAACGGCGAAAACAGCGCAACTCAGCTTGATGCCATTGTTAAGTATGTTGCTGACTATTGCCATGCGATAAATCTGCCGAAACTGCCTGATATTTGCTTGCCGGCGCTGAGTGAAAATATAGCGTTCCCGGCAACTGATAGTGTTACACCAAAGTCCAACAATGTTGTTGTGGAATTGGGCATTTATGATGATCCCGACAACCAGTATCAAGGTACGTATTCCGTTGATCTTACTAATGAGAATCTGATGATTATTGGTTCTGCTCAATCGGGAAAGACCAATCTCTTGCAGAATATTATCAGAAGTATATCTTCCAAGTACTCTCCGGATGAGGTTAATATCTATATTATTGACTTTGCATCAATGGTTTTGAAGACTTTCGAACCTCTCAATCATGTTGGTGGGGTTGTCACCTCGTCTGAAGATGAAAAGCTTAAAAATCTTATGAAGTTGCTCTTTACGGAAATTGAGACGCGGAAAGAAAAACTTCTTTCTGTCGGTGTAAGCTCATTCTCTGCATACAAAGAGGCGGGAATGATCGATCTGCCGCAGATTGTGTTGCTGATCGACAACATTACTGCGCTTAAAGAATTGTATTTTAAAGAGGACGATGAGCTTATCAATCTGTGCCGGGAAGGACTTACGGTTGGTATTAGTGTTGTGATTGCAAATGCTCAGACAGCAGGAATCGGTTATAAATATCTTTCGAATTTCTCTAGCCGAATTGCAATGTTTTGTAATGACTCAGGCGAGTATGGTGCGTTGTTTGATCATTGCAGCGAAAGAATCGAGGATATTCACGGAAGATGTATTGTTGAAGTGGATAAGGTGCGGCTTGAATGTCAGGCGTATCTCGCTTTTGCGGGCGAAAAGGAAATTGATCGGGTCAATTCAATTAAGCAGTATATTAAGGAGTGTAACGAGAAAAACCCGCGTGGAATGGCTAGTATTATTCCTGTTATACCGGATGTTATTGACGGCGAATTTGTGGCGACAAATTTTTCGAACTTCTTGCAGGAAAACGGCAATTTGGTTCTCGGGCTAGATTATGCTACCGTTATGCCGTTTGTCATTAATATCAAAACGCTTGGACAACTTGCGGTATCGGGTCGAGAAGGAGCAGGAAGACATAATTTTATCAAGTCTCTTGTCAAAATGAGTGAAATGACACATCCCGGTACCACGCAGGTGTATGTTGTTGATGGAATACGTCGAAAGCTTGCATCGCTTAAGAGTGAGCAGAATGTTATCTCCTATGAGATTGTTCAAGATAAGGCAATCAGTTTGATTAAGGATATTAACATTGAATTGAAAGACCGTTACGATGCTTTGGCCTCGGGGGATGAAAATGCACTCTCTAAGACTAAAACTATTGTGTTGGTCCTTAATAGCTATGATGCAATTGAGGCAATCAGCAATGATACAGCTGCGCTCACTGCATACAAAGAGATAATCGGCAAATATAAGAATATGAATGTTTGCGTTATTCTCGGTGAATTTGAAAATGCAAATGTTCCGTATGCTGCACCCGAGATCATCAAAAAGGCTAGAGACGCTAAGCATTTTATGTTCTTTGATGATATAGCAAACATGAAAATACTTGATATGCCGCTTTCTGTCATGCGACAATTCAAAAAGCCGATTGAATTGGGTGATGGTTATTACATCAAGGATAGCGAGTGTGCGAAAATCAAGACCGTTGTTTGTGATTGAGTAGCACAGAAATTAAATTGAAGGTGATAAGATGAGCGAAGCGGAATATATAAGCCAAATCAACTACTATAAAAATCAAATCAGCCGCTATCAGGGAGAACTTGCTTCTGTTAAAAAACAAATTGACGAGGCAGAGGAAGCATTGAGAGAGGCACGGAGTTATAGCACGAAGTTTTATGATTCTGTGGATGACAACAAAGATAAAAGCAATAGGCTAATTATTAATAACGGCCTTAAATCGCTGTTAGGACTTTCTAATCGCTTGAAAGATATGTTGACAGGGACTCAGTTTTATAATGCAGATCAAAGTGTACAGGAAATGATCCTTAACATCAAAAACGAACTGGCCAATTTGTACGCTGAATATAACCGATATGAGGATTTAATTGGGGTTGCGCAAAGCAATATGAACCAAACATATAGCCAACTAAATGCTTATCGACGCAATCAAGAAGCTATCAGATTAGCAGAAGCAGAAAGACTTGAGCAACAAAGGCTTCAAGCTGCACAAAAGAATAATGCACCGGAAACAACTCCGGGCACATCGCAAAAAGCTAATGTTGGTAATACATTGAATGACATTATAAAGTCAATTAAAGGAAAATGGAGGTAAGCACTATGGCTGAGGAATTAAAGGTATGCGATCTTGAACTTGCCTGCTATTCGGATTTTGTCGGACAGTGGGAAGATCTGGATTCGGTAATAAATGATTATCTTATTATTCTTGCTGATATCCGTGATAATGCAATAAAATCAGGAGAAGTACATGAGTCAGTAGATCTTCTTCATTGGTATGTTAAAAGTACATTTGATAAAATCAAGGGAACCGGTTCTTCTGCTGCTTCTCAAATTGATTCTTTCCTGGATAAAATCGAGAATACTGACCTTAATCTATATAATGGAGTATGAGTTATGGGACAGACAATTGATGTTGATTTTGAATTGTTGGAAAAAGATATAGGCAAACTGAAAAAACTGCAAAAATCGATAAAAGAACCGAAGATGTCGGCAAAAATAGATCTTGTCAAAAAAGGAAAAGACAGTGAGGGCGATGTAGCGTCAAGAATGGTCGGCTTTTATGGCGAAACAAAAGAGTACTATAAAGTGATTTCGCTGCTGATTTCAAACACAATTAAATATTTGAGTAATGCTCAGATCTCGCTTCAGAATGCAGACAACAGTGCTGCACAAAAAATGAAAGAAGGTAAGTGAAATGGGGATTGTCGTAAAAACACTTAATAAGGCTGCTTCATATACCAATCCTATTTTGCGAGATTTCACGAAAACGGCAGAGGACAATTTTATTAAGATAGCGGAAAAAGTTGAGGATGAGGGTAATTGGTGCGATAAAATCAGCGATAGATTTATGCGCTTCTTGGATAAAAAAGGGTGGCTACCGTTAGCGAAGAACTCGATTGATTATCAGAAAGCTATAATAGATTGCTATAACTATAACAAAGGAGTAATCAGAGAGATCTTCAGTGCTGCAAGAGGTTTTGATCAATCTTATGGTTCGAGAATCTCTTTGTATAAATCACAGGCTGAGATCGGTATTAGTATTCTTAAAGAACTTGCTGAGTGTTTAGACCCTTCAATACAAAAGCACGAAGCGAAAGTGGAAGATAGACTTATGTGGTTCGGTAGTAACTGGATTACATACAACGGTGAATTGGTAAAAATAGATGATCTTCAAATAAAACTGGGGCAATATCATCGTCAAAACCAGGCTCATAAGTATTCCCAATCCGAGATTGAGATGTTTTGTAATCAGATGGGTTCGGAAAGTATTTTTCTTGATTATTCTGATTTTATTTACACTCATGAATTAAACTACGGTGCTTTGGAAGCTGCCGGAATGGTCGTTTTTCTAGGCACGAAAATAACCAAAGAGCAAATTGAATCGATATTAACAGGGGAAGGATATGCCGAAAAAGCTGCACGAGAAAACTTAAGCGCTATTATCGATTCTGTTATTTCTTCTGATTCAAATTATGCTGACTTTATTTCAGATCATGAATATGCCAAGGATGTAATTCTTGAATTTATAAAAAGCAAAGAGAAAAAAGACAAAGCCGCCTTTGAAAAGAAATACCCCAACTATGAATATACGCGATATGATAAGTTTATTCAATTGATGGGGGGAATAGATGTTGTTGAAAAAATGGTGGATGTCTACCCAGAAATGATTGATTATCTTTTCAATGACTATTCGAAAGGATTAGATATCTTAGAATCAATGGAATCCCTTTGTGGTGGCAATATTACGCTGGAAATGCAAAAAGCCATTGACAGATTACAACGTGATTATAACGATAAATGGGCTGGAATTTTAAATAGGCTCTGGGATGAAACCGTAGATTTTGGCTTGGATCAAGGAACAGGTGCACTTGTAAAATGGGTGAAAGAAAAATTCCCTGCTTATGGGGTTTTAAAATCTTTAATGGAGGTATCGGGTGGTCAGGAAAAAGCAGAAGGCTATGCAAAACTGCTTTCTCTTCAGAATATCGCTTATGATACCAGAATCGCATTCAGAAAAGCTGTTGAAAAGATTCAATCCGGTGTGTATACAGAGGATAGTGCCAATGTAGGCGTGGGGCAATATACCGATGATGACTTGAAAACAGTTGAGAATCTATTCCAGGTACTAAAACAGACTCATTTAACGATGTATAAAACTTATCGTGATATGTGTGTTGACGATCCGATGAAGCAGATTTATGCAAATCAGCAGATCGAAAATATAAGTAAAATTACGCTCAATAACTTTGACAAGTACCCGCGAGATAACTATTGTTTTTAGCAAAGTCGCAATTCAAATCATGAATTGATTTGAATTAGTAATGATAGTTTCTTGGGAGATGGTGTAAAACAAGGAGGTTGCAAATGGAGACAATGGACCTGGATTTTTCAGTGGTAAAAAGAGCTCAATTAGAAATGCAAATTCAAGAACTGAAACGCCTGGTTTCTCAGTATAAAGGTCAAATTGATTATTATAATCGTCAAATTGGCAGTACAGACAAATCATATGAATCTATCACGGCTTTTAAGAAGTCAGTTCAAGAATCACAGGGGAGTTTTTCAGATATTAATAACGCAAAATCTCATGTTCTTGAGCAAGTTGACGCTGTCTCTATAAATAATACTGTTGCAACAAAGTATTTCGTCGGAATGAAACGGGTGCTTGCTGGCACGGGCTCAAAGATTGTGTCAAAACTTTATGGCTTTCTACTGATGAAGATCGGAAACGAACAGTCGGTATTGCGTAATAAGTCTAATAGCTATTCGGACAAAATCGAATATTACAGGAAACTAATTTATAAAACTCAGGCAGAGATAAATTTGAAGGAACAAGAACTTCAGAGTTTGTAATGGGAGGAGTTGTAATGACAGAAGATATTATTTGTGTAGATGGCGAATTTAGAACGGTTTCAAGAGAAATTGAAGAGTACATGGAAAGTTTAATTTCAAGTATTTCGGCTTATAATCGATCCCTGGCACATGTCCAAAGAATGGGCATCCAAGATGAACTTATTCGAGCGAGGATTGGTAATTTGCACACGCTTCTTGCGTCGTACAGAGAGAAATTGATTGAGATATTGGATAAATATCAAAAGGATGAAAATGGTTTTCTTCAAGACTTTGAAAAAAATGATGTTTTCAGATTTCCATCTAACGCCATCGGCGATATTGACATATTGTTAAGCATGTTTTGCTGAGTGGAGGACTTATTATGGCCGGATTAACTGGAACAATTGAAATAGCAATAAAAAGAGAAGTGATTCTCTCAAACGCTACAAAACTTGATAAGGTGGCAAGTTGTGTGTCACAAAAGAAAATAACAGGCAGAATTAATCATTCTAAAGGGAAAACGGCGACTTCTGTTAATAACCTGATTCAAGAACTCAACAATATGAGAACTGAATTGGGACGTTTGATGAATGAGAACGCTAAAAATGTTCGACAAATTGCGGAGCAGTTTTCAGCGAAAGATGCAGACCTTGCTTCGAAGTTTAAGGGGTAAGACATGAAACGAATTCGAAGAATGAGCCTTGTATTGGTTTGTATTCTGATATTGATGCAAGTTACTGTATTGACGTCATGCACTCCAAACAGTAATAACAACAATAATAACGAGGGAGAAACAACAGTGAAAGAGTTGAATTCAAGGCAAGTATCCATTTGTGAGGATCTTGGTTTGCCCACATCATATGATGAACTTTCTGCTGAACAAAAAAAGAAGATAACTAGAATAGAGGAATTGCTTTCCTATTTAGATAAGAAATATACCGATGCATTTAGCTATGTTGGTTATTATGAAGGCTTTCTTGAAAAGGAAAGAATAGAGGCTTATTCTAGCCAATTTAACGAGTACGAATATGCAACGCTGACAGTACAGGAAGATGGATCATTTATTGATGATTATCCATTCCAGTTTGTAAAAAGACTTGTACGAGAGGATATCATTTCGTATTTATCCGATAAAACCGGATTTGAGTATAAAGCGTATATTGTCAACGGAGACACAAAACTAACAGATGTATCAAGCGTTAACATTTCCGCCATTTCAGGCAATACATGGGTATCTTTCACAGTATTCGTGTCTGAAGAAAAGACGGAGCAGGATGCAAAAATAATTGGTAACGCAATTTCAGACTGGTACAAGACTAATGGAATTTACGGTAGCACCAATGTTGTTGCTGTAGGGGATGATGCGTTTGCTTCAATTAATTATGAGAATTATGAGAGTGTTAAACGAGAACAGGACGTTGAAAATCTCGTCACCTGCGATGTGAGTGCTTCAGGTGATGTGAAGATAAACTAATGATTTGGGGGTGACTTAAATGACAGACAGTGATCTCTTGATGGTTGAAAATCTTACATATTTTGATAGTGATCAACTCAAACGTGCAGGAGTCACCAAGTCAATCCAGCAGTGCGATTCTATTGGCGAATTCTTAAGTCAGTTTGATGAGCAGGCTTTAAGCCAATTGGATTCCGGTGATGCGGATAACCAGGAATGGGCAGCAAGAATTCGATATATGCAGAATAATAAGGAGATTTCTTCTCTTATTGTTAAGGAATATAATTCTGATGTTAAATGCCTTTTGTTTGAAAACCCAAATAACCCTGGGAATGCGATTATCGCTTTTAAAGGAACCAGCGGTGGCGATGAATGGATCGACAATGTCGAAGGATTGAATCGATCTGACACAGAAGCACAACAACGAGCCAAAGCGTATATTGACAGCTTGGAGTATGAAAACATCACTGTTACTGGTCACTCGAAAGGCGGTAATAAAGCAATGTATGTTGCTATCACCTGTGACAAAGTTGATCGCTGTGTGGCTTATGATGGTCAAGGTTTTTCAAAGGAGTTTATTGACAAGTATAGTGTGGAAATTCAAAAACGTGCGTCAATAATCAAGAATTACTCTTTATCGAATGACTATGTCCATATTTTGATGTTTCCGATACCGGGATCTCAGCAAATATACATGAATCCGGGAAATAGGGTTGACAAAATTGGTGGTGCTCACTATCCCATAGGACCGTTTAGGTTGTATGAGGTTGATGGGAAATGGTACATTGATGAGAATGGTGGAACAATACATATAGCAGCTGGCGAGGATCCGGCTATGACTATTTTGCATAATTTCACCACTTTCATGATGAACAATATGAGTCCGGAAGAATTAAAAAAGATGGTAGATTTTCTCTCCCCTTTGCTTGCAGGATTATTTGCTGAAGGAGATAGTTTTGATATTGCTGCCTACATTATGGCTGATCGTGATGCGGTAATAAAACTATTTGCTTATTTACTGAGATACCTCAAAGATAATAATATGGGCGTTGATGAGCTAATACAGATCTGTGAGTCAATTGGAATCCCCAAAGATATGCTTTTTAAAATAATAGGTGAAACAATAGGTGTTTCAGCAGAAATAGCTGAAAAAATAGTCTATTATGCGTTTGATCAGATTACTGATGGCAATGAAGATGGTTTTACTCATTTTCTGATTGGCATTTTTGCCGGAGATAACGCCGAATCCATTACCGCATGGTGGAGACAAATTGAAAATGAGTATAACAATATCAAACCTGTCGCAGGAAGCGAAAACTACGCAGCTCATATTCGGGATTATTCTATCAAGGTTTATAATGCGATTATCAGTGCTATCGATTTATTTGAATGCGATGCACTTCCCGATGTGACATCATGGAACGGATATTCCGGTGAAGGGTGGTTTTCAAAACTTTCTACTGCAATTGCAATCAAGTGTATTAACGGGTATAGAAAAAAGTTGACTGAAATCAATACGGAATGCAGGAAACGAGTCAATATCACATTTGATAACATTGAAAATGTTGATAAAACTCATTCTCAAAAAATAGACTTTTCTATTTCAAATGTGAAAACTTTGGCTTACCAGATTCAGCAAGGGTAAACTCATAAATATATTGCTAAAGTCCCGACATTCTACAGCTGGACTTTTAGAAAGGAATACAATGCCAAAGCAAATTAGAGTTATCCCTGATCAAATGCGTGCAAGAGCAAACCAGTATCGCGCAGAAGCAATCGCCGTTAATGGTATCATCAACAGAACGGATTTACTATTACTGCAGTTACAGTCTGAATGGGAAGGCGCTGCTTGCAGAACATATGTTACTCGTTATCAGGAACTTAGGTCGACTTTTATAAAAGTAGAGGAGCTTATTCGTGAAATTTCTGCTTCTCTTGACTCTGTTGCTAATACAGTCGAGGAGACAGATATTGCAATTGCAGAACAATTCAAAGCGTTTATTGGGTAATTTCCGGGAAACCGGTTATTATAAAAAACATTAGGAGGAATAAAACTATGGCAAACCAGATCAGAATCACTCCGGATCAAATGCGTGAGAGAGCGAATCAGTATCGTACAGAGGCTGATACCGTTAATGGAGTCATTAATAAGATGGACTCCCTCTTACAGCAGCTGCAGTCTGAGTGGGAGGGCTCTGCCAGCGAGTCGTATGCTGCTCGCTATCAGGAACTTAAGCCCGGTTTCATGAAAGCAGAAGAACTTATTCGTGAAATCGCCGCAGCTCTTGATTCTACTGCTAAAATCGTTGAAGAAACCGACAGCGAAATTGCAAATCAGTTCAGAGCATAACAAATATCCTGCAGCAAAGATCCGGTATCTTTATAGGTATCCGGATCTTTGTTGTAGTGAGACGATATTTACAAATGTTCTCCGGTTGAATATAATAAATCGAGAGGACAACAATCGGTATTTGCGTTTTTGAAGAGCCACAAGGAGGGGAAAGTGTGAGGAACTATTTTATTAAACTGATAAGTTTGATTGTTGCGTTGAGCATTGTATGTGTGGCTTTTTCTTCTTGTGGAAAGAAGCGGAAATTCTCAAATGACAGTCTTACTGCGATGAAAAACACATTGAAGCACACATATTCTTTTGATCAGGGCAACACTTCGGAAACGGTGCAATTTGATTCCGATAAAACAAATAAGTTTATAGCAGATATAAAGAATACGACTGTTGACTATAGGTATGCCGAAATGTTTGATTATGAAAAGGCAATGTCCGGTATCAACATCGATCATACAGTGGGCAAGCATCAGTTCTCGGCTTTGGACAGCAGTGGAGCCTTAACCAAAGAGCATTTGCTCGAAGTGGTGAATCGCAACACGAAAGAGTATTTGAATGACTCAACGACGGGAGTTATATCTGAGATTGATGATCAATCGTATTTGCTGCGTATATGCGAAATCATTACCGACGTGACAAATGATATTCTCAAACAGTATCCGGATATTGACAAAGAGCGTGTTTACTGCAATCTTGGAAACCTTAAAGTGATTGAGAAAAAGTCCGCACTTGATTACGCAGCGGTTGAACCGGGGATGATTCTACATATCAATCAGGCAACCGCACAGCTTGCGGATCTGTTGGCCGGGAAAAGTATGTATAGCGTGATCATTCACGAAACGATGCATATCATCCAGTATGGCTGCAGTTGTGAGCCGAGTACCGAATGTACAAGGCGATGCGGATTGGCGCACGCTTATGATTGGAAGCAGGACTATTCCGACTGGCTGTGGTTTGTAGAAGGCTCGGCTGAGCGAATGACCTGTCTTTACAGCGATGTTGAACCTATGACATACGGGAATATGGTAAGATATATCGTTACAATGGATCTTGCGACTATGCTTCAAAAGAATGTGCCGGTTAATTATGCGGAGACCATAAATTTCTATTGTGATCCACAGATGCTTTTTGACTTATTTGGCTGCGAAACCGAACAGGATAAAGTGGAAATTTATCACCTGATCTATGGGCTGGAAATGATGCATACGCAGTCGGAGGATGTGAAAGAGGCTTATAAAGAAAAATATGGGGCAGAGTTAGTTGATTCTGTTGCAGCTGATTTCAACAACACGATCAAACGACCGATTGTAAAAACGATTACCAAGAACTTTTATCGCAATTTGGCACAAACCATTGCAACTGAAACGGTAACGAAAAACGACCTGCTGTTTCTTCTGAATATCTTCGACAGCACGATAAACTATCATTTATGCTTTGACCGACCCGAACAGGACGATTATAATGCTGCATTTGCAGAATGGTATCAGCAAACGCAGGATGCTTTTTTTGACTGCTTTCCGAATGTGAGCAGGGATGACTATACCGATTATGCGGCGGTGAAGGGCGACACATTGCTGAATGCAGGTATGCAGTGGCTTGCATCTGACAAACAGGCATTTTTGGCAGATAAATACGAAGCCTTGGACAATAACTTTAAGTATATGGGGAAGTAAGATATGCCACTCCAAATAGTACGAAACGATATAACCAAAATGGAATGTGACGCAATAGTCAACGCCGCAAATTCGACATTACTCGGTGGCGGCGGTGTTGACGGAGCAATTCATAAGGCCGCCGGAAGGAAGCTGCTTTTTGAGTGTGTGAAGCTCGGCGGCTGTAAAACCGGTCAGGCGAAAATTACCAGGGGATATAATTTGCCCTGCAAATATGTAATTCACACCGTAGGTCCGAAGTGGAAAGACGGAAACAGCAACGAGGAAGATCTGCTTAAGAACTGCTATAAGGAGAGCTTGAAGCTTGCCGCAGAGTATGATTGTGAATCGGTTGCGTTCCCTCTGATTTCATCCGGCATATACGGCTATCCGAAGGATCGGGTGCTGAAAGTGGCTGTCGATATGATAACCGAATTTCTGCTTGATCACGATATGCTGGTTTACATAGTTGTGTTTGACAAATCCGCTTTCCAAATCAGCGAAAAGTTATTTGCAGAAATAACCTCATACATTGATGACAAGTATGTTGACACCCACTTTGTTTTTGATCGGGCCCGTGAGAGTGCTGCTTGGGATGGTACCCTTTTGGCAGAAACGAGAATTTTGCCTGATGAAAACGAAATAGAGGTGTTGCAAGAGGTTGGCTATACCGCTGCGATGCCGAAAAGCATCAGTTTGGAAGAAGCGGTCAACCAAATCGACGAGAGCTTTTCACAAATGCTGCTGAGGAAAATTGATGAAAAAGGCTTGAGTGACGCTGAGGTCTACAAGAAAGCCAATGTTGACCGCAGGCTGTTCTCCAAAATACGCTCCGATGTAAACTATAAGACGAGCAAAACAACGGCTATTGCCTTTGCAATCGCTTTGGAACTGAGCCTTGACGAAACAAAAGATTTTCTGATGAAAGCCGGTTTTGCGCTCTCCCACAGCAACAAGTTTGATGTGATAATCGAGTATTTCATAAAGAACGGAAACTACAATATTTTTGAGATCAATGAGGCATTGTTTGCCTTTGATCAGGTTCTTTTGGGTGTGTAGCACCAAAGGTGGTAGGACAATTCTATGTACGGAGCAATTATAGGAGATGTTGTAGGCTCGCAGTATGAGTTTGACAATATCAAAACGAAAGATTTTGAACTATTTACGGATAAATGCAGCTATACCGATGATACGCTTATGACCGTTGCGGTGGCAAATGCATTATTGAAAAGCCGAAAATCACCTGAGCAATTCAAGCAGATATTGATAGCAGAAATGCAGTCTACAGGTAGGAAATATCCATATCCCGTGGGCGGTTACGGCGGGAATTTTGCTCAGTGGCTCAAAGAAAAAGATCCGAAGCCTTACGGAAGCTTCGGCAACGGTTCGGCAATGCGTGCGTCACCGTGCGGAATTATTGCCGATTCACTTGAAGAAGCACTGCGGCTCGGCACAGAATCGGCAGAGATTACACACAATCATCCCGAAGGTGTCAAGGGCGCTGCAGCCGTTGCGGGCGCAGTATTTCTCGCAAGACACAAAGCTTCAAAAAAAGAAATATCAGATTTTATTACTTCAAACTATTATCCGCTTGACAAGCCGGTCGAAAAAATCAGAGATACTTATGGCTTTGACGAGTCTTGCCAAGGTACTGTGCCGCAGGCAATGCAGTGTTTTTTGGAATCTGTCAGCTTTGAGGACGCAATTCGGAATGCCATATCTATCGGCGGAGACAGCGATACGGTAGGAGCGATTACAGGTTCGGTCGCTTGGAGCTATTATATGTATTCGGAAAATAACACCTATCAAAAATCAGCAGACAAATTGGTTGAAAAGGTCCGACAGTATTTGCCGGAGGAACTGAAAAAGGTAATTGACGATTTTATGGAGGCGTGTAAATGATCTACACAGCGAAAACAAAAGCCGCTTTGAAGCTTTGCTTTGAGGTACATAAAAATCAGACGGATAAAAGCGGTATGCCGTATGTGTTTCATCCGTTTCATCTGGCAGAGCAAATGAAGGATGAGGATACAACAATAGCGGCATTATTGCACGATGTGGTTGAGGATACCGATTACACAATTACAGATTTAAAGCAAATGGGCTTTCCGACCAATGTGTTAGAGGCTTTGGAGCTGCTGACGCATAATGACGGTACACCGTATATGGAATATGTGGCGAAAATAAATGATAACCCAATTGCAAAGGCTGTCAAGCTTGCTGATTTGGAGCATAACAGCGACTTATCAAGGCTCGACACAGTGGATGAAAAAGCCTTGAAGCGGAAAGAAAAGTATGGTCAGGCTATTCGTCTGTTGAATGAATAAGACTCTCCGCTCCCCATGCGATTTGTCGCATCCGGTGCGACCGATTATAAATGCTTTTGCGGTATTATTAAACCGCTTGGAGGCGATGAAATGAACGAAAGATTGATTGAATGCTTTGAAGATACCCTGAGGCTTTGCGAGAGCACTGAATTGAAGACTAAAACCGAAAATGCCAAGGGTTCTTCAAAGGTTTATTTAGAAGGGTTTGTTGCAAAACCAAACCGAAAAGAAACGAACGCAGATATTACGGTCGAAAACACAACGACATTTGCAGCGGCTGGACATTATAAATCATACGGCAGAGTTGCGGTGTTGAATTTTGCCAATCCGGAGGTGCCGGGCGGCGGAGTAAAAAAGGGCGCTGTAGCACAGGAAGAATGCCTGTGCAGATGCAGCAATTTATATCCATGTATCGCATCGCCTGCGGTATACGATGATTTTTACGGATATCATTATAAGCACGGCCGTTTCTTTTATTCTGATCGTGTTATTTACACCAAGGATGTAACTGTTTTTAAGGATGATAATTTGAATTTGCTTGGCAGGGAGCAATGGTTTAATGTTGATGTTCTGACCTGTTCTGCGCCGTTCATTGCAAAAAGAAAATATACGAACAAAGCGGCTCTTTTTGAGATGTTTAAATCAAGAGTCAAGAACATTATAAATGTTGCCATAGATAATAATGCCGATGTGCTGATATTGGGGGCGTTTGGCTGTGGAGCCTTTAAGAATCCGCCGGAGCTTGTTGCAAAAGCGTTTAGAACGGTTATTTCGGAAAATCGATACGATGAGTGCTTTCGGAAAATCGTATTCGCCGTTAAGAGCTCAAACAATGATGATGCATTTGAGCCGTGCCCAAATCTAATGGCGTTTGAATTTGAATTTGACGGTATATCGGCGGAGGCAGGCAAACTGCGCTTTTCTGACTCATATGCATTGGAGCAGGCCGTCGGGACAGTAACGCTTCCTTCGGGACATGTATTGACCGGCGGAAAAGAATTTAACCTATATTATGAATGGCGGAAAAACAATAGATTTAACGGCAGGCAATTCTCAATCCTCGGTGATTCCATAAGCACGCTTGAAGGTTATAATCCGGCGGGGTACAATCTGTTCTTTACAGGTGAGACCTGTCAAAAATCCGGTGTGTCTGATATGAATGATACCTGGTGGGGGCAGGTTATAAGTTTTTGCTGCGGTGAGCTGCTTGTAAACAATTCCTGGTCTGGCAGCCGTGTAACCAAATTACCGAACAGAGATTCTCTGTTCCCGTCAGGATGCAGTGACGAACGGACGAATGGGCTGCATATCGGTAACATAAAACCGGATGTGATCATCGTCTATCTCGGTACAAACGACTGGGCGGGAGGCGTAGAAGCCGCAAATGCGGACGGCAGGGATTGCGACAGAATGTGGGCATGCGTTTTTGAAACAGCTTATGATAAAATGCTCGAAAAGCTGAGAAACAATTATCCGGATGCCGAAATATTCTGCTGCACGCTTTGTTCCACCTATATGTCCGGAAAGCCGTCGTTTGTTTTCCCGGAAAATTACGGTGGGATCAATATTGAAAAATACAATGCAGTAATTCGAAGTATTGCCGAAAGCAGAAATTGCAAGGTGATAGACCTTTATAAGTATCATCTGCCGTATGATTCGGTTGACGGATCTCATCCGAACCGGAGCGGTATGCACACATTGGCGACGCTGATGCTTCGTGAAATGCTCGATGAAGCCGGCACGGCGTTTTTGGATTGCAGCAGGGAAGAGCACGACTTTACGCTTGCCGATGAATTTACGGGCGGAACAAAATATGTCTGCAAAAAATGCGGAAAGATAAAAACAGTAAGTACGCTGCCGGAGGAAAAACGGCAGACGCCCGCCAGCAAAACGAATGAATTGGAATATGTTATGCTGGACCCTAATAACACCACGATGCTTTACGGCGGTCGGCTGTCGATTTCAATGGCGAACGATGGTCTGGAATTTCAAAAGGATATTGTGGAAGTCGGAAGGGATGATGACTGCGATATTGTAATTCCTAAAAATGAGATCAGCCGTAAGCACGCAGCCTTTCATTATGAAAACGACAGATGGTTTTTGCAGGATAATTCTTCGACAAACGGAACATGGCTGAATGGCGTGAGAATTGAGCCTGGGAAGAAATATGAGCTTGCCCCAAATGATGAAATCAATTTTGCAATGACGGAGAAGGTTATCTTCTGCAAATGTAAAGATGCGTTTGAAGGGGAGGGTACAGTAATAACGGCTAAATCGGAACGGGATAACGACAAAGGCGCTAAAGCCGCAGCGTATTTAGAGACGGTTCTGAGTGCATTTGCAAAATCTCAGCCAAAGAGTGAATTTGGAATCAAGCTGGTCGTCGCCGCTTTATCCGATGCACCGTTGTATTTTCCGGTTGAAGTGGATGTTGAAGCTATGCTCGGCACGCTGGACCCCACAAAGCTGAAGCCCGGCGATGTTATTGAAAATAAAAAAGATGTAAAAATGAAAATCCGTACAGTAGCTTTGGACGACGGGACCGTACTGATTCCTATGTTTACCACAAAGGAAGAAGCGGAAAAAGGCGGCTCCACATCACTGATACGGTATTATCCGCAGGACTATTTACCTATACTTACCGAGATCGGCAAACAGGCAATTGTCAATCCGTTCAGTGAAAACAGATTCCCGATGACTTGCGATTTCATTACCGAGCTTCTTACGCCGAGTGTCGAGAATAAGAAAAAATCAAATGTGACTGTTCGGCATCCGGAAGAGGAAAAGCTTATCGGGGAGACTGTCGGAGGAAAGTATACTGTCCTTAAACTGCTTGGAAAAGGCGGTTACTGTGCGGTTTATCTTGTCATAGACAAAAAACTCAATAAAATGTGGGCAATGAAGACATTCAACAAAAAGGATCGCCGTACCAACCTTTATGTGCGTGATATTATTTTAACGGAAGCGCAAATGATGCTCGGTCTTAATCATCTGGCAATCCCTCTGATTGTTGATATTATTGAGGATGACGATAACCTGTTTATTCTGCGTGAGTATATCGAGGGGGAAACATTGGAATCGCTTGCGGCTCAACAGGGAGCACAGTCTGCGGACGATGTGATTGAATGGGGCAAACAGCTGTGTGACGCATTGGGATATCTGCATTCCCGAAATCTAATTTACAGAGATATGAAACCCGCCAATGTGATTTTGAGGCCAAACGGCACCTTGAAAATTGTAGATTTCGGAATTATGCGTACATATAAGCCGAACCAAGCAGGGGATACTTGCTGCCTTGGCACAAAGGGCTATGCGGCGCCGGAGCAATTCGGAGGCAGTCAAACGGATGCACGCACGGACATTTTCGGCTTGGGCATGACGATGTTCCGCCTTGTCACGGGAATCAATCCGACACAGCCGCCATACGAAATAAAGCCGATACGCGAGGTGAATCCGAACCTTCCCGAGGGGCTTGAATATATCATTTCAAAGTGTATTATGCCAAACCCGAAGGATAGATACCAGAGCTGCAATGAATTGATGGTGGCTCTGAATAACTATCTCATCTTGCCGAGACGCAAAGGTTTGTTCGGGAAGATTTTCGGTAAAAAGTGATCTTCTACCGATATTTGACGCCGCACATCTTGCACCGCAAGGGTGGGCAGATTATAATATAATTGACAAGGGGGGATACCCGTGAACGATTTTTCTTTCGGGAATAAGATCTTTGATTTAAGGACGAGCTTCAAGCTTTCACAATCACAGCTTGCCGAAATGGTCGGCGTCACAAATAAAGCGGTTTCCAAGTGGGAAAACGGAAAATCAAAACCGACCACAAATGTGATTCGCAAGCTTGCTGCTGTGTTTCATACGGATATTGACGAGCTGCTGGCGATGAGGGAAGGAGAAGCCGATATGGAAATTGCAAAAATCGTAATTACAGGCGGTCCCTGCGCTGGGAAGTCAACAGCTATGAGCTGGATACAAAACGCTTTCTCTAAAATGGGATATGCTGTTCTTTTTGTGCCGGAAACGGCTACCGAACTGATTACGGGCGGTGTGGCTCCGTGGACGTGCGGTACAAATGTCGACTATCAGAAATGCCAACTGAAGCTGCAGCTGGAAAAGGTTTTTGAGCTGGCTGCACGTACTATGGATACCGAAAAGGTCCTTATTGTCTGCGATCGAGGTGCGCTTGATAATAAAGCGTATATGAACGAAACAGAGTTTGCAGAGGCGATGAAATCTATCGGCTCCAATGAGGTTGAACTGAGAGATAACTATGACGCTGTATTTCATCTGGTTACAGCCGCAAAAGGAGCAGAGGAATTCTACACGACGGCGAACAACTCCGCCAGAACCGAAACGGTAACGGAAGCGGCAGAACTGGACAATAAATTGATTTCGGCATGGACAGGGCATCCGCATTTAAGGGTAATCGATAATACTTCATCCTTTGAAGACAAAATGAAAAGACTGATTGCCGAAATTTCTTCTTTCTTAGGGGAGCCGGAACCTTACGAAATTGAGCGTAAGTACCTGATTGAATATCCCGATATAAAGTGGCTTGAGGGCAATCCTGCCTGTCAGCGTATAGAGATCATACAGACATATCTTAACAGCGAATCCGATGAAGAGGTGCGTGTACGCCAGCGAGGCGTTGACGGTCACTATATCTACTTTCAAACAATTAAGAAAAGGGTGTCGGATTTAAAGCGGGTCGAAATTGAAAGGCGGCTCTCTCAGGCGGAGTATTTGGAACTTTTAATGGACGCAGACACAAGCAGAAAGCAAATCCGCAAAACAAGATATTGTCTTACATACAAAAATCAATATTTTGAGATTGACGTATATCCATTTTGGACCGACAAAGCGATTGCTGAGATAGAGCTCAGCGATGAAAATGCCGAGATCATTTTCCCCAAACAGATCAAGGTAATCAAGGAAGTAACCGATGATGCTTCTTACAAAAATGCATCGTTGGCAAAATTATAAGGAGAGCACACCGTGGAACAATTCGTAAAATCACTTTTTGACCGTCTTGATGCAAAGAGACAGATGCAGCTTATCTGCATTATGGAGAATGCCATAAACGAAATACATAACAACGGCATCATTTCTCAGGTGGATATTTCGGGAACTTCAAAGCTACATGATCCGGACCCGAATGTTCGGGTGACGGAAAAAACACGGCTTGCAAAGGCTGTCGGGCATTCCTTTGTTGCTGCTTCAACGCCGGGAATAACAGAAAACGGAATCGGCCATACAATTAAAATCAATAACGACCCTCATTTCCCGAATTCTATTGCGATTTGCATTCAAGGCGGGTTAGAGGGACTGTTTCAAGCCGGCATATTCCGAGAGAATGAGTCAGGTGTTATGGATTACAACATAATTATTGATGACAGGGGACAGGATACTTCCGCCCTTGAAAAGAATATCTCCGTTCTTAACGGCTTGTATGACGAGTTTAGTATTCGTGTCAGCCACAGCGATTTTTCTGATAGGGAGCAAAACGGCACAGAAAATCCAAAAAAGAAGAAGGGCTTATTTGCAAAACTGTTTGGCAAATGATTGTCGCATACGATGCGACCAAACAGGTCCTCTGCACGACTATAATGTGATTGTAAGGTTTAAGAGACCCGACAATCACATTATTTTTTTCGGAGGTAATCAAAATGGAAAAGGTTAAAAACAATATCACAGAGCTTGTATTTATTCTCGATCGCAGCGGTTCAATGGCAGGGCTTGAAAGTGACACGATAGGCGGCTTCAATTCTCTTATTAAAAAGCAGAAAAAACAGCGCGGAGAATGCTTTGTCTCAACGGTTTTGTTCGATAATGTCAGCGAAGTCCTGCACGACAGAGCAAAGCTTTCGGAAATCCCGAAAATGACCGAAAGGGATTATTTCACGCGCGGAGCAACGGCGCTGATCGACGCCATCGGCGGCGCTATTCATCATATCGGCAACATTCATAAGTACGCCCGCCCCGAAGATGTTCCGGAGCATACGATGTTTGTTATTATCACCGACGGTTATGAAAACGCAAGCCATCGCTATGACAGCGACAGAGTTAAGGCGATGATTGAAAATCAGAAGAAAAAGTACGGTTGGGAGTTCTTATTTATCGGGGCGAACATCGACGCGGTTGAAACCGCAAAACATTTCGGCTTAGACTCAGACAGAGCCGTAGACTATCACGCAGACAGAAAAGGAACGGCGGTTCTCTATGATACGGTTTCCGAGACTGTTTGCCATATGCGCGCTTCCGCACCGATTTCGTCAGATTGGAGTAGCGATATCAAGAAGGATTTTGAAAGCAGAAAGTGAGAGCCGTCGCTCCGTTGCGCAAAACGGTAAAATGTGATATAATTTAACGACAGCATAAATGGCTTGAACGAGAGCAAGGTTCGTATGAGATTTTGAATTATGATTACAACCAATGGTAACATTTTTTCAATAGGCGATATCTTTATTTCATCTCATTTCTATGCTAAAATATACTTGTAGATATGGTACGGACGGATTTTGATGCGGATAAAGCAACTGGTAGTGGTACAAAAAGCGGATATATTCTGGATATCATCGTGAATATCAACCGTTGGTAACACATACGCAACTTATGATATCTGTACGTTGCTGAGAAAAAACATTATAATTTAAGTGAGGAAGAAAACCTATGCAAAAAGATTCTGTACTTGGTTTGAAAATCGCGTATTATCGTCGGCTTATCGGATTAACACAAGAGGAATTGGCTGAACGGGTTGGGGTTTCAACACAGGCTGTCTCAAAGTGGGAACAGCAACTCAGTTGTCCGGACATTCTATTGCTTCCTGAATTAGCTAAAATATTTGGGATAACGATAGATGAACTATTTGGTATTGTGTGTCCTAAAGAAGCAGTATATAGTTTGGTTTCAAATGTGCCGTGGCCGGACGATGGCAAGATACGCGTAGCGGTTTATGATGGGAGAAAGTTATTGGATCAAAGTGCCAATAATATCGTTGAAGGTGTTAATGTTATTGATGTACAGTTTCACGGTCACCCATTTAACATAAGCGGCGTGTGCAAGATTGTCTGCACTAAAAATACCAATTATTAGAGTTATTGCTAATACATGAAAATGCGTAGGTGTGTTTCTTCCTTTAAGGTTTGAAACACACCTATTTTTGTTTTGGAGGAATATTATGAAATTTGAGTGCAATATGAGTTTTTCGGCAGAGGAGTTTTCTGACGGGGAAGTGCTACTGTATGATGATGTTTCTGAAGTTTATCATATATTAAATTCCACCGCAGCTCAAGCTCTAACCATTCTCGAAAAGTATGGATATGAAGAATCGAAAAAACATTATGTTAAATGGGCAAAGCAAACATTTGATGGTATACAGAATGAATCCCTTGAAGAAGATTATGATATTCTCATTAGGGATTTGCTTGATAAGAGAATTATAATTATTGGTAATACAACAGTTTGATACTGTTTTTTCTCAACAGCTTAAAAGAAAGGAGACTAACTATTAAATGTCAAGCCCCAAAATGAAGATTGTGTAAAAAAAATGCGCCGCCCTTGACAAACAGCATACAGATGCTGAGAAAAGACAGTGAGGGCGACGGAGAGAGCAAGACGACAAAGCCGGAATGCGCCCACGTTTTGAAAAACTGTAGCATCTGAATGCTTCGGTTCGTCAAGGGTACGCTGCGCCGGCTGGTACAGTATGTATTTGTTAGCTCGGGTTCAAGAGAGAGTTTGTGGAATATACTTTTCGCCCGTAGTTTCAAGATGGTAGAGCAAGCGAACGAGCTTCTTTGCGGCGTGAGACACAGCAACATTGTAATGCTTGCCTTCCGCCAGCTTTTTCCTGAGATAAACGGCAAAGGTCGGCTCCCATTTGCAGACATATTTTGCTGCATTTAAGAGTGCCCAGCGCAGATATTTTGAACCTCGCTTTTCCATCTTTGCATGAGTGGAATAGATTTGACCCGACTGGTATGTAGACGGAGAACAGCCTGCAAAGGCAAGCAGCTTGTCCGGATTATCAAAACGTGAGAAATCACCGACCTCGGAAATGATGACAGAGCCAAGAGCATAGCTGATCCCCGGCACGGAAAGAGTGGGGGAATCGATGGAATCCATGATCTTTTTGATCTCTGTCTCGATCTCAGCAATTTCTGCATCAAGCTCACGGATCAGCTTGATGGTATGTCTGAGTTCCAATGATTTTGCAGGAAGATATGAACTGATCGAACGTCTCGCGGCTTCATGGATTGCGTTTGCTTTCTCTCTGCCGAAATGTCCTTTGGAAACAGTGGAAAGTAAAGCCGTCAGATGCTTCAGATTGGCAGAAGCGACCTGATGAGCGCCGGGAAACTCGGAAAGAAGCTCATACACAGCTTTCGTGTGAAGTGATGATACAAGCTTTTCGAGTTCCGGGAACAGGATATTTACAAGGCGGGAAACAGATTGTTTCAGCTTTGATCTGTCAGAAACTTTATCAAATCTGTATCTGGATAGTGACTTTAGGTCTTCATTGTGGTATACTGTGTCTGAGTAGGGCTTTAAGCTCACGTCAGACATGATCATACTCGCAATTGTACGGGCGTCCACTTTGTCTGTTTTGGTTTTACGCAGACTGACGCTCTTCCGGCTCAGACTGGTGTACAGCGGATTGATAACGATGGTAGTCAGACCTTTGTTATGAAGAAATCCGAGAATGTTGCAGGAGTAGTGTCCCGTGGCTTCAAGTCCTACTTTTACTTTGCTCAGATCCCTTGACGCGGTCTTGATCTTGAACAGCAAATCTTCAAAGCCATCAATGTCGTTCTGTATGGTAAATACATCGTACAGAACCTCACCGTCGGAGTTTGCGATAAAGCAGTCATGCTTGTCCTTTACAACATCGATTCCGACATAAACCATAATGATACCTCGCAGTGTGTTTATTTGATGCTGAATGGATCCACAGGGCACTTTACGTCTTGTAACCTCGTTCTAAATTAACCGTCTTGCATCTCCACTTGCTGCGGTATCTAACTAATTAACAAACTCGTAAAGGGCTGTGGTTGGAGCCTCCTTGAAACCGTCTTGCGGTAGGTGAACACACCATTCCACAGCATCCGTTACAGTATAGCATTTTTCTTCAAGTTCTTGGAGAGGAACTTTAAAAACTACTACTCTCATATTATACGAGGAAAAATGAGAAGAGTATTTTTATTTGTCATTTGTGTTGCTCTCGGACTGGC
>OIYO01000211.1_pt1 | contig 58473 bp, 62 predicted proteins | sample 1588191 | NCBI WGS metagenome assembly OIYO01 (sample SAMN03283275) | human gut metagenome | biome: human-associated habitat; material: feces | host: Homo sapiens | place: Peru | collected 2012 | reverse complement strand
GCGTTCCGGAATATGACCCGGTTCTGCTTGTTGAAAAGACGCAGGGAAGAATGGCTGAGGATCACAAATGGCTGGAAATCATCTGACATTGCATACCAACGACAGGGTTGTGGTGACGACTTCGCGCGGAAATCAGGAAAAATGGTTCGATGCGGAGAAAAATCTCTGGTATAAGGTAGACGATAGCTGTTTTGAGGCACTGGCAGAAGCTATTTCCAGTGAAGTTCTGCGCAATTTCACAAATGCGGCTCGGCTGCCGGGAATCTCCGTGGCAAATTACTGGGTCGATACGGCCGAGGTTCATGGTTTGAAACGAGTGGTCTCGGTGAGTGAAAACTTCAAAAGGGAAGACGAGAGCCTTGTTACTGCAAATACGATCCTGAAAAATAGTCTGGGAACAGGCTATCTGGAAGAATTTAACCGCAGGACAAGCCTAAAAGAGAGAATCCGGCTTCTTGTGGATGCAATGGGAGAGGCAACCGGAATGCAGAATATGGGCGCATATCTTACAACATTGTTTGAGGTAGATGCGCTTTTTCTGAATCAAGACCGGCACCTGAACAATATTGCGCTGATTCGGGATAAATTTGGTTATAAGCCCTGCCCGATTTTTGACTGCGGAGCTTCGTTCTTACTGGGCTTTGCTCTGTACAGCCCTGAAATTGAAAGCCGAGCATATCTGACAAAGGCACAGTGCCTTCCGTTCAAATCTCGATTTACGCAGACAGTGCATACGGCACAAGCTCTTTACGGGAAGCAGCTTGCGGTAAACATTGATCGAACAAGTATCGATATGATCCTCGATAAATATCTATGCTATTATCCCAAACAGTTCCACTTTTTACTGAAGGAGCGTATCGAAACCGTTCTTTTGGAGCAGCAGAAAAAGCTTTTTTGAGAATAGGATAGGAAAAGCCGTCTGTAGGCTGCCAAAGCATCATTGGCGGCCATGCGGACGGCTTTTGCGTTTGTGCGTATTATACCCCTTCAGACAAGGGTATAAAGGGGTATATGGTACATATGGAAGAACGCCTGTGCTTCCGAAGTGGTGTGCGGCCCGGCAAGCGGCACCTGCAGGATGTAGAGAGGGGTTAGACAGGATACCTCACATGATACCTTTTGAAGCAGAAAAAGGTGACAGCTTTCCTGAGCCCAGAAAACCCATTTTGACGCATTTACGCTGCTTTGCAAAATGAGTGGGTTCTCTTTTCCATCTGAAAGTGCGCTGGGGAGAGGATAGCATTTTCAATACACCGGCTGGCATAGGTCGAAAACCGCGCCTTGCGGGTGGAGTCAAACGTATCGACCGCCTTCATCAGACCGATGGTCCCGATGGAGATCAGGTCCTCCTGATCCCCGGACTGGGAATAGTACTTCTTGGCCACATGCGCCACCAGACGCAGATTGTGCCGGATGAGCTTTTCCCGGGCGCTTGAGTCTCCGGCCCGCAGAGCGGTAAATGTTTCGATCTCCTCCCGCGCGTTCAGCGGCCTTGGAAAGCTTCCGGCTTCCAGATGGAGCGCCAGCACCAGAAATTTCGTGGCAAAAAATTGGAACAATGTCAACAGCATCCCCCGCACCTCCTTGGTGCTACTGTATGACGTTCCCGCAGAAAAAATGGCTTCCACGGTTTGCTCTTGCAACGGAAGGGGTCCTGTGCTACACTAGAGTTAGTTTGAAATAACCTTTAGCAATGTGGGGGGATCGATCATGAGCGAAAAAATCACCCTTTCCGGCGTGCCGGAGACGATGCTGCAAACCACCTATGCCCGCGCAAAGGAGAGCCGCACCAGTGGAGCCATCCACGACGAAAAAGCCGTGCAGCTCATCGAGCGGCTGGACTATGATTTTACCCTTGCGGATACCGACGCTGCGATGCACAGCGGCGTCATTGCCCGGACCATCGTGCTGGACCGGCTGACTACACAGTACCTTGCCCAGCATCCCGGGGCCGTGGTGGTGAACGTTGCCTGTGGGCTGGACACCCGCTGCTATCGGATGACGGGCTATTCCCACTGGTACAACCTCGATCTGCCGGAGACGATTGCTGTGCGGGCCAAGCTTCTGCCCGAAGAGGGGAGCATCTCGCAGATCGCGCTTTCGGCGATGGAGGACTGGGGCCGCTTTATCCAAGAGCGGAATGTGCCGGTCCTCGTCATCATCGAGGGGCTGACCATGTACCTGAGCGAAGCCGATGTGCAGCGCATTTTTGCCGTCATTGCCTCGAATTTCAAACAGGCAGAGGTGTTTGTGGAGACGATGAACCCCGCGATGGCGAAGCACTTCAAGGAAAAATCCATCGAGGGCAGCAAGGCGAAGTTCACATGGGGCATCCGAAGCGGAAAGGCGCTCGCAGAGCTGCTGCCGGGGTTCCAGTTCGTGGAGGCCCACGGCCTGACCGAGGGCATGGCCGCGTTTGTGCCGGTCTATAAGCTTTTGGACAAACTCCCGCTGGTCCGAAGCATCTCCAACCAGATCATCGTTCTGAAAACCACATCGGGAAAGTGAGCCGGCGATGAACAAACGCATTTGGAACCTCTATGCGCCCCTCTATGAGCACGCCATGCGAGGCGACCGGAAGGTTTATCAGTTCATGTATGACCGCATCCCGCGGGTCATCCGCGGAAAAGAAGTGCTGGAGCTTGCCACCGGCCCGGGGCTGCTGGCAAAGCACGTTGCCCACGCGGCCAAACGGATGGTTGCTACCGACTACGCCGAAGGGATGATCCGCGAAGCACAAAAGGGACCGTGTCCGGAGAACCTGACCTTTGAGGTCGCTGACGCCACAGCGCTTCCGTATCCGGACGCCTCATTCGACGTGGTCCTTATCGCAAATGCGCTGCATATCATGCCGGACCCTGAACAGGCTCTGCGGGAGATTCGCCGAGTGCTTCGGCCGGGAGGTCCTGTACCAAAAGGTCATGCCCGTCACGCCGGAGTCCATGGCCGTCATGATCGAGGACGCCATCTCGGGCAACCTGAACGAAGCATTTTTCTGCCGCCTTCGGGCGGCTTTTATTTTTTATGGTATCCGCAGTCGCAGTACGGCCCGCCGGATGCCAACGTGTACTGCCGGATGAACTCGCTCCCGCCGCCCGCATCGTTCATGGTGTGGTCCAGATGGCAGAGCGCCGGGGTCAGGTCGTAGAGTCCGACCTCCTTCATCAGGGTGCAGATGCCGCACTGGAAAAAACGGGCTTCGTAGCCGCTCCCGTCCGGATACAGGTGCAGTTCCATGTTCCACGAATACGGATTCCGGTCGGCGGCACGCAGTTTTTCGTTTTCCTTCAGCCGGTCGATGGTGCTCTGGTCATACTTCGATTTTGCGCTCATCCGGCAGAAAAATTTCATCACCGGGGTCATGGATGCTGCCGAATAGTATTCCGTCAGCGTCTCCACATCCGGCCGTTTGGGCAGATTCAGCACATACGCCGCCAGCATCGCGCAGTTGACGATGTTCATTTTGAAGCGGTCGCCCTTTTCGAATTCCGGGATCTTTTCGATGAGTTCCCGGTACTTTTGCTTTGCCAGCTGTTCCACCGCCTTGGCTTGCTGCTGGGTCAGCCCGAACTCCATCGTCAAGTGCTGGGTGAACGATCCGTGGAACGCCGCCCACATCGCCATCGGCAATCCTGCATATTTCATCGTGTTTCCCTCCTGTTTTCAACCCAAAATCACAGAAGTCCTGCCTGTGCCAGACCGCTTGCTTCTCTGCTTCAAATTATAATCGGCTGGGGTGCGAAATGCAACCAGTGTCCGGCAGTTTGTGCTTTGCAGACGGCAGACAATGGGCCGAAAGACCGGAAAATGCAGTTTCTCTTGCAAGGAAGCCGCAGCTGTGCTACACTGTGGTTAGTCAAGAAAAACTACACCGGATGTTTGCGGAAGGGAATCGGCTCGGCATCCCGGTCATTCTGGACACCGATGCGAAGTCCAAGTGCGATAAGTACATGTACCTTGGGATGCAGCTCGCCGGGACCCGCCGCTTTGGCGAATCCGGAATGCTGTACGATCTGATCAAATATCCCGATACACCGAGGAAATCAGAATAACAAACAGGTCCCGGAGAGCAGCCGCCCTCCGGGACCGTTTTGTTTTGCAAAAGGCTCTTTTCCTCTTTCGGAAAGCATGGTAAAATAAAGCCATCACAGAAAGAAGGTAATGACAATGTTCCGACCCATGCGCAGAGCCAGCCGCGCTCTTTCCGACGAAGCCGCCAAGCAGCTTTTGGCACAGTCCCGCCGGGGTGTGCTGGCCGTCAACGGCGACGACGGCTATCCGTTCGCCATCCCGGTGAACTATTTTTACGATGCCGAACAGGGAAAAATCTACTTCCACGGGGCAAAGTCCGGCCAGAAGGTCGATGCCCTGAAGCGGAGCGATAAAGTCTGCTTCACGGTCTACGGCAACGAACGCTTTGCTCCCGGCGACTGGGCGCCTTATGTGCAGAGCACCGTGGTCTTTGGCCGGTGTCATCTCATCGAGGACGCCGCCCAGACTGAAGCAAGGGTGCGGGAGCTGGCCCGGAAATATTACCCCAGTGAAACGGAGATCGAAGCTGAGATCACCAAAGCCATCGGCGGGGTGCAGCTTTATGAGATCACCATTGAGCACCTGACCGGGAAACAGATTCAGGAGAAATAATCAAACCGGAAGCGTTTTTTCAAGCCCCGGAATACTGATAAACTGCATAATCCGAAAAATCGGTGATGCAGACGTATTCAGGGTGGCTTTGGAGGAACGCTTTGATGTATTCATCGTCACACCAAAGGCTCTGCACGATGATGAGCTTGGGGTGGTTTTCGGCGATCTGCTGGAAAAATTCGTTCCGGATGTCCTCGTCGATCAGAACGATGGGGTATTGGAAGGAATACTTCGACGCCGCGAACCGGTGGCTGTAGAAATAGAACGAATCCTCGTTGCCGTACACCAGAATGCGATCGTCGGGGGTGGTGTTTTTCTCGATCAGCTCGAAAATCGCCTGATGGTGCTCGTCACCAAGGTGGACCTCGGAGCTGGTCAGTTTGAGCAAGCCGAGCGCTTTCACGGTGGGGGTGTACCAGCACAGCGCGAACACCGCCGCCATCGCTGCGGCGAGCAGTTGGAACGACTCGCGGCGGAGGTCAAAGCGGACCCCGCGCAGGAACGCCGCCAATGGGAGCGCATAGCAGGGAAGCATGGAGATGCGGTAGTAGACGTATTCGTTGCCGCTCATGCCGCAGAACGCGACCGAGAGCAGAAGAAAGAGCAGATACGCACCCCAGAAAAAGCGCTCCTCCGTTTTTTTCCAGAACAGGAGCGCGGCGAGGACCAAGCTGGGGAACGCCCACTCGCAGAACAGGAAGTTGACCACGACCTTGAGGGTGGAAGAATCGCCTTCTGCGCCCGCATACAGAAAATTGAACCGGAAATAGGTGTCGATGAAATCGGTGAAGATGCCGTTCCGGACAAAATAGAGCAAAAACGGCAGCAACGCAACAACGAATCCCAGCAGAAAAAAGCCGAGAAAGCGGAGAATGACCGGGAGATTCTTCTCCCGGATGGCTTGGACCAGAACCGCCAGTGAAAACACGACCCAGACTGCAATGGTGTTGGGTTTGAGCATCAGCGCGCTGGCCAGTGCCGCACCGCAGAGGAACAGGCGGAACGGGCTGATCTTCTGGTGGAGAAAGTAATCCGTAAAAATATAGAGCGCCCCCGTGATGCAGGGCAGGGCATAAACTTCGGGGAAGTTGCCGCCGAAAAAGCAGAAAAACAGTGCTGCACCGCTGAAGAACACGACCGCGCAGGACGCCAGCCGCCCGCAGAACAGGCGCGCCGTGCGGTAGGTGAGGGCGTTCCAGAGCACCAAGGTGAAGTATTCCAGCAGCCATGCGCCGGAGTAGTACGAGATTTTCAGGCCGAGGTAGTTGATGAGATAGAGCAGGGGGCCTTTGTGGTCAAAGGTGTCGCGGTAGGGAAGCCCGCCCTGCTCGATGACCGAGGCGACATAGTGGAACACCGAGGAATCCACACCGCCCAGCGTGGTGTAAAAGGGGTTCATCGGGGACTGCATACTGACGATGAACGCGGCGGCGCACAGATACAGCACCAGAAAAATTCGGGACCGCGGAGAAGTGCGGATTTTTTTCAGAGCATTCATACAACAAGACCTTTCTTCCGGCGGGATGCGTCGCGCAGGTCTGCAAGGACCGTGACGCCGAGCAGGACCCATGCGGCGGCGTAAACGAACAGCTCCACATAGGTCAGCGTGTATGCGCCGAAGCTGAGCCGGAACCCGGTCAGGATGCCAAACAAAGTCGGCACGCTGAATAGGAACGCGAACAGCACCGCTGTGATAACGCCGGAACGAGAGCGCTTCTGTCCATCGGTTTCTGCCCACGCAAAGAGGGGCAAAAGGAAGAACAACAGCATATAGCGGTAAGAATTTGGCGGGTAAAGAGCCAGCATCGTAGCCAGATAGACCAAGCGCCGAACCTTGCTTTTTGTGGAGAAAAACAGCGCCAGAATGACCAACAGAAACCCGAGATTCAAAATCTTGGCCAGCCGCCCGGAGAGGTGCAGGAAGGTCAGCGCACCTTGGAAGAATTGGACCCGGTGATAGTAGTCGTTCCCGGTGGCAAGCAGGGAGAGGTTCGTGAGCAGGAGATGCAGTCCATCCAGTCCGCCGTAAAAGGCGAAGGGCACGAACACGAACAGTGCTCCGTAGACGATGAGGCGTCCGGCCTCGCGCCAGCGCTTTTCCTGTAGATAAAGCAGTCCCATAAAGGCTGGATAGAACTTCAACCCAGCTGCAAGCGCGATCAAAAGCAGGGCCAGTTCCCGCAGGAGCGGGCTTTCAGAGTCCCGCAGACGCCACGCCAGCAGGAGCAGAGCGGCGACATAAAGGGTCAGATTCCCGCGCTCGACTGCGCCGAACAACAACGGGACCGAGCAGAGAACGCAGACCGTCAGTGCGCCCTTATCCCGCTCGGGAAGGTCGAGCAGCCGGATGGCCAGACCATACAGCAAAACGCCCGCCAGCAGATACATCAAATAAGCCAGCAGCTGATAGGAGCTGGTCAAAAGTTTTGGCGTTAGGTCGATCAAATCTTCATAGGGCACTTGCAGCAGGTCTACGCCCTCGAACAGGTCCTGTGCCGAAGTAGCCTTGCTGAAAAAGTGGAATACCGCATAGGAGAGCGGCGAGTAACAGGCGTCGATGCCGAACTGGTAGACCCGCGCCCCGCCCAGTGAATAGAGCAGACAGAGAAAATAATCCGCCGATTCGAAGTGGGAGTTGTTTTCCATCACCACCCAGTCGAACCCGTGCTGGCCGAGGACCGGCATCAGCAGGACGAAAAGCCCGAGTTGAAGCAGGGAGAGCAGAAAAAACAGGTGCAGAGGGGAAAGCTTGTGCTGTTTCATGGTCACACTCCCTGCTGTTTCAAGGCGTGGTCGATGGCGCGGAAATCGCGCAGCGCCCGACAGCCGATCTTAAAAATTTTCGGTAAGTCAATGGAATTGACGCCGCCCTGCCGGGGCCGGAACGTGATGGGCAGATACTTCACCCGCTGATGCTTCCGGAGATAGAGGACCGACAAAACGACGTTGGATAGATGGAAGTCCTTGGGGATGAAGCGCAGATTTTCGCGCAAGGATTCGGCTTCCATCAGGCGGAAGGGCGTGTTGGCGTCCGGGACGGACACTCCAAAGCAGACCCGGATGACGGCTTTGAGCGTTTTGGTCACGAGCACGCGGGAAAGCCCATCCTGCCGGGTGCGCCGGTCGCCGATGATAAAATCGTAGTCATGCCGAAGCGCCCAGAAGGGCCAGAATTCCTCCGCGAGGGTCTGCCCGTCGGAATCGGTCTGGAACACATAATTCGCGCCGTGGTCCAGCGCGTAGTGGTAGGCAAACAGGACCGTTGCCCCGTGGCCGCTGTTCGGCTTGGTCAGGGGCGTCAGCAGCGGGTGCGTCTGGGCGGCTTGGAGCAGCATCGGATAGGTCTGGTCGCGGCTGCCGTCGTCCACGATGACCAGACGGCTCCCGTTTCCGATGGTCTCCACGATGGGATACCACTGGTCGATGACGTCCTTCAGATTTTCCTGCTCGTTGTAGGCGGGAATGACAAGATAAAGGCTTTCCGCTGTTCCGCAAGTGTTCGACATGATTTCGCACCCCTTCTATTGGTTCGACAAGGTTCAGTTTATTCTATCACGCTTTCCCAAGAGGTGCAATGGGAAAACGCGCATCATTCCTGAGGAAGTGCGGCTTCGTCCGCAAAAAATTCCGCTTGAAAGCGGTCCAGTTCCTCGAAGCTGTACAGGCGGTTCAGCGCTTCGACCAGCTCCTTTTTGGAGAGCCGGGGCGGAAGCCCCAGCGCGTTGAGCAGGGCATACTTTCGCTCGGCGCTGCCCGCGCGGCCGGAAAGCCCCCAGTTGAAGAGGTCGGTGTAGGTGATGGGGCGGCCCGCCGGTTTGGCGGCAGCGGTGTCGGCTTCGCGGCCAAGTGCATCCCGCAGCGCTTGCAGTACGATGGCGTCATCGACACCCTCCACTCCCAAAAGCCCTTCTTTTCCGGGCTGAGGTTTCCGCTTTTCCTTGCCGTGGATGGCGGGAACGTACGCCTGTACGACGTTTTGCGCACCCACCAGATTGGTGATGAAGGTCCGGATGCGAAACCCGGCGGCATCGGAATCGGTGAAAAGGATCAGGCCGTTTTTCCGGGCCAGCGTTTTGAGCAGCTGCTGGCGCTTTTTGTCCTTGTAGATGCCAAAGCCGTCGGTCAGTAAGATCATGGCGTCGGTCAGGTGGGACAGCCGCGCGGCATCGTATTTGCCCTCGACGACCAAGACCCGGTCGGTGTGCAGAAGTTCACGTTCACTCATCGTCCGCTCCCCGCCAGTGCCAGACGGCAGAGCGCTGTTTCCAACAGAACTTCGTCGTCTACGGGCTGGCTCTTCAAAGATTTGTCCAAATCCAGCAGGACCTGCATACAGGCTTCCAGCTGGCCGAGGGTGTAGTGCGAAGCCGTCTCCGCCGACCGCTTGAGCCGGTAGTCGCTGCCCTTGTAGCCGAAATCCTTGAACACCGCGCTGTAAGACTTCCGCTTGGCCGCGCCCAGCTTGACGCGGTAGAGGTCCACATAGCTGCCGATCAGAGCGGCGGTGATGGCGATCGGCTCCTGCTGCAAGCGGAGAAGGGCTTGCAGCTTTTTGCACGCACCGGTGGCGTTTTTGGCTGTGATCATCCGGATCATCTCGAACACGTCCGCTTCCAGACTGACCGTGCCCATCTCGGCCACCATCGCGGCGGTGACCGTCTGATAGCCGGACAGAGCGCAGAGCTTGTCCACCTCGTTCTCGAGCAGGAATGGGTCCTCGCCGCAGCGTTCCAGCAGGGCCGCAGCGGCTCCCTCGGGCAGGGTCGTGCCCTGCTGCTGGGCGCGGTCGATCATCATGACCTTCAGTTCATAGGGCTTGGGTTTGGCCAACTCTTCGGCATAGCCCAGCTTTTTGCACTGTGCAAGAAGCTTTTGCGCCCGCTTGCCGGTCTTGAGTTTGCTGCGTTCCAGCGGAAAGACACTGCCCAGCACGACGACGGCGTTTTCCAAGCTGGCCAGCGTTTCGCACAGCTCGTCGAGGTCTTTGTCGCTGTAGGCGGCGGGGTCCAGCTCCGGCAGGATGACCACGCGCCGGGTCCCGAAAAAGGAGATCGTGCCCGCCGCCATGATGAGCTGTTCCAGTTCCGGGGCGGCCCCGTCCAGAACGGTGGTCTCCTCGTCAGTGTCGGCGGAGAGCAGGCGGCTCACCGCAGAGACGGACTGCCGGACGAGATAGCGCTCGCTGGAATAAAAATAGTAGACCGGACAGCCGCTGTCCGCCAGCTGCCGGAGTTTTGCTTCCGTTGCCAAAAAAGAAACCTTCTTTCGTGAAGAATGCGCGGCCCTGCCGCCCAGAGAAAATGGGATACTGTTAGTGTAACCGAGTTTCTGGGGAATGTCAATGCAGCGCTGCGCGCCAGACCGGGCAGAAAAGCGGCTTTGCGAAATGCAGGAAAACGTGGTCCGGGGGCTTTTCGAACGGTGAAAAACATGATATACTAGTTTTACATTGTCAAAAACCCCGAACATAGGTGAAAAGACCCGTGCGGCCGGGATGAACGAACATCTGGCCAAACCCTTGGACCCCAAGCTGCTGCTGAGTAAGATCGTGCAATACTGCCGCCCGCAGACGGCAATGTGAAAAGAGGAAAAGACGATGAAGCGTGCGTATTATCACTGTGTCCTTCTGGATGGGACCGAGACGATGACCCCGCAGACCGGAAAAATGGTGCTGACCGACAACGACAAGATCGTAGCGGTGGTGGATGAGAATGAGCCGTGCGAGGGGTACGAGAAGATCGACCTGAAGGGCGGCTACCTGATGCCCGGACTCATCAACCTGCATGTGCATCTGGCCGGAAACGGCAAGCCCAGCACCAAACCGCGCGACAACGCCGCGCTGGTGCGCAAAATTATGAGCAACGGCCTGACCCGCGCGGTGGCATACCGGCTGGTGTGCAGTTATGCCAAGCTGGAACTGCTGGGCGGCGTGACGACCATCCGCACTGTGGGCGGCTTGGGCGATTTCGACACCCGCTGCCGTGACGATGCCGCCGCCGGAAAGATCCTTGCGCCCCGCATCCTTGCGGCCAACGAAGGAATCTCCGTCCCCGGCGGGCACATGGCGGGTTCGGTCGCCATTGCAGCGCAGGATAACCGTCAGGCACTGGCGCAGGTGAAAAAGGCAAAGGGGCAGGGCGTAGACCTCATTAAATTGATGATCACCGGCGGCGTGCTGGACGCCCAGAAAAAGGGGACGCCCGGTGAGCTGAAGATGCCCGCCTCGATGGTCAAGGCCGTCTGCGACGAGGCCCACAAGCTGGGCTATCAGGTCGCGGCCCATACCGAATCGCCGGAGGGCGTGCGGGTCGCACTGGAAAACGGTGTGGATTCCATTGAGCACGGCGCAAAAATGGACGAAGAGACGGTCCGTTTGTACAAGGAGCACGGTGCGTTCGTCTGCACGACCATTTCCCCGGCCCTGCCGTATGCGCTGTTCGACCCGGCCATCTCGGGCGCATCGGAGAAGGACCAGTACAACGGAAAGATCGTCTTTGACGGCGTCGTGGACAGCGCAAAGACTGCCCTTGCCAACGGCATCCCGGTGGGCTTGGGCAACGATGTGGGCTGTCCGTACATCACCCAGTATGATTTCTGGCGGGAGCTGTGCTACTTCCATAAATACTGCGGTGTATCGAACAAATTTGCACTCTACACCGCGACGCTGCGGAATGCACAGCTGGCCGGTGTGGGCGATGTGACCGGTTCCATCGAAGCAGGGAAGAGCGCGGACTTCATCGTGACAGCCAAGGACCCGCTGAAGGACCTGTCGGCTCTGCGGGAGCTGGAACTCGTCGTCTGCCGGGGCCGGATGGTGAAAAAGCCGAACCCCAAGCGCAAAAAGGAGATTGACGCGGTGCTGGACCCCTATCTGGCCTAAAGACCCCGCGACGGAAAGGATGAAACCGTTACGAAACGCACAAAATTCAAGCTTCAGCTGCAGTATAACTCGCCGGTGATCTTGACCTTTTTCCTGTTGTCGCTGGTGGTGCTGTTTCTGGGCCAGTGGACCAACGGATGGACGACGATGCATCTGTTTTGCGTCTATCGCTCCTCGCTGAAGGACCCGCTGTTTTACGTCCGGCTGTTCGGCCATGTGCTGGGCCACGCCAGCTGGGACCATTTTCTGAACAATATGCTGCTTCTGCTCGTCATCGGCCCGCCGATGGAGGAAAAATACGGCAGTATCCCGCTTTTGGAGGGCATCGTGTTCACGGCGCTGATCTCGGGCGTCCTGCAATGCGCGCTGTTCCCCCGCACGGCGCTGCTGGGCGCTTCCGGCATCGTGTTCATGCTCATCATGCTGGCGTCGCTGTCCGGCTTTTCGGGCGGCATCCCGGTCACCATGCTGCTGGTCGCGGCGCTGTATCTGGGCCAGCAGGTGTATGATATCCTGTTTGCGCACGACAATGTGGCCAACTTTATGCACATTGTGGGCGGCATCTGCGGGACCGGCTTCGGCTATGTCTACGCCCTGCGCCCCAAAAAGCGCCGGAAGCCCCCGGAGCTGAAATTTCAGAAAACCACTCGTTCTAAGCGGCGGTAACAAAATAGGTTTTTACAAAAACGTCCGCAGTTTGTTTCCTGCATTCGGAAATTTGACTGCGGATGTTTTTTGATGATTGGCTATGAAAAAAGGGTCCTGCACAAGATTCTGTGCAGGACCCTTTTTGTGCGTAGGAATGATTTACAGCTGCTTTCTGCGCTTGAGTACCAGCAGGAGTGCCGCATACCGCCGTGTGGACTGGTGGATGTGGCGGAAGCGTTGAAGTTGTTCTTGGATAATATCTTTCATTTTGAGACCCTCTTAAAAGCGAATCAAAAGTTTTTTGAAGAATGGTTAATCTTACGAAAGTATACCAAGTTTCGACATGGAAAGCAAGGCGGAAAGCGAAAATTTTCGCTTTCTTTTCGACGAAAAACGTGGTAAAATGAGGGCATCATCTTTGAATCGAGGGGAACGATATGAAAATCGAATCGGTCGCTGTGCTGGGAGCGGGGGCTGTCGGCTCGTATGTGATCTGGGGACTGTCGGAAAAGGCGGGCGTCCGGCTGGGCGTCGTGGCCGAGGGCGAGCGTGCCGAACGGCTGAAGCAGAACGGCTGTGCCGTCAACGGGACGGTCTACCGTCCGGAGGTGTGGACCCCGCAGGAGGTCCACGGCGTGGACCTGCTGGTGGTCGCGCTGAAATATGGGGCGCTGCCGGGGGCCATGGAGAGCATCCGGGCCGTCGTGGGCGAACACACCGTGGTGATGAGCCTGATGAATGGCGTGGACAGCGAGGAGCTGATCGGCGCGCAGGTCGGCGACGAAAAGGTGATCCGCTCGCTCATCAAGGTGGCTTCCCACAAGGAAGAGGACGGCTATCACTTCGACCCGGACGCCACGCTGGGCATTATTTTCGGCGAGGAGCATGCACCGTTTGAGTCGGAACGTGTGCGCGCCATCGTGGATCTGTTTGAGGGGACCGGCATCCATTACCGCGTGACCGATGAGATTCGGGCCGAGATGTGGAGCAAGTTCCGCCTGAACGTCTGCAACAATCTGCCGCAGGCAATTTTGGGCGCGGGCGTCGGCTGCTACCGGGACAGCGTGCACATGAAGGCCATCAGCGAGGGGCTGCGCCGGGAACTGGAGGCCATTGCGGCAGCAAAGGGCATCGAGCTGAGCAAGGTGGATACGTCCGGACGCGGAAGTGCCGTTCCGCCCACGGCGCGGTACTCCACCTTACAGGACCTCGACGCGAAGCGCCACACGGAAATCGACATGTTTTCCGGTGCATTGATGCGGATGGGCGAGGAACTTGGCATCCCGACGCCCTACAATGAGTATACTTATCACATGATCAAGGCTCTGGAAGAAAAGAACGACGGCAAGTTTGATTATACCGGAAACGAAGAAGTGACTTGGGCAAAATAACCCCAGAAACAAAAGACCCTCGGGACGGAAAACTGTCCCGAGGGTCTTTTTGATGTTAAAGAAGCGTCAGTCGCGGACGAAATCGCCCTGCAACGCGAACATGTGGTCCATGGGGCCGGAGCCGTGGCCGAGGTCCAGCATCGCGGAGAGTGCGCCGGAAATGTAGGCTTTGGCGCGCTCGACCGAGGTGTCGAGGTCATAGCCCTTGGCGAGGTTGGACGCGATGGCGCTGGACAGGGTGCATCCAGTCCCGTGGGTGTTAGGGTTCTGGATGCGGCGGCCGCGGAACCATTTCCCGCTGCCATTCCGCCACAGCAGGTCGTCGGCGTCGTGGACCTGATGCCCGCCCTTGCACAGGACCGAACAGTGATACGTCTCGCTGATGTACCGCGCGGCGGCTTCCATCCCGGCGGCGTCGGAGATGGACCGCCCGGAAAGGATCTCCGCTTCAGGGATGTTGGGCGTCAGCAGGTCGGCCATGGGCAGAAGCTGTTCGGTCAGCGCCTTCACGGCGTCGTCCCGCAGGAGCTTGGAGCCGGAAGTGGCCACCATCACGGGGTCTACCACGATGTTTTTTGCGCCGTAGAAGCGCAGCTTTTCGGCGATGACTTCGATCAATTCCGCCGAAGAGACCATGCCGATCTTCACGGCATCCGGGAAGATGTCCGTGAACACGGCATCCAGCTGTTTTGCCAGAAAATCCGGCGTCGTTTCGAAGATGCCGGTCACGCCGGTGGTGTTCTGGGCGGTCAGGGCCGTGATGGCGCTCATGGCGTAGACGCCATTGGCGGTCATGGTCTTGATGTCGGCCTGAATGCCGGCGCCGCCGCTGGAATCGCTTCCGGCAATGGTCAGTGCAGTTTTCATGAAAAAAGACTCCTTTCGTTCGTCCGGGGCGCACAGCGGGCCGGAACGGTCAAGCCTGTTCGTTCAGTGCCGCGGCGAGGTTCGCAAGGACCTTCTGGCTCAGCAGGACAAAGGCCTGTTTGGTGCGTCCGGCGGAAACGTTCTGGCAATGGACGTTCTCACGCGCAAAAAATCCTTCGGCCACCGGACCTGCGGCGGCGCGGGTGTCGCAGAAGAAGTGCGTGCCCGGAAGCTCGAGCCACTGTTCCAGCGCGGCGGAATCGAAGCCGGGGCCGATGGAGGTGTTGAACAGGACCTTGCCAGCGCCCAGCTGGGCAAATTCCTCGCTGCCCAGCAGCAGGACGTTCTTGTTCAGGCAGGTAAAGACCACTTCGCTGTCGCGGAGCAGGTCGGCCAGCGGCTTGTAGGTCATGCCGGCCTGTTCGGCCTCCGGCTTGCGGGTGCGGCTGTAGTACGAAATATCCGCGCCCATAAAGGCCAGCGCATCGGCGATCATCTTTCCGGAAACACCCAGACCGACGATGCCGACCTTCAGCCCGGTAATTTCCACCGGCTCGTCGTGGAGCATCGGCATCCCGAAACCGTGCAGAAGGCCGGTCAGCTCATGGAGAACATACTCCACAACGCCCCGGTCGCCATAGTCCCGGATGCCGAGCACGCGGATGCCCTTGGTGCGTGCGAATGCGATATCGACATTGGCACTTTCCTCGGAATACAGGCTGCAGCACATGCCGATGTAGCGGATGCTGGGGCAGCGCTCGAGGACGGCGCGGCCGATGCGGGAAGTGTAGCTGAGCAGGACGGCGTCCGCGTCGCCGATGCGGCGGACGATCTCGTCATCGTCTGCGGGGATGTCGTCGAACAGGACGACTTCCTTGGCGTACTGGAAAAGCTCTTTTTCAGCGGAAGGGATCAGGCTGACCGGCTCGATCGCGACCAATTTCTGAAACATGAGAGGACCTCCTTTTTAGTAGAAGCAGATGGGCGAGGACAGGTTGCGCAGCAGGGAGACGACGCTCCAGCCAGCGATGGCGCTGGTGCTGGAACAGATGTCCACCACGGCTTTGACGCCCTCGATCTCGGCGGTGATGCGGTGATCGTCGCCGACCCAGTTCGGAACGGAATGCATCGTGACACCGGTGATCTCCGGGCCGGTGGTCGCCAGCGAGGTGGCGACTGCGACATTGACCCGGCGGGGGAAGGTGGCAATGGCTTCCTTGGCATTTCCGGTGAACACCGTGGTCTTTTCGGTGTCGGTCAGCAGGTGCTCCTGCCAGACGGGGGTGTTGCGGAAGCCCTTTGCGCCGGTGTGCGTCTCGATGCCGGCGGTCTCAGAGAGCTGCTGAGCCTGTGCCATCAGGGTGACGGTCTGCAGCACATCAAAGCCGCCGATCGCGCCGCTGGCCAGATGGACCTTGGCCCCGCTTTCCCGGGCCGTCTGCTGGACCTGTTCGTAGAACGCAAGGTCCGCGAACGCACCGATGGAGACGAGGACCAGATTCACGCCCCGGCGCAGGACCGGAACCGCCATGGCCCGCACGGCCTCGACCGAAGCCGTCTCCACGATGTAGTCCGGTTCAAGAGAGAGCAGCTCTTCCACGTCCGCACAGACGCGGCAGTCGACTTTGGCCGCAGTCGCTTCGCTGGAAGCGCGGGTGCGGCTGGTGACACCGACCAGCTCATAATCCGGGAGCAGATCGTTTTTCCAAGCGTCCGCGACGATGTTGCCCAGAAATCCGCAGCCGACGATGCCAAATTTCGTTTTCATATCCATAAACTCCTTTTTTCTGCCAAAAACCGCAGTCATCCTCCCCAGTATACCATGCCGGACCCGGAAAGAGAAGCTGTTTGCTCTTTTCTTTCGCGAAAGAGTGTGCTAAAATGAAGCGGCTGAGAAAAAGGAAGGATGGGAGAGAACGATGGGAAAGATCAAAGAGCTGTTTTGGACCTTTTTGAAGATCGGTGCGTTCACCTTTGGCGGCGGCTATGCCATGGTGGCCCTGCTGGAACACGAGTTCGTGGAGGAAAAACAGTGGGTGAGCCGCGAGGAATTTCTGGACATGGTGGCCGTGGCTGAATCAACGCCCGGACCGATGGCGGTCAACAGCGCGACCTACATTGGCTATAAGATCGATGGGGCAGCGGGCGCAGCGGCGTCCACGGCGGCGGTCTGTCTGCCGTCGTTTGGTGTGATCTATCTCATTTCGCTGTTTTTTGACCGCTTCCTGAGCTTTTCGGCTGTGGCAAGCGCATTCAAGGGCATTCAGGTGTGCGTCATCTATCTCATCCTGTCGGCGGGCATCAAGATGATGAAAAATCTGGAACGGAACGGCTTTAACATGGCGGTCCTGACCGTCGTGGTGCTGGCGATGGTCAGCTGCTCGGTGCTGGCGGTGTCGTTCTCGTCCATTTACTATATCCTGCTTTGCGGGACGGCGGGCGTGGTGCTCTATCTGATCCGAAAACTGCGCAGAGAGGAGAAAAAACAATGATCCTTTGGGAACTGTTCTGGAACTTTCTGGTCATCGGGGCCGTCTCGTTCGGCGGCGGCTACGGGATGATCTCGCTGGTGCGGGAAGTGGTGCTGTCCCACGGGTGGCTGACCGAGAGCGAATTTCTGAGCTTCATCGCGGTGTCGGAATCGACACCCGGACCGCTGGCCGTGAATATGGCGACCTTCATCGGTTCGTCGCAGGGAGGCCTTTTGGGGGCGCTGCTGGCGACTTTGGGTGTGGTGCTGCCGTCGTTTTTCATCATCCTGCTCATCGCGGCGGTGCTGCAGAACCTGATGAAGTATGCGGGCGTCAATGCGTTTTTGTCGGGCGTGCGGCCCTGCGTCGTGGCGATGATCTTGGCCACGGCGCTGACGATGGGGCTTTCCACGCTGCTGGGCTTCACGACGCTGGACAACGGCTTTTCGCCGGATGGCCGTTCGATCTTAGTGTTCGTGCTGCTGTGGGCGGGGCATCTGCTCTGGAAGAAGAAAACAAAAAAAGCCCCGTCGCCGATCTGGATGATCGTGGTGTCGGCGGGGCTTGGCATCTTGTTCTGGGGCGTGTGATTCAGCCGATGGGAGCGTTTTTCAGCTCCTGCCGGATGGCGCGAAATTCTTCCGGAAGTTCGTCATCACGCATGTTTTTGGGGGCGCTGATGCTCCCGGCGGCCTTGGCCGTCTCGTAGTACCAGCATTTGTACTCGACCATCTTCAAGGTGTGCTGAAGCTCCTTCAGCTGCGCGTTCAGCACATCGCGCTGATGCTGGAACATCTCCAGCCGCGCGTCGATGGTGGCGTCGCCTTTCATGGCAAGCTCGATGTAGTGCCGGATGTCCTTGATGGGCATTCCGGCTTTTTTCATGCAGCTGATGATCTGCAGCCATTCGAAATCCTTCTCCTGAAACATCCGGATGCCGCCGGACGAGCGCTCAACGAAGGGGAGCAGCCCCTCTTTGTCGTAATAGCGCAGGGTGGACGCCGGGACCCCCAGCAGTCGCGCCATTTCACCTACCGTGTAGACCATGATCTTCCTCCTGACGGAAACGTTGCTTTCAGAACTTGAATCTTGTTGAACTTATCATACAGTTTTGGCAAAAAACTGTCAAGATGGGTTTGAAAGTCCTGCTTATAGGACATAAAATGTGGATAATAGGGTCAGAAAGAGAAAACAGCCTCTTTCCAACCGAAGAAAACGATGATTTTCGTGGAGGATGCAAGAATGAAATACTACGTTACCATTACCGGTTTGAACTATCGCTTCGGGACTGCACCGTTTCAGGTGGGGCAGAAGGTCCGGCTCGTCAAAGAACCGGATAACCAGTTCGACCGCGAAGCGATCCGTGTAGAGCTTCCGGGTCTGGGCAAGGTGGGCTATGTTGCCAACAGCACCCACACGGTGGTCGGAGACTGCTGCAGCGCTGGACGCATCTACGATAAAATCGGAGATACTGCAGTCGCAAAGGTCAAGTATGTTCTGGACAAGGTTGTTGTCTGCAAGGTGAAGATTTCGGCTTCGGAGAAGATCGAAACAAACCCGGATACCGGTTTGCCTTACGGCAGCGAAATAGACGCCATTACGTTCTGAAAAAGCTCCCGTTCACCGAATTCCCTCTTTTCGCATACAACGGCGGGAAGGGGGAATGCGTTTTGAACGGGATCTTTTTCTTATTGGCGGCGGTGCTACTGCTGCCCGCGTGCTGTACGACCCTTGGGGCGGCCAGCGCGCTTTTGGTGCGGCGGGCGCAGGAACAGCGCACCCGCCGGATGCTCTGCGGCATGGCGGCGGGCATCATGCTGGCGGCCAGCGTCTGGAGCTTGCTGCTGCCCGCCATCGAGCGGTCAGAGCAGGGGGTGCTGCCCGCGTGGCTCCCGCCGACGGTGGGGCTGGTCATCGGGGCGGTGGGGCTTCTGCGGCTGGAACAGACTGCATGGAAGCTGCTCGACAACAGCGGGGGCCGCTGCGGCCGGATGGTGCTGGCGGTCACGCTCCACAATCTGCCGGAAGGAATGGTCGTCGGGCTGGCGGCGGCGCTGGCCCTGCAGGGGGAACCGGACGCCATGAGCGGTGCGCTGGCCTTGGCGCTTGGCATCGGACTGCAGAACATCCCGGAGGGCGCGGCGGTCAGCTTGCCGCTTTTGCAGAGCGGCGCGAAGCGTTCCCGCGCCTTTGGAGCGGGGTTGGCGTCCGGGCTGGTGGAGCCGCTTGGGGCGCTGCTGGCGCTGGCCTTGGCGGGCTGGGTCCGTGCGGCGCTGCCGTGGCTTATGAGCGCCGCCGCCGGGTGCATGGTCTGCGTCACGGCGCAGGAGATGATCCCAGAAGCCGTCGCGGAAGATGAACCCGCCGGGGTCATCAGTGTGGTGCTGGGTTTTGCGCTGATGATGGCGCTGGATGTGGCATTATAAAAGGGACTGCCGCTTGGTGTGCAGCAGTCCCAGAAAAGCTCAGGAGCCGGATTTTTCGATGTAAACGCTGGTAGACGGGAAGGCAAAGTCCACGCCGTCCGCCTGCATGATGTCCATGATGTTCAGGTTGAGATTGTTTTGCTCCTCCAAAAAGACCGTATAGGCGTTCGTTTTCAGGTATGCAGAGACGAGGATGTTGATGCTGGAATCGCCGAAGCTGGTCAGGCGGACGATGTTGGTCTCCTTGTTGGTGTAGGGGCTTTCGTCCAGCATGGTCTTGAGGTCGGCCATCAGCTTTTCGATCTGCGGGCGGGTGGTGCTGTAGGTGACGCCCAGCGTGAATTTGTAGGGACGCATGGTGCGCAGCGCCGCATTCTGGACCGTGGAAGAACAAATTTTGCTGTTCGTGACGATGCTGACCGTCTGATCCAGAGAGCGGATGCGGGTGGAGCGGAAGTTGATGTCGATGACTTCGCCCTCTACGTCGCCCACGGTGATCCAGTCGCCGACCGAGAACGGCTTATCGAGCAGGATGACGAGGCCGCTGAACAGATTGCTGGCGCTCTCCTGCGCGGCAAGGGAGATGGTCAGACCGACCAGTCCAGCACCGGCGACGATGCTGCCGATGGGGAAGCCGACGATCTGCGCGATGGTGGCGACGCAGAGGATGATGACCAGCACTTTGTAGGTCGTGTTCAGCAGGGAGAGCAGGGTCTTGTTGGAGCGGATCTCCACGCTGCACTTCGACAACAGCAGGTCGGCCACGTCCGAAGCTTGATACAGGCCCTCGCAGAGGAAGAAGGTCATTGCTGCCTGATAGACCGTGAACAGAAGCTTCGAGAAGCCGGAAATGGCCCACGGCAGACTGGTCAGAGCGAGGTACAGGCCGGTGTAAACGGCCATCCGCTCGATGGGCCGTTCCAGACTGCGGAGCAGGATGGGCGTTGCGGAAAAATGCCAGCTGCGTGCCCGTAACAGGGGAAAGACCTTCTTGCTCAGAAGGCGGGAGACGATGAAGCCGACGGCAAAGATGACCAGAGCACAGATGCAGCGGGCTGCCATGGCGAGCCAGCCCTCCAGATAGAGCGGGCCGATCTCGAACGCAAGATCGCGGATGGAAAAGATCATGACAAAAAACTCCTCGAAAACAGATTTTACGACCCAGTATACCATAGAATGCGGGAAAAGAGCAACTGAAATTGGGTCTTGACAAGCGCGGTTTGGCACGCTATACTCTGGGTCAGAAAGTTCGTTTCAGGGCGGGGTGCGATTCCCCACTGGCGGTAAAGCCCGCGACCACTCCCAAAGAGTGCTGACTCGGTGAAACTCCGGGGCCAACGGTATAGTCCGGATGCAAGAAACGGCAGACATTTGATCGTCTACGCGCCCTGTTGCAGTATGTTTGATTGCAGCAGGGCGTGTTTTTTGATCGTCTCTCCCGTTCCAGATCCAGCGCGAAAAGGGCTTTCCAGTCTATGATTTGGGGCCAAGGATCGCCCCGGGAGGAAAAACTATGAAAAAGAATACGACCCGCAACCTGACCGTAGCCGCGATGCTCAGCGCGGTGGCCTTTATCCTGATGTTCATCGAGTTCCCCATCCCGATGCTCATTCCGTCCTTCGTGAAGATGGATTTCTCGGACTTGCCCGCTCTGCTGGGCGCATTTGCGCTTGGCCCGGTGTACGGTGTGGTCATCAGCTTCATGAAGAACCTGCTGCACATCATCATCAAGGGCACGTCCACGGCCTGTGTCGGTGAACTGTGCAACTTCATGCTGGGCGCGGTGTTCTCGGCATCCGCAGGTTACATCTACAAGAAGCGCAAGAGCCGCAAAACGGCCATCATCGGCGCACTGGTGGGTGCGGCGGCAATGGCGGTGTTCAGCGTTCCGTCGAACTATTTCATCACCTATCCGGCCTATGTGCAGTTCTATCATATGCCGCTGGAAGCCATCCTTGGGATGTATCAAGCCATCCTGCCCTCGGCAGACAGCCTCATCAAGTGCCTCGTCATCTTCAACATGCCCTTCACGCTGGTCAAGGGCCTGCTGGATGCCCTGCTCTGCATATTGATCTATAAGCCGCTGTCGCCCATCCTGCACGGCAGAAAGTAAATGAAAAGCCCTCTCCGTCATTGCTCGCTCCCTTGTGGGGGCAAGCGAAACGGAGAGGGCTTTTTTAGCTTAATGCGCCCTTTTCCAGCCATTTTCCGCGGGCAAGGCGGACGAGGAAGAGCAGACCGCGGATGCACAGCTCACAGCACATCGCGCCCCAGACGCCCACCAGCCCGAAGCGTGGAGCCAGCAGGGAAGCCAGCGTCAGCCGGATGCCCCACATGCTGACGAGGTTGAGCACGAAACAGGCGGTGCTGTCGCCCGCGCCCTGCATCGCGCCGCTGGCCACGATGCTGGCCCCGAACATCGGTTCGGCAAAGGCTTCGATGCGCAATACCCGCGCACCCAGCGCGATGACGGCGGCGTCAGCCGTGAAAATGCCCATCAGCGCCGGGGCGAAAAGCCACAATCCTGCGCCCGAAAGGGCCATGATGCCCATGCCCATGAGGGTGCAGAGCCATGCGAACCGCTTGGACATGTCCCGGCGGTTCGCGCCGACGGCCTGACCGATCAGAGCAAGGGAAGCATCTTGGATGCCATAGCCCGCCATGTAGCACAGGCCCTCGGCACTGACGCCCAGACTGTTGGCGGCGATGGCGACCGTGCCCAGCCCGGACACGATCCGCACCAGAACCACCTGCGCCGAAGAAAGCGCGGCCCGTTCTGCCGCCAGCGGTGCGCCGACCCGCCAAAGGTTCATCAGGCAGGAGCGGGTGATCTTCCACGAGCCGGGTCTGCGGATGCAGAGGGGGCCGTCCCGCAGGAGCAGGATGGCCAGCGCCAGCAGTCCGCCGACGACATCCGAAAGGGCTGTGCCCAAGGCCGCGCCCGGAACGCCCAGCCCCGCGCCCCAGACCGTTACGGTGCGGCCGAACAGTACAAGGGTCCGGGATGGGTTGATCAGGAAAAAGTTGAACACGATATCCAACACACAGACCAGTACGCTGATGAGTCCGGGCGTTAGGGCGTCGCCGGTGGCGCGAAGCTGGGCCGTGTACATGCCCATCGCCATCGTGAAGGGGAGCGCCGCCGACCAGATGGCGAAATAGGCGGATGCGTTGGCTTGCAGAGAGGGGTCTGCACCCAGCCACCCGGGCAGGAACCGGCTGATGCCGATGCCGAACGCGGCGGCTCCCAAACCAAGAATGAGGTTGAACAGCATGGACTGCCGCAGAACGCCGCGCGCATCCTCCTGCCGGTCAGCCCCGAGATACTGCGCGATCTGGATGGAAAATGCGGTGTACAGCCCCACAAGGACGCCGTGCAGCAGCCATGTGCTGGAACTGACGATGCCGATGGCCGCTGTGGCTTCGGCCCCGATGTGGCCCACCATGGCGGCGTCGATGTACTCCATGGCCGTGACGACCATCTGCTGTAAGATCGAGGGAAGGCTCAGCGCAAGGACCACCTGTGCCGTCTGGGAAAGCGGGATGTCCTCGCCCTGCCGCATCCGGGCTGAGAGCTGTTCGAGTGAAAGTTTCATGCTGTCTCCTGTTGCCATAAAAAATACCCCGGGAAAAGGGGTCGAGATGAACCTATTATAAATAGGATGGCGGAAATTGTCAAACCGACTCCTTTTGCGCCCAGAAGATTGATTTTTTCTGCGGAGCGTGATACACTTCAACTATTGATGAGTGAAACAATAGGAGCGGCTTTTCGGCTGTTCCGGGAAAGAGGAAATTATGCTCCAATTACTTTCGGGAAGTCAGCGCACCGTGGATGCGCTTGGATTTTTGCTGGCGTTCGCGTTGACGGCGCTGATGGATTCGGTCTTTCGGGAGAAGCTCCCGCACGACCATGGCCGCGCGTTTGCGGTCAACGGTGAGCTTTCTAAAGGCAAGGCGCGCGGTTCCGGCCTGATCTTCGTGCTCTGCATCGCGCTGGTCACGCTGGCGGTGCTGCCGTTCCGCACGGAATATATCATCTATACGGTCCTGCTCATTGCGTCTATGCTCTCCGGCTACTTTGACGACGCTTCGGAAGTGGCGTGGAACGAGTACAAAAAGGGCTTTATCGATCTGGTCATCGCCATTGTGGCGGGGGTCACCTACCTGAATTTCAATGGCACATCGGTGAATTTCCTGAACTGGACCTTCTCCATCCCGTATCCGCTGTATCTGGTGCTCATCGTCGTGCTGATCTGGGCCAGCATCAATGTGGTCAACTGCACCGACGGCGTGGACGGCCTGTCGGCCAGCTTGGCGGTGGTCAGCATCGGGACCTTCCTGCTGGCTTACGGTGACGAGCTGGGCGAGTACGCCACGGCGGCCATCGTCTTTATCGGCGCGCTGCTGGCCTATCTGTGGCAGAACGCCAAGCCTTCCACCCTGCTGATGGGCGACGCGGGCAGCCGCGCGATGGGCTTCTTCCTCGCGATTCTGGCCCTGAAGAGCAGCCATCCGTTCTCTTTCCTGTTGGCGGCACTGGTGTTCATCGTGGACGGCAGCCTTGGCATCCTGAAGATCAGCTTCAAGCGGTTCCTGCACATCAGCATTCTGAAAAAGACCCTGACCCCGCTGCACGACCATGTGCGCAAGCGGATGGGCTGGAGCGATGAACAGGTCGTGGCCCGCTGGCTGATCCTGCAGGCGGTAGCATCGGCATGGCTCCTGCTGCTGACCCGTTGAAATGTCAAAAATAAAGGTACGACTTTGTGCAACTTTACAAAACATAGAAAAATGTGCGGAAAAAGTTGTTGCACTTTTTGAATTGAAAGTCAAAGGCAAAAACGCTATACTTTAAGCATCGAAAGCAAAGGCGCTTGATGAGAGATCATCGAGCGCCTTTTTTCGTATCCTTGCAAAGCAGCGAGGCTTTGAAGGAATCGCTTCGGCGAAAAAGAGGTAGGGAAAGGCGGAATCATCTGTGATCAAACTGGAACATGTAGACAAATATTTCGGCGATCTGCACGTTTTGAAGGACGTCAACCTTGAGGTTGCCGAGGGAGAAAAGCTGGTCATCATCGGGCCGTCCGGTTCGGGCAAATCCACCACGGTGCGGTGTATGAACTTTCTGGAAGAGCCGACCAGCGGCCATGTGTACATCGACGGGCAGGAGCTGACCAACAAAAACAAGACCAAGCTCGTGCGCGAAACGACCAGCATGGTGTTCCAGCAGTTCAATCTTTACCCGCACATGACGGTGCTGAAGAATCTGACGCTGGCCCCGATGAAGCTCCATCACAAATCCAAGCAGGAGGCCGAAGAGCTGGCTTACCACTATTTGGAGGTCGTGGGTCTGCGGGACAAGGCGAATGTCTATCCCACCCAGCTTTCAGGCGGTCAGCAGCAGCGCATCGCCATTGCGCGGGCACTGTGTGCACAGACCAAGATCATCCTCTTCGACGAGCCGACCAGTGCGCTGGACCCGGAGACCATCCAAGAGGTGCTGGATGTCATGGTGAATCTGGCCCACGAAAAGAACATCACGATGGTGGTCGTGACCCACGAGATGGGCTTCGCCCGTCAGGTGGCCGACCGGGTGGTGTTCATGGCCGACGGTCAGATCATCGAAGAGGGGACCCCCGAGCACTTCTTCACCAACCCCAAGAACGAGCGTGTCCGCCAGTTCTTGGGCAAGATCATTCGATAAACCAAGGTCATCGCGGACGGCATCGCAAACGAGGCGGTGTGCCGCTGTTGATAGAGCAGCTGATGCGGGACGGAAGGGAAAGCCGTCCGGGCTGCAATCTGAAATTAGAGGAGTGGATCATTATGAAAAAGATCTCGCGTCGTAGTTTTGTCAAGGCCGCTGGCACGGCCGCTGTTCTGGGCGTTCTGACCGCATGCGGCGGTTCGTCCAGTTCTACTGCCGCTTCCACGGCATCTTCTGCCGCAGCATCGGGCAGCACAGCTGCTGCTTCGGAAGCGCTGTCTGCCGACGTTCAGGCCATCGTGGACCGCGGTGTTCTGAAGGTCGGCGTCAAGAACGCGGTCAAAGGCTTCAGCTTTCAGGATACCCTGACCGGCGAGTATACCGGCTTGGAAGATAGTTTGGCCGAGCTGATCGCCGAGGACTTGGGTGTGGACGTCGAGTTCACCACCGTCACCGCTGCAACGCGCGGCGAGCTGCTGGATTCCGGCGACATCGACTGCGTGCTGGCGACCTTCACCATCACCGAAGAGCGGAAAAAGAGCTGGGACTTCACCACCCCGTACTACACCGACTACGTCAGCGTTCTGGTGGAGGATTCCACCGGCATCAAGGAGCTGGCGGACCTGAAGGACAAGGTCGTGGGCGTTTCGTCCGGTTCGACTTCCGCCCGTGCACTGGTCCAGGCCATGATCGAAGCGGGCGTCATCGAGGGCGCGGGCTTTGATGCTGATTCCTTCAACGCCGACACTTGGAAGGACGGCATTTCCTTCCGTCAGTACGACGATTATCCCGCCATCAGCACCGCATTGAGTGCGGGCGAAGTCGATGGCTTCTGCGTGGATAAGTCCATCTTGGCCATCTACAAGACCGAGGGTCGCAGCTACATCGACGCAGAGTTCAGCCCGCAGGAGTACGGCGTCGCCACCAAGAAGGGCAGCGGGTTCTCGGCTCTGTGCGACGAGCTGGTGACCGGCTGGCTGGCCGATGGGACCATCGATCAGCTCATCAAGGACAACAGTCTGGATTAAAGAGGGATCTCCGCATCAGGGATGAGGAGTCAGGGAAAGGAGCGTTTACCATGTCTGGTTTGTTTTCGTGGGACGCATGGAGTACGGTTTGGAATCATCGCGACAGCTTTCTGCTGGGTCTGGGCAACACGCTGCAGACGGCGTTCAGCGCTTTGGTGCTGGCGTTCGCCATTGGTGCGGCGCTGGGCCTGATGGCGACCAGCGGCAAGAAAGCCTTGCGGCTGATCGCGCGTGTGTATGTGGAATTTATTCAGAACACGCCGCTTTTGCTGCAGCTCTGCTTCCTGTATTACGCGCTGGCGTTTGCGGGGCTGAGCCTTGGCGTCATCCGGACCGGCATCATCGCGCTGGGCGTTTACACCGGAGCTTATATGGGCGAGGTCGTCCGTGCCGCCATCGAATCTGTGCCGAAGGGCCAGTTCGAAGCCGCACAGGCGCAGGGCTTCAACTATCTGCAGCGGATGGGCTACATCATCCTGCCGCAGAGCATCCCGGTCATGCTTCCTCCCATGGTCAATCAGGTGGTCAACCTCTTCAAGAACACCTCCTGCCTGTACATCGTCGGCGGCGCAGACCTGATCAGCGTGACCTACAGCTTCGTCACCGGCGCATCCACCGGCGGCGCATACGCACCGGCCTATATCCTCTGCGGCGTTATCTTCTTCGTGGTCTGCTTCCCGCTGTCCACGCTGGCGACCCGCTGGGAAGCTTCCCTCAAGGAGCGCAAGGGCCGCGCAGACCCCGCTCTGCGGACCGCAAAACGGGCAGAACTGAAGGAGGCGGCATAACATGGCAACGCTTGCATCCAGCTTTTCGATCCTGACACAGCCGGGAGTGTTCCTCTACCTGCTGCGCGGCATCGCCTTTACCTGCATCATCTCGGTGCTGGGCGTCATCTTGGGCCTGATCTTGGGTTCGCTGCTGGCGCTGGCCCGCACCTACTGCAAAAAGGGTCCGGCCCGCATTCTGGGCTGGTTCTCGGCGGCGTATATCGAGCTGTTCCGCAACACTCCCTATCTGCTGTGGATCTTCGTCTGCGTGGTGTTCTGCCCCTGTCCGGCGTTCTTCGCCCGGAAGATGTTCGGCCTGACCAGCGTGGAGATGAAGCTGCTGTTCAAAGCCGCCGTTGCGCTGGTGCTGTTCAACTCGTCGGTCATCGCGGAAATCGTCCGCGGCGGTCTGAACGGCGTTTCCAAGGGCCAGTTCGAAGCCGGTTACGCACAGGGGTTCAACACCGCTGAAGTGCTGCTCTACATCGTTCTGCCGCAGGCGTATCGGAACATCGTCCCGACCCTGCTCAGTCAGGTCATCACGACCATCAAAGACTCTTCCTACCTCGCCAACGTGGCGACCATCGAGCTGATGGCCCGCATCCGCCAGCTGCTGAGTGCGGCGGGGACCTACAACGGCTTGGGGACTGTCAATGTCTCGGACGTCATGGTGCTGTTCGGCACAGCCTGTGTCATCTATTTTGTCATCAACTTTACCCTGAGCTGCATCGTCCGTTCGATGCAGAACCGGCAGAAAAAAGCGCTGGTCTTTGCCCCGGCAAAGGCCGCATAACAGAACCATCTACCAGAATTTTGCCTCCTGTTTGCGATATTTCTGAAAAGCAGAACACGCCCGGAATTGCTGTGACAGCAACCGGGCGTGTTCTATTATGCTTTGGGGGAAACCAGCTGGTAGCAGCCGCGTCCGGTCTTGACGAGCTGGCCGGAATCGCAGAGCTTTTTCAGCACGCGCTGCAGCTGGCGGCGGCTGCAATGCAGGTGGAGCAGAGCGTCGTTCAGGTGCTCGATCTTGCTGCCGAACTGCGGATTTTGCAGCAGGAGCAGGACCCGCTCTTCCAGCGTCTGTGCCGCGACCGAAAGGTGGGTGGACTGCTCCATTTTTGAGGAAAGTACAGTCAACACATGCCAGAGAAACACGGGGTCGTTTTGCAGGGCGGCGCGGTTTTCGGCGAACGGAAGCGCCAGACAGAGCACCGGCTCCACTGCTTCGGTGTAAAACGGGCGGTAGGAAGCGCTGCAGAACTCCATATCGCCCAACAGTGTGCCGGGGCCGCCGGAGGCCACGCCGCGAAAACTGCTGTTTTCATGGATGTCGTAGATGCGCACGTTTCCTTCGACCACCAGCAGGAATTGGTTGAGCTTTTTGAACGGGCGGGAGAGAAATTCACCCTTCTCGAAGCGGAGCAGCCGCATGACCGGCGGCGGGGCCTGAAACAGCTTTTGGTTTGCCTGATAGACCGCCCGCAGACGGGCCGCGTCGCGAATTTCCTGCATGAGAACGCCTCCTTTTTTCTCTATTGTGCCAGATGTCACAAACAAATGCAAGAAAAATCCGTATAATAGGCAGCGGAGGAAAAATTTATGGATGCTATTTTTGATTTGAACCACCCTTACCGCACCTATTTCAAAATGACTCTGCCCTCAGTTCTGGGCATGGTCGTGACCTTGATCTACAATCTCGCGGATACTTATTTTATCGCACAAACCAACGATACGGCGATGATCGCGGGCGTTTCGGTCTGTGCCCTGGTCTTTACGGCTCTGATGGCCTTTGGCAACATCTACGGACAGGGCGGAAGCTCGCTCATCTCGCGGCTTCTCGGCCAGAACGACCGCGAAAGGACCGAACGGGTCAGCTCGTTCTGTTTCTACATCTCGATCGCGACGGGCGCAGTTTTGGCCGTGCTGATGCTCCTGTTCCGCGCCCCAATGCTGCATCTGCTGGGCGCTTCGGCGGAGGCTTACCCGCATGCGGAAGCTTACTACACAGTTCTTGCGATCGGTGCGCCGCTCACGGTCTTGCGGTTCATCCACTCGAACCTTGTCCGCTGTGAGGGCATGGCGACCGAATCCATGATCGGAAGCATGCTGGGCACGGTGCTGAACATCGTCCTTGACCCCATCCTGATCTCGGTGCTGGGCTGGGGCGCAACGGGTGCGGCAGTTGCTACGATCGTCGGATATCTTTGCAGCGACGTCTATTTTCTCTGGCTGCTGCACCGGAAGAGCCGCTTCCTTTCGGTCAAGCTTTCCCAGTGCCGCGTCTCGGCAGGAGAGCTGCAGCAGATCATGGGCGTGGGCGTGACGGCCGCGCTGAGCAACCTGATGCAGAGTCTGGTCGTGATCGTCATGAACCAGTTCCTGCTGCCCTACGGCAACGATAAAATCGCGGCGATGGGCATTGCCATGAAGGTGGCGATGATCGCGCAGATGCTTCTGGTCGGTTTTGCGTTCGGCGGCGTGCCGATCTTCGGCTACCTGTACGGCGCGGGTCTGCGCGGGATGATGAAGAAACTCATCCGGTTCTGCCTGTGCTTCATGACGGCGCTGGCCCTGCTGCTGACGGCTCTCGTCTGCCTGAATGCTACCGGCTGGATGAAAATTTTCGTGGAGGATGCCGGTATCATCGCCACGGGCGCAGAAATGCTCCGCTGGCAAGCATGTACGGCGGCGTTCGCCTGTGTGGTGATGCTGCTCACGGTCCTGTTTCAGGCGACGGGAAAGATCGTCCCTGCGTTCGTTCTGTCCCTCAGCCGACAGGGCGTGGTCTTTCTGGTGGTGCTGGTCGTCTGTGTGAAATTGTTCCAGTATCAGGGCGTGCTGATGGCACAGGCCGTGGCTGATGTGCTGAGCGCGGCGCTGGCGCTGGGCCTTCTGGCCGCAAACCGCGATATCATATCGAAAAACAAGTAAAAAAAGAAGAAGGACTAGTTGACAAAAAACTTCGTCAGCTGGTCCTTTTGTGTATCCGGTTTACTGCGCAGCAGCGGCCTTTTCGGCGGCATCGACGACATGGCCGACAAGGACCGAGGTAGTCACAGTCCCCACACCGCCGGGAACGGGCGTGATGGCGTCCACAAGGGGCTCCGCTTCTGAGAAGCGCACATCGCCGCAGAGCTTGCTTTCCTCGTTGACATGAATGCCGACATCCACAACGACTTGACCTTCCCGCAGGGCGTCCCCGCCGATGGCCCCCATCCGGCCCATGGCGACGACTACAACATCGGCTTCCCGGCAGAGCGCGGGAAGGTCCTGCGTGCGGGAATTGCACATTGTGACCGTGGCATTTTCGCGGTCCAGCATCATGGCGGCTGGCTTGCCGACCACCAGACTGCGCCCGACGACCACGGCCCGCTTGCCGGAGAGTGGGATCTGATAATACTTCAAAATTTCAAGGCAAGCCTGTGCCGTGCAGGGCGGGTAGCCGATGGCCGAGTTGGTGAACACGCCCGCCAGCGAACCGTCCGTGATGCCGTCGATGTCCTTTTTGGGGTCCAGTGCGGCACGGATGGTGCGGTCATCGAACTGCTTGGGCAGGGGACGGAAGAGCAGACAGCCGTGAATGGATGCATCTGCGTTGATTTTCTGGATGACATCCAACAGCTCGTCCTGCGAAGCGTCTGCGGGCAGAAGGAACTGCCGCACCGCAACCCCGACCTTTCCACAGCGAGTCATGACGCCGCGCTCGTAGGAAAGATCGTCCTCGCGTGCACCGACGCGGACCACCGCCAGCGTCGGGATGATGCCTTTTTCACTCAGTGCGGCACAGCGGGCGGCGTTGGCTTCGTTCATGGCGGCCACAACGGGCGCACCCTTCAAAATCGTTGCCATAGGAATTACCCCCTTAATTGATGCGATAGTTTCTCGGAGAGTTTGTCGGCTTTTGGTACAAATTCGTTCAGCATTGCGTCGGCCCGTTCGTTCAACGCAGCGGCATGTGCCTTGTCGGCCATCAGCCGGGTGTTGATGAAAACATTCAGGCTTGCGGCCTGTAAAGCGGCCTTGCAGAACAGTGCCGCGCACCCGGCGTCCGAGACGGCCAGCACGCTGCCCTTTTCGGCGTAGGCTTCGGCCAGCGCGATGCCCTCACAGCACGCCGACATGATCTCCAGCGGGACCACACAGGCCCCGTCCAGCGCGGTTTCCAGCACAGCGGCTTTGTGCGCTTGCTGTTCGGGCGTGTCCTTCGGCAGACCGTAGGCGGCGGCCAATGGGGTGAAAGCGTCGGCATCGGCCTGAATAAGATGTTCCAGCTTGTTCCGCAGGGCGGATGCCTGTTCGTTCAGGGCCAAAATATCCGCTTCCACAGCGGCATATTTTTTCTTTCCGACGGTCAGACTTCCCACCATGTTTCCCAGCGCGACGCCCGCCGCACCGACCAGAGCCGCCGCACCGCCGCCGCCCGGAGCGGGTGCTTTGCCGGAAAGCTGTTCCAAAAAGTCCTCACAGCTCAAATTTGTCAGTTCCACGATAGATTCCTCCCTCTGTGATGTATCCGTCCAGCCGCTGGTCGTGCTCATCCACGGCGGCGTGTTCGACCCGCTGGACCTCAAACGCAATGCCGAGGTGAACGGCTTGCGGACAGCGGAGAAGATAACGGTCGTAGTAGCCTTTTCCCATCCCGACCCGGCGGCAGTCCGCATCAAAAGCCGTGCAGGGGACGAGGACCAGATCGAGCTGGTCGGGCCGCAAACGCTGGGAGCGCTCGAGGACCGGGGTGCGGATACCATATGCGCCGATCTCCCAGCCGTCCGGCCCGGGGACCGCCGCCGTCAGGCTGAAGTTCTCCCCGCAGATGGGGTAAGCGACAGTCTTGCCCAGCTGTTCCGCCAGAGACAAAAGCTCGGTCAAATCCGCTTCGCCCCCAAAGGCGGCATAGACGAGGATGACTTGTGCATTTTGAAAGCAGGAAAGCTGTGCAAGACGCTGGCAGAGCGCGTGGTTCGCGGCGGCGCGCACCTCGCGGGAAAGCGCGCGGCGTGCGGCGATGCCGGACCTTCGCTGGGCGGTTTTCAAAGCGGCAGTTTCCATGACTGATTCCTCGCTTATTTCTTAACGAATTTGCGCAGAAAACCCCCTTGGAGGTGCTGCACAAAAAACAGGACCAAAATTTATACAAATATAATAAACGCTTCAGGCAAAAAAAGCAAGGGTTTCGGCGAAAATGCGATTGAAGAATTTCGGCGATTCTGTTATCATAAAAACAGGCAAAACGACAGTGCTCGGGTTTGCTGGACGAAGGAAAACGAATCGTCAAGAGAGGGGTAGTAAACGATGTACGATGAAATGATGGACACCATCGGTCTGGTGGGCAAAGAGGACCCGGAACTTGCGGCGGCGATGGACCGCGAGCTGAAGCGCCAGAGAGAAAACATCGAGCTGATCGCCAGCGAAAACATTGTCTCGCCGGCTGTGATGGCGGCAATGGGCAGCGTGCTGACCAACAAATACGCCGAGGGTCTGCCGGGAAAGCGCTACTATGGCGGCTGTGCCTATGTGGATGAGGTCGAAAATATCGCGATCCAGCGCGCTTGCAAGTTGTTCGGCGCAAAGTATGCGAATGTTCAGCCGCACTCCGGCGCACAGGCGAACCTCGCGGTCTACTTTGCCCTGCTGGACCTCGGTGATACCGTGATGGGCATGGACCTGTCGCAGGGCGGCCATCTGACCCATGGCTCGCCGGTGAACATGTCGGGCAAAAACTACCACTTTGTCTCCTATGGCGTGAATGCGGACGGCGTGATCGACTATGTGGAGCTGGAAAAGCAGGTCAAAAAGGTGCGCCCCAAGATGATCGTGGCTGGTGCGTCGGCCTATCCCCGTGCCATCGATTTTGAGAAGATCGCCGAGATCGCCCACGGCTACGGCGCGTATCTGATGGTCGATATGGCCCACATCGCGGGTCTGGTCGCGGGCGGCTATCATCAGAACCCGGTGCTGTATGCGGATGTCGTGACCACCACCACCCACAAGACCCTGCGCGGCCCGCGCGGCGGCCTGATCCTGACCAACAACGCCGTTCTGGCCAAGCGGATCAACTCCGCCGTGTTCCCCGGCACGCAGGGCGGCCCGCTGGAGCATGTCATCGCGGCAAAAGCTGTCTGCTTCGGCGAGGCGCTGAAGCCGGAGTTCAAGGAATATGCACGCAAGATCGTTGAGAATGCACAGGCAATGGCCGCAGAGCTTCAGGCACGCGGCGTCAAGCTGGTGTCGGGTGGCACGGACAACCACCTGATGCTGATCGATCTGCGGGACGAGGAGTGCACGGGCAAGGAGCTGGAAGCCCGTCTGGACAGCGTGCACATCACGGCCAACAAGAACACCGTCCCCGGCGAGACGCGCAGTCCGTTCGTGACGTCGGGTGTCCGTCTGGGCACACCGGCCGTCACGACCCGCGGCATGGGTCCTGCGGAAATGAAGGTCATTGCGGACTGCATCGCAGACTGCATCTGGCACTACGACGAGAAGAAGGACGAGATCTCGGACCGCGTTCTGGCCCTGACCAAGGCATTCCCGCTGTACGAATAAGAATGGATCTTGCACCTGCTGCACCACGCGGCAGGTGCTTTTTTATTTGCAAATTTTAACAGACACGCGAAATTTTCAAGGAGCGCTTGACAAAAACGGAACAGGGATGATAGACTAAGCACACGTCGTTTGCGAGGGCAAACGCCAGAAAGGCCGCGAAAACGGTCTTTTTGCAGAACTGAAAGTTAGAATAAACTAACATCTCCGACGGGACCCCTCCGCTCGGGACAACGGAAAGGAACGTTTTATGAAGAAAGTGTTTTTTGTGGCGCTGGGCTGTCTCAGCTTGGCATTGGGTGTTGTGGGCATCGTCCTGCCGATTTTGCCCACTGTGCCGTTCTTCTTGTTGACGGCATTCTGCTTTGCCAAAAGCTCGGAGCGTCTGCACAGCTGGTTTTTGGGCACGACGATGTACAAAAAGTACATCGGAAGCTACATGGAGCGCAAGGGGATGACTGTCCGGGCAAAACTGACGCTGATCGGGACCGTCACCGCGCTGATGGCGGTCGGCTTTATGATGATGAGCCGGGTCCCGGTGGGCCGCATCATCATGGGCATCGTCTGGGTGGGCCACATCGTGTACTTTGGGTTCATCGTCAAGACGATCTCGCAGGAAGAAGCCGATGCCGCCGTCCAAAAGGCGTTGGAAAAGTAACCGTTTCTTGCAGTTTGTCGAAAAATAAGCTATAATGGTGCGGCAAGAAAACCCGCTGGCAAAGCGGAAAAGGAGTGCACCATGTTGATCTATTTACTGCGTCACGGCAGGACCGAATATAACGCACAGAAACGCTATCAGGGACAACGGGATATCCCGCTGTCGGCAGAAAGTGCGGCTCAGCTGAAGCGGGCGGATTTTTCGCCCGAGGTCGTCTATGTGACCCCCTTGCAGCGGACCTCGCAGACTGCAAAAATTCTGTTTCCGACTGCACGGCTGGTCCCGGTCGAGGGGCTGAAAGAGATGAATTTCGGCCGGTTTGAGGGACAGAAGTTTATCCATGTGGAGCAGGACCCGGAATATCTGGAGTGGGTCCGGCAGAACGAAGCCAGCGACCATCCGGACGGGGAGCGCAAAAGCGATTTCTGCGCCCGGGTCTGTGGTGCTTTTGCAAAGCTGGTGGACCAAGCGCTGGCCCGTGGGGAAGAGCGCTTGGTCATCGTGGCCCACGGCGGAACGCAGATGGCGGCGATGGAGCGTTTCGCCGTGCCACACAAGACCTTTCACGAGTGGTGCGGTCCGAACGCGGGCGGATATGTGCTGGATACCCGCGACTGGGCTGAAAAGCGGGTGCTCCATGTGGTGAAAACGGTCCAGTACACGGAGGAAAACAGTTGATGGAACGTGGATTAGTGCATCTTTACTGGGGCGACGGAAAGGGAAAGACCACGGCCGCGATGGGGCTGGCTCTGCGTGCGCTGGGCAGCGGGAAGCGGGTCGTGATCGTCCAGTTCCTCAAGGGCGGGAAGAGCGGCGAGATCCCGCTGCTGGAACAGCTGGGCGCAAAAATTTATCGCGGAAAAGCAGGGCAGAAGTTCGTATTTCAGATGAACGATGCCGAAAAGGCTGCGACCCGGGAGCTTCAAAATGCAAATCTGCGTGCGGCCCAGCAGGAACCGGCGGACCTTCTGATCTTGGACGAAGCCGGTTCGGTGTGGGAGCTGGATATGGTGGACAAGGAACTTTTGAAAGCTGTCGTGCTGGAACGTCCAGCGGAACAGGAATGCGTCCTGACCGCACACGGCGCGCCGGATTGGATGCTGGAAGCGGCGGACTACAGCACTGAAATGAAGTGCCACCGCCATCCCTATCAAAAAGGCATCGCTGCGCGCGAGGGAATCGAATACTGAAAGCAGCCCGGAACGGCCAGAGAGGACGTTTCCGGGCTGTTTTTTGTCATACCGTCGCTAAAACGGCAAGAATGCTTTTCCAATGCGGGTTCTGCGCAGAAGGGGCCGACCGGCGCGGGGCAGAGGGGCGCTCCATGCGGGGCGTGGTATCCACCGGACGGGCAAATGGGGAGCAGAGCGCGCTCTGCCACTGGGCGGCAAGCTCCATGGCGCGCGGACAGCTTTGCAGGGTCCGGCGCTCGGAACCCGCCAGAAAATCGCCCAGCCAGCAGAGGATGGCGGCAACAGGCAGACAGTCGTCCGCGCGGGTGCTCCAATAGCACCAGTGTCCGCCGCGCCCCACGAAGCTGTCCACTGTGATGAGCACACCTTCCCGCGCAGACTGCGGCAGGGCAGAGCAGGATGTGCCCGAAAGCCGGTCCAGCTCCTGCAAAATGCGCTCGGTGCGGGCATTGTCCAGCGCGTCGCTGCGGATACAGGCGGAAAAATCGGTCGTGTCCAGCAGGCTGTCCGCGTTGGTGGGAAACTGCCCGGTCAATTCGCCCGAAGCGTTGTGGCACAACTGCCAGCCTTTGCGAAACAACTGGAAGTTGAGTTCGCGCCGGCCCATCGTGGAATACAGGACCCGCGCCGGACCATATGGATTTGCATGAAGTTCGAGATAGGCGTCTGCACCGCCAAGATCCTGCATTTTTACGCTCAAAATCAGGGAACGAGAAGAACTCTGGGCGGACATGGCACGGTGCATTTCCTCAAAATAACGATTCGCATCCATAGGGAGACTCCTTCCTGACACAACCAATGATTCGTTGTTCTTTGTCAATATTATAGCATAAGTTGTCGGAAAATACAACTAAAAGTTTGACGAATTGGAAAATTTTTTGAGATGGCCGAAAAGAGACAAACGATATGGTTGTAACAAAAAGGAGCTGCCGCACAGCGCTTTGTGCAGCAGCTCCCTGAAATTTTAATCCCCCAGTTCCCGGATCTCGTTCTGGATGAGACGTCCGGCGGCGCGGGCAAGCTGGTCCATGCCGCGGATGCGGGCCAGATTTTTGCCGTAGATGCGTTCTGCATCGTGGCTGGAACTGTCCTCGCCCATGAACACCGCCGAGACGCGAAGCCCGTTCCGGCGCAGGGTGCGGACCTCGGCGGCGGCATCGTCCACGCCGACGGCCCCACCATAGTCGTGGCCCAGCGGATTTTCGGACGACGGCGGAATGCGGCGGCTGTCGTTGGGAGAAGCATCCGTCAGAAGAATGAGCAGATGGCGCGGCGCGGGGCCTGGGTCGAACGCGACCAGATCCCCGGCAGCACGCAGAGCAAGACCGTCGCGGTTCCAGCCGGATGCGAAATATTGATTGATATTCTGCAGATTTTTGTCGCGGAAGCCTTTCAGCACCCGCAAGACGGTATAGCCGCGCAGACTGGAAAAGCAGCTCACGCGGACCGGGATGCCGCAGACCGAAAGGCTCTCGGCCAAAATCGACCCCTGCGCGGCGATGACCTCTTGACAGTGGAGCCGCGACGCGGAAGCGTCCAGAAGCAGGTCTACGGTGAACGAGGGCTGGCTCTCTTCCTCGGCGCAGCGGAACACCCGGGCGTCGTCCAAAAGCGGCGCACGCCAGACCCGCGCGGGGTCAAGATTGCCGCTTCGGGCAATGCGGGCGTTGGGCTGCTGATGGACCAGAATGCAGTTCCGAATCTGCTCGGTCAAGCGGAGGACGACGCTTCGGTGAAGTTCCCGGTTTTTGGCGTAGTAGGTGCGGTTCCGCTCGGCCTGAAGCTGGGCCTGTTCCGCGAGGTGCTTGGCCTCGGGGTTGGGCGCTTGTTCCGGGCTGGGGACGCCCGCCGCGAACCACAGGTGACAGCCCAGATGGTTCCCGGTGCAAAGCTCCTGCTCGGCTTTGTGGAGCCGTTCCGGCGGGTAGAGGGAGCGCCCAAAACAGCTTTCGATGTAGGCGCGGTCCTCGGCGGCGTTCTGCTTCAGGGTGATGTGGGCAAGCCGCTTGTCGGCGGTCAGTCCGCCGGTCCCGGCAGCATCCACCGAGTTCGAGTGCTCGACCGTGACGCGGTCGGTCTTGATTATCTGAGTCGGGAGCGTCTTGGTGGCAAGCGAAGCCAGCAGCCCGTCCAGATGCAGGTGCAAGGCCGCTTTTTTGTGAACGATCCCGTCGAACAGTTTGGCGTCCGCAAAGACCTTCAGCAGAGCTGTTTTGAGTGCTTCGGGGGCGAGCGGCGTCTGCGGGGCCAGCGCCGCAGCAAGGCCGCTCTCGTATGGCGTCATGACCGGCGGATGCCGTCCCTGCACGATGCGCCAGCGGGCCGCTTGCATCGTGTAGACGAGCTGGTTCTTCGCCATCCACTCCTGACGGGAGAGCTTGTATTGGATGCCGAAGAAATAATCCGCGTGGGCACGCCGAAGCTCGGACAAGACGGGCCGGCGGGGGAGTTCAAGGAGATACGCGGCATTTTCCAGATAAAGCCACGTCAGATCGTCCAGCTGGGACTGCCGGATGTCGCCCTCCCAGAGGTCGAACAGGCTTTGGACCAGCGAATCTCCGTAGTATTTGTGCACCAAGCCGACGATGCAGTTCATGTAGAAATCGATCGTTCCGTCGGTGTTGCGGGCAAGGAACAGCGGCTCGAAGCCATAGGAACCTGCGGCCGCCCAGACCTGATTGGCGGCGCGCCGCTGTTCAGCGGTGTAACTCTGGGCTTCCATCTCAGCCGAACAGCTTGGCTGCGGTGAGCTGGGCCGGGATGCGGGCGGCGATGACGTCCCGGATCAGCCCCTGTTCGTAGGAATCAAAGGCTTTGTTGGTGATGCCCATGTCCAGTGCGGCCCCTGCCGAAACGCCCCGGCGGATCAGGCGCAGGGCGTCGAGCATCCCGCGCAGGTCGAGCGCTTTGGTCGAGATTTCGGCGCTGTCGCACTTCTTCTGCAGGTCGAGGAAGAGCAGGGCAAATTGATGGACATATTTTGCATTCAGGTCCGAGAACTGCGCCCGAAGCAGCTTTTCCAGATTGTCCTGCGTGATGGTGGGCATCTGGATGACGACGAAGCGGGAGGTCAGCGCTTCGTTCAGCTCCCGCGTGCCCGCATAGCCGTAGTTCATGGTGGCAATGAAGCGGGTCTCCTCAGCCAGAGGAATGCGTTCGTAGCCGGGAACATCGATGGCACGCCGGAAATCGAGAACGGCGTGGAGGACGGCCAGCGCTTCGTTCTTGGCCATGTTGATCTCATCAAGGACGCCGAAGCCGCCGCACTGGGCGCAGCGGTAGACCGGGCCGGGGCGGAATTTGACCGCGCCGCCCTCGAACGTGTCCATTCCGATGAGGGAAGCAGCGTCCATGTTCACATGGAACGAAATGTCCCATGCGGGGCGTCCGAATGCGGCGGAAAGATTTTCGGCCAGCACGTTTTTGCCGGTGGCCTTTCCGCCGGCCAGCAGCAGATTTTCGCCGCAGAGCAGCGCGGCCAGCGCCTGATCCCAGACGTCCTTTCCATAATAGGTAAAGGCCGAAGCCGGGATGCGGGGCCGGAGCGCCTCCGCCAGCGGATGGGACGCGCGGTATTCTTCCACGGCGGAGAGCAATGAGGGATCGACGCCTTCCTGCCGCAGCGTTTCGAGCAAATCAGACATGAACGACACCTTCTTCGCGGTTGGCATTGCCAAACCGATTTTTTCAGCCTTATCATAGCACAACCGCTTCCGTTTGTGTAGAGCGGACGGTGCAGGTTTTGCTGAAAATTTGCATCGCGCGGGCCGACAGCGTGTGAAAGCGGAAAAGTTTTGCCGCCGAAAGATGAAAAAATCTCTTCTGAGACGGAAAAAATTGACAGAGCCTTCAAAATGCGATAAAATAACCACTATGTTTGCCGGAGGATCACCCGGCAGCGGAAGTTGAATTTCAGAGGTGTGGAACGAACCATGATCGAAACCATTACGGCCGTGAACGACGCGGTCAATCGCTTTATCTGGGGCATCCCGGCCATGATCTGCATCATTGGCGTGGGCTTGGTCCTCAGCGTGCGGACGCATTTCCTGCAGATCCGCAAATTCCCCTATGCCATCAAGACGACCATCGGACGGATGTTTCGAAAGAAGGACGCTTCGGACGGCGCAATGACGCCGTTTCAGGCGGTGTGCACGGCGCTGGCGGCGACGGTCGGCACGGGCAACATCGCGGGTGTGGCCGGCGCCATCGCCATCGGCGGCCCGGGCGCGGTGTTCTGGATGTGGTGCTCGGCTCTGCTGGGCATGTGCACCAAATTTTCGGAAGTGACGCTGGCGGTCCATTTCCGCGAGCGGAGCGCCACCGGCGAATGGGTCGGCGGCCCGATGTACTACATTAAAAACGGCCTGAGCAAGAACTGGCAATGGCTGGCGGCGATCTATTCGCTGCTTGGTGTGCTGACCGTGTTCGGGACCGGCAACGCCACGCAGGTGAACACCATCGTCACCGCCATCGACTCGGCCCTGCAGGCCTACGGCAATCCCAGCGACAGCGTGATCTCGACGGTCAATCTGGTCATCGGCGTGCTGGTGGCCATGCTGGTGGCGATGGTGCTGCTGGGCGGCATCAAGCGCATCGGCAGTGTGACCGAAAAGCTGGTCCCGTTCATGGCGCTGTTCTATGTGGTGCTGGCGTTGGGCGTCATAGTGCTGAACATCCAGCGCTTCCCGGCGGTGCTGGCCTCGATCGTGGGCGGTGCATTCGACCCCAAAGCCTTCACGGGCGGTGCGATCGGCAGCATCTTTATCAGTATGCAGAAGGGCGTTTCCCGCGGCATCTTCTCGAACGAAGCCGGTCTGGGCACTGGCTCCATTGCCCACGCCTGTGCAGATACCCACAAGCCGGTCAAGCAGGGGATGTTCGGCATTTTTGAGGTGTTCGCGGATACCATCGTCATCTGCACCCTGACGGCGCTGGTCATCCTGTGCAGCGGCGTGCCGGTCAACTACGGTGCGGCGGCGGGCGCAGAGCTGACCATCTCGGGCTTCACCGCGACCTACGGCGGCTGGTCCTCGGTCTTTACGGCGGTGGCACTGTGCTGCTTTGCCTTCTCGACCATCATCGGCTGGGGCCTGTACGGCTCCCGCTGCATCGAGTTCCTCTGCAAGACGGACAAGGTCGTCCGCCCGTTCCTCGTGGTCTATTCCTTTGTTGCGATCTTGGGCGCGACCGTCGATCTGGGTCTGTTGTGGAACATCGCGGATACCTTCAACGGCCTGATGAGCATCCCGAACCTGATCGCGCTGCTGCTGCTCTCGGGCACGGTGGTCGAACTGGTGAAGAACTTTTTCGCTTCAGAATCCTAAAGACACGGCGGGTCGAATCTTAAAACGGTGAAATAAAAGACAAATTGTGTCGTTTTTAATTGACAAATTGCTTCGTTTATCGTATAACCTATAGTAGAAATGAAGTGCGGGCAGGGTCTGTCTGTGCGTCATCCTGTTTGGAAAGAGAGGTATCGACATGAAGCGATTCCTGAAAAGGCTGATGCTGGGTGTGGTGACGCTGGCTCTGTTCTGCTGCATGACCCCGCTGGCGTTTGCAGACGATCCGACGTACTACACCGTCTATCTGGAACCTCAGGGCGGTGTTGGGGTGTCGACGCAGATCTTCGTCTACAAGAACAGCAGCAACGTCTACCGTGCGACCAATCTGCCGTCTCCGACGCTGGATGGTTACACCTTCGACGGCTGGTATGACGACATGGTGGGCGGCGAAAAGATCACGACCCGCTATGAGTTCAAGGCGGATGGTCAGACCATCTATGCGCACTGGACGGTAGACGAAAGCAAATCGACCTCCACCAAGCCCGCCGCCACCCCGGCAGCGACCCCTTCATCAGAAAAAAGCTTTCAGCTGAAAGACCACATGGGCACGATCCTAGTTGCGGGAACGACACTTTTGATCGTGACACTGGTGGCGATGAACAGCTGAGAAAAGTCCCCCGGAATTTATTTGAATTTTGAAAGAGAGGAACTCCCATTATGATCAACAATGAAATCAAGATGCCTGCAGCATACGCTGAGATCGACGAGAACGAGATGGTCTATCTGAACGGTGGTTCTGTCACCGATACCGAGGCATGGAAGGTCTTCCTGCGCTTCGGCGATCTGTTCAACTATGTCGCCCGCGTGTTCTCTGCAAGCAGCTCCATCGTCAACAACGTCAAGGTCATCGTGACCACCATCGAGACCCTGAACAGCTTCAAGCTCTTCAGCTGATCGAACCGAAAAAGAAACTGGAACGCATCCGCACACACAGCGCGGATGCGTTTTTTGTGCAATGAAAACCTTTATAATGTTGGGCCGATAACGCAAAATTATGATGTTGTCGTGAATAGGTTCTACAATATAAGAGGCCATATTTGGGTCGATTCTGCAAGTGGAACAAATCAGTCCCATCAAACGGCTGGCGGTGGGGACCGAGGTGCTGTTCGTGGACATGGACGGCGACACATGGCACTATGAGATCGCGGCCAGCGAGATCTTGAAGCCGACGCAGATCGAAGAGATGACCACCAAGACCGCGAACGATGACTGGGACCGGACCTTGTTCACCTGCACGACAGGCGGACAGGCACGCCATGCCGTCTGCTGTGTCCGGACCGACAAGGACGAATCCTGAAGAAACGCTAAAAACTACTCGCTTTTCCACGGGAGGGCGAGTAGTTTTGTTTTATCCGCACCGGAAAGGGGATAGAACATGAACGAGGGGATTCGGACGCTGTTTGGTCTGGCGGGAGGGCTGGCGCTTTTTCTGTTCGGGATGGACAATATGAGCCGCGCGCTCCAACAGGCGGCAGGGGAAGGGCTGAAGAAATTTCTGCGCGAGGTCACTCGGAACCCGCTCACCGGGGCGCTGGCGGGGATGGTGGTCACGGCAATTTTGCAAAGCAGTTCGGCCACGACGGTGATGGTGATCGGGTTCGTCAGCGCGGGGCTGATGGAGCTTCCACAGGCGGTGGCGGTGGTGTTCGGGGCCAATGTGGGCACGACCATGACCGCTCAGCTGCTGGCGTTCCGGCTGGCAGACTGGGTGTTTCCAATTTTATTCGCCGGGACGATACTTTTTCTCACCGCCAAGCAGGAACGTCTGCGGCAGACGGGGCTGGCGGTGTTTTCGTTCGGGCTGCTGTTCGACGGCATCGAGGTCATGTCCGGGGCCATGGGACCGCTGGCCGAAAGTCCGGTGTTTCGGCACTGGATGGAGCAGGTCCGGGATGCCCCGCTGCTGGGGCTGCTGCTCGGCATCGGGATGACGCTTGTGGTCCAAAGCAGTTCGGCGACCATTGCCGTCTTGCAGCGGACGGCTCAGCAGGTCGGCCCAGACGGTATCCACAGCGTTCTCGGTCTGGCGGGGGCGCTTCCGGTCCTGCTGGGGGACAACATCGGGACGACCATCACGGCAGTTTTGGCGGCGGTGGGGCAGTCCCGGGACGCCAAGCGGACTGCTGCCGCGCATTGCTGTTTTAATCTGTCGGGGAGCGTGGTCTGCCTGTGCATCCTGCCGTGGCTGACCGAGGCCGTGGAGCGGCTCTCGCCCCAAGGACCGGAGCTGGAGGTCATCGCGCGGCAGATCGCCAACGCCCACACGCTGTTCAATCTGGTCTGCACGCTGGTGTGGCTCCCGCTGACGCCCATCATGGTGAAGCTGGTCTGCAAATTGGTCCCGGAACCCTCAAAATCAAGCTGAAACAGCGGAAAATTGCGCTTTTTCTGCAAACAGGGGCGATTGTCCATTGACAAGGCTTCGGGGGTCGTCTATACTTACAGTGCCTTGAAAAACCCTCCGCGTTCAGCGGACAAAACAGAGGAGCGAAAGAATATGAAGAATAACAACAACAGCATCAAGACAGTGGTTGCAGTCGGCATCGGCGCAGCCCTGTTCTTTGTTCTGGGCCGCTTTGTGGCCATCCCCAGCCCCGTGCCCAACACCAACATCAGCTTGCAGTATGCCGTTCTGGCTCTGCTGGCCGCGATGTACGGCCCGGTCGCCGGCGGTCTGATCGGTTTCATCGGCCATACCCTGATCGACCTGTCTTGGGGCGGCAGTCCGTGGTGGAGCTGGGTCATCGCATCGGCCTTCGTGGGCGTTGTGGTCGGCCTGTTCGCCAAGAAGCTGGACCTGCAGGAAGGTGAGTTCGGCAAAAAGCAGATGGCAGCCTTTACGGCGGCCAACATCGTGGCCCATCTGGCGGCTTGGATCGTCGTGGCTCCCGTGCTCGACATCCTGATCTACGCCGAGCCGGCCAAGAAGGTCTTTGCACAGGGCGCATTTGCAGCCATCTCCAACATCATCACCGCTGTGGTGGTGGGCGGTCTGCTGGTGCTGGCTTACACCAAGACCATCGCGAAGAAAGGCTCTCTCGATCAGGAATGATCCTGAATGGAACCCGCGGCCTTTCCATCTGCCGTCCGGCTGGTGGAAGGGCTTTTTCTTTGAACAGCTGAGGTAACGTATCCATGGCAGAACGTAACGATCCCATTATCTCGTTCCAGAATTTTTCCTTCCAGTATCGCGCCCAGAAGCGCCCGACCCTGACCGGCATCAACTTGGACATCTACCCCGGGGAGCGGGTGCTCATTGCGGGGCCGTCCGGCAGCGGAAAAAGCACGCTGGCCGGGTGCATCAACGGCCTGAACCCCTTCTCGAACCCGGGCGAGTGCACCGGCACGCTGACAGTGGACGGTGTGGACGCCCCGCACAGCAGTATTTTTGAGCTGTCGGCGCATGTGGGCACGGTCCTGCAGGACCCGGACGGCCAGTTTATCGGGCTGACGGTCGGCGAGGATATCGCCTTCGCGCTGGAAAACAGCTGTATGCCGCAGGACGAGATGAAGGCCATCACCCGCCATGCCGCTGAGCTGGTGGGCATCGAGAATCACTTGGGCTATGCGCCACATGAGCTTTCGGGCGGGCAGAAGCAGCGGGTCAGCCTTGCGGGCGTGATGGTCGATCAGGTGAAGATCTTGCTCTTCGACGAGCCGCTGGCGAATCTGGACCCGGCCACCGGCAAACAGGCCATTGAGCTGATCGATGAGATCCAGCAAAAAACGGATACGACTGTTTTGATCATCGAGCACCGCCTTGAGGACGTGCTCTGGCGGAGCGTGGACCGCATCGTGCTGGTCAACGAGGGGACGATTTTGGCGGACCTGCGCCCGGACGAACTGCTGGCGACCCAGCTGCTGACCGAAAACGGCATCCGGGAGCCGCTCTACCTGACGGCTCTGCGCTATGCGGGCGTGGAGATCACGCCGGAAAAGCAGCCCTCGCATGTGGACAAGCTGGTGCTGAACGATGCCGACACCGCCGCTGTGCAGCGCTGGTTCACGGCCCGTCCTCAGCCCAAGCAGACTGCCGCACCGGAACCGCTGCTGGAAGTGAAAGACCTGAGCTTTGGTTACCAGAAGGGCCAGCCGACCCTGAAGCATGTCAGCTTTTCCATCGGAAAAGGGGAGATGGTCAGCATCGTGGGCCGGAACGGCGCGGGAAAATCTACGCTGTCCAAGCTCATCTGCGGCTTCGAGACACCGGACGAGGGCGAAATCTTCCTGAACGGAAAATCGCTTGCCAACGAGAATATCCGTCACCGCGCCCAGCACATCGGCTATGTGATGCAGAACCCCAACCAGATGATCTCCAAAACGATGATCTTCGACGAGGTGGCGCTGGGCTTGCAGCGCTCGGGGCTGACGGAAGCACAAATTCGGGAAAAGGTCGAGCAGACGCTGAAGGTCTGCGGTCTGTATCCGTTCCGGAACTGGCCGGTGTCGGCGCTGAGCTTCGGCCAGAAAAAGCGGGTGACCATTGCCAGCGTGCTGGTGCTGGACCCCGAGCTGATCTTGCTGGACGAACCGACCGCAGGTCAGGATTTCCGGCACTATACCGATATTATGGAGTTCCTGCGGGGGCTGAATGCACAGGGCGTGACGGTCGTGATGATCACCCACGACATGCACCTGATGCTGGAGTATACCAAGCGGGCGCTGGTGTTCTGCGACGGCGAGCTGATCGCAGATCGGAGCGCGGCGGCGGTTTTGTGCGACCCGGCGCTCATTGAGCGGGCAGCGTTGAAGGAAACGAGCCTGTATACGCTGGCGAACCGCTGCGGCGTCGAACCTGCGCAGGAATTTGTAGAACGCTTCATCGATCAGGACAGGGAGGTGCGTGAAGATGGCTGCTAAGACCGTTCTGAATTATCTCCCGCGCGAAAGCGTTATCCACAAGCTGACCGGCACGACCAAGCTGGCGTTTTTCCTGCTGTTCACCTTTGCCAGCATGATCACCTACAACACATGGGTGCTGTTGGTGCTGCTGGCGGTCAGCTTGGCGGCGTTCAAGCTGAGTAAAATTTCGTTCCGCGAAGTACGGTTCATGCTCGTGTTCATGTTGGTGTTCCTTTTGCTGAACAATCTGTTCATCTTCCTCTTCGACCCCGATCAGGGCACGACCCTTTACGGGCCCCGGACGGTGCTGTGCCATCTGTTCTGGCGGTACGATCTGACGAAGGAACAGCTGTTTTATATGTTCAACATCTCGCTGAAGTACTTTGTGGCCCTGCCCGTGGCGATTTTATTCATCTCGGCGACGGACCCCAGCGAGTTTGCCGCCAGCCTGAACAGTATCGGCATCTCGTACAAGGTGGGGTACTCGGTGGCCATCGCCCTGCGATACATCCCGGACATCCAGCGCGATTACCACAGCATCAGTCAGGCACAGCAGGCCCGCGGCGTGGAGCTGGGCAAAAAAGAACCTTTCTTCAAGCGGATGAAGAACTCCGTCAACATCCTGCTTCCGCTCATTCTGACCAGCCTGAACCGCATTGATACGATTTCCAACGCGATGGAACTGCGTGGCTTTGGCAAAAAGAGCAAGCGCACTTGGTATACCCAGCGGCCGTTTGTCCGCCGCGATTTCATCGCGCTGGGCGTAGGCATGGTGCTGCTGGCGGTCAGTTTGACTGTGACCATCCGGTTTGGAAGGTTCTATAATCCGTTTGTGAAATAAAAATGCCTGAATTTGAATATAAAAAATATTTTGATGCCTATTGCAAAGAGACAGGGCTTGCCTTGCAGTTGTCTTTTGAGATGCCAGCGGGCTATGAAACGGCAAACGGGACCTTTGATCCCGTTTGCAAAACAGTTTTTCTCAATGCAGAACGTTTGAAGAAGGCAGCAGACGAAGAAAAAGCATTTTTTCTGTTTCATGAACTGCGTCATGCAGCGCAGTATCTCTGTCCCGATAAATTCAGCGCAGAAATTCGCAGAAGCATCCACTATGTTATTCAGTATGATGGAACCTGTTTCAAACAAGTGGATGGAACCTATCGGAAATGCAAATTAAAAGGCAGCGAAGAAGATTTGGTCAAGTTGTATCTTGGGCAGCCCCATGAAGTAGATGCAAATCGGTATGCTTACGAACAGACCAAGAAGTTCTACGGAAGGTCTGAAACGCTGGAGAAATTGTTTCGCTTCTGGATGCCGCGTCAGGAGATCTCAGGCAAGAGATACGAAGCGGTATATTCTTGGATCGACCAAAACGCAGAATGACAAAAGCAAAAGCAGCGATTTCCTTTGCGGGAAATCGCTGCTTTTGCCTATCACGCCAGCTTCTCCTGACAAAACGCCCAGAACCAGATCAGCCAGTCGGCCATGACCGCTGCCATGTGCGTGAGCATCATGACGCTGGCCAATATGTGCGGACGCATTGGCTTCGGCTTTATCTACGACAAGCTCAAGGGCTGGAACTCGCTGGTGCTGGTCCTCGTACTCAACGGCCTGTCGATGTGCATGCTGACGGTCGCCAAGAGTCTGCCGTACTTCATCGTGTGCATCTGTCTGGTGGGCTTCTCCTTCGGCGGTCTGCTGGTGGTGTTCGCGCCCATCGTCAAGACGGTGTTCGGCTCCAAGTTCTACAACCGCAACTATGGCCTGATCTTCATTGGCTACGGCATCGGCGCGTTCGTCGGTCCCAAGATCAGCGCCAGCTTCTACGACAGCACCGGTTCCTATGTGGCCGGTTATCTCGGCTCGGCCATTCTGGCTGCTGCCGCCGTTGTTCTGGTCTTTGCCGCAAAGAAGCTGACCGCTTCGATGCAGGAGCAGAACGAAAAAGCCTAAGTGCCTTCCTCCATTCTACCATAGGAACCTCTGCTTTGCCACTGATTTTTTGTTGGTGAATTGGTGTGCACACCGCCCTGCTGGGAACGTCCCGGCGGGGCGGTGCTTTTTTGCGCAAAAAGAGAAGAGCGGATGCACCGCCTTTTGCCCGGTGTATCCGCTCTTTGATCCGAAGAAGGGAGTTAGTTGGTTTCGACTTTGCCCTCGCCGTCCAGTGCTTCTTCCAGCGTGTGCCACGCCAGAACAGCACATTTGACCCGGGCGGGGACATGCGCGATGCCCTGCAGGGCGGCGGCATCTTCCAGATCATCCAGCTGTTCGGGGGTGATCTTGCCCTTGATCATGTCAAAATAAAGCCCGATCAGGCGGCGGGCATCCTCGACGGTGCGGCCCTTCACGAGGTCGATCATCAGCGAAGCCGACGCCTGAGAAATGGCACAGCCCGTGCCGATGAAGCCGGCATCCTCGATGGTCCCATCCTTGACGCGCAGCTGAAGGGTGATGTCGTCGCCGCAGCTGGGGTTGACGCCCTCCAGACTGTGGGTCGCGCCCTCGACGGGGTGGCGGTTCTCCTTGCTGCGGCTGTTTTCCGTAATGATCTGGGTATAAAGTTCATTCAGGTTCATAGACCCATCACCTTTCGCACATTTTCAAGATTGTTCAGCAGCGCATCGATGTCCTCCGGCGTGTTGTAGAGGGCGATGCTGGCACGGCAGCAGGAGCCGATGCCCAGATGGTCCATCAGCGGCTGGGCACAGTGATGCCCTGCCCGGATGGCGACGCCGCCCGCATCAAGGATGGTGGCAACATCGTGCGGGTGAACGTCCTGCACATTGAAGGAGACGACGCCATAGCGCTTGGCGGCGGTGGGGTCGCCGTAAACGGTCAGCCACGGCATCGCGGCCATGCCCTTGAGCATCTGGTCCAGAAGGGCGTGCTCGTGGGCCATCATGGCGTCCCAGCCGATGTGGTCCATGTAGTCCAGCGCGGCCGCAAAGCCGACCTCGCCGCCAACGTTCCGTGTCCCGGCCTCAAACTTGCGGGGACCTTCGGCCCATGTTGCGGTGTGCTCGTGGACGGCGTTGATCATGTCGCCGCCGCTGAGAAAGGGCGGCATTTTTTCCAGAAGCTCCTTGCGGGCGTAGAGCGCACCCATGCCCATGGGGGCATAGAGCTTGTGGGCGGAACAGGCCGCAAAATCGACGTCCAGCGCCTTGACGTCCACCGGCATGTGCGGTGCGCTCTGGGCACAGTCCAGCACGACGACCGCACCGACGGCATGCGCCCGCGCAACGATCTCTTCGACCGGCGCGCGCAGACCCAGCACGTTGGAAACCATCGCGATGGCGACCAGTTTGGTCTTTGCGGTGATCTTGCGGTCCAGCTCCTCGGTGGTCAGATGGCCGTCGGGGCCGGGGTACAGATAGACCAGCTTTGCGCCGGTGGCTTCAGCGACCCGCTGCCACGGCACGAGGTTGGAGTGGTGCTCGGCTACCGAGAGGGCAATTTCGTCGCCCTCGTGCAGGAAATGCATCCCGTAGCTGTAGGCAACAAGGTTCAGGGATTCGGTGGTGTTCTGGGTGAACACGATCTCGTCATCGTCGGCGTGGAAGAACTGCGCCACCCGATGGCGTGCGCCCTCGTGGGCGTCGGTCGCCCGCATGGCGAGGTCGTACACGCCGCGGTGGGGGTTGGCGTTGTCGTGGGTGTAGTAGTTCACGACGGCGTCCAGCACCTGCTGGGGGTGCTGGGTGGTGGCGGCGCTGTCCAGATAGACCAGCCGCGTGCCGTTTTCGTCAGCGGCAAGGATGGGAAAATCTTTGAGCCACGGATTATTCTGCATGGTCGAGCCTCCTTGCTGCTTCCGCGCGCACTTCGTCTTTCAGGGCGTCGAGCGGGATCTTTTCAATGGCCGGTGCGAACCGGGCGTCCACCATCAGGCGGCGGGCCTGCTCTTCGGTCAGGCCGCGGGAGCGGAGATAGTAGAGCTTTTCTTCGTCCAGACGGCCGATGGAAGCCGCGTGCTGGCCCTCCACTTCCTCTTCGCCGCAGAGGATGAGCGGGGCCGTGCGGTTGCGGGCGGTGGGGCTGAACAGCAGCACATCCTCGCTCTCGTGGCCGACGCCGCGCTTGGCTCCCCGGCGGAAATCAATGGTCCCGCGCAGAATTTTGTCTGCGTCCCCAGTCAGGACACCGGCGGTGTGCATCTCGCACAGGGTGTCCTTGGCGGTGTGGACCGAAACATCATTGTAGTCCAGAACGGCATGACCTCCGCCGAAATAGACGGCATCAAGGTCATATTCGCTCTTGGAAGCCGACAGCTGGGCCTTTGCGCCGCACGCCGACAGCCGGCCGCCCAGTTCGATGCGGACCTGCTCGACCTTGGCGTTTTTGCCCTCTTCGATGGCGACAGCGTTCCAGTGGCGGGCGTGACCGCCCAGAAGCTGGACCTGCACCAGCTGGACATGGGCGTTTTCAGCGGCCCGGATGCGGGTGAGGGAAGCGGCGGCTCCGTTTTCGGCGTCGCCCCGCAGGACCTGCACTACGGTCAGACGGCTGTTCGGCTTGGCGTCCACGGAAAGCACGCTCAGTGCGTTGGGATGGGCGGCGTCCAGCGTGACCTCGAACAGAGCGGGTTCTGCGACTTCAACGCCCTCCGCGACGGTCAGCGCGTGGCGGACCGTTGCATTTTCCAGCAGATAGGTGTCGGTTTCCGCGCCCATGCCACTCTCGGAAAACGTTTCGAAATCCGTCTCGGCTTCGCCGACCCCGGCGGGCAGGGTGAACGCGATGTTCACTTCGCCCCAGTCATTTCCGGAAATCTCCGGCAGCGCCGCCGCTTTGGGGGCGCTGTTGACGCCGCACTGGTTCCAAGTGGGAACCGGCAGACGGTTCATTTTCAGATCATTCATAAAACCTCCGGCCCTCCTCTCAGCCGATGCTGCCCTTCATCTCAAGATGGATGAGGTTGTTCATTTCCACGGCGTACTCCACGGGCAGTTCTTTGGCGATCGGCTCCGCAAAGCCGCCCACGATGAGGGCACGGGCATCTTCTTCGCTCATGCCGCGGCTCATCAGATAGAACACGGCTTCCTCGCTGATGCGTCCGATTTTTGCTTCATGGCCGACATCCACCGCGTCGCAGCGGATGTCCATTTCGGGGATGGTATCGGAACGGGAACGGTCATCCAGCATCAGGGATTCGCAGGAGACGGCCGAACGGCTGTTCTTTGCGTTGGGCAGAACGGTGACGGAACTGCGGAAGTTCGAGATGCCACCGTCCCGCGCGATGGATTTTGTCGTGATGTGGGAGCTGGTGTTGGGGGCTGCATGGACGACCTTTGCGCCCGTGTCGAGGTCCTGCCCTGCGCCCGCGAAGGTGATGCCGGTGAACTCCATGCGTGCACCTTCGCCCGCCAGAATGCTCATGGGATACAGGCAGGAGGTGTGGGAGCCGAAGGAACCCGACACCCATTCGATCGTGCCGCCCTTTTCGACCTTGGCACGCTTGGTGTTCAGGTTGTACATGTTCTTCGACCAGTTCTCGATGGTCGAATAGCGCACCCGGGCGTTTTCGCCGACGTAAATTTCGACACAGCCCGCGTGGAGGTTGGCAACATTATATTTCGGGGCCGAACAGCCTTCGATGAAGTGCAGATATGCACCCTTGTCCACGATGATGAGGGTGTGCTCGAACTGGCCCGCGCCGGGGGCGTTCAGGCGGAAGTAGGATTGCAGCGGAATTTCCACATGCACCCCGGCGGGCACATACACGAAGGAGCCGCCGCTCCACACCGCGCCGTGCAGGGCCGCGAATTTGTGGTCGGTGGGCGGGACCAGCTTCATGAAGTGGCTCTTCACCATGTCGGCATAGGGACCGTTCAAGGCACTTTCGATGTCGGTGTAAACGACGCCCTGCGCGGCGACCTCAGCCTTGACGTTGTGATAGACCACCTCGGAGTCATACTGCGCGCCGACACCGGCCAGCGAAGCCCGCTCGGCCTGAGGGATGCCCAGACGCTCGAAGGTGTTCTTGATGTCCTCGGGAACTTCGCTCCACTTGCCCCGCATCTCGGTGTTGGGACGGACGTAGGTGACGATATTGTGCATGTCCAGCCCTTCGATGGAAGGACCCCAGTTCTGCACCGGCATCTTGTTGTAAATTTCAAGGCTCTTCTGGCGGAATTCACGCATCCACTCGGGGTCGTGCTTTTCCTCGGAAATCTTGGCCACGATGTCGGGGGTCAGGCCGGAATTGACCTCAAAGGCGGCGTTGGCGGCGTCCTTGATGTCGTAAATGCTGCGGTCTACCTCGGCAACATCGGTCTTTTCAGTCTCAAAGGCTCTCATTTCGCTTCGTCCTCCTTCAGCGCGTGGAAGCCCTCCTCGATGATCTCGTTGATCAGGCTTCCGTCACCGGTGCGGACGATGTGGGCATCATCCAGAACATGGACGTAGTCCACTTTCAGCCCTTCCAGAATTTTCGCGTTGTGGGTGATGATGATGAGGGCATTCTCCTCGTTGTGGTAAGCGCGGACGCCCTGCGCCACGGTCTTGACGGCATCGACGTCGAGGCCCGAATCCGTCTCATCCAGCAAGGCCAGCTTTGGCTTGAGCATCAAAAGCTGCAGGATCTCGCTCTTTTTCTTCTCGCCGCCGGAGAAACCGACATTCAGATACCGCTCGGCATAGCTCGGGTCCATGCCAAGGGCTTCCATCTGCTGGGCCAGCTCCTTGCGGAACGCGAACACCTTGACCGGCTTGCCGGTGATGGCGTTCTGTGCGGTGCGCAGGAAGTTTTCCAGCGTGATGCCGGGAATTTCTTCCGGCGTCTGGAACGACAGGAACATACCAAGCCGTGCGCGGACATCGGCGCTCTCGTGGGTGACATCCTGACCGCGGAAGAAAATGCTGCCGCGGGTGATGGTATAGCGGGGATCGCCCATCAGGGCGCTCATCAGGGTGGACTTGCCCGCGCCGTTGTGGCCCATCAGAACGTGGGTCTCACCGGCGTTGACGGTAAGGTTCAGGCCGTCCAGAAGCACTTTCTGCTCCTCGCCGACCGTGACCTGTAAATCTTTGACTTCCAGCAGGGGACTGCTCATAGAATCTACCTCCCAGTAACGATAAACCGCGCTCGGTCAATTCCGAGTGACGCGGTAGGATAACTCTCTGTCCTTATACTATACCAACTCTCTAGGAATTGCAAGCCCTTGTCAAAAAAGATTAACACTCTTTGGCGGTTCGTACAAGAAACCTGTCCTGCTGTGGAGAACGATTTGTGCAGGGTGAGATTCCGACAATTCTGTAAGTTGTAATCCGTGACGGCTGCTTTTATAATAAGAAGAAAGAAAAGAGGGAGAACATGAAACGGCTGCTTTTGCTGGAAGATGATAAAAGCCTTGTGACCGGGCTGGCCTTTGCTCTGCGGCGGCAGGGCTATGAGCTGGACACGGCCCGGACGCTGGAACAGGCGGGGGAGTTGTGGGCGCAGAACCCGTATGACCTTTTGATCTTGGATGTCTGTCTGCCGGACGGGTCCGGTTTCGATTTTTGCCGGCAGGTGCGGAAAAGCTCCAATGTGCCCATCCTGTTTCTGACGGCATCCGACGAAGAGACGAACATTATCATGGGACTGGACCTCGGCGGGGACGACTATATGACCAAGCCGTTCAAACTGGGCGTGCTGTTTTCGCGGCTGAATGCGCTGCTTCGGCGGGCCGGGGAAGCTGGATGTTCCGGCGCGGTGCTGGCTTCCAACGGCATCGAACTGCGGCTGCTGGAAGGTCAGGCGTCCAAGAACGGTGCACCGCTCGAGTTGACCGCTGCCGAAACCAGGCTGCTGAGCTTGTTTTTGCAGAACCCGAACATCGTGCTGACCAAACAGCAGATTTTGAGCCGCCTGTGGGACTGCGAGGGCGACTACATCGACGGGAACACCCTGACCGTCTACATCCGGCGGCTGCGGTGCAAGATCGAGGACGACCCCAGCACCCCGAAATATCTGCGGACCGTGCGGGGCGTAGGCTATCGATGGAAGGTGTGAGCGGATGAAGTGGTGGATCGATGCCGATTCCCGGCGGCTGATGCAGGGACTTGCGGGCGGTTTGACCGTTGGATTTTTGATGATGGAAGGCGTTTTCTGGGCGGAAACGGGGAGATTCAGCGCAGGGCTTTTTCTGGCTTGGGTGCTGCTGAGCAGTTTGGTTTTGGGTATTGCGGGAAGATTTCTGGCCCAGCAGGAACAACGGCTGACAGATGCTTCCGAGCGTATCCGGCGTATTTTGGCCGGAGAAACAGACCTTCGCCTTGAATGCAGCGGAGAAGGGGCGTCGGCGCGGCTGTTCCATGAGGTCAACACGCTGGCGGCGGTCTTGAACGCCCATGCGGACAACGAAAAGCAGGAAAAAGTCCGTCTGAAAAACACCATCGAGGACATCTCGCACCAGCTGAAAACACCGCTGGCTGCGCTGAACATCTACAACGGCCTGTTGCAGGAAGATGCCGCAGACCCGGCGGAAGTCCAGCAGTTCGCCGCGCTGTCGGAACAGGAACTGGACCGGATGGAACGGTTGGTGCAGAATCTGCTCAAGCTGGCCCGTTTGGACGCGGATGCGGTCCAGTTTGAGAAAGCGGAAGAAAATGTGTCGGAAATGATGCAGGAGCTTTCCCAGAGCTTTGCCCTGCGGGCCGAGCAGGAAGGGAAAACGCTGGTGTTTTCCGGCGAAGAGGGGATCACCCTGTGCTGTGACCGAGTGTGGCTGCTGGAAGCGTTCCGGAATCTGGTCAAAAATGCGCTGGACCACACCACCGCCGGAGATACCGTGACCGTGGAGTGGTGTCGGTTCGCGTCCATCGTTCAGGTCAAGGTGAGTGACACCGGGGCCGGCATCCACCCCGAGGACCTGCCGCATTTGTTCAAGCGCTTTTACCGCAGCCGCTTTGCCGAGGAAGCGCAGGGCGTCGGGCTGGGGCTTCCGCTGGCGAAGGCCATCGTGGAGGCGAACCGTGGGACCATCGAGGTGGACAGCGCCCTTGGGCAGGGGACGAAGTTTGTGCTCAACTTCCGGACCCCAACAAAATTGTAGGAAACCAGTCACCAGAATGTAAGGAACGGGTGGTATCCTTGAGCCAGTTGAAACGAAAGAAGGCTTCAAAATGAATCTGTTGGAAGTGAACAACCTCTCGAAAACCTATGGGAGCGGCGAAACTGCCGTCCACGCCCTGAAAAACGCGAGCTTTTCGGTGGCAAAGGGCGAGTTCGTGGCGGTCGTGGGCGAATCTGGCTCTGGCAAAAGCACCCTGCTGAACCTGCTCGGCGGTCTGGACGCCCCGACTTCGGGCACGGTGACCATCGACGGGCAGGAAATTTTTAAGATGAAAGAGAGGGAACTGACCGTGTTCCGCCGCCGGAACATCGGCTTTGTGTTTCAGGCGTTCAACCTCATCCCGGAACTGACCGTGGAACAGAACATCATTTTTCCGGTCCTGCTGGATTACCAGAAACCCGATACGGCCTATCTGGAAGAACTGCTGACCGTTCTGGACCTCAAGAGCCGCCGCAGTCATCTGCCCAGCCAGCTTTCAGGCGGCCAGCAGCAGCGCGTGGCCATCGGGCGCGCCCTGCTGACCCGTCCGGCATTGATTCTGGCCGACGAGCCGACCGGAAATCTGGACACCAAAAACAGCAGCGAGGTCATTGCCCTGCTCAAGGAAGCGTCCCGCAAGTATGAGCAGACCATCGTGATGATCACCCACAACCGAAGCATCGCGCAGACAGCGGACCATATCCTGCAAGTCTCGGATGGCACACTGACGGATTTTGGAGGATGCCGGGAATGAAACACTATCTCGATCTTGTCCCAATCTCGGCCAAAGTGCACCGCCGCCAAAGCCGGATGACGGTCTTGTGCATCATGATCTCGGTGGTTCTGGTCACAGCGATCTTCAGTCTGGCCGAGGCGTTCCTGAAAATGGAACGGAGCAGCATGACCGAAAAGCACGGCGGCTGGCATTTTAAGGTGTCCGGCCTGTCCCAGCAGCAGGAAGCGGACCTTTCTGCGCGGGAAGATGTTTTGTTCGTGGGCGAAAGCGCTGCCTTTAATGAGGATGGAAGCGAACCCTATCGGGTGGAGGACAGCCACGTGGTTTTGTACGGCATCGCCGGAGATTATCTGGTGCAGTACGAGAGCGGCGTCACCCAAGGGACTTTCCCGCAGAAGGACGACGAAGTGCTCCTCAGCCCCAATGCGGCCGAAGTGCTGGGTGTCATGGTGGGGGATACTGTCACGGTGACCACCCCGGCGGGCGGAAAAACGTTCACCGTGGTCGGCATGGGAACGGACGACCCTTCCTATTATCAAAATCAGACCTACCTCATCGGCGTCTTTCTGACGAAGGATGCATTCGATGCGCTGTTGACCGAAAGCGGCACGACCCCACCCGAACCGGACTGCTATGTACAGTGCACGAGCGCGAAAAAGGCGGCTGCGCTGCGGGATGTCCTGAAGCAGGATGAATCCCTTCATGTTGAAGAAAATGTCGCGGTCATGGGACTTTTGGGGCTGAGTGCCCGTGCCTCAATGCGGAATATTTACGATGCGGCAGCAGTACTGTTTGTGCTGGTGCTTGCTGCTGGCGTTCTGATGATCTCCGGCAGTATGAACAGCAATGTGGCCCAGCGCACCCAGTTCTTCGGAATGCTGCGGTGCATCGGGGCCAGCAAGGCGCAAATTATCCGCTTCGTCCGGCTCGAAGCACTGAATTGGTGCAAAACGGCCATTCCGCTGGGCCTTTTGCTCGGAACACTGGCCAGCTGGACGGTCTGCGCGGTCCTGCGGTACGGCATCGGCGGTGAATGGGAAACGATGCCGGTCGTGATGTTCAGCCCGGTGGGTGTCGGGTGCGGCATCGTGGTGGGCCTTGTCACAGTTTTGCTGGCGGCACAGGCTCCTGCAAAGCATGCGGCCAGTGTCCCGCCGATGACAGCGGTTTCCGGAAATGTGTCACAGGGCGCAAAAGAACGCCATGGCGTGTGGTTTGGCACAAAGCACATTGAAATCGCGCTGGGCGTACACCATGCGACGGCGGCAAAAAAGAACTGGGCGCTGATGACGGCTTCCTTTGCCCTGAGCATCGTGCTGTTCTTCGCATTTCATGTTCTGCTGGATTTTGCGCAGTTCCTCATGCCGTCGATGGCCAAATGGCAGCCGGACCTTGGGCTGATCGGCTACGATAACGCATTGACAATGGATAATGCGATGCTGCAGGAAATCCAAGCACTTCCGGGCGTGAAGTGCGCCTATGGGATCACCTTCTTCCGGAACACCCCGGCGGAATCCTCGCGCGAAGGGGTCGAGGCGGTGAGCCTTGCCACTTATGATGAGGCGATGCTCAAACTGACGAAAGACGATCTGGCACAGGGGACCGTGGACGGCGCAGCGGGCGATAACGGCTTGGCACTGACGGTGTTTGACCGGGACAATCCCCTGCGCGTGGGCGATACGGTCACAGTCAACGGCGTCAAGCTGACGATCTGCGGTGCATTGACGCAGGGCATTGCAGTTTCGGAACGGGCGGTCATCTGCTCGCCCCAGACATTGGAACGCATTATGGGTAAACAAAATTACAATATGATCGGCGTTCAGCTGGAACAAAACGCCCCGCAGGAGACGGTCGAGGAGATCAAGAGCTATCAGTCTGATGAGATCGTCGTGGAGGACAGCCGCGAGCCGAATCAGAAAGCCAACGCTAGCTTTTACGCGACGCGGATCGGTGTCTATAGCTTTTTGGGAATGCTGGCCGTGATCACGCTGTTCAATATCATCAACAGCATCTCGATGAGCGTGACGGCTCGGATGAAGCAATATGGCGCAATGCGGGCGGTTGGCATGGATTCCCAGCAGCTGATTTGGATGGTCGCCGCCGAAGCGCTGACGGATGCCGTTTCAGGTCTGATCGTGGGCAGCATCGCGGGCATGGCAGTCAGCCGACAGCTGTATGGGGGACTCGTGACAGGGTACTTCGGCAAAGCGTGGACGATCCCGTGGGGACAACTGGGCGTTGCGGCTGCCTTTATTTTACTGGCATCGATGGCAGCAATCGTGATACCAGCCCAGCGGATCAAGAAAATGGAGATCTGCGAGACGTTGAATACACTGTGAGTTTTATACCTATATAAGAGAAAGCTCTTCTGCTTATAAAAGCGGAAGGGCTTTTTGTGTCCCCAAAAAGAAACACCCGGCGGGGGAGATGAAGGAACCTCAGGCGTATTTCAAGAAACTTGAAAAAACTTGTAAAAAAAGTGTTGACATCTGGGCGGGGGTATGGTATTATACTTGAGCGCCAAGCGCTGAGACAAAAGAATGACTTCTGAGTCCCAGCTAAGAAGCTGAAGAAAAGAACCAATAGACGCGGAAAGGTTCCGGTTAGCACCGAGAAACCTGAAGCGGTCCAAGTTCGGAAAGTTCAAAAGCTTCTAAAAAAGAGCTTGACAAAAAATCACTTCTGTGGTAAAATAATCAAGTCGTCAGCCGGTTGGCTGAGGCGCTACAGGACCTTGAAAATTGAACAATATCGAAAAACTTGTAACGGAACCTATTTTAGTGTTGGAAAAACACTTAAAACAATTCCAAACAAAGTAATTCACACAGGACGCAAGCGATTGCGTGCTGAGCGAAGAAGATTTAACACTTTTAAGTGATAAATATCATTTATAAAGAGTTTGATCCTGGCTCAGGACGAACGCTGGCGGCGCGCCTAACACATGCAAGTCGAACGAGCGAGAGAGAGCTTGCTTTCTCGAGCGAGTGGCGAACGGGTGAGTAACGCGTGAGGAACCTGCCTCAAAGAGGGGGACAACAGTTGGAAACGACTGCTAATACCGCATAAGCCCACGACCCGGCATCGGGTCGAGGGAAAAGGAGCAATCCGCTTTGAGATGGCCTCGCGTCCGATTAGCTAGTTGGTGAGGTAACGGCCCACCAAGGCGACGATCGGTAGCCGGACTGAGAGGTTGAACGGCCACATTGGGACTGAGACACGGCCCAGACTCCTACGGGAGGCAGCAGTGGGGAATATTGCACAATGGGGGAAACCCTGATGC
>OIYO01000210.1_pt1 | contig 58621 bp, 43 predicted proteins | sample 1588191 | NCBI WGS metagenome assembly OIYO01 (sample SAMN03283275) | human gut metagenome | biome: human-associated habitat; material: feces | host: Homo sapiens | place: Peru | collected 2012 | reverse complement strand
GGGTGGTGTTGGTAATTTTGAGCTGTTCCCATTCATCGAACAGCACCCCCTCAGTCAGCCCGTTCGGGCTGCCAGCTCCCCCATTGGGGAGCCAAGAAGGGCATATACATACACGTTGGGAGCCTTGTCTCCCGGAGAAAGGATTATGACAAAAGATTTAACATCCGGCTCGCCGTTGAAGCTGATCATTCAGTTTACCTTCCCGGCATTTCTTGGATTGCTGTTCCAGCAGTTTTATAATGTAGTGGATACCATCATCGTGGGCAAGCTCCTGGGCATCGGCCCGCTGGCTGGCGTTGGTGCCACCGGCTCCCTGAATTTCATGGTGCTGGGCTTCTGCATCGGCGTCTGCAACGGCTTCGCCATTCCCATCGCCCAGAAGTTCGGCGCGAACGACCAGGTGGCGCTGCGCAAATACGTGGCCAACAGCCTGTGGCTGACCGCCCTCTTCTCCCTGGTGCTCACGCTGCCGGTGGCCGTGTTCTGCCGCCCCATTCTGCGGCTGATGAACACGCCGGAGGATGTGTTTGAATTTGCCTACGGGTATATTTTCATCATCTTTCTGGGCATCCCCGCCGCGTTCCTCTATAATATCCTGGCCGCCATTCTCCGCGCGCTGGGCGACAGCCGGACGCCCGTGCTGTTTCTGGCGCTGTCGTCAGCGCTGAACGTGGGGCTGGACATCGCCACCATTAAGCTGCTGCACATGGGCGTGGAGGGTACCGCGCTGGCCACGGTGATCTCCCAGGGTGTGTCCGGCGTGATCTGCTTTTTCTATATGCGCAGCCGCTTCTCCGTGCTGCATATGAGCGCCGAGGAGCGCAGGCCGGACAGGGCCCTGTTCAAGCGCCTGTGCTACATGGGCATCCCCATGGGGCTGCAATACTCCGTCACCGCCATTGGCAGCCTGATCATTCAGGCCACCATGAACGGCTTCGGCTCCATCGCCGTGGCGGGCGCTACCGCCGCCAACCGCATCAACAACTTCCTGACCTGCCCCATCGAGGCCCTGGGCGCGTCCATGGCCCCCTATGTGGGCCAGAACCTGGGCGCGGGGAAGCTGGATCGGATCACCAAGGGCGTGGTGGACGCCTCCGTGTGCGGCTTTGTGTGTTCCGCGGTGATGTATGTGGTGATCTGGCTCTTCGGGGAGCCGCTCACCGGCATCTTCCTGGACGTGCCCGACCCCCAGGTGATCGACTACGCCGTGCGCTTCCTGCGTCTCACCGGCGCGGGCTACTGCCTGCTGACCCTGGTGAACACGGTGCGCTTCTCCATTCAGGGCATGGGCTTTTCGGTGCTGGCCATTCTCTCCGGCGTGATGGAAATGATCGCCCGGACGGTGGCGGGCCTGGTCATCGCCCCCCACATCGGCTTCGCCGCCGTGGCCCTGGGCCATCCCCTGGCCTGGCTGGCCGCCGACTGCTTCCTGATCCCCGCCTTCCTCCTGTGCCGCCGCAAAGTCGCCCGGGTGCAGCATTTTGAGAGCTGAGCATCCGCCGGTATGTAAGAATCGGGTAAATTTTGCAAAAAGATGGAAATGTCTGTTGAAAAGACGGCGGGTTGGGTGTATAATAAATCCCGGTAGTAATAAACCATACCACAACTACAAAAAAGGAGAACAATTATGAAGAAACTGTCCCGCATTCTTTGCCTGGCGCTGGCCATCATGATGGCAATGTCCCTGCTGGCCATCCCCGCAGCTGCCGAGAATCAGCATTTCGACAAGTTGACGCTGGAGTTCGTTCCCTCCAAGGATGCCGATGTAATCATCGCCGGTACCGCGAACCTGCCCGAGCTGGTGCAGGCTGAAATGGCAAAGCTGGGCTATGACATCGATGAGGTTGACATCACCGTGGGCACCAACTATGATGCCACCGGCGAAGCAATGTCTGCCGGCACCATCGACCTGGGCTGGCTGCCCGGCGGCACCTACGCCCTGTACTCCGATGATGTGGACGTGATCCTGACCGCTACCCGTAACGGCCTGAGCAACGACTCCACCAACCCCGCCGACTGGAACGGCGTTGAGAACGCCACCAAGAAGGATGGCCCCCAGGTCACCTATTACCGCAGCCTGATCTACGCCACTCCCTCTGAGTACGGCAAGGTCCTGGCCGACAAGGTCAACAACGGCGAAGAGCTGACCTGGGACGACCTGAACAAGGCCAACTGGGCTGTTCTGAAGACCTCCTCCTCCGCCGGTTACATCTATCCCACCATGTGGCTGATGGAGAACTACGACGGCAAGAAGATCTCCGACCTCTCCAACGTCATTCCCATTGACTCCGGCTACGGCACCGCTTTCTCCTACGCTGCCGCTGAATCTGTGGACATCATCGTGTGCTACGCCGACGGCCGTAACGACTACGAGGCAAGCTGGACTTTGCCTACCGACAAGCAGGATGAGACCGGTAAGCAGGGCATGGGCCGCACCGAGTCCATCTGGAACGAGCTGAATGTTATCGGCGTGACCGAAGGTATCTACAACGACACCGTAGCTATATCCAAGGCCAGCCAGTATTACACTCCCGAGATCGTAGCTGCACTTCAGGATTGCTTTATCAACATCATCAACACTGATGAAGGCAAGGCTATCTTTGATGTATACAGCCACACCGGCTACGCCAAGGCGACCGACGCTGACTACGACGGCGCACGCGCTGCTCTTAAGGCTGTTTCCGACTAATTATATCCAAAGCCAAGCGCCCTGCGTAAACAGGGCGCTTTTCCCTTAATTATTTTATACAAGGCATTATTTAGCATTACTTTATTATTTTAAATATAGAAAGAGTCGCAGCATGATAGAATTCAAGAATGTGTATAAGACTTATCCAAACGGCTTCACAGCCCTGAAAAACATAAACCTGCAGATTGAGCAGGGTGAGTTTGTCGCAATCATCGGCCTTTCCGGCGCCGGCAAGTCGACGATCCTCCGCTGCATCAACCGTATGCACGACATCACCAATGGTGAGCTGACTGTCGACGGCGTCGACGTCGATTCTCTCCGCGGTAAGGAGCTGCGCAGGTACCGGCGCAAGGTCGGCATGATATTCCAGAGCTTCAACCTCGTCACCCGCAGCACGGCCATAAAGAACGTGCTCACAGCGGACGTACCCGATATGTCCTTCTTCAGAGTGCTTTTCGGCGTCTTCACGAAAGAGCAGAAGATGCGCGCACTCGAAAGCCTCGACAAGGTTGGCATTTTGGATAAGGCCTATACCCGCTGCGACCAACTCTCCGGCGGCCAGCAGCAGCGCGTCGCCCTAGCACGCACGCTCAACCAGAATCCAAAGATAATCCTGGCTGATGAGCCTGTTGCGTCTCTCGACCCGATAACTGCAAAGCAGGTCATGCAGGACTTCGTGCGCATCAACAAGGAATACAAGATAAGCATACTGCTCAACATACACCATGTTGACCTCGCGCTCAAATACTGCGACCGTGTTATAGGCATACGCGCCGGTGAAATAGTGTTTGACGGCCCCGCCAGCACCATCACTCAGGAACAGATCGACGCCGTATACAACGGCACCAAGGTGCCCACCATGGGCGAAGGCGAAAGCGACGCTCCTGTCGTCAAGCATTAAGAGGGGCGGATCATGGAAGAAAACAATTCCGTTCTCTATAAAGAGACGTTGTATGACAAGATATTCAAGCCCAAGACCATAACGCTCGCCAACGGTCACTCCGTGCAGCGCCGCAGAAGCCGCACTCCGCTGATAGTGCTCGTTCTGGCGCTTGCCATATGGTGGTCGCTGAAAATGACGGGGTTCAGTCTGGCCGTCGTCATAAACAAGTTCAGCAAGATGATCGACCTCATGGAGAAAATATTCCAGCCTAACTGGGAATTCTTCCCGAAGGTCGTCTCTCCCCTGCTCGACACGATCAAGATGTCCATACTCGGCACTGTAATAGGCTGCGCGCTCGCACTGCCCGTCGCCATTCTCTCATCCAGCAACATAAATCACAGCGTTGTGCTGGTAAGTATATTCCGCTTTATCCTCGGCCTTATCCGCACGCTGCCGACTCTTATAATAGCGCTCGTATGCGCGCTGATTTTCTCCCTCGGCACCTTCTCCGGTACTGTCGCTATCGCAATATTCACATTCGGCATCGTGGCGAAAATGCTCTTTGAGAGTATCGAGACCATTGATATGGGGCCGTTTGAGGCAATGGAAGCGCTTGGCGCAAACAAGTTTCAGGCTTTCTGGTCGGCATGCGTGCCGCAGATCCTGCCCGTCTACCTCAGCCACAGCCTTTACTGTTTTGAGATGAATGTACGTGCATCCGCCATTCTCGGCTACGTCGGCGCAGGCGGACTCGGCATAACGATAAACGAACGTATCGGCTGGCGCGATTACAACAGTCTCGGCATGGTACTCCTTTCGCTGTTCGTCGTCGTTGTGGCGATCGACTTTTTCAGCGAATACCTGCGCAAGAAACTGAGCTGAAAGGAGAGGCATGATGGCTAAAAAGAAAAAATCTATCGAAGCACTTGAGGAAGCTCTTGACCGCAAGCTCACGGTTGCCGAAATGTACGCAAACCGTCCGCGCAAGTGGCTGATGTATACCCTGATTGTGCTCATCATCGTGCTGCTCGTCGGCTGGTCGGCAGGCGATATAAATTACACCGGCCTCACGGCTACCGGCACTGAAGTCGCCAAGGGCGTTGTCCACGGCGTATTTGATCCCGATCTCCAGCTGATGTTCGGCACAAGTGATTCCGACGTTCCGTATCTGCTTTTGCAGACCATTGCGATAGCAGTTCTCGGTACGCTCTTCGGAGCGATTCTCGCTATCCCCTTCGCGTTTCTTGCCTCTTTCAATATCATGCCAAAGCCCGTCGCATATGTCGTGCGTATACTGATACTCATGATACGCACCATACCCAGCATTGTCTGGGCGCTGATGTGGATCCGCGTGACCGGCCCCGGCGCCGCCTGCGGCGTTATAACGCAGTCGGTATGCTCTATCGGCATGATCTCCAAAATGTACATCACCGCTATCGAGGATCTGGACACCCACATTCTCGAAAGCCTCGATGCCATGGGCTGTACGCCGTTCCAGAAGATCCGCTACGGCGTCATTCCTCAGCTCACCGCAAGCTTTATCTCCACGACTATCTACCGCTTCGATATAAACCTCAAGGACGCAACCACCCTTGGTATCGTAGGCGCAGGCGGTATCGGCGCTTCCCTCGTGCAGTGCCTCAACAGCCGCCGCTGGGCTATGGTAGGCTCATTTGTCTGGGGGCTGATGGTTCTGGTGCTTATTATCGAGCTCGTTTCAACCAAGATCCGCAGGAAGCTTGCCCACGGCGCATAAATAAACTAACTACGATCACTTCCCCTGCGGTCAAACGCAGGGGAATATCATCCGAGAGGAAAAACTATGCAGCGCAGTCTTACAATATACTATACAAGCGATTCACACGGTTATTTTTCCCCCATTGATTATGCGACCGGTAACACGGCAGCAAGCGGGCTTTCAAACTGCATGAGCAATTTTGTCCGCGACGGAAACACGCTGATCATAGACGGCGGCGACACGATACAAGGCAGTCCGTTCACCTACTGGCTGTACTCAAAGCACAGCGGCGGTGAATGTGTCCCTGCGCATGTGATGAACCTCGGCGGCTATAATTTTGTAACGCTCGGCAACCACGACTTCAACTACGGCAGGGCCGAGATCGAGCGCTACATCAATGAGCTTGACGCCGCATGTCTGTGCGCAAACGTCAGCGGCATCGCCGGTGTTGAAAAAACGGCTCTCGTCACATTGGAAAACGGCCTGCGCGTAGGTTTGACCGGCGTTACTACACATTATGTAAACCTATGGGAGAAGCCTGAGAATCTTGCCGGAATCACTGTGACCGATGCGTTCACCGCCGCACAGGACGCGCTCACCGAACTGAAGGCTGCCGGGGCCGACATCACCGTGTGTATATATCACGGCGGTTTCGAGAACGACACCGAGACCGGTACGCCGCTTTCGGCAACGGATGAAAATCAGGGCTGCCGGATATGCAGCGAGCTGGACTTTGATATTCTCCTGTGCGCGCATCAGCACATGGCGGCGGCGAATCTCTGCATCGGCGGAACATACACCTGTCAGCCGCCCGACAAGGCGCGGCAATATATAAAGCTGGTCGCGGAGGTTGGCGGCGACGGCCGTGTCACTGTACGCTCAGAGCTCTGCGACGCAGGCAATACGGCGCTTCAGGCCGCTTGGGATTATCTCGCTCCGCTGGAAAAGGCGACCTCCGAATGGTTGGACGTTCCGGTCGGCCATCTCGACATTCCCCTGCCGCCGTCGGATCATCTGGATATGGCTGAAAACGGCTCATATATAGCGAACTTTTTCAATCAGGTGCAGCTTGAGGCCTCCGGCGCAGAGCTGTCAAGCACCAGTCTCGGCAACACCGTAAAGGGCTTTGAGCAGGATGTGACCATACGCGACATAGTGTCGACCTACATTTTCCCAAACACGCTCAAGACGATGCTGATTGACCGGGCAGGGCTGAAAGCGGCGCTGGAACGCAGCGCGGAGTATTTTGCTCTCAGCGAGGACGGCAGGCTGTGCATAAGCAACAGTTTTCTCCGTCCCATCGAGCAGCATTTCAATTTCGACTATATCTCGGGCATTGAAGTCACGGCGGATATAAGCCGTCAGCCGGGAGACCGCGTGATCTCGATAAAATACCGGGGCGAGGAGCTGCCGGAGGATAAAAAACTCACTCTCTGCCTCAACAGCTACCGCGCTACGGGCGCAGGAGGCTACGGCGTTTATGCACAGTGCGAGACCGTGCGCGAGCAGCCCACCGAGATCGCCGAAATGATAATCGACTATGTTGAGCGCCACGGCAGCATTACCGTGGACAAGACAAAATGGCTCAAAGTAATATATTAAGGAGACAGTATGAAAAACAAGGTATTTAAGGTAGTTCTGTTGCAGGCTCTGCCCGCATCGGGCAAGTCAGAGGTCAGAAATTTCATGGCAAATGTTGAGCCGCAGCGGCTTCAGAATGAATTCCACATCGGTGAAAATCTCCAGCTTGACGATTTTCCCTATGTGCACATGATGCGCCGCATAGACAACGAGCTTGAAGCCATGGGTGAGGCGCGCATATACTATCCCGGCGAAGCCCCGTTCAACGACGGGCGCGACTGGGGTACGCTGTGCAATCTCCTCAACGAGGATTACCACGATCTTATTAACCGCAATATTGCAAAACCCGACTCCGCAGCACAGCTGCTCTTTGACCGCTTTGACAGAGCCGCACAGCAGGCCGGTCTGTCGCCGAGAATGGGACTTCTCCGTGAGGACGTGCGCATCATGCTCGCCGAAAAGCTCGAGGCGGAGGCCCGTGAAATGCTCGACGCAAAGCACGCAGGCTATCCCGAGGATTTTGAGAACAAGACCATAATCATTGAATGCGCCCGCGGCGGACCCGACGGCGCTTCAATGCCGCTGACCGGCACTTTCGGCTATCAGTATTCTCTGCCGATGTTCTGCCCGGAGATACTGGAGAACGCCGTCATTCTTTACATTTGGGTCACGCCGGAGGAATCCCGCCGCAAGAATGCCGACCGCGCTGATCCGAACGATCCCGGTTCAAATCTTCACCATGGCGTGCCGATGGCGGTCATGCTCGGCGACTACGGCTGTGACGATATGGAATACCTCGTCAACAGCACCGAGGTAAAAGACACCGTGACCGTAAAGGCTCACGGCAAGACATATCACCTGCCCATCGGCATCTTTGATAACCGCGTGGACAAGACCTCATTCCTGCGTGCTGAGCCTGCGGAGTGGGATCCTGCGAAGGTAGCGGATGTCACTACCGCTATCCGTACCGCGACTGACACGATGTACAAAAATTACTGCGGCGAATAAAAGCAAAAACGGATGTGAAAAGGGATGCAGAAAATATCTGCATCCCTTTTGCCGTATACTGCCGTGTTTTATGAAAACAGGCTTACGAATCTGGCCCAGAAAGCTTCCAGTGCGCTCTGCTGTACGCCGCCGTCCGCATCCGTCTCCGGCTCCGGCGAAAGTTCAATCTCCTCGGTCGTCAGAACGAACTGGACGGCCTGCGTGGCCGTATTTCTGTCGGAGAGAAAGCTGTGGGCCGTGAAGCTGCCGCCGGTATATGCGGAGAGCATTTCGTCCACCGTGTCCGGTATATTCTTTGTCCCGTCGTTGAGCTGACTCGTGCCGTCTGAAAGCTGGACCGTTCCGCCGGTGAGCTGAACAATACCGTCATACAGAGTCCCCCAGTTAGCGGCCAGCGCATCCACTCCGCCGGTATATGCCACAAGTCCCTCGTGGAACTTCGCGTAGCCGTTTGCAAGCTCGGTCACGCTCTTTATAAGCTCGTCGAGCCTGTCGCCTGTCGAAGTTCCTGACATTGCCGCCAGCATATCGCGCAGATTGCTTATCGAGGCGCTTACAGCCGACATGAGTCCGGAAAGACCGTACATCGCCGAGACCGCATTGTCATAGTCCGCAGAGACCTGCTGCCACTGCTGTTTTGCCGTCACAGCGGCGTTTGCCGCGGCTATCACATTTCCAAGCGAGGCCATACCCTGCGCATAGCCATCCTCGCCGTAAGCATCCGTCAGCGCCCCGACAACGCTCTCAGGCATTGACGCCGCGGCGCCGGAGATATAGGCCGCATCGGATGATACCGTGTCGGAGACCCCGGCAAGAGCCGTATCTATATTCGTGCGCGCAAGCTCCAACTCCGAAGCGCTGCGCTCAAACTCGGCGGACGAGCTGTCAAGCTGTCTGCACAGTTCATCCATCGCCTCTATAAGCGAGGTCAGATCCGTGACATCGCCGGTGTCCGGCAGGTTTCCGGCCGCGGTCAGCGCCTCCTTGAACATGTTGAACATATTCAGGAACATCTCCGATGCGGACACAAGCTGTGAGGAATTGGCGGAGAGCTGATACAGCCCCTGTCCGAACAGCCACGCGCCGTATTGCAGCTGACCCGCTCCGTCGGAGAGCTTGAGCGCGCCGGACGACAGCTGGGATATTGCATCCGTAAGCTGCTTGAGCCCGTCAGTGAGCTCTGACATGTCCCCTATCGCGCCGCCCATGGAAAACGGCACCGCTGCAAAGGTGATGCCCGGCATGGAAAAATTGACAACATCCGCCGTCAGGCTGAGTTCGCTCTCCGTCCCCGGCATGACCGAGAAATTCACGAGCTTATTCGCGCCGGAATTTGCAACGGACGCCCCCTCTGCGGTTATATTCCGGCAGAGCTGACTATCGAGCGTGACCGTGATCTGCATGAGGTAGCCGTCGTAAAAAGAGCTGTCCTCCATGCCGCCGTCCTTCACGGATATATTGATCCCAAGCTCGCCGCTTCTGCCGCCAAGCTCACCGGCCTCCAGCTCTTCACCGTCCATGCTGTAGCTTATGTCTATATCCCAAGGCAGCTCCCTGTTTTTCAGTGTGCTCTGAAAATAGAACCTGCCCTCCGGCGCTTCAAGCGAAACGCGGTCTCCGTCAAGCTTCAGGGGCCGGGTATCACTGAGGTTCTTCACATCGGCAAAGGGGCCGAAGTATTCCGCCTCGCATTCCCTGCCGCTGTTGAGGATGACAACGGCGTATACGCTGTCCGTCTTTCCGCTGCCGTCCAGCACGCCGTAGAGCACCTCCTCCGCAGTGTACGGCTCTGTCTTTTTCGTCTCTGCGGAAGCTCCCCGTTCCGGCTCGCTCATACCGCTGCCCTGCGCATACGCGGGCGCGCCTAGCAACAGGATAAGCGCCGCTGTCAAAAGCAGCGAGAGAAATTTTTTCATGTCTTCACACCCCGGTTTCATCAGAGTAAAACTTTTTCTTTGTCAGCCTCGCTGTCAGCGGGTCAAAAAGTATCAGCAGCGCAGGCAGCGCGATCAGCACCATCGCCATTGAAAGCAGCGTACCGCGGCAGAGCAGAAGTCCCAGCTCCTTCACGATCTCCATCGAAGAGGCAAACTGGAGGCACATGCCTGCAAGCGAGAGCGTCAGCCCGCTGGTGACAAGCGAAATTATATTTTCGTTCAGAGAATCCGTTACGGCGCGGATGCTGCCGCAGCGGCTGCGGTTATCCACATAGCCGTCCGTTATGAGTATGGCATAATCTATAGTCGCGCCGAGCTGCACCGTGTTTATGACGAGATAACCCATATACACAAGCGGCAGACCGGTAAAATAGGGCGTCGAGAGATTTATCCAGATCGCAGATTCAATGACAAAAATGAGGATAAGCGGCAGTGTCAGCGACTTGAATGACAACAGCAGAGTCAGGAATATAAAGCCTATCGCCATGCCGTTTACAAGCGGGGTATCCCCCGTGATAACATTCTTTATATCATAAAGGTTCGCACTCTGCCCGCAGACGTAGTATTCATCGTAAAACCGCGCCACGGCGGCACGCACACGCTCTACTGCCGAAAACGCTTCCTCGCCCTCTTCGCCGGTATCGGTATAGAGAATGATGCGGGAATAGTTTTTCGAATAGAAGTTTGAAACTATATCCGCGCTCAGAAACTCGCTCGGTATACTGCTGCCAACGCTCGTGACATACGAAACGACTGCATTTACATGGTCAATATCCCGCAGTTCGCCGCAAAGCTCCGTCTCCCGGCCCGCATCTCCGCGCGGGACGAGAACTACCAGCGGCATACTCTCGCCAAAGCGCTCGTTTATTTTTACTGTGTCCGCGCCATAGCGGCTGTCCGGCGCCGGATCTCCGTTGCCGTAGAGAAAGTCCGCCCTGCTCTGTGCGATATAGCACGGCACGACGAGCAGCAGCACGAGACACAATGCGGGTATGCGCACCCTGACAAGCGCTTTTCCAAGGCCGGCGGGCGCACGGATGATGCGCTTATGCGCAGTTTTATCAATAAGCCTGACGCACTTGAGCGCAAGCGCCGGCAGGAAAACAACGACCGATATGTAGCTGAGTATGACACCCTTGACAAGGTTCGACCCAAGGTCGCTGCCGATGCGGAAGCGCATGAACATAAGCGCAAGGAAGCCGAACACCGTCGTCATGCACGAGGCTGCAATGGAAACGAACGACTGCCGTATCGCCTTGACCATAGCCTCCTCCGCGTTCGGCTCCGTCTGGCGCAGACGCTCAAAAGCGCTGAGCAGAAAGATGGCATAGTCGAGCGACACGGCGAGCTGCAATATCGGGCTTACGGACTGCGTGATATAGGAAATATCCTTGTAGAAGATATTCGTTCCCATGTTTATGAGCACCGCGACGCCTATCGTTATCAGGAAAAGAAGCGGCGCTATCCACGACGTTGTCGTGAGCAGCAGGATAATCACAATGACCGGGACAAGCACGCTTGATGCCCCCAGCACCTCGCTGAGCACCTGCCTCCTTGAATAGGCAATGCTCGCCGCATTGCCGCTTATGCCGCCGTCCTCTCCGATGAGCTCATATATCTCATCCGTCGCGGTCAGCTCCATATCCGCCGCAATGGTGACGTCATACAGCGCAGCGCCGTCACGGTAATACTGGCGCACAGTTGCCTGATCCAGCGTCTCCAGCGGGGTTTTCACGTCTACGACATCATCCAGCCACATCACGCCGTCCACTCCGTCGACCGCGGCAAGCTTTTCTTTCATCTCAAGCGCAGTTGCCAGCGAGACATCGGGCACCATCACCCTCGCATTGGGGATCGATGCAGAGAACTCCGTCTCCATTATATTCAGTGCGACGGTAGACTCCGCCCCATCAGGCAGATAGCTAGTTATATCGTAATTGACTTTTACCCCGAAAAACAGCGCCGCGCTAATTATTGCAGCCGCTGCAAAAACGGCGACCACAAGCGCAGCATGTCTTGTTATCCACCGCGCAGCCTTCTCCATGCTCTACCTCGTCTATACATTTTAATACTGAAAGTATATACTCTCTCCGGAAAGCATGCATGATTTTTTTGTGAACAAACATAAAAATTTCGTAAAAATACTGCCTCAGGATCAAATGACCCTGAGGCAGTGACATCATTAAGCTGTACTTTCATTTGCCGAACAGATAATGCAGCTTCGTCCTGTTGAACAGCACGACTATCGGCACGACGGCAAGCGTGCCGATCACAAGATACGCTACATCATGCAGCGTCCCCGCGCCTACCGGCAGGCGGTTGGCGGCAAACAGGCCAATATACAGTCCTATGTGGCTGAAGCACATGAAAGTCATTGAATTTTCGCCGATATATTTGAGCGCGCGGCGTATCGGCGAGCCAAACCGGACATGCTCAAACCAGCGGAAGAAGTACACCCACAGCAGCATCGTCACGCAGGTGTTGAGATGCGTCATGGGTATGAGGCTCCACACACCGTTTCTGAGGTTCGGGATAAAGTTGCTGATGATGCAGATATAATTGAGCACCGCTGCGGTGAAAAACACCGCTATGCGCAGCAGGCGCGGCCTGAGCTTTTCGATCTGTCTGTCAAAAAACGCAATTATCGTGCGGCCGTGAAAGCCGAGATACGGATATATCAGCACCGCAAGGCCGCAGTCAAGGCTCATTGGCAGCCTGTACCGGCATATCCGCGTCCACACGTCGCCGAGATATGTAAGGCCCAGCACGATAAGAAGCTTCAGCCATTCCGGCTTCACGTACTTCTGTATCAGTGCAAAGATCATCGTGGCGCAGAACATCATCGGCAGGAAATATATCGACGGCTCAATGGGAAAGTCTCCCGTCGGCATATACAGCACCGACCTGAGCGGCGTAATGATGTCCCTTCCCGTGCCGTAGAACGCAGCCAGCCACAGCACATAGTACCCAAGCCCGAACACGTAGTACGGCAGTATCATTGTGCGCAGCTTTTTATGCAGAGTATCGCCAAGCTCCTTATGTGGATTGTAGAAATATCCCGCCATGAAAAGGAACGGATGAACGCAGATGTTAGACACATATTGCAGGAACATAAGGCTTATGTTCGAGTGAAAGTAATTCACAAACAATATGCACATGCCGCGCATCGTGTCCACATGGTCTATTCTCTTTTTTACAGGCGCCGCAGCGGGCGCAATATTATCAGGCATTGATCTTTCTCCGCTGAAATAAATATTCTCAGTCCTTCACTCCAGCGACCTGATACATCCGGTCGTCAGATATTTTCACTGTGACTCTGAGGTTTTTTGCAAAAATGCCGGCAAGCTCATCCTCGCTCATCAGCCCGACGGAAACCTTGCTTGCCGGGCCGGAATGGCGGCCGTCAATAGCCCGGCGGCTCATGCCGTGCGCGACGGTAAGCGTACCGCCGGGTGCAAGCAGGCCGGAGAGGCGCTCTATCAGGCGCTGCGGGTCAGGAAAATGCGGGAACGCATTGTAGACCACAACGCAGTCAAACGGTGCAGGCAGCTCCGCCTCTTCCGCATCGCCGCAGATAAAATGCACCCTGTCCGAATCGAACTTGCTTCTGGCGATCTTTATCATTTCGCCGGATATGTCGATACCGGTCACGGACGCCGCCCCGCGGCTGAGATAATCCGGCACCAGAACGCCGGTGCCGCAGGCCACATCAAGTACGCGGACGCCTTCATGCACCCCGGTATTATCAAGTATTACGTCAATAACGCTGTCATTGCGTATCAGCTCCGCGTCCCAGTCCGGGGCGCAGCGGTCAAAAAATTCAATAACGTCTTTTTTATCCATGATCGCTCCTAATATCAGAAAATCGTAAGCTGCGCGGCGCACAGCGCGACGCAGACCAGTATTGCCAGATAATCGCACAGCGCGGGCTTTTCCCCACGCCTGCCCTTATGCACGGCATCCGTGCGGTAGCCGCGGGATTCCATCGCAAGCGACAGCTCATCCGCGCGCTTGAACGCCGCAAGGAAGATCGGAATGACAAGCGGCATGACCGCCTTGGCTTTTTCAAAATAGCTGCGGCTGTCAAAGCGCGCGCCGCGGGCCATCTGCGCCTTACGTATCATATCCGTCTCTTCAAATATCGTCGGGATGAACTGGATAGACACCGAGATTATCATGGCGATCTGCTCAGTCGGTATGCGCACAAAGCGCAGCGGCGAGAGCAGCCGCTCCAGCCCCTCGGTAAGCTTCATGGGCGACGTCGTCGACGTAAGGACGTCGCTCAGCACAAGGATAAGCATGACGCGCAGAACGACATTCGCCCCCTGTATCATTCCCTGCATCGAAGGGCAGAAAATCCACCAGCGGACCCAGGGATCATCCGGCCCGTAAAAGCAGGTATTCATAGCGAATATGAGCACAAAAAACCACACGAGCCGCCTGACCGGAGCCAGAGCGTCCGGCACGCTTACCTGCGCCAGATAGACAATGGCAGCAGCTGCCGCTATCGACACTGCGTAGCCCAGCACGCTGTCCGTCGCCACGACGGCGGCAAGCAGCACGAAAAGGCAGACTATCTTTACGGCGGCGTTCAGGCCGTGTATCACAGAATAACCGGGCTGATACATACCCGTCGGGAGGCGCGTCATCTGTTTTTCCTCCACATAATTATCTTCAGCCGGTCTATAAACTGATCGTAGAGTATTATATTTCCCGGCATATTAACGCCCCGCTCACGCAGCAGCTGCACCGCCTGCCTGACCTGCGGCACGCCTATACCGCCGCGGATGAGATCGTAGTAATCCGAAAAAATGTGCTTTGCGCTCCCGTCACGTATGAGCGTGCCGTCACGCAGCACGATTATGCGTCCGGCATGCTCGGAGAGCGCATCGGCGTTGTGAGAGATCATTATGACGGTCACGCCCTGCGCGTTCAAGCCATCTACCATAGTGAGAAAGTCCTGCCTTGAAAGCGGGTCAAGTCCGGCTATAGGCTCGTCAAGGATCAGCACACGGGGGTTCGGCGCCAGAACGCCGGCTATGGCAATGCGCCGCTTCTCCCCGCCGGAAAAGCTCAGCGGCGACTTGTCCCGCACCTCGTCATAATCGAAGCCGACAGTCTCAAGCGCCGTCCTGACGGCCGACGCCGTCTCCTCCTTTGTCAGCCCCTGATGCCGCAGGCCGAAAGCCACGTCCCGCTCAACCGTAGTCTCAAAAAGCTGGTATTCCGGATACTGAAACACAAGACCTATACGGCGGTGCAGGACATCCCTGTCATACTTTTTTGCGTTTATGTCTTCCCCGTCAAGCAGTATTTTTCCCTCTGTCGGCGCGATAAGCCCTGCGATGAGCTGTATCAGCGTGGACTTCCCGCTGCCGGTAGTCCCCATCACGCCGACAAACTCGCCGTCCTCAATATCAAGGTTCACATTACGCAGAGCCCTGATCTCATGCGGGGTGCCGGGCGCATAGGTATATGAAACATTGTCAAGCTTTATCGGCATACTTCATCCACCAGTTCGTCAATGGTCAGCGGGCACCTGTCGAGCTTCACGCCCGCATCCAGCAGATCGTAATAGGCCCGCACAGAGAACGGCGGGGTAAGCCCCGTCCTCTTCATAAGCTCAAGATCCGTCAGCATTTCGCGCGGCGTCCCTTCGCCCAGCTTCCGCCCGTCATGGACAAACACCACGCGGTCGGCAAACACCGCCTCTTCGATATAATGCGAGATCATCACTATGGTTTTCCCGCTCTCATGCAGCTTTTTTATCGTGTCGAGCACTTCCTGCCGCCCCTGCGGGTCGAGCATGGATGTGACCTCATCAAAAACCATAATATCCGGGTCGGCGGCGAGCACACCGGCGATCGCCACTCGCTGCTTCTGCCCGCCGGAGAGCAGCTGCGGCGAACGCCGCTCAAGCCCGCTCATCCCGACGGCTTCGAGCGCCGCCTTTACCTTTTCGGGTATGTCCTCTTCGTCCGCGCCGAAGTTGCGCGGGCCAAAGGCTATATCTTCTTCAACATATGATGAGACGAACTGATTGTCCGGATTCTGAAAGACCATGCCGCAGCTCTTTCTTATCTGCCACACGCGGTTTTCATCTCTTGCGTTGCAGCCGGCGACCGTAAGCTCCCCGCCCTGCATCGGCAAAAGCGCATTGAGGTGTCTGGCAAGCGTGGTTTTACCGCAGCCGTTATGCCCAAGCACCGCGACAAGCTCGCCCTTATTCACAGTGAGCGATATTCCGTCCAGAGAGCGGCGCTCGCTTCCCTCAAGATCATAGGAATAAACAAGCTCTCTTGCATCTATCATTTCCATGCTCCGCCCTCCTCCCGCACAGTCTGCGCTTTTATGACAAAACATAAAAAGTATATACTATTTTCACCTTTCAAACAAGCCCCTTCAGGGGATTTTTTCGGTGCATTTATTTTCCCGGCGTTCATTCACGGCAAAAAAATCCGCCTGAAAAATCAGGCGGTTACTGCGTGTTACTGTTTCTTTTCAAATACTCCCCACAAAGCAAAGAGCAATCCAATAACGGCAATAATAGAAAAAACAATAATTGCAGGCATCAGCCCATACTGAGTGATATTCCAGATCGCTGACAGCCGTCCATTGACATTCAACTCATTAGCCATAGCTCCTGCCAGAATAATCGCAGCTGCAAGCGTCCCGCTCAGGAACATCATTGAGCCTAAAATTACTTTCTTCATTATTTTGCCCTCCCACAAACACTGATTTTTCACGTATCTGATCATGCCATAAAGTCTGTGGATCCTGACGCAGCTTTTGCATGCTATAAGAAAAGCTACGGTGCGGCCAAAGCCGTGGCCGCCCTGCCAAGCCTCAGTTTTTGAGGCTGTGCAGGGGCGCGGGTATACGTCCGCCGCGGGCCACAAATTCCGCCGCCGAGCCCTCATGCAGCGGCATTACCGGCGCGCTGCCCAGAAGGCCGCCGAAGTCTACCGTGTCTCCGACCTTCTTGCCTTTGGCAGGAATGATACGGACGGCAGTGGTCTTGTTGTTTATCATGCCTATCGCCGCTTCGTCGGCAATTATGGCGGATATGGTGTCAGCGCTCGTGTCGCCCGGGACGGCTATCATATCCAGTCCGACAGAGCAGACGCAGGTCATCGCTTCGAGCTTATCTATGCACAGCGCTCCCTCTTCTACCGCAGAGATCATGCCCGCATCCTCTGACACGGGGATAAACGCGCCGGAAAGCCCTCCGACATGGCTGGAGGCCATAACGCCGCCCTTCTTCACGGCATCGTTCAGCAGTGCGAGCGCCGCTGTAGTGCCGTGCGTACCGCACTTTTCGAGTCCCATGATCTCGAGTATTTCCGCAACGCTGTCTCCTACTGCCGGCGTGGGCGCAAGCGAGAGATCGACCACGCCGAACGGCACGCCGAGGCGGCGCGACGCCTCCTGCGCGACAAGCTCGCCCATACGCGTTATCTTGAACGCCGTCTTTTTTATAGTTTCCGCAACAACGTCGAACGGCTGCCCCTTGCAGGCCTTGAGCGCATGCGCCACAACGCCCGGCCCGGACACGCCGACATTTATAACGCACTCAGGCTCGCCCACGCCGTGGAACGCTCCGGCCATGAACGGGTTGTCCTCCACGGCGTTGGCAAATACCACGAGCTTTGCGCAGCCCATCGGGTCTATATCCGCCGTTTCACGCACGATACGTCCCATGAGTGCGACCGCGTCCATATTTATGCCCGCTCTTGTCGACGCCACATTTACGCTGGAGCATACGAGTCCGGTTTGTGTGAGCGCCTGTGGGATCGAACTGATAAGCCGCCGGTCGCTCTCCGTGAAGCCCTTATGCGCAAGCGCCGTAAAACCGCCGATGAAGTTGACTCCGAGGGCGTTCGCCGCCTTGTCGAGCGTCAGCGCCAGCGGAACATAGTCCTCCTCCTTGCAGCTCGCCGCGACAAGTGAGACCGGCGTGACCGAGATCCGCTTGTTGACGATGGGTATACCGAACTCCCGTTCAATAGCACAGCCGGTCTCTACGAGTTTGTCGGCCTTGCGGCATATCTTTTCATACACCTTATCGCAGCACGCGCGCATATCGCTTCCGGCGCAGTCCAGCAGGTTTATGCCCATTGTGACCGTGCGCACGTCCAGGTGCTGCTGGTTTATCATATCTATTGTTTGCAGTATCTCACTGCTGTTTATAAGATAGCTCATACTTTCGCCCCAGTCCCCTGTCAGATGCGGTGCATCGCGTCAAATATATCCTGCCGCTGGATATGTATGTCGAGGCCGCGCTCCTCGCCCTTATCCTTCAGGAAGTGCGACAGCTCGTCAAACGGCGTGGCGCAGTCGGTCAGGTCGACCAGCATTATCATTGTGAAAAACTCCTGCATAAGCGTCTGGCTTATGTCGAGTATGTTTATCTCTTTCCCGGCAAGAAGCGAGGCCACATATGCGGTTATCCCCTTCGAGTCCTTGGCAAATACGCTGACTATAGCTCTCATGGCTTTATCTCCTTATAATTAATAACGTAATTATACGCGATTACGGCAAAATATCAATAAGCAATTATGGCATTGAATTTCCGCAAAGCATATTCCGCTTGCCTTATACTCGGATTTGTCATATACTGTGGACGGCAAAACACCCATACTTGAGGAGACTTTACACACATGAATCAAAAGGAACTAAACGAGATCCGCCGCCGCTGGAAGCTCGACAGGAACGCCATATCCAGCGTATACGGATGTTATGTAAACTCAGCAAATGAAATAATATCCCAATTCGATACTTCCCTCGGTCTGCTGACCCACGACGAGGCGGAGATGTACCTGAACATACTGAAAAAAGCTCTCTCCGGAACGCTCGGAAAGAACCTCATAGACATTGAATTTGCTACGGCGCAGGTAGCTGACAGCGATGAGCACCGGATGCTCATGACGCTGAAAAAAAATCTGCTGCGCGACGACGATGCGCGAAACGAGCTTTTCCGCCGCATCATCGGCTCCCTCACGCTTGAGGATGAGAGCGGCTATCTGATACTGCTCGCAGCGGACGCCTACGACGTGCCGTATCACGGTAGGGACGGCGCTTTGCAGGAGGACGGCGGCGAGGTATTCAAATATTTCGTATGCTGCATATGCCCGGTAAAGTCCGCCTCTGCCGAGCTTGGCTACGTTCCCGGCAGCGGTGAGTTCCACAGCACCACCGCCGGTCAGACCGTCTCCGCGCCGCTTCTCGGCTTCATGTTTCCGTGCTTCGACGGACGCGCGACTAATATCTACAACGCGCTTTACTACACGCACAAGCCTGCCGAGCTGCATCAGGAGCTGATAGACGCAGTGTTCCGCACACCCGCACTCATGTCCGCCCCTGCGCAGAAGGATGCTTTCGGCGCCGCTATGACGGACTCGCTGGACAAGGATTGCAGCTTCGACGTGGTGCAGTCCGTCCATGAACATATACGGACACGTATTGCCGAGCACAAGGAAGCCAGAGATCCCGACAAGCTGGAGCTGTCCATAAAAGAGGTGGGCGCAATGCTCAAAGACAGCGGGCTGGACGAGTCACGGGTCGAAAGCTTTCAGGAGCAGTGCGAAAAGGAGTTCGGCAGCAACGCCGCATTGAATCCAAACAACATCATCGACGCGAAAAAATTTCAGATCGAGACCCCGGAGATAAAGATCTCCGTTGCGCCCGAGAACAGCTATCTCATTGAAACGCGCGTCATCGGCGGACGAAAGTACCTCCTCATTCCTGCCGACACCGGCGTTGAGGTCAACGGCATAAGCGTGAATATAACGGAATGATATATAGATAATGTACCGCGCTGCAAGGCTGAGAAGTTTGCAGCGTGGTACATTATTTTCGTTTTTAGTTTACATAACTAAATTTACATAAATCAGTTTGCGTAATTATACGTTCTGAAACTGACTGTTATAAAGCCGACTGTAGAAACCGCCCTTTGCAAGAAGCTCTTCATGGCTGCCCTGCTCGATGATCTTACCGTCGCGCATGACAAGGATGAGCGACGCACTGCGTATGGTCGAGAGCCTGTGTGCAACGATGAAGCTCGTCCTGCCCTGCATGAGCTTGTCAAAGGCCTCCTGTATGAGCAGCTCCGTGCGGGTATCTATGCTCGACGTCGCCTCGTCAAGGATGAGCATTGGCGGCAGCGTGAGCATAACGCGCGTGATGCACAGAAGCTGCTTCTGTCCCTGACTGATGCTGTCCTCATGCAGCACGGTGTCAAGTCCCTGCGGCAGTCTCTCAATAAACTCCCAGCTGTGAGCCTCCTTCGCGGCACGGATTATCTCCTCATCCGTCGCACCGGGCTTGCCAAAGGCGATATTCTCGCGCACGGTCCCCTGCTTTATCCATGTGTCCTGAAGCACCATGCCGTACCCTGAGCGCAGAGCGTGGCGCGAAAGCGTGCGTATCTCCTGCCCGTCAACACTTATGGTTCCGGCATCAACGTCATAAAAGCGCATCAGCAGGTTTATGAACGTGGTCTTGCCGCAGCCTGTCGGGCCGACGATGGCTATGCGCATGCCCGGCTCCACGTGCAGGTTGAAATTCTCGATGAGGCTGCGGCTCTTGTCATAGCTGAAGCCGACGCCGTTGATGTCCACGCGGCCCTCTACCTTATCGAGCGTACCTCCGGCATCCTCGCTCTCCTCCGGCTCATCGAGCAGCGCAAACAGGCGCGAGGCGCAGGCAAGCGCATTCTGCATCTCGGTAATTACGGAGCTGATGTCATTAAAGGGCTTCATATACTGGTTTGCATAGGACAGCAGCACCGAAAGCCCGCCGACCGTAAGCGCTCCGCCGGGTATGAGCAGCGCGCCGACCAGCGCAACGCCGGCATAGATGATATTGTTGACAAAGCGCGTGCTTGGATTTGTTATGCTGCTGTAAAACACGGCCTGCTGACTGTATTTCTGGAGCTCTGCGTTTATCTCGGCAAAGTGTGCAGACGCCCTTTTTTCATAGCCGAATGCCCTGACGACCTTCTGGTCTCCTATCAGCTCATCTATGAGCGCCGTCTGGCGGCCGCGCGTCTCGCTCTGCTTGCGGAACATCGTGTAGGAATGCGTCGAAATAAACTTCGCCACAAGGAAGCTCACCGGTGTGAGAACGATCACGAGCAGAGTTATCCAGACATTCTTGGAGAACATGAATATCAGCGTGACAACTATGGTAACAACGCCGGAAAAAAGCTGAGTGAAGCCGAGAAGCAGACCATCTGAGAGGATGTCCGCGTCGGCAATGATGCGCGACACGATATCGCCGGAGCTGTGCATGTCGAGGTAACTCAGCGGCAGCCGCTGGATATGGCGGATAGACTGAGAGCGGATATCCTGCACGACGCGGTAAGTCATGCGATTGTTGATAAGGCTCATGCCCCATCCCGTAATCGCCGATATCGCCGCGAAGAAGAGTATCTTACGGAGATAGACCCACATCGCCTCAAAGCGCACATGGTGCGCGCTTACGACCTCGTCGATCGCGTCGCCGAAGAGGATGGGTACATAGAGCTGCAATATGACCGTTGCGGCGGCAAGAACTATGCTCAACACAAGCAGCAGCCTGTAGCGCGCGATGCGCGACAGCAGCTTTTTCAAGACCTCGGCACTGTTGACATTTCCGTCTTTTTTCACAGTGTTTTTCACTTGCGCTCGCCCCCTTTCTCACATGCGGAGCGTTCTTCGGGAAACTGTGAGAAGTATATTTCCCGATACAGCGCGCAGTCGTTCATAAGCTCGTCGTGCGTACCCCGGCCCGCAAGGCGGCCGTTGTCGAGCACGAGTATCTCATCGGCCTGACGGATACAGGCGATACGCTGCGACACGATGAAGGTGGTCATGCTGCCTGAGAGGGCATGGATAGCCTTACGCAGCGCGGCGTCGGTGGCAAAATCCAGAGCGCTGGAGCTGTCATCAAGTATGAGTATCTCCGGCTTTTTTACAAGCGCACGGGCTATCGAGAGGCGCTGCTTCTGTCCGCCGGAGAGGTTGCGGCCGTTCTGCTCAAGCTCAAAATCGAGTTGGCCGGGCTTGGCCTCGACAACCTCCTTTGCCTGCGCCGCAGTGAGCGCCTCCCAGAGCGCTTCATCCCCGGCGGTCTCATCGCCCCATTTCAGATTGTCGCGTATCGTTCCCTTGAAGAGCACAGCCTTCTGCTGCACCACGCCGACCTTATCACATATCCCCGCGCGCGTATATTCTCTGACATTCACGCCATCTACAGAGACGCTGCCGCTCGTTGCATCATAAAAGCGCGGAATAAGGCTGACGAGCGTTGATTTGCCGCTGCCGGTGCCGCCGATAACGCCGACGGTCTGCCCGCGCTGCGCAGCGAAGCTTATATCGTAAAGGCTCGGTGCGCCGGCGTCCTTATATGTGAAAGTAACATGGTCAAAGCGCACGGCGGGCGCATTCGTATCTGCCGGCAGCGCCGTCCCGGTTTCGGGATAGCTCATGCTCGGCTCGACGGCTAGGACGCCGGAAACACGCCCTGCACAGGCAACAGCCTTGTTGAGCGTAATGATGAGCGACGCGAGCTTGATAAGCTCAACAATGATCTGGAGCATATAGTTATAGAGCGCAACGACGTCTCCCTGCGCAATGCCGCCCAGATTGACCTGCACCGCGGCCTTGTCGATGAGGAACACCGCAGCCACATTTATGAGCACGTATGTCAGCGGATTCAGGAGCGCGGAAATGCGCCCTACAAACTCATTGAGGCGCGTGAGCTCTCTGTTGGCACTCTCAAACTCCTCGACCGAGTGTTCTTCACGGCAGAATGCGCGGATAACGCGCACGCCGGTCAAATTCTCACGCGTCATCCCGGTCACGCGGTCAAGCCCCGCCTGAACCTTTTTGAAAAGCGGGATGCTAACGAGCATAATGGCAAAGACGACCGCAAGCAGCACAGGTATCGCAACGACGAATATCCACGCGCACTTCACGTCGATCGTAAAGGCCATGGCCATCGCGCCGAACACGACAAACGGACTTCTCAGCAGCAGCCGCAGCCCCATGTTCACGCCGTTCTGCACCTGATTTATATCGTCGGTAAGGCGTGTTATCATGGTATCCGAGCCGAGCTTGTCGAGCTCTGTGAACGACAGGCTCTGTATATGGTCAAACACGGCCTGCCGCAGCTTTGTTGCAAAGCCGACGCTTGCCCTCGCCGCGAAATATTGCGCGGTTATGCTGCACAATAGGCCGATTGCAGCCATGAGCAGCAGTATGAAAAAGCACTTTGTAATATACGCGCGGTCATTACCGGCAACGCCGAAATTTATCATCCGTGCGACTACCACCGGGACAAGCAGATCGAACACGACCTCGAGCAGCTTGAACAGCGGCGCGAGTATGCTCTCCTTAGTATAGTCTCTGAGATAGACCGAGAGGTTTCTCACTCTTCCTCACTCCAATTCTTTTATGCTATATCTTGACTTTGACAGTATAATACTTTATCATCAATATGAATAATATTGTTTTTATTCATATGTAATACGCTTTTTATATTACATTTTGATAACACAGTGATGCAAAATAAAATCGCAGGAGGGCTATTATGGAGCTGAGACAGCTGGAATATTTCCGCGAGATCGCTGACACAGGCAGCATAAACGAAGCCGCGCGCAAGCTCAACATGTCGCAGCCGCCGTTGAGTTACCAGCTGCGGCAGTTAGAGGAGGAGCTGAATGTACGGCTTTTTGAACGCAGCCGTCAGGGCGTCGCGCTTACCGAAGCCGGAAAGCTTCTCTACAGCCGCGCCGGCGAGCTTTTGAGCTACGCCGGCTCAACAAAGCAGGAGGTTTCCTCCGTCGGCAAAAAGCGTGTTCTCCGCCTCGGGATAACATCCACGACCGTTGCACCGATAATGCCGTATATAGCAGAGTTTTCACGGAAAAACCCCGAAGTAAACTTTGAGGTGCACGATGGGCCGACATTTTCGCTCTTCAACTGCCTGATCGACGGCATCATAGACGTCTCCGTAGTGCGCACGCCGCTGCGGTTGGATGAGGTCGAGCACACCGTACTGTGCACAGAGCCGATGATCGCCGTATCCGCGCCTGATATGCCCAGCCGCGCTGCCGCGGACGAGACGCTTGCCTCCCTTCTCGGCAGGCCGCTGATAATTTACCGGCGTTATGAAAAGCTCATCATGGACACTTTTCACGCCCGCGGCATGGAGCCGGATATTTTCTGCATATGCGACGACGCGCGCGACGCCATGCTCTGGGCAAAGGAAGGCCTTGCAACGGCCATATTTCCAGACTCCATGCGCAGCCTTTGCGCAGGACTGCACATAGAGAGAATAGCCGAAAGCTCGCTTGAGACAAAGATCCTGCTGATATGGCGCAGGGGGCGCCGCCCGCTCCCCGTAGTGCAGGACTTTCTGGATATATGCCTTGCGTAATTTTATGTAAACTATATTATTTATACTGTTTTATGTATTTTATATTATGTAAATTATAATATGTTAAGTTTAGCCCCGGCGCCGTTCGCAGGCGCCGGGGGCAGTATTATTATTTATTCGATTTGCTTTTTTTCTTTCTCCATGCCAGTATCTGATGTCCGTTCGGGACTTTTATAAATGAAAATCCGGCGCCGGTATCATCGCAAAGCTCCCTTTCGGAGACAAGCTTGCTCTTGTTTATCTTACCGGACTGATCCCGCGGCATCTTATCTATCAGCTCGATGGTCTTGGGCAGTTTATAATTGCTCAAGCGTCTGAAACAGAAATCGGCAAAGGAATAGAGCTTGAATTCCGATGCAGGGCATGCAGGCTCAATAATAGCATGCACTCGCTTTCCCCACACTTCGTCCGGCAAGCCTATCACCAGCGCATCCGCAACCTGCGGATATTCCTTGATGAGATTCTCTACCTCTGTAGAATAAACATTCTTGCCGCCGGTGATTATCATATCGCTCCGGCGATCCACGAGGTAAACATAGCCGTCGCTGTCTTTATATCCAAGGTCGCCCACGCTGACCGAGCCGTCCGGAGCGCTTTTCAGCATCTGAGTCCCCAGCAGATAATGCGAGGACTTGCTCTGCAAATTTTTAAAGAAAACATTTCCTATCACGCCGCTGCCGACAGGCTGATAATTATCGTCAAGTATCTGTATCTCACAGCCGAACGGCCTGCCAACGCTGTTGGGATGCGTAAGCCACTCGTCGCCGCGGATCGCCGCAATGCCGACCTTCTCAGACATGGAATAGAACTCGTACACCTTTTCTCCTCCGAGACGTTCTATCCATTTCTGCTTCAGCCAGCCGGGGCAGGCTGCGCCCGCATGGTGCATACACTCGACGCTGCTGAGATCCGTTCCCGCAAATTCGCTGTTGCGATAGATCTTTCCCATCATCGTCGGAACAAGCACAAAGCAGTTCACACCGTATTTTGCTATGCTCTTCAGGAAAAGGGCATCATCAAAGCGCTTGAGCAATATTATCGTGTCGCCCATTGCAAGCTCCATGAAAAATGCGTTGCCGAAGAGGCTGTGGTGCAGCGAGCCGCAGATAAGGGCTGTCTGACCCGGATGCTGCCCTGTGAGCATCTGCCAGGCGTAAAAGTCCGGCGAGCCAAACTCCATGGGGATGTCTTCAATTATAATTTTCGGTATACCCGTGCTGCCGCCGGTCGCCGAAGCTCTTGCCGGAACCGCGCACACGTCCTCTATCTGCTCTTCCGGCTCGTGAAGGCCGCTCAAAAAACGGCTTGTTATGTTGGCAGACCTGTAGCTGTCAAGCCCGAGCTTTCCGGCAACAAAATCCGGTTTGATCTGCTCAAGCAGAAGTGCAAGCTCATTTTCAGGCAATTCTGCCGACAATGTAAACACGCAGGCTCCAATATGCCACGCCGCCAACGGCGTCACTACAGCCGCCAGTGAATTAGGAAGGACTGTAACGATCCTCGAATTCAGTCCGAGTCCCTGCTCCTTGAAGTATGCAGCAAGCTTATCCGTCTGCCGCAGCAGTTCGCCCCAGCTGTATACTGACTCCGTGCCGTCTTTTTCCGTGATTATCACGGCCGCTTTCTCCGGCGCCGCGTCTGCGTACTCTTTTACCAGCACGTATATCGGTTTTTTCTCTGTTTCCTGCATTTTTTCCTCCTGTATATTTATCTGCGCTCGTCGCGGCAGTTTGTTGCTTGTTTCACAAACAATCATATCAGTTATACACAGGATAGCTCTTCAAAATCTGCAATTTTTCTTACAGCCGCATTTCTAAATTATCACAAACAGATTCCGCATTTCACTATAACACGGCTTTTTTATTGCTCTCATGCAGAAGTATCCCATAGAGCTCCATAACATACATATACTTTATTTTATTGATGAAGTAATCTTCTTCGCTCTTCCGTTCAGCAAGAAATGCAAATATATTCTCGACCCGCTTGCAGTCCGCTTCAGATATCTGCGCAATTATCGGCCCCTGCGGTACAACGAAAGAATTCACCTTGACATATGGATTGCTCATCATGTACATATATATCCCGCAATCCATGCGGCAGTATGCAAGAGTGATAACGCTTCCCTCGTCCGGCACTATAGAGCAGCTGTGAAAAGGCCCTACGCACACGAACGATCCCCTTTTTATCTCGTTCGCTTCATTATTAACTATGATCCTGCCGCAGCCCGAGGTAACTATCGCCAGCGTATTTCCCTCAGAGCTCATATAGGGCGTCGGAGCCGAGACCGTTTTCACAACGCCGGATATGTTCAGAAGCGATCCGCAGCGGCTGAAATAGTCGCTCATTCCAAAGCGGACAGAATAGTCGATAGTATCATATACTTTTGCTTTGTTCTCTGCCATACGGTCAACCATTCCTTTTCCGGCATTCTTTTCTGTAGTCGCTCGGCAGCTGCCCGTTTATTTCCTTGAAAACACGGCTGAACGAGCTTACGGAATTGAAGCCTACAACAATCGCAATATCCAACAGATTCATTTCAGACGAGGCCAGCAGCATTTCCGAATACCTTGTCCGCAGCACCTGCAGCAGGCGCTTGAATCCGATACCATAAGCCTTCTGGAGCAGATTGCGGATAATATTGGGTGAGAGGAATGTGTCCCTTGCAATTTTCTCCAGACTGACCTCCTCACCAATGTTTTTGTACAGGTAGTCCACCACCGACAAAAGCCTGTCGTCGGTTATAAGGCCGCGGTAGACGCGGTCTTTTCCGCCCGGACAGAGATTCATATCCCGGTATTCGCTGGGAGTTACGCCGATCACCTTCTTGAAGCACCTGTAGAAGGTCACATCAGATTCAAACCCGGATACTGATGCAATGTAATCCAGCGGCAGGTTCTCGCACAGCAAATATGACATCGCCGTCAGGCACCGGTTTCTGCGCACGGTCTGATCGTAATTGAGCGAGGTTGCAATCCTCAGCTGTGAATTGAGCGTCACCGGGTCGGTATTCAACTCGCTTGCCGCTTCTTTTATTGAACATCCGTCGCGGCTGTGCATGGCAATATATATGCTGGCCTGCCAGCCCAGAGGGAACTGCTCAACCGCAGGTATTTCTCTGCTGCCTATGCTCATGCCGAAAAGCAGGGACAGCCGCCCGAGAAGAGAGGTCTTTACCATCGCCGTGCCATTATCGTAGCGCGTATTGATGTTGTTAAAATCCTCAAATATCTGCCTGAACTCCTGAGTGCTGCCATCTTCCGGGTATAATATGGGCGACTGTGTGACTATGGACATTCTCGTAGCCAGCGGGCTGGACATAAACATATGATAATTGATCAGAACATAATCGTAAGTTATGCTCCACAATTCGAGTCCGGTCTTCGTATCCGGTCTGACAGACAGTACCTGTGTTCCCTGTATCCAGCAGACGCAGTCCTTATAAATCTCGAATGCAACTCCGTTTATGATAAGCTGGCCTTTTCCTGCTCTGACAAAAATGAAGTAACTGTCATCTTCCATCACGGGCAGCATGTTCTGGCTTACCGAATGCTTGCAAAGATGCAGGAACTTATTCGGCGCGCAGAAAACACCCTTTATCGGTTTCTCGTAAAGAGGAATAGCTCTTAAACTGTTCAAAGCACTGCCTCTCTTTCTTATATTATATTTTTTATACTATATTTTTAACAAATCTGCCGCAGAATTTCAAGTGTTCATGCGGAAATTGACCATTGGCGGCGAATAAGTGATATTAAAAAACCGTTTTTTGCAGAATCAGTAATCATTGAATTTATATTTTTTACATATAAACAGACGATCAACTTCAAATATACAGAAGCAGCGAAAGCTTCCAACATTTTAAATACAGCAGTGTGCCCTGATAGTAACTATTCATTTTATACGCAATATTTTGTAATAAAAAAATCAACTTGTTTCTGCGGCTGTGTCGATTACTATGTTAAAATTAACTCAATTCGTTAAACGAAAAACAATAGTATCGTTCACGCAAAATTAAAACAGGAGGAAATAAAATGCATAATTTACTTGAAGGTGTCCGCGTAGTTGAAACCGCCAGCTACATGATGGGCCCAATCGCCGGCCGTATCCTTGCCGACTGGGGCGCAGAAGTGATAAAGATCGAGCCCGACGTTGCTCACCCGCCCTTTGACGGCGACCGTATACGCGGAACCGGTCTTGCACGCGGCATCATGAACGGCGACCTTGGCATATACTATTTTGTCAATGGCAACAAGAAATCCGTTGCAATCGACACCACCTGCAAGCAGGGCCAGATCATTCAGCAGAAGCTCTGCGCGAGCGCGGATATAGTTATCCATCACCTCAACCACGCTGACCAGAAGAAGCTTGGCATTGACTATGCAACTCTCTCCAAGATGAACCCCGGAATCATTGTCGCATCCACAAGCGGCTATGGCATTAAGGGACCTGACAAGGATCGTCCCGGCTTTGACGCTGTCGCGTATGCCGCTCGCTCCGGTATGCTCACAAGCTGCGCACCTGACGGAGCGCCTTTTATTCCTTTCATGGGATACGGCGATGTTCCCTCCGGCTCTTACTTCGCCAGCGCAATTATGGCAGCTTATATACATAAGCTGAAAACCGGCGAAGGCAACGATGTTTCGGTATCTCTGTACGGCTCCGCTATCTGGACTGCTGGTCTTCCCATCATTTCCGCTCCTTACGGCGATCCGTATCCCACTCCGCTGGATGCCGGTCTTCCCTCCGCCAGAATGTTCCGCTGCGGCGACGGCAAGTGGCTTTACATGATGTGCAACGACTGGGATCGTTCCATCGTCAAGTTCAAGATGGTCATGCCTTCGTTCCCCGAGGACGCAGAAAAGCGCTGGCCCAACTACTTTGCCGCAAAGGCAGACTCGAAGGGTATCGCCGAAATATTCGCCGCCGAGTTCGCTTCTCACGACCGTGATTATTGGGTCGAAAAGCTTACCGCCGCAAAGATTCCTTTCGACATCATTGCCGATTTTGCAGACATTCAGAAAGATGCGCAGGCTTGGGAAGGCGGCCATCTCATTCACCCGAAAGAAGCCGGAACAGAGGCATATCCGTACGAGACCGGTATTCCCGTCGCTCCCGGACAGTTTAAGAACGGCGGCACTCCGGAAGTCAGCGTAAGCAATGTTGGCGAGCACACCAGAGAGCAGCTCAAGCTTATAGGCTACACGGATGAGCAGGTGGACAAGTTCCGCGCCAAGAAGATCCTGACAGAGGGCGACCAGTATGAGCCTGACCGCTTCAATGTCATGAAGCCCGGAACCTACTACAACAAGCTTTTCTCTGCCATGAGATAACGTCTTGTAGCACAGTGTACCCACGGTTGACAGGCGTGTGTCCCTGTCAACCGTGGGTATTATTTATTACGACATAATTTGACCTGCGCGAAACGCTCTCGCTCAGGTCAGACAGGAGCGCACCATTCATGCAGTCATCGTCAGTCCGAAAGATAATTGACGGTATTTACAGCATTCGTGTACCCATGCCCGATTACCGTCCCTCTTCGGTAAATGCGTATCTAATAAAAGGCGAGCCCAGATCATTGCTTGTAGATCCCGGACTCTATCTTGACATCTGCGAAAATATACTGCGAGCCGGACTTGCCGAATTGGGCGTGTCCATTGAATCCGTGGATCTTCTTATTACGCACAGCCACGGGGACCATGCGGGCATGCTTTATCGTCTTGCCGAACCCGATACAAACGTATATCTTAATTCATTCCTGTTTGAGCACGGCGGCAGCTACCGGAAGTACATAGAACAATTATCTCATTCTGTTGAGCTCTACGCCCAAACCACCTACGATGAGGATATTTCTCCTAAGAGAGTGTATCCATTTCTCATAAGCCGTATTTCTGCGCTGCCCGTTGGCGGTATACACAAATACTGTCACGACGGAGACACCTTGTCTTACGGCGGGCGGGAGTATATATACCTCACAACGCCCGGTCATTGTGAGGATCACTGCTGTTTATTCTCTCCTCAGGACGGCATACTCATTTCCGGAGATATTATACTGGCAAATACATATCCGGCAGTCTCAGACTTCAAAATCAAGGACAGGCATCTCATTGAGTACTTCGAGAGCCTGAAAAAAATAGAAGCCCTCGATGTCAACGTGATTTGTCCCGGTCACGGGCCCGGCTTTGACCTCAAGCCCCGTTGCCTTATGACCCGTGAGTATCATTTTCAGCGCTTGTGCAGCACCATGGAGCTTATCCGGCCCGAGACGCTCACTGCGTCGGAAATTGCACGGCGGCTGAACAGAAAATACCATGGGCGGAGTTGGAGCAGTCTGCTGCCCTATCAGAGGTTTACTGCCGTCGCCGAGAATCTGGCGTACATCAATTTTCTCTGCGAATGCGGCATGGCTTCTTCATGCGCTGGTCCGGATAATATGCTGCACTACACCTGCTCAGACTATGATAAGGACCGGCTGCGGTATCTGTGCTTCGGCTCTTGACAGGCGGCAACGCACTGATGCTTTTAGATATTGCTCATTTTATGTAAACTATATTATTTATACTGAATTATGTATTGTGTTTTACGTAAATTATAATATGTAAAGTAATGCGCATATGCGAAAGCCCCGGCGTGAAGCTTCACGCCGGGGCTTTCGCATATTATATGAACTTGTCTATCGCATCGTTGAGTTCCTGCAGCTCCGCGGAATCTGCCGCAGCGCCGGATATGCAATGCTCAATATGATCTTTCAATATTATCTTTGCCGTGTTGTTCAGCGCCGATCTGACTGCCGCTAGCTGTACAAGTACCTCCGAGCAATCGCGTCCATCTTCGACCATACGTTTGACCGACTCAAGGTGTCCTATCGCCCTTGCCAGCCTGTTCACGACTGCTTTTGTCTGAGTATGAGTGTGCGCATGTCCGTGCTCATGGCTATGGACTGTACCGTCACTGTGCACATGGCAATGTATCTCTTCTTCAGGAATATGCATATAATAGCCTCCAATTCGCTTCCAGTCTACCCTGTTTATATTCTAAACCGGCAGCCCGTCCGCGTCAATAGACAAGCTCAGGCCGAATATCTGGATGGGATAAGCCTTGCTTTCATCAAAGCATAAACTATGCTCGGGATAAACGCAAGCTGTACAATGATTCCCGGGAGGCTGGTGATAAAACTGCCCGTGACCCATGCCGTCATCGAATAGCTTCCGGCAGAAAATATGAGTGCCTTCGCTATTCCGGAAATGATCCTTCCGCCAAGCATGGCTGCCAGCAGACTGATATAGAGATCCGGATACACCTTCTTAGTGTGCACTTTCTGCATCAGAAGGCCGGAAATAACGCCATAGGCTGCGCACTCAACTATCATCGACGGCAGGATGGCAGCCGGCGGCATACCGGTTATCAGAGACGAAAGCAGAGGCCCTGCAATGCCGCACAGCAGGCCATAAGACCAGCCGCATACAAGCCCGCACAGCAGTACAGGAATGTGCATAGGGCAGTAAATCGTACCGGCATTGGGAATAGCATGGAAAGCCTGCGGCAAAACAACGCACAGCGCTATGCATACCGCAGTAATTATGGATTTTTTCACGGAAGTCATTTTTTTCATCGGTTTTTCTCCTTTTTCATGTATTTAGATTTTATCATGAGATATTTTAGCATGTAAGCCCCCCTGGGGGATAATTTCTCGCAGCCCGTGAAAAATTGGGGAAGGTGCTATCCCCCGCTCCCTTTTTGAGACGTATCAGGCTTCTTGACGACTCCGCTTTCTGAATCCTCCCGGTTATAAAATTTCAACGGTTTTTCAGAAGAAAAAAGAAAATTTTTTAAATTAGGTATTGCATTTTCCCGGATATTGTGCTAATATAATCGAGCGCTGAGATAGAGCAAATCCGGGTGTAGCGCAGATGGTAGCGCGCTTGAATGGGGTTCAAGAGGCCGCTGGTTCAAATCCAGTCACTCGGACCAAAAATGACGGAAATTTGGATTTTTTCTGAATTTCTGTCTTTTTTTATTCGTTTCTATTTTGCTTGGTTTCTCTCTACTATTAACGTACTATCAACACAAGGCCCTCGGGGAAACCCGAGGGCCTTTCTTATTAATTCGTTCAGTCCGGCTTAGCATGAGCTGGCAGTCCATATCGCGCTCAAATAGCCGGAAACGGAGGAATTGCCAAATCCTTTTTCAGATACGTGTCGCTGGCTGATTGAAACTATTCAGTAAAAAATCAATTCTCGAATATGGATGTCGGCGCGCTGTAATCTACGCTTGGACTTGCTGCTCTCACACTGTGTTGGACAAAAAGCATGCACATCAATAACCACGAGATCAGCCAGCACCACGCTCCGTCGAAGCCCAGTTTATTTATGCCCAGTTCGAGGACGAGTCCCGCTACCAGAGATTTACAGGCCGCTATGACAAGTACGCTGTTTGCGCTATCGCTGTCGCCATAACATAAAGCCGACAGCACGCCGATAAGCACACCAATGAGTGTAATTGTAAAAACTCTTATGATCGCATAGACAAAACCCATACGAACACCGTGCCTAAACGAGAAAAGGTCTCTTGCCGCAGCGCTTAACGCAGCTGTCGATATAGCAGAATTGAGCTTGGCACCGTCGTCCGCTTTCACCACCACACCGCCTGTAGCTTCTGCAACATAGTTAAGCAATTTCTCATCCGCCTTGTCCGCCCCTACGCAGCTTATAGTCATACCTTTAGCAGCATACTTCCCCAAGATGGGATCAAGCTCCGTATAATACTCTACATCGGTTGCCACGCCATCTGTCAGGAGCACGAATTTGGGATTTGTACCTCCATCCCATTTCCTTTTACTATAGTCATCAAACGCTGTCTCAAGGGCACCGCGTACACGCGTCTCATCGCCTAATTCGCCCGAAAACTCTACCCCGCCGTCAGCAGCTTTCCCTGAGTGCATAAGCGTCACATCATTAGAAAAGCTATATACAACATATGGAAACTCAGGCTCTTTACTCTTGAGCATTTCATTTACTGCCGAATATCTGGAATACTCTTCGTCGGTTTGGGTCATTGAGCCGGAGTCGTCTATCAAAAAGATATAAGACGTCGGTTCCCCACCCGCTTTTTTGAAGTTAACTTCGTATATGTATTCCATAAGAACGCCTGCGCCAAATATTATAATTGTACCGATGAGTATATATACCGCAATCATACCTGCACTGCGGCGGCCAGTAATAATATTAGCTTCAAAAGTGCCCGCGCCTTTACTGACAAGACAGATCATACTGCATACGATCAGCGCAGTAACAGCAAAGCATATACCCACCAGTATAATTCTCGGCACAAACGGTCCCAACTTCTCTCGTACAAGTGCCGCACAAACCCACGACACAACCCCGAAGAAAATCGTGATAAACAACATCAACCAATTAAATTTACGTCTATCCTCTGCCATCTTTCCTCGCAGCCCGAAAGCCGCACTCCTTTCAATTTATCTTCAGTGAAATCGTGCGCATGTTTTGGTTGTTGCCATACACATATGAAATGTTTCCTTCTCCAATCGCAGTCTCGGCAATATCGAATATTCTACCCTTATCAAATAACTGACTCATTGTCTCATTATACAAGTCCTCCGAGGCCAATTGGAACGCTACCTCGCCGCCATTCGCCTGTGCTATCCAGTTGGCTATGACGCTCTCGTCGTAACTATCAAGATATCTGTTGTTAAGACGGTAGTAATTATACTTTGTGGCCGTGCACTCCGGGTAGCCGTTATCATCCGGTAGGTGCGTCTTCTGCAGATCCTTATCTGTCACACAGAGATAGTCATATACAAGCTTTTGCGAGCCGTCTGTCATAACCGGGTCACCCCAGGTAGTATCAACATTGTAGTACTCCCCGTCCAGCTTAACAATATTCCACGCATGCCCTTCCATTCCCGTGCTGTCGCTATCACTGTCACCTACAACAAACAATGTCTCTACTCCGAGCTTCGTAAGCATGTACTGCGTTGCTCTGGCATACGCTTCGCACACTGCCCGTCCGTCACGGGCAAGCTCATATATCGACATTCCATGGTACTCCAAGTCATATTTTGTATACTCAATCAGGAACTCGTAGACGCCTTTGACTTTTTCATAGTCTGACGCTGAGTAGAGACTGTTTATCACCGGTTGAAATACAGAATCAACCTCAGCACTGTAGGAAATATATTCGTTCGCATCAAACCGGTATACCGGTTCAACAGTGATGCTATATGTATCCCCGTTCATGGAATATGAATATTTGATTTCAGTGGTGAACCAGAAATACTCCGGATAATCCCAGCAAACTGAATCCGCTACAAGCACTACGTCGTCAATATTTGTAAGCTTAATATCGATCTGCGCATCGTGTACCGCAACGCCATCTCTGATTTTCTCATATGCGGTTTTCTGAATAGTGCCCAGCTTTCTGCCAAAATATCTGTCTGTAAGTTCAACTGGAGTTGTTTGTCCAGCAGTTGGAACGGGGGTTGCCACAATGTTCTCCTGCACAGGTGTCTGCTTCGACAGTGCCGTAGTAGGGACGGGTGTACTCAAGTTTGCAGTCTGGCGGGGAGGTGGTGTTACAATCACTGTATGGTGCCATGTTCCGAGGGATTTCCCTATTATCAGGAAAATCAGGATACTAATTAAAACAACAATCCCGGCAACAATGTACGGTTCATAACTACGTTTCTTTTTTTCTTGTTCCCTATAGCGTCTAATAGAGCTCCCCTGACCGTAGGGGCTTGTATTATCAGTGTCATCCAGATAAATATCGCTTCCATATTTATTCTCTTTATCATCAAACGGACTGCCGAGTCTATCTTGATTTCTCTTTCTCGCCACTGCTATTCTCCTTTATATTCTCCGCACGTTCTGTTGTATATAGCAGAGCGTGCGGAATTACTACCGGTTCAATTTAATAAATATGATATACTGCTAAATCAAAATGTTCTTTTGCTGCCTCAAATATATGTCTCATCATCTCAATTATCTGGTCAACCAAATCTATTTCTTCAGCAGCCTCTGGCGTGGGTTCAGCAGCCTGATCAGAGGTTTCATCACTGGGCAATTCAGCAGACTCAGCATTCTCACTCGGGGCAGATTCACCGATTACGTCAGCAGCAGACACAACGGCTTCATTTTCAGCCGTTCCGGTGGTTTCGCCGGCGACAGCTTCATGAGTTATCTCCGAGCTTGGTTCAGGCTCTGTTACCGCAGCAGAATCATCGTCTCCATCTGTCAATTCTTCCGGAGACTCTGTCGATTCGGGCACTGCTGGGACAGCCAAATCAGGGTGCATAAGCTCAATAGCGCTATTTACCCTCAACTGCACGGCTTCAATCGACTCTGGCGTTACAATGTTGTTTTCATCGGCAGCAAGAACAAATGTCCAGAACACATATTCTCCCCACTTAACCTGCTGATCTCCGACTTTTGAAATTTCGTCGTCGATTTTATGCCGGGTGCTGTAATCATTTACAATACTCTGATTTTCCTCTTCTGCGATAATATCGCTGAAACGCTGCGCATAATCATCAAACTCACGATCAAAGAGGTTGACAGCATAACTGTCGTGTACTTCTTTTTCCAGCATCTCAATTTGCTGCTTGTTCTGCACATCTAACTCTATTGATCTTACATTAAGACGCCTGAAACGAATAAACAGCACAGTTGACAATACCAGCAGGCACATTGCCACAGCACCTACAGCAATCAGAATGGCCGGGCTTCCCTGCTGCTTTCCATTCTTCTGTGCACGCTTGCAGTCATTTACATAGCTGCTGAATGCTTTTCCCGCTACAGGATTGACCGTACGCATGTCTTTTCTATATTTTATAAGAGTCTCAAGCGTCTCAGCGTCATCCTGCATACCAATATTTCTGCGCAAACAGTCAAATGCAGTAAAATAATCCTTTTCAGAGCTATTAGTAAATCTCCCCTCCAGCGCAAAACAGAAAATATCCTCAACCACATCGACTCCGCATGCCTCTGTCATAGCACATATTGCAGGAATGTCGCGTACCCTGTAGCTGCCTTTCTCTATAAGACTAAAAAGGCTCCGCCGGAATTCTGCCTTGTCTCCGACATTCTTTGCCGTAAGTGTACACCCGGCAAGCGCTTTCAGCCATCCAGCGCTGACTTCCTTATTATTAAATCTTACGTTGATCCTGCAATCATGCGAAAGTCTGGCCGCAAGTCCCTCGGTGTCTACAACATAGTCGTTTATTTCTCTTGCTTTTCTTTCGCTGGAAAGCGTTACCTGTACCACTCTGAAAGATGAAAGATCCGTCAGTATCATTGAACTCACGAACTCCGGAAGAGCCGCAACATCAGCCAGCACAGGCTTCTTATTTATGTCTATATTGTAATACGCTTTAAAAGCTTTGATATAATCCGTGATATTTCCGGGACGCAAGCCTGCCAGCGTCTGTTTCAGCCCATCTATCTGCGCGGGATCCATAGCTGCAACGCTGGGAGCGCTATCTGCGTAGATGTTGAGCGCCTCAAAATAACTGCCGGCCCCGGCAATTTTTTCATTTATCTCACGGTAAATTACGTCATTTGAATAGCGTTTGTCTTCGATTCGCTGTACAAGCTCATGCACCTGCACAGCAAAAGCAAGCGCATCCTGCGTTTCATAGAGCTTTTCGGAGGCATCAAGCAATTTTTTTGCCTCCCGGGCGGCAGCTTCGATCTGTGCGGAAGCCTCAAGCTCATATCCGTTGATCTCATTATATTTCTCACGCAGGAAAGAAACCGCTATTGACGTTATCTTCTCCTCGTCAACAATATTGCTCAGCTTTGCACGGCAGCTGCGGGCAAAATCATATATTTCCCTGTAACCGAGTCCCAGCTTGGTTCTGAGTGCGGAGCACATAGTCGACCATGCAATATCCGACCAGCTCTTCTTCGCACCGCACAGAGCGTTATAGGTTATCATCACCTCGCCTATGCCGTCCGCTGACGTCTCATTCTCGCAGTCTGCGCGAATTGACTCTGCAACGGCCTCATCCGTCAGCCGCTCACGTATCCGGGCATCTATTTCATCACTCATGGACAACGGATATTTGCTGCGGTTCGAATAGAACTGCATCCACTGACGAATAAGCTCATGCGGAGCACCGTTACTGGAAACAAGCCGTATAGCGTCGCCAAGATAGGAATACTTTATCGCCGCGAGGTCGTTTGCTGCCTCAGGAGCGCCTGAGTTCTCCATATCGACATATACAGTATGTAAAAAGCGGGCTCTCTCTTCGTCTTCCAAGCTGCACACATAGTTTATAAACAAATCAAGATTTTTTAGACCGGTACCAGCCGTGAGCGCTTCTATAGCAGCAACGCTCGAGCCGTCAAGAAATACCGTCTTTCCATCCGCCATGCTCTCGGGTACAAAGCCTATGAACACCGGTCGAAGCTCATTTGCTTTATCTCTGGGCAGATACGAACAGAACCCGGCCGCTGCACGAAGTCCGACAGGAAAATAGGAATATATTTTTTTTACAGCGGCAGCAACGTAAGCATTATAGTCCACGTTACCCGGCACAGCGATCTGCACCGCCATATCGCCGCGCAGCCAACGAAGCATAGCGGCGAAAAACACTGCTTTAATGGCCTGTACATCCAGTTTTATCTCTTGAACCGGATTAACAGCCCGCTCTTCCCGTTTTGGCACAGCCTCGCCGGACTGCGCAAAAGCATCGATCTCGTCCTCGGTGTAGAAAGCCGTATCCACAATATCGTCAAAGTTATTGAGCAGCAGATCCCCATTCCAAGCCCAGCCTACGCACTGTGTAAAACGTCCAACAGATACCGAGTGTTCCTTTCTGGCCACTTTTGACAGCACCTCGATCGGAGGTTTCCTATCGTAGCAAAGCTTAAAATATATCACCAATCCGGGTAAATTTGACTTGAGGAAGTGATCGCAGCAGCCATATTTATGAATGTCACCCATAGTTGCGGATGGGAATGGAAATTTGCTTGGTAAATCTATGTAAGATTCATCTTTTATTGTATTTATATATTGATAATCCATTTAATCGCCCCCTGCTCAATGTTCGAATTCGCTGATCTTATAACTCTTGCTTCTCATTAGAAGATTGCTTGCGACATCATCAAATATAATTTTCTTCTCCTTATCGCGCTTTGACGTATTGGGTACAACGCGATAATCAAAAACAACTTTCTCAGCGCCATTAGTAGCACTCTTAAAGTTTTTGAAAATATCATAGTCTCTCCAAACACACTGGTGAGCGATTCCGAGAACTCCGGTCACCGCGAGCGTCCATATGAGCGGGAACATCTCATGAAATGGCTTCGGCCCACTTTGCGCTTTGTCCGCCGAGTCAGCAGCCGGACAGCCATAGGCCGCCATTGAGATGTAGAACCGATCCGGGCAATTATCCTCTATAGCTCTGAAAAGAGCATTATTTTTTTTATAAACAAACTTGCGTACATTCATGCCGCAGTCATAAAAACGTTTCTCTCTGAGATAGTACTGCCCGCTTCTATCTCTTTGCAGCACATTCATCAGGTCGCTGAGATTCACGCTTGGGACATCGCCGTCAATCGGAAATAGATTATACTGCTTTACGGAATTCTTATCTTCATCGCCGGTACAGACATCGGGCTTACTGATAATAACCGCAACCGGCGGCATATCCTTACCCCATGCTACAAGCTGACTGCGCAGGGTGCGGAAATTAGCGTCAAGATTGGACGGTCTGGACTGCTCAATGAGCGTTGACGTCTCAGAAGTCTGTTTAGCAAGAAGCTCTTGAAGCTCGGACTGGCGTCCAGGCGTTCCCAAATCGAATTCATAGACGGAAAGTTTAGAAGCAACGAACCAAATGCAGTCAATACTCTGGTAAAGTCCGGAATACTGTTGAAAAAACGCCGGCGACAAGCCGCTGCCGCTCTCCCAGAACTCACCGGGCATATCCACAAAAGTGAGAACACGGTTCTGCCGTCCAAAACGGACAAGCACGGAGTAAGATGAAACCTCATTTTGGTCAGTCGCTGTTTTTGTGACCTTAACACACTTCTGATAATGCTGTATCTCCTCGGAAAGCCTTTTCCAGAGTTTATCGTGCTGCATGGCTTGAATTCCAAGATCATACTCGGCATATTTACCGGAACTGAGCGCACTTGTGAGAGCGGTAAGACAGGACGTTTTTCCGGCACGCGGACCACCCGCAAGTGCGATAACTATTTCCGGCGCTCTGCCGACCGCCTGTGAGACCCTGCTTCCGCAATACGGGCAGGTTCTTACAAAGCCAAGCATTTCGTCTCCCATTGCAAACGGAACATTGTTTTCATCCGTACCTCTTTCGAGTACATAATCAACTTCGTCCTGAAAGCGTACCTTGTTATAATAAAACGTCATTCTCTTTTCATAGATATTCTCCCGCAGAATATCGTCTGTAATAATATCAAGGTACTTATTATAGAATTCATCTTCACTCGTAGTTCTCGCTCCGTATTGCCGATAAAGCTCTATAATTCTGCCAAGGCTTATACACATGTTGCCGGTCACTGTTGACTCGACGATCTGCGCATCCGTTAGATACTCTTTGATTTCACTGCCGCGCATCATAAATTCAAAAGCAACTTTAGGATTTTCATTTATGAATTTAATTAGATATGCATGGAAACCGTTTATTGTCGTCTTGACATCCTCAGCATCTCTGGACTCACTTACAAGGTTCCTGAACTTACGGTATACGATTTTATCTTCCCCGTGTTCAGGCCTGTGTGCATCCATTTCACTTGAAATATTGCTAAGGCACGCGTTCACATCTTCCTTGCAGATGCTCCATATATCAGCAGCAATTTCAGATACTTCATGTTTTCTCTGACATTTTGCGCAAAAGAACTCCATTTACCGTGTCCAACCTTTCTGTTTCTCGTCCTTAACTTCAATTTGAAATTTTTTCAGTTCATCTGATACCTCGACCCCGATATCGTCCACAGTCGGCAATACCCATGTCATTTTTTGCCCAGACTGCTTCTGAACAGGCAGCGGTTGATAGCGCTGCTGACCGCGGCTGCCAAGTTTCAACCACACATTATTTTCCACCATTCTCCAGCAATTACACTCGACTGTTATCTGAGTAAACTCTGATAGTTTTTTCAGTCCATATTTGATGTACGGTTTCTTTGCTGAGCTGACAAACTCTACTTCCTTTGGTTCTCTAAAATCGCTTATAACCTCACCGTTGTTGAGATAAGCCGAAAAGCGCAGTTTATACCGGCCATGATATGTTAGAATATCCGATTTATAGCTTGACGTTTCGGCTGTAAAAACAGCGCATATGCCGGCCTTGTCTACTTGCTCTCCGGTCAGCGGGTTAACGCCTGTGAGATGAACCGCGATCTTTTTAACACCGGGAGTCCGGCCCTTCCAATTAGAGCTCATGCGGAGGGTGTTCCCGCTCTTTTCTTTCTGAACATAACAGGAAAAATCGGAAAAATCTTTCAGCAGCTGTTCTCTTAATTCTTCTTTCATTTTATATACCGCCTTCGCTGTGCATATCCGCCCATATGCAGAAAATATTTCTGTTGTCAGTCAGAGGTACAGGTTTGACGGTGACATCCTCGCGCAAATATATAGACTCTGCGTCATGATACAGCGCCTGAGGGCAAATGAACACTCTACAAGGCCTCGTGTTGAGTATGGTCATACGCAGCTCATTTGCGAACCCCGGCGTCCATAGTTTGTCCTCACAACGTAGGTAACTGTCCTGAATATTTACAAGCTTGCTCCAACCGATATGTTTGGCGTCCGGATCAAGCTCGGCGTCCGGCACTCTACAGAAGCCTGACAGATTGCGGCGAAGCATGTTAAGTTTTGTCAATGTCTCCTCGCGTTCCTCTCTGATGGATTCAATAAGCGGACTATGAAGCAGCGAGGAAAAGAAATCGCGCGTAAGCTGATACCGAGCCGCCTCGATATAGTATTCATCCAGCCTTCTGAATGCAGACGCGAGATTACTTTTTGTAAGACTAAAGCTCATTATGCTGTCTTCCATAAGCCTTTCCAGTGCGCTCCGATCTGGCACCGGATACTCATTTGCAGCAAGATTTTCAAGACTTACTAATGCATTCTGTATTGCAAGGCATGGTATATCCTCCAATTTCCCGTGCAAATAGTCCGCTGCTTTCTCTAATCCCCTGCTGAATGTTTCTGTAGATTCTATGAACTTACAGAAAGCCTGTATTTTCTCCATAAAACTGTTTCTGTCATACAGCTCTTCCGCCAGTTCGCCAACATTCGTGCGCTGCACAGTACGCTTCCTGTGCAGAAAGCCGCCACACGCCCACTGCTTATAGATTTCGTCATTAATGGGTTGCTCAGAAAAACGCGGCGCTGTTTTAGCAAACTCTTCCGGTACGGTGCAGAGCTTCTTGAAAATCTCATTGATCCTCTCGGGGATAACAGAAGATTCATACTGCTCATTGGCGCTTCTTAGCAGGACCGCGGATATATACTGCTGATTTGACGAGAACATACGCGTGGATATATCACAGCCGTCAAGCTGCCTGAGCCAGTCACGTCGCGTGGATACCGCATAAACTATCCAGGTCACGGCATCGACCGGATCTTTATCCGCAATAAAATACCTTTCTCCGCTGGATACAGACACACAGCATGAGTTTCCGCCTGTGCCGGCCTCAATGACGATCTCTGCAATGCCATTCCCGCCCTCATCCGCAATATCAACGAGCATCCTGCTCAGTCCTCTTTCTATACTCCCGGCAAGCGCAGCACTGACATCGTCTGCAAAACGGATCGCAACAGGGTCGGCATTTTCAGAATTGACATAATATTCAATTGGATATTTTGCCTGAATCATTTCAGAGATTTTCATTTTATGTCCTTTCACACATGGCTTTTGTATATCGCATAAAGGCCGCGATTTTGGCGGCCTTTACACTTCTCAGTTGTCTATCCGGATCAGAGTCAGCTCCTCTTCTTCATGTCAAACGTCAGATCAGAAAGCTCATCCGCAAGCTCCTTGTAGAAAGCACGAATACCCGCGACATCATAGCCTCTCTTCTTAGCCGCTCTTTCATATTCGGTTGACCCGAGTACGCACAGCTTGTCAGGGTTGGTCTTATCGCTGAATCTCGTCTGAACTTCCTGTCCGAGCGCCACTGCTTTGGTCTTCAATGCCCGCTGCTTTTCAACCTGCTCTTTTTTATCATCATAAGAAACCAGTTCATCATAGCTAGCCTGCAGCGCATCAAGTTCTTCCTTTGCGAGGGCTTTTAAGGCATTGAACATAAAGTAATACTCAGCAGTTTTCTGGATCTTATCATCCAGTTCAAGCTCAACAAGCACTGCTTCGCTTCCATCCGCCGCAGTATACTCCCACTGGCAGAAATTTTCATTATATCTAAAGAGCTCAACCGTAAGATAACGCGCAAACAAACGTTTGAGCTGATTAGCTGAAAATGCAGCGTCCACCTTTGCGCGGAGCTTCTTCATAACTTCTATAGTGCCGCGAAGATCGTTCATCGTATCCGGCATTTTACGCAGCACACAACCAGCTATATATTCATTCCAACCACTGGGTTCTTCACTTTCACCATCAGCATTTTTATGACCACTGGTAAGAACAGCTCCAGGAGCCCAGAGGTTCTTGGATACAAAGCTCACTGTATCCTGGCACCCCTCAAGCGCTGTATCAAGGTAGTCAATTGCGTCTCCTGAGGCGATTAATGAAGTCAGACGATCAAACAGCGCCTGGGCGCACGCTTCTGTGCTGCGCTCTATTTCACCATTCTTCTCTTCCCTGGTTCTGGAATTATCAGCAGCAAGATCACGTTCTTTGAAAAGCTGATTATCCGGTCTCAGCCCAGCCGGCAGCAGCTTCACTGAGTACTGCATAAATTTACTGCCACCCGCATCAGGCTCTGACCTGGTGAGTCCCAGCTCATCTGCATCCTTAAACAGGCTATGCGCCATATCGGCAAGAACCTTTTCACGAGCATTATTGTAATCCTTCTCAGGGACAAGCTTCCATGTGCTTTCAGGCAGAAGATTTGGGAACTCACGCCACAGCCGGCCTTTTACGGACTCTGACATATGCAGGCCTTGCTTTGCCCCGGCAAGAGCTACTTCATAGTCTTTTTCTGCGCGGCATACCCAGTTGAGTTTAAAGGCAGGGATACCCGTATACTGTGCATAGCTGGAAATACGGTCATCTGCAAAGCTGCTATATACTTCCACTCTGTTTTGCAGAGTGGATTTTGAAGCCGCTACGGCTTTTATTTGTGCCATTAGGTGCGGAGCCTTCGCCGGAACTAAAATGAAATTATGACCATTGAAATCCGCCTCACCAAGACCGGCAATATTCGTAAAGTCGGCCATCGGGTGTGCTCTTCCTGCCGGGCCAAACATCTGATTATATATTGCATTTGCCGCAGTCTGAAGATATTCATCAGAGCTCTGCGGATCATTTGGATCATAACATGCGTTAGGATCACCAGAATAGAATTTAATGAGGAAATCTTCAAGCGTTGCATCAATAACACTGTTAAGCTGTTCATTCCAGAATTTTCGGATGACTTTATGCAGATCCATCGCACCTGTGGTCTTATCTTTGGTGTATACCTGCGTCCATTCATCCTTATTATCTATCATCTCGTCCAACAAGGCATTGGTAAGCTCTCCAATACGTTTCCCGCTTATAAGGCCATCAAGATATTTTCTGACAGCCCCGGACGAATCGGTAACATCTATCGGGCAAAATGCGTAGCTGTTTGCCGTCTTTGTGGAATAACTCTCGATATCAGCCTCCTGCGCCATTATGGCTGCCATTCCATCCATGACAGCGGTAAATACACCAAAAGTATCCTGATTAAGCTTAGAGCAGTAATTCACTATAAAATCAAGCTGCTCATCACTTGCATTACCCGGGCGGAATACCGGCCACTGCTTTCTAAACTTCTCCACAGGGGTATCAACATCCGCGAGCAGATTGCAGGCATAGTACGGTCCGCCTTTATATGCGCTGTTCACTGCCCTGAATATACTGGCTACCTTCTCATTAATATTTTTTCTTACAGCCTGCGCTGTGTACTTTCTTTCCGGTACAATAACACTCTTGACGAACTCCTCAACATCCTCATCTTTGAGGTTGTCGCATTTTTCAAAGACAGCATACATTTTTTCGTACACTTTCTCCGCGACATATGCCTTCATGAGCGATATTGGAATCTGCGCCTCGCAGTGGCCAAGCGCGCAGTACTTGTAGTTGGCATCTCTGGGCGCTTCACTCGCCGACTTACTTCTCAACATGCTGCTAGCATATGGAGAGGCATCATTCATGAATGATTCAACAGTCTGCGGCGCGCCGACGTCGCTATCAACCGGCTGGGATGTCGCCATATCCAGCATGCACTCTGACAGGACATTTACAACAAACTTTCTGGCGTCTTTACCCAGCGCAACGCCGTTACGAACCCCGTCCATGAGATAGCAGGCATCAAATATGTTGCTGCTTGATTTAACCACCTGGTCGGCATACCTGTGAGAATATACCTCGCCACGCTCAGCAAGCGTCATGAACTGATCTATCTCCTTGAGAGCGGCGTAACCGTTCTGATTGCCCTTTTCAATATCAACATGATTTGTGCTGTTTCCGGTCGGTGGGAGAAGAATGAAGCCGCCGTACTTGGTACGAGATCCAATACTGCCTGGCATTTGATTAATGAAATGTCTTATAAGATATGACATATCAATAACCGTGCCTGACCCTGTGCCGCCTGCTATACCGGAAACTATCATGACCCAGAGATGGTCCGCCGTATTGTTAGTGAGCTCCCCCACAAGATAGCTGATGCGCCCATTGAGAGCCGCAACAGTCTCCGCCGGGAACAACGATACTCGGCCTATCTGTCTTGTGGCAGACGCTCCTGTTCCGCTAAGCATCTCAGAATTATTTTTTATGATGTCCGGGAGCTGAGGATTTATCCAATCGTCAACCATCGGCAGCGAATGTGTCACAACAGTTCTGGCATTGACGCCAGACAGCAGGAAGAACTGGTTATCGTTAAGCGAATCAACGATTTCCGTACCTATTGTACCATCAGGCCTGGTTACTTTTATTACGCTGTTCTTTGTGGCTTTATCGGTATCAATGGCAAGAAGCCTCACATATTCTTTAAGCTGGTCAGCCGGTATTGCCTCCTCAAACTTTTTCTTTATACCGAACAGCGCGTCCGCACCGGTACCGCCAAGACTTATTATAAGATAACGGTTTCCCTTTACCATATCACGCTTCATAGGCGGGAATATTTTATCCTCCTGAAGCCGCTCCAATTGTCTCTCGAATTGCTTCCTCCTGTTTTCATCCAGTGCAACTGACATAACTATCCTCCATATCTATTTTTATTTTTTTACTTTGCTTTTTAATTACTTCAGGTTTATCAGAAGGCATCAACCCTCATCGTCAAAGAAGCTCCATGTATCGTCATCATCTTTCATGGTCACGCTGTCATCGTCAAAATCAAACATCCCTGATTCATCAGCGCCACCATCCGCTTTAGCGTAGTATCCGATCGTGAGCTTCACGCCATTGCTATCAACATCCATCTGGCTGTTATAGAGAACTTGCGCCTTGCTCTGGCAAACCCGGAGCTTGGCCACTAATTTACGCCCATCTTTTCCATTGACAACAGACACTTTCACCTTGGAGAGATCTCCAAACTCCTGAAGGGCACTTTCGGCATCCTCTATGGAGACATTTGCCTGCCTGCAACCCTCCTTGAGTTCCTGTCTGCCGGCAGCGATCATAGTTGCAAGATTCGTATGGCGCTTGCATTCGCTTCCTGGAAGCGGAAGCAGGCAGTCAACAAGCTTGTCTTTGCAGCTGAATTCAAGAGTGCACTCACCGTCAAGACGCTGTATTATTACTCTGGTGATAAATAAGACGATCAGGAATATTGCGACTGCTGCACCAATAAAAGCAAGGATAATTGGGAGCGTCATGTTTTTATGAGTGATATTTATGCTTATTTCCGAGCTCGCCCCTAAAGTATCGCTGACATCAACATAAAGGTATGACTTCTTCTGGTCGCTGATATTTTTACTTTCAATATTCAGTTTGAGCCCATCGATCGACACTGCTGAGGTGTTGCAGGTAGACCGCGCATCATCAACGCTCAGTGTAATATTGCTGCCATCCTCGGGATCTACAAATTCATCGGAAAGGTCGATTTCATAAATCTTTTTCTGGAAAAGCCCATACTTTACTTTAGCGTCCAAATATGCCGGTCCATTCGGGGCTCTGTTTGTAAGATCCAAAGTCTGTATATCCGATACTGCGCTAAGATCGTCACACTCAAAGCGGATCTGCGCATCAAATATGCCATATGTATCAAGCGGTATGCTGCCTATGAACTTGCCATTGCCGTTCATCTGAATTTCGTGCTCCGTTTTCTCGCCGCTTGAAACATCGGTGAGCGTGAAAACGCACTTATATTCCTTATATGCGTTTGCGTCAGTGATCTCTGTGTCTCCGCGTGTCAGCACTCCGCTTACATTTGCACTCATATTCACATGCAGCTTGTCAGCAGCAGGCTCAATATTCATTTTGGCTCCGATATATATGCTGAACACGGGCGTATAGGAAATACCTACCTGATTCCCCTCGGGAACTTCTATATGTATCTTCCAAGTGCCGCTCATGGGATTTGATATCTTATATACTCTGTATGTCTTTCCGGTTGAGCATATAGCCGCAGCGGACGCCCCCGAATAGACCGTGCCATCAGGCGCTGTGATCGTCACATCAACACCCGCAGGGAGCGCCACACCATCAACAGTTCTCAGGCGGATATTGGCCTCTTCAACGCCAACACCGGGAATACGGAAACTCATGTCCGCACTGTCATAGATTACAACTCCGGGCCCCCCCTCCGGAATGCTGAATCCAAGCATGGACATGAATTTATCAGTAGAGTCTGCACAGCTGGCTGCATCAGTGATCTCAACATACATATCCCCAAGATTGAGGCTGCTGTCAGATATACCGTTGGCCTGACATACAATACTGCGCACTTCCTTGGACTGGGACTTGCCATCCTTGTTCAGAAACACGCCGCACAGCTTTATACCCTGATCGTACATATTGCTAGTGGCAGTCTTCAAATTTTCCCCAGACTTTCTGCGTGTAGCATCTGTATTCAGATCGGTCTCACCGTCTGTAAACAGAAAGATAGCCGAATCATTGCCATTATTCATGCTGGAGAGATGCTCCTGCGCGACAAGCAACGCCGTGCCAATATCAGTGGCGCCATCTCTACTGACGCTGACACCGGCCGTGCGGATCGCATTTACCAAATATGCTTTTGCGTCCCCGCCCGTCGGCGCAGACTTGTCCAGCGGGATAAGCCCCGTATCGAGCATTATGCCACGGCGCATGGCCTCATCCGAATCGTATGCCGTAGGATTTGCGGAAAAGACAATTGCACCGACATTGTTCCCATCACTCTGAATAATGTCAAGGAAAGCCGCTATTGCATCATATCTAAGCTTGTTCGCGTCGGTAGCAAACAGAGATCCGCTGCCGTCAACCACGAGCATGATATTCCAGCGTTTAGCCTGGCTCTCTTGATCCTCATCAGCATAAGCGGACAGCGGAAATATAGCCGCCATTAAAAACACCGCTAATACTAACGCAAGTAGTTTTTTGGGTCTGCCTCTCATTTTCTCTTTTTCTCCTGTCTCTAAACTTTATTTTATTATGCATTTCCGCATAATGACTGCGCTTGATTTCGGTAACACTTTAGTAAAGTATATCCATTATACATATTTATGTCAATACAATTTAAACCATAATTCTACAAATTTTAGCACATTATCTGTCATAAAATGCCACATTTTCGCTGGATAACCATTGTATGTAAAATACGCACTACTATCACGCATGTATGCCCGACCGGGGCAATTATTCTGTCTGGTTCACACTCTTTTTCAAGCAGGCAAAATCAGATTTACTGCTTAACTGACCAAATACAAAAAAGGCCAATTTAGGTAAGCACTTAAAATTTATTATATACTGTGTAGTATGTACTGTCAATAAAATGTATTATTTTGTTACATTATTACATATTTTGTAGACAACAATATTACTTTAAAATTTGCATGCATCACACATATATCAGCCCAAGCACCTCTCTTATCTTTTAGCCATAAAACATGCCCGGAAAGCTCCAACTGCTTTCCGGGCATGTTCTATGATTCATTCTATTATTACGTTGTCTATATTATGTATACTGTATTATGAATAATAAAATATGTAAACTTTATCCCGGGTTTGCTTCTTCTCCCAATGCTTCACGGAGCTTTTCAAGCGCACGTTTTTCTATGCGCGAAACGTATGACCGGCTTATTTTGCATATGTCAGCGGTCTCCCGCTGTGTTTTGGGTTTTCCTCCATCCAGTCCATAGCGCAGTGATATTATCATCGCCTCCCGCTCTGTAAGCACCCTGTGAACATAACCGCGCAGACTTCCGCATATCTCATCGCTGCCTATTCTGTCTGCCATATCCTCCTCGCAGGCAACCACATCCATTACCGAAAGTCCGTTGCCGTCGCTGTCTACATCCAATGCGTCTGACAGACTCATATCTCCGGCCATCTTCTTCTGCGCCCGGAAATGCATTAGTATTTCATTTTCTATACACCTGCTCGCATAAGTTGCGAGACGGACGCCCTTATCTGGCCGATAGGTATTTATTCCTTTTATAAGCCCGATCGTGCCGATCGATATCAGATCATCCACGTCGTCCGTCTGCGTATAATACTTTTTCATTATGTGTGCGACAAGACGCAGGTTGTGCTCGACAAGTTTATTCCTTGCCTCCATATCGCCGTGCTCTGACCAGCGCTCAAGATACTCTTTCTCCTCTCCCGCACTCAGCGGCTTTGGGAACGAATCCCCGGGCGCTATGCGCAGCATAAGCAGAAGCCCATTCATCAAAAGAAGGATAGCAGTGTCTATCATATTCTCACCTCTATCTATCTTATTTTTCTCCGGCTCGTACTAATTCGGCATGAGCTGCACAAATCTTCTTCAAATACAGAAAAAGGCAGAGCGTGCTCTTATTACATTTCATTTCACATTGAATTTTTCCTGAAGAATGCACAATTTATTGTTGCATATTTCGTCTTTTAATGTTATTATTAGACAAAGCATGTGATTATGATATTTTTTCCTTCTCTCTGCACGTCAAAAGAGGTGATATTATTGGACAAATGCTTTCCCGCTCATATCAGACATGACGGTGATAAACACGTCGTTCAAACAGTTCAAGAGCATTGCAGAAACACCGCAGATTATGCTTCCACTTCTCTGAGCACTGTCGGGCTATATAACTGTGCCTACCTTGCCGGACTGCTGCATGACATGGGCAAATTTACCGAGGAGTTCAAGCATTATCTTGAGTCCGCAGTTCTGGACAGCAAGCCTTCGGCTCGTGGATCTGTGAATCATACTTTCGCGGGTGTACGATTCATGCTGGAAAACTATCACAGCATTTCTCATACAGCCAACAACGGCGTGATTTCAGATCTATGCGCTGAACTCATTGCCTATGCCGTTGGGGCGCACCACGGACTTTTTGACTGCATGGATGAAAAGCTCAGGTCAGGCTTTGACCATCGGATGACATCCGATATTGCATACGATGAGGCACGCGAGAATTTTCTTGCGTTCTGTTCCGACAGACATGAGCTCGACAAACTATTCCTAAACGCATCCTCGGAACTGGAATCTGTCATCCGGAAAATTGACGAGCTTCAGGACCGGGACTCAACCGGTGCGGAGGGTTGGTTTTATTTCGGGCTTTTATCACGCCTCATACTTTCCTCCGTCATTGAAGGCGACAGGCGTGATACGGCTGAATTCATGTCTATGCGTCAGCCTTTAAAACAAAAGACCGATGAAGAATGGCGTAAAATGTGGGCCGGCGCGCTTGAACACATGGAACACAGGCTCTCCTCTTTCAAGCATGACACCCCAATACAGTTTTCAAGACAGCGCATCTCCCAGATCTGTGTTAACTTTGCAGAAAAACCGTCCGGAGTATATCAGCTCAATGTTCCTACGGGCTCCGGCAAGACTCTCAGCTCACTTCGTTTCGCACTGGCGCATGCGGCACGCTGGAACAAATCGCGCATTATATTTACTTCACCGCTTTTGACTATCCTTGAGCAGAACGCAAAGGTTATCCGCAGTTTTGTCGGTGATGACAGCATCATATTGGAACACCACTCCAATGTCATTCGCAATACAGACAGGGCTGAAATTCTGGATCAGATGGCGCTTTTAGAAGATAGCTGGCAAAGTCCGATAATCATCACAACTCTTGTCCAGCTATTGAACACTCTATTCAGCGGTAAAACATCATGCATACGCAGATTTCAGTCGCTGTGTGACAGCATTATCATAATAGATGAAGTGCAGACCGTACCGTCGAAGATGCTGACGCTGTTCAATCTTGCCGTAAACTTTTTGTCAGATATATGCGGCGCTACTGTTGTGCTCTGTTCCGCAACCCAGCCGTGCCTTAACGCCGCAGCACATCCGCTGATTGCAGAGCCAAAAGACATGGTGCCTTTTGACGCCGGGCTCTGGGCCCCGTTCAGGCGGACTGAATATGTCTGTGCCGGTGAAATGGCACTGGATGACATTCCGTCATTTGCAGCGAAGCTCTTTGACGGCACAGAAAGCCTGTTGATAATATGCAACCGCAAGTCGGAAGCGGAATTCATATATAATTCTCTGAAATTGTATGATGCAGACTGCTTCCATCTGTCAGCCGGAATGTGTGTCGCACACCGCCAGCAAACTCTTGAGCAAATATACCGGGCATTAAAACAGAATGCTGTGACCGGGCGCAAGACTGTATGCGTTTCTACTCAGGTAATAGAGGCCGGTGTAGACATTTCATTTGGGCGCGTTATACGCTTATGTGCCGGTATGGACAGCATAGTTCAGGCTGCCGGACGGTGCAACCGCAATGGGGAAAACAAATCGCTGTCTCAAGTCTACATAGTACAATGCAGCAATGAAAATCTCTCAAAGCTGCCTGATATTCAGCGCGGAAAAGACGCTTCGATTTCTCTGCTCGACAGATACCGCTCTGCCCCGGATCAGTTTGGCTGCGATCTGGCGTCCAAGGCATCTATCAATTACTATTACAGCACACTATACAGGCTGATGCCGGACGGTTTTCAGGATTATACTGTAAAAACAGGTTGCAGTACAAACACTATTTTCTCGCTTCTCTCGCTTAACGCCATATTTGCAAACCACGACAATGTTTTTTTACTCAGGCAATCATTCAAGCTTGCCGGGGATCGCTTTGAGGTTTTTGAGAACGAGACTGCCGACGTTCTTGTCCCTTACGGCGATGGCAAAAACATCATTGCCGAGCTAAGCCGGCTTGACCCTGATCACGATTTAAAACTCATAGATGCGTGGCTTGCAAAAGCTAAGGCCTATACCGTTTCGCTTTATTCTTGGCAAAAAAACAAGCTTGAGCTATCAGGTGGGCTCGCCTCAATTTGCGGCAGCCGTATATTGGTGCTTCAGGAGGGATTTTATGATCAGGCCACGGGTTTCACGGAAACTTCACAGGCAAACACATTACTGGAGGTGTGAACATGTCAAAGCCAGCGCATCCTAATATTGTTGAATTTCAAGTCTACGGCGATTATGCGCTTTTCTCCGACCCTATCATGCGCGTCGGTGGTGAAAAATGCAGCTATCAGATCCCTACCTATGAAGCGCTCAAAGGTGTGCTTTCATCAGTCTACTGGAAGCCTACTTTTATCTGGTATATAGATGCAGTGCGCGTTATCAACCCAATTCAGACAGCCGTAAAGGGTATCCGGCCGGTCAAGTACAACGACGGAACAAATGATCTCGCCTTTTATACCTACCTCAAAGATTGCCTGTATCAGGTCAAGGCGCACTTTGAATGGAATGATAACCGTCCTGAGCTTGCAGACGACCGAATTGAGAACAAACACCATAACATTGCCAGGCGCATGATAGAAAAGGGCGGGCGGCGTGATATTTTCCTCGGCACCCGCGAATGTCAGGCTTATGTTGAACCCTGCGCTTTCGGTGAAGGTCCCGGTGCATATGACGACATTCAGGAACTGAGTTTTGGGCTCATGTATCACGGGATGACATATCCGGATGAGTCGTATTCCGCGGAGACATCCGGGAAAATGACTGCCAATCTGTTTTTCCCCACAATGCGGCGCGGGATAATAGAGTTTCCACGCCCTGAGGCCTGCCCTATACACAAGCCTATCAGGGACATGGAAATGAAAATTTTCGATCATAAGCTGGGCAATTTTTCCGGTCTGGGCGAATTTGAGGGGGTGGTATAAATGGGGCTTCTCCAGAAAGCTGTCGAGACATATGACGCCCATGCAGCTCTTGCAGGTGCTGCAAGAGAGGGGCACAACACGCTGCCCCCTGTCTCGCATACTGTAAAATCCTCAGATATTGAAATCACTCTTAATAAGAACGGTGAATTCGTTACCGCACGCGCTGTAGACAAGGATGAGCCCAAGATCGTAATACCTGTCACAGAAGAATCCATAGGCCGCACGAGCGCACCATGCGCCCATCCATTATGCGATCAGCTTGTATACCTTGCGGATTACAATGAGAAAAAACATTCTCTCTATCTGGAGCAGCTTGAAGCATGGGCAGGCTCACAGTACACACACCCCATGCTGGCTCCTATACTTGCATACATAAAAAGCGGCCGAATTCTTAACGACCTGTATTCGCTCGAGATAATACGCAGCGGTGCGGACGGAAAGCCGGAGGATGAAAAACTGCTCGTTCGCTGGCGCGTTACCGGTCTGGACTGTGACAGCGAAGAATGCTGGCGAAGTCCATCGCTCTTCAAAGCATTTTCCGCATGGTACGAGAGTCTTCAGGAAAGCTCTCCAAAGGCCGTCTGCATGGTGACCGGTGAAATGGCCGTCCCCGCGAAGCAGCATCCAAAGGGCATAATACCTTCCTACGGCAACGCGAAGCTGATTTCCGCCAATGACAAAGCTAATTTTACCTACAGGGGACGTTTTACGGATGATTCGCAGGCAGTCACTGTAAGCTACGAAGCATCGCAGAAGGCTCACAATGCTCTGAGCTGGCTTGCGGCAGAACAGGGGCAAGAGGTAAAGACAGTCTTTGGCGGGAGAACATTTCTCTGCTGGAATCCACAGGGTATAAAGATCTGCGCCCCTACAGGCCTGTTCCACAAAGCCTCTGAGCCGATAACAAATCCCTCCGATTATAAAGAGGCGCTGAGACGCACTCTCAACGGATACAGAAGCGAGTTGCCTGAGAATGATCCAGGAGTTGTTATAGCGGCGTTCGACGCCGCGACCACCGGCCGCATGTCAGTCACATATTACAACGAACTTATGGCATCGGATTTTCTTCAACGCCTGCATGACTGGGACGAGCGCTGCTGCTGGTGGTGCTGGAAGCGCTCACAGCATTCCTTATATATCCAGTCCCCTCTGCTTTTCAACATCATAAGCTGTGCATTTGGCACACCGCGATCTGAATCGGGCTTCACAATTGACGATCGCCTGCTGCGTGAGCAGATGCAGCGGCTCATCTTATGCCGGGTCAACGGTGCACTGATGCCTTCGGATATAGAACGGAGTCTGGTCAACAGAGCATCCTCGCCAATAAGCTATGACAAAGATACCCGTGAGCTGCTGCTCTCGACAGCCTGCGCCGTTATAAGAAAATACAGATTCGATCATTACAAGGAGGATTGGAAAATGTCACTTGAACGCGAGAAGGGTGAAAGAAGCTATCAGTACGGACGACTGCTCGCCATTCTGGAAATGGTCGAGCAGAGATACTACTCTGCGCAGGGCGAAGACCGGGAAACGAACGCGATGAAGCTACAGTCTGCATTTACCCGCCGCCCGCTCCACACCTTCGGCCTTATAGAGCGTCAGTTGGAAAATGCATATTTTCCCCGGCTCAGTCCGGGCGACCGTGGCTATTATAAGAAGCTGATCGGTGAGATCATGGAATATATCCACAGCCTTCCGTCTGAGGACTGGAACAAGCCTCTCGAAGATACATATTTGATGGGATACTATCTGCAGCGCAACGAATTTTACAAATCAAAAGCAAACAAAAATACGGAGGAGAACTGAAATGAATACGCTCAATCACAAAATCGACTTTGCAGCGCTTGTGTCCGTAAAAATGGCAAACTCCAACGGCGATCCGCTTAATGGCAACCGGCCGCGCACAGACTATAACGGTTTCGGCGAAATATCCGATGTATGCATCAAACGCAAGATTCGAAACCGTATGCAGGATCTGGGCCAGCGCGTGTTCGTGCAGTCAGACGACCGCTGCGACGACGGTTTCGGAAGCCTGAGCGAACGGGCTGCTTCCGAGCTGAAAAACATAAAAGACCGCCGGGAATACGCCGAACTCGCCTGCAAAAAATGGCTCGATGTGCGTTCCTTCGGGCAGGTATTTGCATTTAAGGATATAAAAGGCGTATCTGTCGGAGTACGCGGGCCGGTCTCTGTTCATCAGGCAGTCAGCATCTCTCCTGTAGAAGTGGAATCAATGCAGATAACAAAAAGCGTTAACGGCGAGAAGAAAGAAAAGTCCGATTCAAAGTCATCGGATACGATGGGTATGAAGCACTTTGTCCGTTTTGGGCTTTATGAACTCAAAGGCTCTATAAATGTACAGCTCGCTGAAAAAACCGGTTTTACGGAGGAAGATGCGCAAACGGTGAAAGAATGCCTTCGCACTCTCTTTGTAAATGATTCCTCTTCCGCAAGGCCGGACGGCTCAATGGAAGTCGTCAAGCTTTTCTGGTGGGAACATAACTGCCGCGACGGTCAATATTCTTCCGCAAAGGTTCACCGCTCTCTCAATATACAGCTCAAAGACGACGTTATGATCCCTCAGGATGTAAACGATTATATTATAACCGTTTCTCCGCTTGACGGGCTTGAGCCCGAAGTCATAGATGGAATATAAAGAGGACGAGTATCTTCAAATCTCCGGCTTGCAGCACTTTTCTTTCTGCCGCCGTCAGTGGGCTCTGATACACCTCGAGCAGCAGTGGAATGAGAATCTGCGCACCGTTGAGGGTGAACTTATGCATGAAAGAGCGCACGATGAAAGCCTGTCTGAAAAACGCGGTGATCTGCTTACCGTCCGCGGGCTGAGGGTATCTTCCCCGCTGCTTGGCGTAAGCGGCAGCTGTGATGTTGTGGAATTCAGGAAAAGCCCAGCCGGTGTCCGGCTGTTCAATTACGACGGTTTATGGCAGCCCTGCCCGATAGAATATAAGCGCGGCTCGCCGAAACTGATCGACGCCGACAGACTCCAGCTGTGTGCGCAGGCCATGTGCCTTGAAGAAATGCTCGGCGCTATTATACAAACAGGCGCAATATTCTATGGTGAGACACGCCGGCGTGAGACTGTTGCTCTTGACGAGCAGCTGCGCAGCACTGTGAAAAGCATGCTGTCAGAAATGCACCAGTACCGCGCCCGCGGCTATACGCCGAAAGTAAAACCCGGGAAACACTGCAATGCATGCTCACTAAAAAACATATGCCTGCCGGCGCTATGTAAAAATATAAGCGTATCAGATTACATCAGCACCTGTCTTGGGGAGGACCTGCTATGAGACACCTTCTTAACACACTTTATGTCACGACAGACGATGCATATCTTTCTCTGGACGGCGAAAATGTTGTCGCCTCAAGCAGTGACAGAGAGTTGGGCCGTTTCCCCATGCACGGTCTTGAAGGGATTGTAAGCTTCAGTTACCGCGGAGCAAGTCCAGCTCTTATGGGTGCATGCGCCGCACGCGGGATCGATCTGTGTTTTATGCATCCAAGCGGTAAGTTTCTCGCCAGAGTATGCGGTGAAACACGCGGAAATGTTCTGCTGCGCAAGGAGCAATACCGCATTTCCGGAGACTCCGCAAGTTCGGTAAAGCTCGGCAGGAATCTGCTTATAGGCAAGCTCTACAACTGTCGTTGGGTATTGGAGCGTGCTACAAGAGATCATCCCGCTTCTGTGGATGTGGAACATCTGAAATCCGCGTCAGAACGAATTCGCATTTCCATCACCCGTCTTCGTGACGCCCAAAGTACGGATACTCTGCGTGGTATCGAGGGCGACGCCGCAGCTGAATACTTCGGAGTATTTGACGAGCTGATTCTGAATCGTGATCCTGCATTTTCGTTTAACGGCAGATCCCGTCGTCCGCCTCTGGACAATACCAACGCTCTGCTGTCATTTGCATATGCGCTGCTTGGAAACAACTGTGCTTCCGCTCTTGAGAGTGTCGGAATTGATCCATATGTAGGCGTCATACATACAGGCCGCCCAGGCCGTGAGTCTATGGCGCTCGACCTCATGGAAGAGCTGCGCTCCGTCGTTGCCGACAGGTTCGTGCTCAGCTGCATAAATAACAGGGTCGTAAATCCAAGTATGTTCGACAAGACCAAGTCAGGCGCCGTTACACTTAATGAGGCCGGGCGCAGGGTCTTTCTGAAAGCATGGCAGGAACGTAAGCAGGATAAGATAGTTCATCCATTTCTCAAAGAAAAGCTTCCGTGGGGCCTTGTGCCATATGTCCAGGCCCTGCTCATGGCAAGATATTTTCGCGGCGATTTGGATGAATATCCACCGTTTTTGTGGAAATGAGGTGCTATAATGCTTGTACTGATAACATACGATGTAAACACCGAAAGCTATTCCGGGAAAAAGCGCCTGCGTAAAGTTGCGAAAGAATGTGTCAATTACGGGCAGCGGGTACAAAACAGCGTTTTTGAATGCAGCATGGATTCCGCGAAGTGCGCAATTGTCAAGGCAAAGCTCACTCAGCTTATTGACCCGGAAAAAGATTCGCTGAGATTCTATTACCTGGGAAATAACTATGCTAATAAAATAGAGCATATCGGTGTGAAAGCATCCTATGATCCGGAAGGACCGCTCCTGATCTGACACGCTTTAAAATGCGAAGCACAAGCTGTCATTGAAATACGCGCAGGTTCGCACCTGAATTATGACGCAGAAATCTGTTTTTTTATCTCTATTTCTATTGTAAAATAGTTCTTAGAAAAGAGCATATATTATTTTTTGTTGAAATTGTGCAACATAAGTCAAATATTTTGTACAATTTTGCTGTCGCGCCCCATGCGGGGCGCGTGGATTGAAATCCAAACGCACCGAGGCGCATTTACAGGCACTCAAAGTCGCGCCCCATGCGGGGCGCGTGGATTGAAATGATAGTCAGCTATGTGATGTTCTCTCTGTTTGTGTTGTCGCGCCCCATGCGGGGCGCGTGGATTGAAATGCGGAGATCGCACGCATAGAGCGGGAGCACCCGTGTCGCGCCCCATGCGGGGCGCGTGGATTGAAATGCGGAGATATGCAGCACTGGCAGGTGGGCGGAAAGTCGCGCCCCATGCGGGGCGCGTGGATTGAAATGTCGGTGTACACGGGCATCTCTCCGAGATTGGCAGTCGCGCCCCATGCGGGGCGCGTGGATTGAAATAATGTCAACGCGGTCGACCTCGGTCAACTTGATTGTCGCGCCCCATGCGGGGCGCGTGGATTGAAATCGGTGAAGGGAGCGAGCTAGAGAAGTAGTCGTGGGTCGCGCCCCATGCGGGGCGCGTGGATTGAAATCGTTTTATGCCCGTCGGCATATCAAAAAGCGGCTAGTCGCGCCCCATGCGGGGCGCGTGGATTGAAATCGGGTCTGCCGGGTGCGTGTTTCTGTGGTCAATCGTCGCGCCCCATGCGGGGCGCGTGGATTGAAATGCGGTGTAAAACTCGCTGCGGGTGCTCTGGGCGGGTCGCGCCCCATGCGGGGCGCGTGGATTGAAATGGCGTTATGGTCGTTTTGTCCATAGCCTCTAACTCGTCGCGCCCCATGCGGGGCGCGTGGATTGAAATATTTCTTGTTACCTCCTAAAATGTCAAATATCAGAAGTCGCGCCCCATGCGGGGCGCGTGGATTGAAATGCCGTTTGCCCCGCCCGTAAAAACAAGCTTTGCCAGGTCGCGCCCCATGCGGGGCGCGTGGATTGAAATCCACATCATCTTGAAACGCAGTGGCTAGCCCCCGTCGCGCCCCATGCGGGGCGCGTGGATTGAAATAGCGCGGTACCGACGTTTGTTGATAACGGCGCTGTCGCGCCCCATGCGGGGCGCGTGGATTGAAATTTGACATCGGCCTTGATAACGCTGACGTCGGCCGTCGCGCCCCATACGGGGCGCGTGGATTGAAATCAGTCGCCG
>OIYO01000209.1_pt1 | contig 58668 bp, 64 predicted proteins | sample 1588191 | NCBI WGS metagenome assembly OIYO01 (sample SAMN03283275) | human gut metagenome | biome: human-associated habitat; material: feces | host: Homo sapiens | place: Peru | collected 2012 | reverse complement strand
AAGCAGACTGTCGCGAGTTCGAGTCTCGTCTTCCGCTCCATAAAAAAGAGTCACATAAGTGGCTCTTTTTTATTGTTTTTATGATGAACCAATCAGTAGACGAGACGGAACTCGCACCAGTGCAAAACAAAGTTTTGGTAGTTTTCTTTATTTGTTATTTATAGAATATTTTCAAAGATGTAAACACAATAAAAAAGACTTCCAAAGAAGTCTTTTAAAAAATGGTGGGTGTGGTGGGACTCGAACCCACGACCAATTGATTAAGAGAACGCTATCCACCACTCCAAACCACTTGTTATTACTATATCACAACATATCATATTTTCAACTGTGTGTCATATGTGCGCTTGTAAAAATGCTAGAGTTTTGCATAAAATAATAGAAATTGTTTTTAATATACATCTTATGTCCATAGTTCTATTTTTACATTCGCCTAAATATTATTAAATTGATAAACAAATTTTCTACAAAAAGATTAAATTATAGAGCTAAATCTTGTAAATTTATGTAAAGTTGCGCAAAAAAAATTTTTTTAGGTTTTATAATTGTTATAAGGATTGTGTATCAAAAAAAGGAGTAAGTACATGAGAATCAACGCTGTAAACATGCTCGCCCAATATAATAGGGGGGGGGGCAATATAGTATGCAAAACAAAAGTAACAACCTAAGCACCCCAAACTTTAAAGCACTAGCGGTAAGTAAAGCTGCAAATTCTAAATCTTTATTTTTTAACCAATTTTTGGAATCTAAAAAAGGAATTTTGGATTTCCTAAAAGAAAAAACAATGTCAGCAGATGCTGTATTTAAATTATTATGCCATGCAACGAGTGATGAAAAAACGGCTGATAATGTAGTAAAAGAATTATCAAAAAATCCTAGAAAGTCGGAAGGTATTAAAAACTTTTTAGTTGAAAAACTAGGTGGTGACAAAAAAGGAACAAAACTTTTTTGGACTTGGTTTCATGATGAAAAAGACGGTTATAGACAAGCTTATGCCGGATATTATATTAAAAATGTTTGGGATAAAGCGAAGTCATTAGTTGACTTAGTAAAACAATCTCCGAATGTAGCACCTTGGGCTTTTGTTGGTAAAGCCAAAGAAATGGGTGCTGAAACTGTATTAGGAGATGTTCCTGAAGCATTTGGTAATATTAAATCTTACAGAAAATTAATTGAACAATTAAAGGCTTCTGAATTTCACAAAGCATTTTTAGATGTAAAGGATTTGGGTACAAAAAGTCAATCCAGCGATACTATGATGGAAGCAACTAAAGCTAATCAAAAATTGCAAGAAAAAACAAAACCATTTATGGTAAATGTAGATGGAAATGAATTTGAAGCAAAACCTATTGTACAATCGTTTTCTGCAAAATTAATTTATTTCTTGACTTCTCAAAAGGATAAATCACAGAAATATGTTCTTAAATTCGACCCTTATGAATTAAAAGAACAAACAGATAAAGCTATGAAGTTTGGTGAAAACCAAGCATTGAGAGCTGATATGCCTTATTTAGACGCAATGGTTGACTTTTATTTAAAAGAAAATAAGTCACCAAATGCACCTGATATTAAATTATATGACTATGAAACAAAATCTGTATTGTATGGAATGACAAAAGGCGATGAACCTATTGTGCCAGAAAAATACACTGATAATTTGTATACATTCACACAGTACAATAAAATAGCAGATTTGAGAAAATTAGGAATTGAGTTAAGTGATGTTCATCCGGGTAACTTTAAAGTTGACAAAGATGGCAATTATGTTCTTATTGATTCAGGTCATGTAAAATATTCAAATACTTTTAGACCATCTGTTATTGGTAGACATATTATTATGGGTAATTTGTGCGGACGTGAATTATGCAAATAATGAAGTTAGATAATGTGAATTTTAAGCAACGATTTTCTTCTAAAAACATTTCGACACTAAGAAATGCTTTTGAAAAGAAAATCAAACAATATCCAAAGGATTATGAATATATAAAAACATTGGGTAAAGCAATTAATTTACCTGCTAGTGAATTATATAGATTAAATTCCATTATTGGCGCAGAAGAATTAGAAGCTCTTTTAAAAGGAATTGATAAGTCCAACTTTGTTCCACCTCAAAATGTATCTGCAAAACAATTGAGCAAAAAAGAAATTAGTCAATTTGCAGAGTCAGGATTTCATGTGAATTTACACATGCATACAACTAATTCAGATGGCAGAATGACTATCGGTTCATTATTAAAACAGGCGGCTGATTATTCAAATATCGTTAAACCATTTGGACAAGCTTATAATTTCATTATTGCAATAACAGACCATGATACAACTGATGGTGCTAAAAGGGCATTAAAACTTATTGCAAAAAAACCGGAAAAATACAAAAATTTAGGAGTGGTTTTAGGAGCAGAGCTTAGCTCTGCTTTTAAAGACACAGAAATGCTTGCAAAACCACGTTCTTATGAGTTAGTAGCTTATTCAATTAATCCGTTTGAAAGCAAAATGAACAAGCAATTAGCTATTTTGAGGCAAAATCGAAAGGTGTTATCAAAGCAAGTTATAAGTGAAGCAAATGAATTATACCCACAATATAATTTTTCATATAAAGAGGCTTGCCAAGAAAGTAAAAATCCTAAAAAAGGTATTGATGGTTTTTTATATTCTTTAGCAGAATACTTGCATAAAAAATCTAAAGGAATAGATGGTATAAAGGAAATAAGTTTAAAATATCTTCCGAAAATAGAAACCAAAAAAGATAAAATTTCCAATTCAACTGAAAGTTTATTTGCAAACCTTGGAAAATTCGGCTTTTTGGGTGTCGCTCATCCCGGAAAAATATATTTGGGTGGTGGTAGGATAAGTGAAGATTTTATAAAAAAATGCAAGGAACAAGATAAAAGTGCCGGCAAGGTTCTTATGGAACGATTTTTTGATTATTTAAAACAGATTGGCAAAGATAGGTTTAAGGCAGTCGAAATTAATTATCAAGCGTATGAGGGTTCTCTTGGAGAAGCACAAGCGATATTAAATGGCAGAGCTGAAACAAACAAAGATGTAATGGGTTCTGTCAATTGGTTGAAAAACTTTATAGAGTTTGCTAAAAAACATCAATTATTAGGTACCGGTGGATTAGATACACACAGCGAAAATCCATTTTTAAAACATTAAGGAATGTATATCATGAAAATAAATAGTATAAGTACAAATTATAATCAAACAAATTTTAAAGGTGTAAAAGAAGCTGAAACTGCATGGCAAAAGTCAAAGCCAACAATACAGGAAGCATTAAATGCATTAGGAGATAAAAATATTTCCATAATAATGCAAGGTAACAGTTTCCCTTCACTTCCGAATGAAGATATTGGAATTGGCTCACCTTATACTAACGGCGCAAAAGAGGTTGCAAATTTTTGGAACGGGATTGCTGATAAATGTATATTGGGACCTTGGGGAATTACAGCGAGTGGAGCAAAACATTCTCCATATAATTCCACATTAGAATCTCAAAATCCGTTTTTTATTGATTTTAAACTATTAACGACTGATGAAGGATATAATTTACTTAGTCCAAAAAGTTTTGATAATGTAGTTAAAAATAATCCTACCAAAACAAATCAAGTTAATTATGAATACGTTGAAAACGCTACATCTAAAATGCTAGATGAAGCTTATCGTAATTATACAAATAAATTAAAGAAAAATGATTTACAAGCCATTCAACTAAAAAGCAATATAGATAATTTCCAAAAAAATAATACTGGAATTTATTTAGATGCAATATTTAGTTGTTTAAAAAATAAGTATGGCACATCTGATTTTAATGAATGGGATGAAATTGATAAAACTTTACCAATTTTGTTAGATAAAGATGATAAAAAAGCTAAAGAACGATTAGAAAATATTTATGCAAAAAATCAAAACCAAGTTGATAAGTATATGTTTGTTCAGTATTTAGCCAATGAACACAAAAAAAATGCTCCAATGAAATATGTTGCAGACAAACAAGTTGCACTTGAAAGGACAGATGTTTGGAAATTACAAGACATCATTTTGTCAAAGATTGGCGAAAATAAAGTGTGTCTAGGTGTACCAGGTGATGCATTTTCGCCAAAAGGCAGATGTTGGGGAATGCCACAAATAGACATACCAAAAGTGTTTAATGAAGATGGCTCTCTTTCTAGTGGTGGACAAAGGTTATATAAAATCTATAAAAAAATCTTTGCTGATAATAAAGGTGGAGTTCGTATTGACCATTTTCAAGGTGTTATTGACCCATACATTTGTATTAATGATAGTGCAGAACTGGAAGATGGTGCAGGAAGATTGTTATCTTCTCCAGGGCATAGGTTGCTGAATGCTTATTCAATAATTACAAAAGATAACTTGGATGAAACAAGAAAAGAATTTGACTACAACCATATAAAATATTTAACCAAAGAACAAATTGATAAATATGCAGAATTCTTTGAAAAAGTAATTTTGGCAGCGGCAAAATCTGAAGGTTTATCTGAAGCCGATATTATGCCGGAGGATTTAGGTAGTATCACAAAACCAACGGTTGAAGTTATGAAAAAAAATCATCTTGGTAGTATGAAAGTTACGGAATTTGTTAATCCTAAAAAGCCTGACCATATGTATAGAGGACGAAATTCATCTCCTAGTGATTTTATTACAACAGGTACACATGATAGTAAACCATTAGTGCCATATTTTGAAGACATGGCAGAGGATAAATACAATGAACATTTAAATATGTTAAAAGAAGATTTATCTATTAAGCGTTTAAATACAAGAAAAGATAAAACTTATGGCATAAAACTAAAATTTGCGGAACTATTTACGGCTCCTGCGAAAAATGTTCAGATATTCTTTTCTCATTTGTTGGGCTTATCCGATTGGTATAATAAACCGGGCGACAAGACTGTGAAAAAATGGAGTTTGAGAATGCCAAGCAACTTTAAAGAAGTATATTTTGAAAATTTAGAAAAAGGTTTGGCATTTAATCCGTTTGACTCTTTAGCAAGAGCACTAACTGCAAAGGATAGTGAAGGTTATAAGCCAATAATAAATAAATTGAAAAGATTTGAAAAACAAGTAATAAAAGAATTTCATAAATAAAAATATATAAGCAAGAAAGGATAAAAATATGGTAGAAATGGACTACTGCAGAGCAAAACAACGTATGATAGCAGAAGCTTTTAGTAAGCCACGTCGCGATTTAACTCGTGAAGAAGAAAAGATTGCAAAACGCATGCGTAAACGACGAGAGGATCAAGAGATGCGCCGTCACGGAGAGGATCCTAATAGCCCTCTATATGCGTTGTCTTTATTATTAGTTGTCTGTGGAGTTCCTTTGTGTATAGGTTATCTAGGACATAAGCTAAGGGATATGTATAAACAAAAATCTGTTGAAACGGTTGTATATAACCAAACTCCTGCGTCTAAAGATACAGAAAAAGAAGATGACTCAAAAACACTTCAAACAACAATAGAACAGTATAAAGAAAATTTACAAAATTGTATAAAAGCAAATTTTCAAAAAACAAAAAGAGACCAAAAACGAATGAAAGAAGCAATGGAATTTGGTGCTATATATCTACCTTCAAAACAAGATGTACGCAATAATAAGGACGAGTGTGATAAAAAAATTGAAAAACTAAAAAACTTTTTAAAAACAGCAACATCTTCATCTAGCCTCGGTGGAAATTGCTTAACAATAGAAGAAAAAGGTATTATTGATAATGCTATAAATGGCAATAATCTTGATGCTACATTTTAAAAAAAATTAATAGAGTTGGTAGACAGAACGACAAACAAAAGCTTCAATCTTTTAGTGATGCGATTTCTTCTTGAATGCAGGGTATAAAACATGTAAAGTTTTATTACAATACTGGCAATTTTTCTTAATAAAATAACTTTATAAAAGTATAAAAAATTTATAAGGATATAAAAAGGAGCAAAAATGTTACAAGTAGATTCTATTCGTTCTGATTCATTATGGAATGGTTGTCCGGCAACAACACAAAATAATTCTAATAAAGTGGGACTTATTTTTAATTTTAATGAAAATGTTAACGAAAATAAATCTTGTGCTAATAAAAATGATAAAAGACCAAATATTCCTGAAAATGAAAAAGAATGGATTAATGGACATTATAAAAATATAAAACCAAATTCTCTAAAAATAGAAACAAATACTACTTCATTTGTAACTTATGAAGAAACTGAAGATGGATATGAAGAGATAAAAATTACATTGCGAAAAACCGATGATAATAGAACAATTATGAGTAAAGATAGGTTTGGCAAAGGTGTTGAAGTCATATATTATGAAATAGATAATGAATCCGGTAAAATTCTTTCAAAACAAACAAAAACAGGTAATACTATGTCAAAAAGAATGGTTTTCAATGCCAATGGTAAAGCTACGACTGATAACATCTCATTAGAAAATGAACTTTTAGATAATACAAATAAAAATTCTAAAACTGATTTTTCAAAAGAACCTCAAAATGGACCATTGAATATAGTTTGGTAATAGTATAATCACAGATAAAAAATTAACGCTTTGAAAGTCGTATTGAACAATAAATATTCAGTACGACTTTTTGTTTTTGTAACAAAATTATATTAAGATTTATTAAAGTACCTAAGAAAACAGGCAATTTTTCTCTTTTTAAATACTTTATATATACAAGAGTTATAAAAGAGGATATTTCATGCCAGTTGATAAAAAGAAGAATGTTGAAGTTGAAACCAATGTCACATATGTAAATGATACTCCAATAGTAAATGGTAAATCAGAAACAAGTCCTGCCTATGATAGCACTGTAACTACAATAAATGTTCGTATTGATGACAATACTTTTAGTGCAACATATCAACAAAACGGCAATGATTACAAAGGTATAGGTGTTGATGATTTAAAGAATTTCTATAATGAACATAATCAATCAGCAAAAGAGACTTATGAATATCTTACAAATTACATCAAAGAAAACAAAGAAAATCCTGAACTTGTAAAAGGTACTATAGACCATCTTCTTGGTGATTTTTCTTTAAAATATGATGAAAATAAAAATTATGGTAATGTTGGTGCAAATCAAGAAGAAGTTTTAGATAAGATTTTAAATGCTAACGAAGAAGAAAGTTTAAACAACTTTATTTGCTCTACAATTCATGAATTTGCAATGAAAGCATTACAAGATGCAGGTGTAAATGCCGTTATGGTTAGTGGTAAAATGAATGGTGCAGGTAATCATGCAACATTGTTATACCAAGTCGATGATAATAAATATGTATTTAATAATTATAGCCAACAACTGACCGTAGAAGCTGATAATATCAAAGATGCTGTTAGAGAAGTTTATAAAAAGTCCGGTTCATTAGAAAACACCGGCTATATTGCTCTTAAAGACGGTAGCAAGATGTCATATCAAGAATTTGCTCTAAGAGAAGAATCTGTTTTTGGTAAAGAAATGGATAAAAGAGATTATAACTCAAATACTCCATTTGATTCTGATGTTAGTGGAAAGACAGCTATTAAAGCAAATGTAGAAATTTCAAGCCAAGGTAATGTTTCTGCAGTGGCAGAAGGCAAGATTGTAAAAGATAATGACAATTCAAAATCAGAATTTGGAGTAAGTTTAGGTTACAAAAACAATTCTGAAACATCATTGTTTCAAAATTCAACTAGTGTTGGAGCTAAAGCTACATACCAAAAAGAAACACAAACAAGTGATGATACAACTGTTTATTATGATACAAAAGTTATAAGTACATATACAAAAGGCAATTTGAGTAATGTTTCATATCATGGAGACAGTTATGAAAATCCAAAAGATGTGCTTTATTCTCAAATAGAAAGCCAAATGAAAGAAGCTGGCTATGGTGATGATAAGTTAGCAGAAATTAAACAAGGAATTGATAAACTAAATATAACAACATTGGGAAATTATGCAAATAGCGTTCCTACATATATTTCAAATTTTATCAAAGGTGGTTTTGGTATAAAAAAAGATTTGGTAAAAACAGATAAAACTACTGTTACAAACGCTACACAAGCATCATTGTATGGTGGAGTTGTTGTAGGAACGGAAAGTAATGGTGGCGGTATAAGTATCGGCGGTGATGCCAGAGTTGCTTTAGAGGATGGAGTACAAGTAAAAAATCAAGTTGGCAAGTATACCTTTGAAAATACATTAAATGCCGGAGTTGTTGGTGATTTGAAATACACAAGCGGAAGTCAACAAGGCGGTGTGATGTTTGGTACAAAGTTAAATGCAAGCACAAGTGCTACTTACAACGAAAAGAATTGGAATATTGGTGGTGAAGCGAGTATTTATAACGTAACAACTCCATCTGCAATTGAACGTGGTGGCAATATCGGATTCAGAGGCGGAATCCGTACAAACTCCGGCATGAATATTTTTGGACAAGCAAATGTTGGACTTGAAAAACAAAATTTAAGATTAGGTGGATTCAATCAAGAAACTGAAAACAAAGTTAGATTTAATACCGCTATTGGTGTGCAAATCAACCCAAACACAACCGTAACAGTTGGTTATAGCCAAACAAAAGATAAATTGAATTCAACAAGAAATAACAATACATTCAATGTTGGTGTAAGAGTTAGTTTGTAGAGCTCATCTCATAATTTCATGAATTTCATGTAAAGAATTGTAACAATCATCTTAATTAGACTAAAGTTTTCTAAAAAAATGCCGATACATATATAGTAAGACATTTGAAAAGAGGTTTGTTATGGCAGGTGAAATTCAAGCATTATATAGTAAATATCAACAAAAATATCCATTTTATAATAAAGAAAAAATTGTAGATATAATGCTTAATGATGGTGTCATTACATTCGATGTTGCTAAGAAAATAAAATCAGGAAAAAGTTTATTTTTAATTGACAATGAATTTAAAGTTTCATCCCAAAATGATTTAAGTATGACAGAATTAATGGGTGGTTGTTTTTCTACTACCAAAAAGCCAATAACAAATTTTAATAAGAAAATTGAACCAACAAAACAACCTATGACTCAAGGTGATTGTTGGTTGTTATCCGACATTAATGCTTTAAGTTATACAGAATTTGGACGAAAAGCAATTTCAGATGCAATTATTCCAGATAAAAATGGAAGTGGTGGAGTTACTATCAAATTTAAAGGTTCACCACTAAAACAAAAAGCAATACATATTACCGCTAGTGAAATTGATAAAGCTCGAAAGAGCGGAAATTATTCTAGTGGTGATGATGATATGATTGCTTTTGAACTTGCAACTGAAAAAACATTTAGAGAAATGGTTAAACAAGGACTGGCTGAACGAGCAGAAGATGATGAATATATAAAACAAATGGGAGGAAAATATCGTTCATTTATTTTTGCAGGTATCAAAACTAATAAGTTCGACCAATACCCAATTTCAGAACTCTTGGGTATAAAAGCTCAAAAGATATATGTTACAAAAATGAGAGAACATAAAACCTCAAATAAAGATATTGAGCAAATGCTTATTAATTTATCTGAAAATAAAAATAATGTATCTTGTTGGTGTGCATTTTCTCCTGTACAAAGTTATGGGAATAAAAAAAGCAAAAATTACATACATGGTGGACATGCATATGCAATAAAAACTATTAGCAAGGGTAAAGAAGTTATTTTAACAGACCCACATTATTCGGATTATGAAATCAAGGTTCCATGGAAAGTTTTTAAAGAGCTTGTAATTGATATTACTGTTTCATACAAAGATCAAAAAACAGAACAACAGTTTAAGTCAAATGCTTTACCTAAAAATTATGAACAAAATCTTAAAAAAAGCGACAAAGAGTTTGAAAATAATTTAAAAAAACTTCTTCATAAAATGGGAATTAAGTAGAGATATTTCTGTTAAATATTACAAAATTGTAACAATTTTTCTTAATACCCTAAAGTTTTCTAAAAAATTGCCGATATACATGTAGTAAGTGATGGTATGGTGAAAATGCAATTTAATTACTACAACAAAAACAATCAGATAAAACAATTAAACATTGAAGTTGGTAAAGAATGGAATTCTTACAAAGAGAACGACAATTCTCAAAGTTTATTAAATTCTGTTTTTAGTTTTGTAGACCAAAATTCTAATGGAAAAGTTGATAAGGAAGAATTAAACATATTACAAAGACTTATTAAACTTGCAGATTCACAAATCGAAAGATTTAAAAACAATAATGTTCTTGAAAACGAAGAATTAGCATTATTGGTTGATAAAATTAGGAATGAAGAACTGGAAGAATTGGAAGGAAATAAAATTCCGCAAATAATAGATACTGCTGATGACAGAACTCAATACACAAATTTTACTTATCTTTCTAGTTGTTATAATAATGGTGAAATAAAAGTAATTAAAGTCATTGTTGATTATTCTTTTCTGAATAATTTGACGGATGGCAAATATTATGTTGCATCTTGGAATACAATAGAAAATGAGAACGGAACTGTAACTAAAACTCCCAAAAACTTGATAAAAATACAAAACACTAATCAAGATGGAACAACTAACTGGTCAGAGGGAATTAATCGAAATATATCCAAAATACAATTTGTTAATTCAAATTCAAATACTGAGCTTATTGAATTTATGAATAAGGTTGGACAAGAGCAAGGATTTCAAGCAGAATTCTTACAAATTAGTGGGGCTAATCATTGGGCAGAAGACCAAAGTATTGTAAGAGCAGACAAGAAACAACTTATTCCAAATTGTGAATCTGATTTTAGTATGTTAAAACTAGATAAAGATAATGAAATTATTGCAAAACGAAAAAATGTCACACTAGGGATGCAAGGAAACCCAATTGGAAAAAATAGCGTAGAAGAAGAACCAAGAGCTATAAATTATTCACATGCTGTGTCACAAAGCGATACTATAAAAGGTAAGACTTATTTGGAAGGTGGGAATGTTTTAAATACACTCACAAAAAATGGTGAGCCGGGAGCTGTAATAGGTGAAGAATCTTTGAAATATACAATGGTTTCAATGATGTCTATGGATTTAGATGGTTCTGTTGAAGCAATTGAAAATATAGAAGCTCTAAATTTAGATAGCGCAGATGAATACCGCAAAAAAGCTAAAAAACAAATCGCCAAAGAACTTGGACTTAAGGAGGAAAATGTTACATATATACCTCAATTCGATTTTCATATAGATATGTATTACCGTCCACTAAATAACGGACAGATGGCAATTCCTGATTATAAGGCTGGTATAGAAGTTTTAAATAGATTATTACAAGATATTGATACCCAAAGAGAATCTAAAAATATTTCTCCTGAACAAAAAGAAATTTTACAGAATAAAAAACAAGAATATCTTAAACTATTAGGTAAGCTTGAAGAAATGAAAAATAAAACAGATACAATATCAACGAGTGCAGAAAATGAATTGAAAGAAAAAGGCTATGATGTTGTAAAAATACCTTGTTTTACAGAAATTGATGATGGCAAAGACCAAGGCTTAGATGCTAAATCTGTCGAAAATCCTATAAATTATATGAATGGTGTATGTGGAACATCTACCAAAACCGGAGATAAATATTACATAACGAACACATCTGGTGATGAAACTTTAGATAAATACATGGAAAATTATTTTAAAAGTGTAGTCGGTTTTGATAAAGTGTATTTTGCTCCAACAAAACAATACTTATCAGCAATGGGTGGTATAGATTGTTTGACAAAGGAATTTTAGATAATAACAACTTTAAAAATTTTTATAAAATTGTAGGCTTAAAGCCTATTTCTATACCATTGAATTTTATTCCTAATAAAATTCCCCACATCTTTTGTCAAAACATGAGGATAAGGCGGTAGGAATATAATATCTATTTTTCCGTAGGACGTTGTTTTGGGGTGGGTTTGTCCGAATTCATAATGGGTTAAAATAGAATCTTCTTTGATAGGGATATTGTATTCTTTTGAAAGTTGTGCAACTTTTTTCATACAAGTTTCAAATTGTATTTTTGTCATTGGATAATTGCCAATATTTTTATTGTCTTTAAAGCCAAACATACAAGCCATAGAAATACCAATAGAGCCTGTGTTTCCACCACCACAATGTTGAGCATATCTGCCATCATTACAATTTTCGTTGTCTTTTGGAATAAATTTACCGTTATGAACTTTACCACTACCACCGACAACAAAATGATAATGCAATAAATCAGAACTGTTTGGAGCATATGTTCCACCAGTCCAATGTATAATTATTCTTTTCATGTAAAACCTTTCTAAAAATCCTTATTTAATCGGGAAATAATACTCAACCAAGTAACTCGCCGCATCAAATGGATGCTCGAGAAATTTTAGGTCGTGGTCGTTTTTGATTTGCTTTAGAGAAGGCACATCTACAATAGATGTGCCTTCTTTAAAAGATAAATTGTAAACATTGTGCAATAGCCATTTACACCGTTTATCAATGAATAATGAAACTTCGCCTTTAGAATTTCTTACTTTTGCATTAAAAGACTGTATTCTTCTTAAAATTGGCGGATTAAAATTTCTTAATTGAAATTTTGGAGCATAACCATGTTGTTCTAGTGCACGTTTGATTATCATATAGTTTGTAAATTCTGATTGTGCGGAACGGTTATCACCACTTGCATCACCATTTATAATAATATCACCTTTGTGATTCGGATATCTGCGCAAAAATTCTTCTATCGCATGTTGAGTAGTTGTATTTTCAATAACCAATTCATCAAAAAAGTAAATATTTTTATCATCTTTATGCGCCAAGCACCAACACATTGGGTCAACATTGAAGTCGCAAGTTAAATGCAATGGCAAATTAGGGTTATATCTAAGCGTTTTAATATTTTCATCTGTAAAGTTTTTAACAACCAAACCGCTTGAATAATTACCAAATTCACCCAAAACATTTATTCTGTAATATTCAGGGTCAAAATCCTCTTTCATACTTTCAAGGTAATGCTCGGGCAGATAGATATTATTTGAAGTCGGAGCAATAACCAAGCGGTAATTTTCTTTTTTGCTTTCAACAAATCTTTTGTAAATCCAACCTTTGTTAGCTTGTGGGTTTGTATGTCCGAAAAGTCTGTAACGAAAATTACCCCAAGATGGTTTTACATTCGTGTTTCTCAAACGTCCGATTAATTGTTTAAATGCTGAATCAGAAATTTGCGAAGCTTCCTCAATTTCCGCCCAATGCAAGTTCAAAGATTTGATTTTTTCGGGATTATCAACACCTTTAAAAAGAATTTCAGAACCGTTTGAAAGTGTCATTTTCTTTTCAATTTTATTAAAAGAATAATGTTTTCCGGCAACATATCCCATATTTTCAAGATGTGAAAAATACGATTCTAATGTTGTATCACGCACCAAAACATATTCTTTTGCACAAACTAAACCACGAGAGCCGGGGTATTTTCTTGCAAGCATTAAACCTAAAAGTGAACCACACCAAGTTTTTCCACTACCATAACCCCCTTGATATATAACTACATCAAGAGAGTTATTGTGAGGAATATTAAAAAATTCTTTTTGTTTCTCTAATAGGGTATATTTCATTTTTTGCCTTCGATAGTATCAAGCCTTTTGTGAGCAGATTTTGTGCTTTCTTCAACTTTAACCATTCGCTCAATTAAGTTATTGTGTTTGTCCTGTTTCTCTTCCAACCGTTTTATTTGCTTTTCAATAAATTTAATACTTGTAGCCAAACCACCGATAAAAAGTCCGGCTGAAAGAACATTGATAACAATAACCAACAAAAATTCTAAACTAATATTCATTCCATTCTTTCCTGTGATTCATTTGATAAACATCCACACACCAAGCCATAATATTAGCCTTGATAGTTTTTTCGCCCGAGTTCTTTAAAACTTCCCGAAAAGCTAGACTTGTAAGTCTTCTGTACTCCTTCATCGGTATAGAAGATTTGAGAACATTTGTATAAACATCTTTTTTGTTGTCTAACAAATAATCATGAACCATTGATGCCATCAAAAAAGCATTATCGGTTTTACTTCCAATCAATCGCCAAAAGAAACGTGGAATATCAGCACCATTCCAAATATATTTGCTCGGAATCGTAAAAGAAAACGCCCTTTTATTAGTAATAATATGTACAGGAACGTCATTGTGTAATTTAAACGGATAATCTTTCTTTTCTTGTTTAATTTTTTCTGTATCAGTTTTTTCAATAACACGTACACAAACAATTGGTGTTACGTCAAACGTAACATACCTAACAATCTCTTTCATATAAGTCCTTTCATTTGGGATAAATGGGGGTAAATACGACAATTTAGCCTAAAATATCATCTAAATCATCACTAACTGATTTAACATATTTTGCGCCTTTTGCCGGAATAAATGTCTGTGAAGATACGGAGCTGAAACTACCCGACCAATAAATGCTTGTATCTTTACCTAAAAATACTGAAATTGATTGAGAAGATGAAGATAAACAATATCCTGTTTGAACTCCGTTAATGTACAGATATCTTTTTGTAGAACTATCAGCTGAACAAACATACCAACCGGCACAAGGTGTTGTATAGGCACTACTTGCAGATGTAGGGGTAGTAGATATCTTTAATATTTGAGTAGCATCAGGAGCAAAATTCTCTAAAAATTCAGCAATAAAATTATCACAAGGTTTAGAATTGCTTAAATCTACATTTGATTTCTTTTCAAGCATTCCATAAATATCGCCCATTGGAAGTGTAAAATTTTGATTTTCTGTATCAATAGTAAAATAGCTTGCAACACCTTTATTCTCAAATAATTCTTGTACAAGTTCTCGTGATTCCACATCCGCAATTTTTGCACCTGTTGTGCTTAATTTGTATGGAATTTGAGCGAGTAATCTCGTCTTTTTGCCGTTGAGTTCAATATATGAATGTGCTAAATCAACTTCTACACTACAAGAACCCGACCAAGAATTTTTACCGATATATAATTCTTCGATTGTATTTCTAAGCCAAGCAGAACCAATATTCTCGGTTGCTTTTTCTACTTTATCTTGACAAACAACTTGTCCGTAAAGTCCGTTAATTTCATCATATCCGACATCAACAACATACTTGTCGTTTTCTTGAAGTGCTATTCCTGCAGTCTGTAACATTTTTGTATTACCGTCATTTGCGTACATATAGACAGAAAGCGCACCGTTATACTGGATTTGAATACCTATTGCCATTTGTTTGGAATAACAAAGATATGAATTCCCCAAACTTTTTATTATTGCTTCAAGATGGATTTTAAACGGAATTTGCTCATAGCCGGAAATATTAATCGGAACAGAAACAAAATCTGTTGTACTTGTTAAACCTTCTGTTACACCGTCTGATAAAGTTAAATTTGCAGACAATGTATAATTTTCTGCAATAACATCAGCCCCCGATAAAGTAGAATTTTGGAATTCTGATAACAAAGCAGTATAAATATCGTTATCTGTTGATATTGAACCTGTTTTAAGAGCCTTGAACTGATTAATTTTATCCAATGCAACCGCAGAAAGATTACTAAAATCATTTTTTGCACTTGAAGACAAAACATCATTAACCTCTTGTGATTTTTCAATTGCTTGTTTTGCGGATTCTTCGGCTTTATCTACGAGTGAAGATATATCGGATGTGTTTTTATAAAATTCTGCAATATCACTATTCATTTGAATTAGCGTATTTTGCGCAGTATTTGAGTAGTTTTGAGTAGCTTGTTTTGCATCATTACAAGCTTGCAAAACTCTACTTGCTTCTGTTCTTGAAATACCTGATGTTTCAACAAAAATATTAATCGTTGTATCATTTACATTCATTGAAACACTAAGCGAACTATTAACAAAAGAAATATCTTCATTAACACCTTTTTTAACAATAAATGGAATAATAGATGTTATTGTTCTGATTCGATTATTTGTGTCAATCAGTTTTAATTCACCGTATTGTTTACCGATTTTCAAATTAGAGGTGATTTCATTGCTTAATACGATTTCAAAAGTTTTACCGCTCAAATCACCATAAGTCATAGTAACATCACCGAGAATAAAATTTGCAGTAAAACCGCTTAAATCAATTTCTGTTTCAAAATTTACAACAAGAAATTGGTCGCCTAAAAAGTTTGTATCATCACCTTGAATAATAGTAATATAGTCCATTATGTTCCCTCAACTTCGCTTAATCTATCAGCTAAAGATGCAATAGCTTTAGTATTTGTAGATATATTTGTAGCATTCGCCGCAATTCTCAAAGTCAAAGCCGTTATTTGGTCTTGCAAATCTTTAAAATTTTTGTTTAATAAAGTCGAACTTGCTAAACTTCCATATTCAATTTCTTCGATAGTCATAAATGTCCTTTCATTATTGGAGTTGAAAAATTTAAACAATACTGTATAATACCATTAGGGCTGGGCGAAAGCTTTTGGTCCTACCGATGGCGAGGGAATCCCTCGCTTTTTTCGTATTTACCTATTTCAAGGTCATAATTCCCATTCCTTACTTCCCATTCAATTCGTTTCATTAATTTTTTGTAGTCAATATTATTGGCTTTGAGTTTTGGTTTAAATTTTTCAATTGCATCCATATCACCATCCAAAAATTTTTCTTTGATGTATGAATACGCTTGATAGTAATTCAAACCTTTTGAGGTCGAATAAAACATGTTTATCGGGTGAAAACCTTTCTTACTGCTTGATACTGTGAAAGATGTGAAAGTGTCTTTGTACCTTTCTTTTATATCTGCTTTATTCCAATTATTTGTATATTCATCCGACAATTTTGTAACAACAGGATTTATGAGCGGAGCCGATTTACTTGCCAATTTCCGAATCGCACTGTTTGGCATATCTTCCACTATTTCAGGCACTTCAAGTGCTTGTTTCCCTATTCTTGCATAAATTTCTCTACCTTTATTGTCATTGGTAATATATGGTCGAGGGAATAATGTTTCTACAACTTTTTTACCGACTTTATCACGTTCGGTAAAACGATTGTTGTTATATGAAGAATAATTGATGCCGTCAGAATATTTTTCGGGATTATTAACTGAATCAATTTTTCTAGCACAAGCATTAATCAGATTTGAATAAATAGCAGTCTGAATAAGGAATGTCATAAAATATTGACGTGCTAATTTCCCTCTTACACCCGCACCTTCAACATCATTAGTGAAAGAAGAAAGACCAATTTTTCTTGATAATTCTCTTACACTTTTCCCAAACTTAGAAGATTTTGCAAACTCGTTTAAAAACTTTTGCCCTGATTTAGAAGAAAATATTGCAAGTGATTGTCTTAAAGTCGCAGACATATTCCAATCAGGCGAAAGCATTAACCTTCTAGCGGTCTGAACACTTGATGGCTTTATATTCAAAGTTTCCCAATTTTGTCCGCCAAACGTGTCATTTACAAGTTGTCCGATGTCTTTTCTAACATTATCTGATAGTTGGATTTTTCCGTTTTTTGATGCACGTTTTATCAACGTGTCATACGCTTGTAGTTTGTAAGTATTATGTAAATAATTCCACAAGAATTTATTGTTTAATTCTACATACTTTTTTAAAGGAGTTGTAAGAATTTTGCCTGTTCCAAAAGTAATTTTATTTACAAGATTAGAAATTCCGTCAATAAAAGTATTCAGTTCTTTTATATTAATATCACTAATAGCACCAAACTGAACACCGTCTGCAATTGCTTGTTTTGCAAGCGGAGTGTTTTTAAAAAGTTCGTAATTATTGTTTTTTATTCCATCAATAATTTTAGGTAGATTACCTAATGTTTTTAGTGTTTTAAACGGTAAGATTCCTTCGTGTGCTGATGCACTTTCTGTTAAAGCGACAGCGTGCATTCCATTGAATAAAAATTTACAACCTTTCGCAAAATTATTAACAGTATCGTAGGCTGTGCCGGTTTTTCGCAATAGTTTTTGAGCAAAATTTTCAACTCTTTTTTCTTGTTTATTTGAATTTAAAACAATATCAGAAAGGTCGTAAATAAGTTTTTTGTGTTCGGGGTTTGATTTTAAAAGATTTTTTATTTCATCTAAGAATTTTGTATTTTCTGCAGATTCTATCAATTGGTCTGCATGGATTTTTTGAATTTCTGCAAAATCTAAAGTTCTTGGATTTAGATTTATGTGTTTATAAAATCCATCTTCGACAGGGATGTATAAACCTTTTTCAATCCCTTCTTTGTAAGTTGGGATTATTCTTCTTTTTTCAAATCCCGATTTTGTTCTTAAATAATTTTCAATTGCAATTTTAGCGTTATCATCTAAATTCCAAATGTGAGTAATGTATGTAAACGGATCAACTGAACTTTTTGTACCTTTTATTTTTGATAAATTATTCCAAAAAACTTCCATGTCGTTAAAATGGTTTTGTGCCATTTCTTTTAGTTTAATTCTTTGGTTAAAATCAAGGTTATTAAAAAGTTCTACTAAATCTTTTCTGTGCAAATTCTTTGTTGGTAAACCTTGATTTTCTCTTAGAAATGTTAAAACTTCTCTTACATTTTTAGGATTGAGTTTTAATTCTTTAGAAAAATTATCAATATCAGCAATAAGTTTATTAATTTTCTGTACCGCATCAAATTTTGCAACATCAATATTAGAACGTCTTTTAAGAATCAAATCTCTAACGGTATCTTCAATTTCGCTTGCAGACGGTTTTAATCTTGATTTTGATTTTTCGATAACATCTTTTGTTCTGCCAAATTTTGTAGCAATTTTTCCTGCAACTCCACCTAATATTGCACCACCTAAAGCACCGTCTTTTGTGCCATTTAAGCTATCAATAGCAATATCTTTAATATCGTGGTCTTGCATCATACCTTCACCTAAGCCGAACATTGCTCCGCTTGTAGCACCTGATGCGATACCACTTCCGATATTTTTAGCAATAACTTTTTTAGATATCTGTGAGAAAGTCGGTTTTGCAAGTTTTAAAGCTACGCTACTTCCGACTTTCGCAACTCCACCGACAGGAATAGCAGAACTTCCGATTTCCAATCCTGCTCCACCATACAATTTTGCCATTTTGATACGGTGTTCTTTATCTATTCGTTTATTTTCAGAATCGCTAATACTTTTAATCTTATTGACTTTTTCTTCCGTCGTTAAAGATTTATCATTCTGAATATTTTGATATGGTGAATTAAATTCAACTCTACCTTTTAAAACAGGAGTCTTTTCTTCTGCTTGAAAGTCAATATTAGAAGGTTCAGTTTCCTCTTGAAAATCAATACTGTTTTCTTCAATAAAATCTAAATTATTTTTTACCATTTTTATATAATCTATATCCTTGTTTTAAAGCATCCGTTAATTGGCTTTTTGGTATAGTACCGATTTTATTATCCTTAGAAATTACTTTTACTCTTTCAGAACTTTGAGGTTTTTGAGGAATTGTTTTAGGTTTGTAATTTGAATACTGCGGTTTATTTTCATACTTAACATACGTTGTATTTTTACTTTCCGGCTTATTACCGTAAGTAACGTGAGTGTAATTATGCGTATCGGGTTTTTCACCGTATTCAACCTTGATAACATTTTTACCCTCATTTTTATTGCGCCAATAATTTTGACTGCGTGAGTTTTTATTATCTTGCGCATACTTTCCTGCTTTTGAAATTTGTCCCAAGCCTGTTATATTCAAAATCTCATCAGACTTGTAATCAGGATTACTGATTAATGCGTTGTATTCATCAACAGTTAATTGTCCGTTATCAAGCCTAAATTTATCGTATTCACCCCTAGACATATAATCTTTCTGATATTTTCTTGAAGTTAGAATTTTAGATAAATCATCAGCATCAATAATTCCGTTGTTGTTACCGACATCTAAACCTTGTTGAGCCAAAATATCTTTGTATAAATTTGCTTTGTATTTACCGTTAGCGTATTTGTACGCAGAACTCAAACCATACAAAGGGTCGCCCGAAAACAATCCCGACAGACCGCCTGCAATAACACCTTGCACAATAGGATTTTGAGAAACTTTTGCAACTGTTCCGACACCTTCGCCTAAACGGTTCATAAGGCTTTTTGTGTTATCAGATTTTAAATTATTCCAATCAAAATTCTGTGTTTTATTCTCTTTATATCCGCTTAGAAAATCATCTAATCCGCTTGCAATGCCACCAAAAGCAGATTTTTTAATATCATCTGAACTTGCGTTTTGAGGAATCGGAGCGGAAACAATATCAGTAGCACCAATTGAATTTTGTGGCACTTGGCTTAAATTGTTTTTGGCTATATCTATTTGATTATTTGCAAGTTGTTCGGCTTGTTGTCCTGTTTTCTCTGCTCTATGTCTATTAGAACCGTTTAATGCCATAATCCCTAAAGCAATTAAAGCTGTTACAGGATTACTCATTGCACCACCCATTGCAGAACTTGTCGCAGTTGCTCCCCCCGTTGCACTCGCACCTGCAGTAACTCCGGCTGTTGCTCCGCTTCCAATTGCATTGCCGACACTTCCGATACTACTGATTGCTCCTGCGCCTTTTTGCAAAGCACCACCAATTGCTTGACTTTTCGCACCCAAACTACCAAGAGAAGTGTTGTTTGCCAAATATTCACCAACGGCAGACATTCCTTCACCAACTTCTCCGGCACGATTACCAAGATTTTGAATTTTATCAATAATACTAGAATCAGAATGTTGTTTTTGTTGCGCCAACAATGATTCTCTAATCTTTTTATCAATAATTGCTCTAACTAATTCGTTTCCGTTATCCATAACTACATACCATAAGAATAAGATTTTGAACTGCCTGTGCCTTCCGTTGTAGCATTTCCGCTACTTGTTGATAAAGATAATGCTTGATTACCATTAACAGCATTTTGACCTTGTAAATAAGCATTTGTAAGCAAAGTTATCATATCACCTGTATTTCGTTGGCTATTTGCAAGTAATTGTGCCGTATAATTAGAAATATTATCCGAAATATTTTTAGACAAATCCGAATAAAGGTTAGTCGCCGCACTTGAACGTAGCATATTCCTTTGTGCCAACGGATTAATAATACTATTCTCTAAAGATTTTTTACTCTCATCATCCAAAGTTTTGGTATAATTCTGCAACAAAGCTTGGCTTGTCGGGGAATTAATACTAGGATTTCTGTATTCTTCAAGCAAAGAATTCATATTTTTGTTCAGATAATCATAGATACTTTTGTAAGCCGTACCTTCTTTTAAACTTGTAGTTGTTCCGTTATTATCTGTAACAGAAGTTACATACGGATTACTTGTAGTTGTTTTGCTATACGTTGTCTTTGAACTTGAACTCGATTTAGAACTTGAACCACCGCCCATATTTTTCACTTCACTTTCTAGCTTGTATTATTCTTCAACGGTAATGACATTTGAAACGACCAACCTATATTTCTACTACTAGGTCATTACCTGTTTAGCGTGCCTGTTTTTTTTACTTCACTTTCTAGCTTGTATTGATATTCAACAGCAATGACTATTTAGACTACAAATATATATTCAAACTACGAGGTCATTACCTGCTTAGCGTGCCTGCTTTTTTTCACTTCACTTTCTATATTTTTTCAAATTTATATAAATCAGCACCAACTTTTTTAAATCCACATTTCAAAATTGTATAAATAGCGGTTTTGTGATGCGTTCTTGCATAAATATCACAATTCCACCAACTAAGTGATAACTTAAAACATTCCATATTAATTAAATGTGCTTTTCTATATGCAACCGCATTAACATACAATTTTCCATCAATTTCATAGAAATAAATACAACCGATATGTTTACCGTTCTTTAAAAAAGAATAGAAAAAAGTGTTTTTTATAACCGTATCAAAATCAAAGAAATCTTCTAATAATGCTTGATTTTTTTCAAAAAGTTTTCTGCATTCAGAATAATTGAAATTTTTGTCTTTAGGAATAAGAACTCGTATCATATCTGTTTAACCTTGATTTTACTAAATTCAATATTTTTTATACAAAAACCTTCACCTTTCGCATAAGTATAAAGTTGGATTTCTAAAGTTTTAAAAGTTGCAGAAGGTAATTTGTAAATTGAATTAAGTTCTTTTAGTGGGAAATAAGTATTATCCCAATGTCCGACATCATAATACAAGGCATTTTTCATTGTCTTTGTCTTAATTTGCTTTACTTTTGGTGCTTTGAATGTGTCATAGTTTTTGATATATCTTATCCAAAAATCACTTGAATAAGTCATATCAATTGTAACTCTCGGTGGAAAATACAAAATCTTTAAAGTATTATCAACACCTAAGTTTAGAGGGGTACATTTATAGAAACTACGGATAAATTCACCGTTAAAAGTATCGGTTTTGTATTCTTCATAAATATTACCGTTTTCGCCGCCCGAATAAAGTGTATTATTGATAATACAAAAACAAGTAACATCAGGACATTTGCGCTTAACCCATTCTTTATGAATATAGTCAAATATCATTATCGTTTTGACTTCCGGCTCGGTAGTCGGTATTAAAAACCAAATTTCATTCCTATCAGACAAAACTATTGATAAAGAGCGAATTTCATTTACTCTAGCAGGGTCAATAAAACAAAGTTCTTCTTGGATATCAAGTGCAATATTATCGCCCAAGGTTTTATCACCAGTAACGACTTGATTAAAAGAAAATACACCTTTTTTAGTATCGTCATAGAAATAAAGTTCTGTACCATGAAAAACTAATGCGTTATAACTTGCACAACCACCGGGGCTTTCGTCAGATTGTGTATAAGGATATTCGCCCGACAAAAGGATAGAGCTGTTTTTAAAGAATATTGCCAAACTTCCTAAATATGGAATAATCGCCGTAATATTTTTTACGTATTCAATAAAACCCGAAGATGTTGAAATCTGCGCATCAGAAGTGTGAAAATCATATATGTTTTCTTGAACAGAATACCAAAGAATGTTACCGCTAAAAATCCAAAGTCTGTTGTCATAATTAACAAGTCCTAAGCCTTTTACAAGCCTGTCTTCTTTATCAAGAAGTTTCATTTCTTTGATTTCTTCTGTTGCACCTATTTCAATACTCAAAAGGTTTTCACCATTAGAAAATACAAACAAATCAGACCAACCTTGTGCAATATCCAATCCGCAAGAATTTCCTGTTAAAGACAAATCTGAAACTTTTGTAGTAATTGTATTTGCAACAGTATCATACAAATAGATTTTACTGACAATTGAATTTTCAGTATGCACGAAAAAGTAAGTAGTATTTTTCTGTACACTTTCAAATATATTTATTATACGTTCATCTTTTGGAATTAAATCGCAAACAGAAATATTACCTTTTGCGGTTCTAATTCCGACACCGCTATTAATACCAGTATTAAATAATTCTACATTTTGTAAATCTGATGCAGAAATTAATTCACTTGCAAAAGTTGCATTAATACGTCTAATTCCGCCAAATCTATTACATTTTAATGATGAAATTTTTGTTACCATGACCGCTTTCTAAATAAAGGACTTGTATTTGATAAAAATGTTTGTAATAATGTAGACGGACTAGGGTATTCTCTGAAATACATGGTCTGTCTGAGGCGGGGAATCCTCGCCATTTTTTACATGGGATTGAAATTTGTTTTAAAACAGTGTATAATATAAATGGGCTGGGCGAACGCTCTGGGTCCACCGTAGGCGAGGGTACTCCTCGCCATTTTAATTATTGGAGGATAGGTGAAGGAATTAAGCATTTTTGTGGATGAATCAGGTGATTTTGGAGAATATCGTCATACTTCACCTTATTACATAGTCACACTTGTCATTCATGAACAGGATAATTCTATTAATAATGTTGTTAAAAACTTAGATTTATATTTAAGTAATCATAATTTTAAATTAGATGCTATTCATACAGCTCCATTAATTAGAAGGGAAGATATTTATGGGCTTTTATCCAAAGATGATAGACTTAAAATTTTTGATACATTTTTCCATTTTACGAGAAAAGTAGGAATAAAATATAAGAATATAATTATTGATAAAAAGCATAAGAATACTATGGATATCAACAAAAGTATATCTAAAGAACTTTCAATGTTTCTAAAAGATAACTTAGAATATTTCCAACAATTTGACAATATTATCATTTATTATGACAATGGACAAATCCAATTAGCAAGTATTTTGGTTTCAGTATTTACGTCTTGGTTTCACGATAAATTTGATTATCGTACTGTTTCACCTTATAAATATAGATTATTCCAAGTTGCTGATTTTATTTGTACTTTATGTTTACTTGAAAACAAACTTGATTGCGGTTGTGGTTTAACAAAATCTGAAAGTTTGTTTTTTGAAAATCCTCGAAATTTAAAACAAAAATATTTAAAACAAATAAGAAAACTAAAATTTTAACAGTTGTTATTAATTATATCTATAATATTTTTCTTTGTTTCTGACTGTTTCATATTTTATATAAACACCATTAAATCCTATTTTTCTATTAATTTGTCCTAATACAGATATCACAAACCCAGTCGGAACTTGTGTTGATATGCCTTGATTGTACCACAATTCAAACCGGTTTGGAATAACTTTAATTTTTAATTTTTTAGCAACAGCTTTCCCTATATCCGACAAAGATATTGCAGGAATATAATCTTCTGATATTAGAGATTTTATTGCTTTTACATAAACACCTTGACCGACTTTTAAAATTAACCCCTTTTTTATAAGTTTTCTCAATGCTCGCATTACTTGGTCCCTATCAGATAAGTCCAAAAAATCAGGTAGCATAAAAACTGAACTAACAGATTTTTTTATACGATATTGTATTCTTTTTTCTAAAATGTTTGCTACCGTCATTTTTGCACCTTTATATTTTATAAAAATACGACATTACTTATTATAATTATACGACACTATATTTATTATTTCAATCGTACAATTTAATAATATTAACAAAATATATAAGTACAACTAATAAGTGAACTTTAGTTTTAAAACTTTATGAATTACCAAAACACTTTTCTTTCTTTGTTCAATCCCGATGTATAATCAAGCAAAATTTTGTATGCTCTCTCATATTGTTCCTTGTACCCCGAGTAGTTTTCATCTGTTTCAGATGCAATTGCATAAAGCATTGATTTTGTTATAAGAGCATTTTTAAAAATATTTTCATATTTTTCGGGAATATTAATTGCATCATCATTGTTTTTTAAAGAAAAAATTGCTGTGCCAAAATCATCCTCACCAATCGCTAGAGTTAAGTATTCAATAGTTACGATATAGCTTTCATTGGGAATTGGGTAAAGATAAATATTTTCATTTGAAACAAAAAATCCGGTTGGTTTACCGGATTTTTCTTCAAGTGTTTCATAATTATCAAGATATTCTAAATAACTGTTTCCGATTCTAATTGAATAAACTTGTTTGTTAGAAACGGTTTTCTTTAAAATATTTCCGTTAGGAGTTGTGTATTCGTTAATACCTTCTCTTGTAGTAATAATATGAGTTTTTATTCTAAAAGGGAAGGGATAAGAACACCAAATTTCAGACAAAGCTTTGTTGATTGATGATTTTAGTGCGCTTTCCATCTCATCAACGCTTTCGGCATCACCATCATACATAGACCAAGCTTGCCCTGCAACGTCATTGTATATTTCAAGAAAAGTTAATGTCATTCAGTTTTATCCTGTTTTTTATTTTCTTTTGCTTTTGCCTGTGAAGTTTTTGTTTTTTCTTCAACAACTACCAATTCTTGTACCGATTTCTTTTCTTTTTGTTGTTTTACTTCCGGCACTTTACCTTTAAGGACTTTGTAGTTGCCTCTGTCTTCACTAACAATTCTTATTGCTTCACTATCAGGCAAAGAAAAAATATTACCTGTTGGAATAAATTTAATTTCAATCATTTTTGCTCCTAACCAAGACTTGCTTTTTTACCGACTGCATAAATAGTTCCTGTAAATTCTGAACCAAAATCAATGTTGATATCGCCATTTTTATCAACAAATCTTGAAGGGTCTTGTATTTGAAAAATTGTAGTTGCTGATTTTGCAACTGAAATCGACAAATCGCCAAGCATTGAATTTGGAAAACTTTCACCTTTTTTGAATGTAACAGTTGAATCAGAAGATGCAGTATTGCTGATAAGAATAAACAGAGTGTTATTCATGCAAGCCATAGCTTTTTTGAGAACAATTCCGTTTGCAACAGTTACGGACTTTGCCGTAACTGTTTTTAATCCGATAGATTCTGTTCTATCCATTATTGGGGTTTGTATATTTATTTCATCTCTTGCCATTATTCACCTTTCTAAAATTAAGCAACTTCTCTTGTTGATAACATCAAAGGAGCTGTGATTTTAACTGTGCCTAAGTAATCTGCTCTAGGTGCGCCGACACCGTATAAACCATAACCTTTGTATCGGGTATTAAAATTCTTTTCCGGCATATAGTTTTTCATATTCAGATTTTTAGAAATACCACCGGCTAAAGTTTTTCCTTTGATACCAAATAAAGGATAATAGGTTATTGAACCATCACTTTCTGTTACAGAAGCTACGTTGTTTGAAACAACAATTTCCCAACCCGAAAGTTTACCGATATATCCTTTTGCCATTTTTTGATGACCTGATTCAACATATCGCAAATCTTCAAGTTTACCCAAATAGAATTGATATTCAGGTGGAACGATTGCAACCATTTGCCCGTCAATCCAATTTGTATGACCTTTTCTATCGCCACGCTTAAATTCAGCTTGCATATAAGCTAGAATTTCTTTTGCATAATCGGCATCCAGTTTTATTGAAGAATTGCTTGAACCTGATAAATAATGACCTGCTCGGGTATAAAGATTTCCGTATGCAACATCAATTGCAGATGCAAATTGTTTAATTGCATCAGAAGAATATTCTTTTGCAAGGTCAACTTTTTGTTTCAAATCGGGAGCATTGTCAATTCGTTGTTTATCAACTTCATTGACTTCAAAGTGAAATGCTTTACCTTTATCAATTTTAACTTTTGCGGTCGTAGTCGTTGTAAGTTCGGCATCACTCAAATCACCACCTGTATAATCAAACAAATTAACCATTGCAGGCATAGTAACATCAACTTCGATACCTGTTTTTACTTTGTCTTTCAACTCGGTATGCGCAAGTTGTCCAATAACCATTTCATTATAAATATACTTGTTGTAAGCCTTTGTAAAGGTGGTTATCATTAATTGTTCATCAGACATATATTATTTCTCCTATCTAAATTAAGGCTTCGATTGCTTTGTCCAACTCTTCAGGAGTATAATCCTCATATTTTTTATTTACTAAATTTTGAGAATTATTATTAGGACTTAGCTTTTTTAAAATGTTTTTGTCTTTTTCGTTTTCGGAATTGAGCTTTTGTTCTTCCTCAAATTCCTTGTGAAAATAATCTTTGAGTTTTTGCAAATGCTGTACTAATTGTGAGGTTTCAAAAGCATCACCTTTAACAGTCAAAGCATCTTTGAAGAAATCTACAAACTCGGGAATTTTAAACCAATCGGGATAATCATTAATTGATTTACTTACAAAATTTTGCGCTTCCTGTCTGTATTGTTCATATTTTTCAAGATTAAGTTTTTCTTGAACTTGGGTTTTATATCTTTCTGCAAAAATTGTTGCACGCTTAACAACATCAACTCCAAATTCTTCCTCTATACGTGCAAGCAACTCGGGATTAGGGTTTTGTGCATAGAGAGCCAACATTCCTTGGATACGCTCCGGCTCTGCTACTGTGTACAAATATTTTTCATATTCTCTAGCTTGTGCCTTTGCAACTTCTCTCACAAGTCGCATATCATCTGTGTCTTGATAGCCTTCGGATTGTACTTGTTCTAATTGTTGGTTTTGCAGATTTCTTGCAAAATTAACCTGTTTTTCAAGTTCTGCTTTTTCTTTTTCCCAGTCAGATTTTTGAGCAACCAAAGGTACAATTTCGTTGTATGATTTTAGCAAATTACTAACATCAACACTTCCGTCCTCTTTCAAAAATTCACTGGGGCAGTCAATTTCTTCTTTTGTTTCAGTTTCTTTAGTTTCAGAATCTTCCACTTGTTCATCAGGATTTTCTTCAACTGCAGAATCTTCATTATCAAAAATTTCTTGGATTTGTGAATCTAAATCGTTTTCATTATCTAACATATATTAATTCCTTTTCTTTGCATTAACAAAATCACTTTTCCATTTATCAGTATCAGCTATAACCTTCAACATTCCTTGAAGAATTAAAGGATTAATTTCGCTATTTGAAAGTTTTAAAATATTTTCAAGCTGATAAGATTTAATCTTGGAATAATCTTCCGTAGAAATTAAATCGTTCTTTTCCGTTAAAATATCTTTATTCATAAATCTGCATTTTACTTTCAGCACTACCTCTCGGAATTTCAACAGGTTCGGGAGCAGAATTCTTTTGCTTAGTTTTTTCGGTTTCCGCATTCTGTATCATTTTTTGAATAGCAGGATTTTGTAGCAAAACTTGTTGAACTTCCATTGGGATTTCCTTCATTGGTTGCAAAAATCTTTCGGGATTTTCAACACCTTTTTGTTCCATATACCAAACAAAAATAGATTGAATATTCAAAGGAATGTGATTAGAAAATCTTTCGACCGCAAGAATTACCATATCCGCAAAACTAAATCTTTCGGTCATAGTATTTCTATCTGAATAAGTATACCGATATTCGCCTTGTCTTATCTCATCCGTAATAACAACATTCTCGGGATTATTATCCTTATTCAAGAAAATATTTTCTGAACCAAATTTAAAATTCGCACAAAGTTTTGCAACCTTTTTGATTGTTGGAATAATAAAATATTGGTTTATCACATCTAAAACCATTGATAGCCTTGTAGTTTGTCCCTGTGTTTTTACATTAATTTCAGTTGCAGTTCTGCTACCCGATTCTTCTGCCCCCATCATATTAGGGAATATTCCCGATATTTCACTCATAAGGTCAGATAAAAAACTAATGTCATTAACAAAAATATTGCTCTGAAAACTCATCGGCTGAATACTACTTGAAGTATAAAGTTGAGGGTCATAAGTAATTATCTTTCCGGGATATAGTTCAACATCATCATCGTCAAAAAAATCTTTAGGACACAAAAGAGGTGGATTTTCTGTCAAAGCCTGCATATCAACAGTTTTATTCAGTAAGTTTTCTTGAACATGTGCCAAGTCCATTATTGAATACAACGGACTTATTCCACGTTTAGTGTCGGGGTCTTGTAAAAATGTTCCAAATATAAACGGATTAATAACAAAAATATTTTTCTCAAATCTTACAAGATACTTACCGCCCACAACAACTGCATGCCAATTCTTTAAAACTTCACCGCTAGGTAATGTGAAATCACCCCAATATTCCAACACTTCAACAGTAGAACCGTTTTTGTGTTTATTAATCAATGCTTCCTTAGATTGGTCGACCAAATCCGATGTATCAGGCGATTTTGAAATCATATTTCTTAAATCCCTTGCAACATCTGCAGAAATTTCATAACACTCATTATTGATTATATCGTTAGGAGTGCGCCAACTTCTATTGATTTTCGGGCAATTATCAAAGTCGTTTGATTGTGTAACATCAAAAACAAAATCTGCCGGATTAATGGGAACGATAAAAGGGTTGTCGTATACAGTACGCTCATCAATATAGAAATTTTGTCCTTTCGCTTTAGCTTCCATAATTTTAGGAAGATTTTTTACATCATTTTTGAACAACACCTCAAAAAAGTTGATAGGTCTTCTGTATTCCTCTTTTTTAGTGCGCCAAGTACAAAAAGCAAGTAATTCACCATACAAAAGAGAATTATCAATAACCAAATCACAAATTTGAGAATAATCCATTTTTTCAAGAATATCTACAAGCATTGCTTTTTGCTTATTAGAATTGTTATCCGATTCCAAGGATTCACCCGAAACATCAAACATTGAATTTATGCCCGAGTAAGTGTTTTTCCAAATAAAAGCTTTGAAAGTCTGATAAAACATGAAAAGCTTACACATCTTAACTTTAGCTTTCCATTTTTTGTTTTTGTCATTTTCTTTTGATAAATCTTTTTTGAAAAATACTTCTGCTATTAGTTCGTTAGCCTTAGTTAAATTACTCTGTCTTGCATCATTGTATGTATTAAAATCGCTGACAATTCTTTTTGCAATCTCGTCTTTCTGTTCTTCCGAAAGCTTTTTAGGCTTTTTAAATTTATCAACAATATGTTCCATAACTAAATATTTTTTTCGCTCATACCTTCAATAACCAAAACTTCCGGTTGGTCGAGTTTGATATTACCGTCTTCATCCATACCAAGTGCAACACGCAAACCTCTTTGTGCTTTTGAAATGCCGGACATAATTAAATCCATATTATATGCAGATGCTCTGGGTTTTGCTTTACCTTCCGTTAATTCATCTTTGTATTGTTCCAACAAAGTCTGTATCACATCTAAAGATTCATTAAAAAGTTGAATGTGTCGCTCGTTAGCGGCAACCTTCTCTTCCTCAACTCTTGCACAAAGTTTTTCGGTAACTTTTTCCTCAATCTTTTTCTTTTTACGGTTGATACCTTCTCTACTCATTTTTTCAGAAATAGAAGAACGCTTAATATCAAGTTCGGGAATATGCTCCATTACAAAGTCTAATGATTCACCACGCAAATACATTGCTCTAATTTTCGCCCAATCTTTTGAATTTGGTTTACGTTTAACTATTGGTTTATTTTCTTTTGCCATATCTGAATTCCTAAATAAAAAGAAATGGTGGCTAAGGGATAAAGCCACCAACAATCAACACATCACAACATATTAAGGAGTAGGAGTTTTTATTTTTAATGAGAAAATTAATTCTTTGTTACCAAAAAAGTCGCAACTTTTTTGTCTTATTTCTACAACTTCACCTTTAGAATTGTGTATCTCGTGATTTTCGCCATAACAAAATCCAAAAAGTGAGTTCTTAAAATTTGGAAGTGATTTATCTGTGTAATTCACTTCTTTGATAAAGCGTTGGGTAAAATTTTCTAACTTTTTACCACTCATAATTTCGCTAAAAATTTTACCGTCAGATTTTCTTGTTTCTACAAGTTTTGCCAATCCTTTTTTGCAGATAGGGCAAGTCGCAAGGTAAAATTTTCTTTTTCTAAAATTTTTATTATCTTTTAAAAACCAAATCTCTTCCGATTTGAATTTTCTATTACAATGGGTAAACATATACAATAATCCCCGTAGGTTACGATACGTCAACTTCTTTTCATCCATCCCTGGGGTAAACCTTTACACAAAATGTAAAACTACTTCAAATGTGCGTATCAACTACTCTTATATTATCGCTTATTTCTCTAAAAAAGTGGGACTATTTTGACACTATGTAAAAATAGTTTTACAAGCTGTCATTCTTGACCTTAAACGACCTCGGAATATTGTATAATACAAGTATAAGTTGAATTTCATTTTAGGCTCTTTAGCTCTCTCTTTTTAGAGGGAGCTTTTTAATGCCCTTTTTTCTACCCGAGAAATATGGGTATGTATTTTCTATATTTAGAGAAAGTTGAAGCAGGGGGGTACACCCCCCCTGCAATTTTTTAAATCAAGCCTTGTTAAATTGTAAGTGTCTGTAAATTCCGCTTGGAAGTTTTTACTACAAGCCGGTGGGGTGAATAGTTGATGGTGGTTAAAAAGATAAAATTGACATGCCTTAAAAAGAGCATTGCCAATAATAATCACCATTTGTTAATGATATAATCCCATTGTAAAGCGTATTTGCTTTATAGGGTAGTGCCAAACACCTGCTTCTGACACACGAATACTAAGTGGACTTGGTCAGGAAAGGAGATGGAAACTATGAAAGCTGAAACAGTTGCTTAAGCTAATTTTAGCTTTAATCTCATAGGGTACTAAGTAAAGTTCTCAACAAGATTTTAGCCGATTTGTTGGGAACTTTCCCCTACTCATATTATTTACGATTAACCCCTTTTTGTCAATCCTTTGTTAATATTTTAAATGATATAAAACTGCCAAAATATGATCTTGCAAAAAGTCTTTCTTCTCATACTCGAAAGTTAAATCCCTTTCGTTTGCAATCTTTAAATCCATACTCCGTAGCTAGTCTTTTCTGTTCTCCCCTATTAAAGCACAAATTACAAATTTTTTGTCAAAATCGTACTGAAATGAAAAATTTGTTACAGTTCCTAACAACAAATCTGTATGTTAAGTTTTAGCGTTGTTAAGAACCGTAACAAGATTTGTACTATTTTGTCAAAAAACGCTCACGCTATTTGTAATCTGTGCATCGTAGTTAAGGGTGTGAACAGAAAAGACACGCTACTGCGTAGAAAGGATTTAATTATGGCAAACTCAAGAGAATTTAACTTGTTTTCGTATGTTTACGGCAGACTTTTTGCAGAACAGTATTTTGGCAAAGATGGAACAGGATGTTTATTTGAAACATCACAAAAGATTTACTCTTGGCAAGGTGTTCTCTATTGGTTCAAAAAAGAAGGGTATTTGCTCGAATACCAAATCGGTAACGCTGATTACAATCATTCCGTAATCGCTTACAAATTCAATCGTCAAAAAATTACGTTTGAACGCTACATCAAAGCTATCGAAAGAAGCTTGAAAAAGAACTCGCTTGAAATAGAGCCAATGGGCGACTTAATTGAAAAACGCGCTTACGATGAGTTTGAAGCACAATACAAAAAGCCTGTTGAATACCTAGACGTAGCAGACAGATGTCTTAAAGAACTCAACGAAAAGATTATGGAACAGCTCCGTAAAGCTGATTCTAAAGTGGAAAAGAAAGTGGCTTAGGTCGCTTTCTTTTTTGCTTTAACGAATGCCCTTTGGTGATAGATAATATGCGCTTGCGCGCCCTTGTCTAACCAACATCTTTTCTTTTCAATTATTGCAAATACTTGCGGACAAAATAGGGTGAATGAATTTACTCTATTGTATTCCGCAATTTTTGAGTTGAATAAAAAAGAGCAAGAATAAGCTAAAAAGCTTGTAACAATTGAATGATAGAAAATAAAACGAAAAAATAAGTTTTAGCAATAAATCAGCAAGAATTGTTGAAAAATTGATACTTGTACTTTAAATAGTAGTTAATATTATATCTGATATTAAATACTATTTATCTTTAACTACTTAATATATTCATTAACTAATATTATATATTATTAATAATATTATATAGTATTTAATATTAACCGGTTAATATTTTAACAAGAGTTAAATCATAACCTACATTAGTTAATATTAACAACTACCATTTGTTAAAGTGTCGTGGGATAGCAAGGGGTTCGGTTTTCCGTTCCCTTTGTTGTTCCAAATTTTTGTAATGTTTTCTATTGGTTAAAAAACAACAGAAAGGTCTAATTTTATGAATATAAATTTATTTAAACTGAAATTACAGGAATTTACCGGAACAATGCTTTATCACAAAATAAGTGTTTTTCCGATACTTGCAACAGATGGAGTTGCGTATTTCTGCGAAAATGCAAGTGCATATTGGTTATTTGATGATATGGCACTTTTTACACTCACACAAAAGAATCAAGAATTTATTGTTGTTAATGCCGTATCAAAAAATAAAAAGTGTGATGTTTTCTTTGATGATGGCAACAATAACAAATTAGGGAAAAAACATTATAAATATACAGATTTGCCCGAAGGAAATTGGAAATTTTATATTTCAAATTATCCGACCGAAAAAATAATAATGTTACCAAGTGAATATTAAATTACCGAACTGTCAGAAATGGCAGTTCTTTTTTTTAGAAAGGAGTAAAAATGATATGTAAATCTTGTGGTAAAATGATAACCTTTAGTCAAGGTAAGATTATAGACCACGAATTTTATTGTGATGATTGTATTGTAAAATGTGATAACTGCGGTGAATATATCCTTAAAGAAAATTCATCAGAAACCGATAATGGTGATGTTATCTGTGAAGGATGTAAGGACAATGAATATAGCATTTGCGAGCATTGTGGGGCATTACTTCGATATGAAGATTTAATCGAGATTCAAGCACAAGGTATTTGGGTCTGCCAAGATTGTGCGAATAAACATTATTATGAATGTGAGTGCTGTGGAAAATATTTTGTCAGAGAAGACGGGCGTGAAACATTCGATAATCATTGGATATGTGATGATTGTTGTGCATATAATTATAGAATTTGTGATGATTGTGGTTATGCGGTACATATCGATGTTGCAGAATACTCTGAAAGTGATGAAGTAGATTATTGTCCTGATTGTGCCAAAGAACATCCTGACTGCATCTATGGATATCACGAATATGATGCTTTTCACAAATTAAAAACAAAAGAAGAAATTAATCCAAATGAGTATTTTGGATTAGAAATTGAAGTTTCGGGAAATCGAACATATGCGGATGAGTTTTTGAATATTGTTCCTAATGTTGTCTTAATGAGTGACAGTTCTATTGAAGATGGTGGTTTTGAAATTGTTACAGAACCAATGACAAGAAAATTTCTAAATGATGTATTCTTACCTAATTTAGAAAAAGGAATGCAGTTTTTAAATTTACATTATTTTTGCGGACATAATCGGGGTGGTATACACATTCACGTTTCGCAAGAAGTTTTTTCAAAAGAAATGTTGTGTGTTTTAAACCAAATTTTGTATTCCGAAATCGAAAATGATTTTGAAGTTTGGAAAGCTATCTCACAAAGACAAAATTCAGAAATTCAACAGTGGTGTAAATTCAAAGATTCTTATTCTTGCAAGGAAATATTGGAATCAGATGATACTTATCCGCCTCTTTCAGATTCTCGTTACACAGCATTGAATTATGACAGTAGAACGAAAACGTATGAATTTAGAATATTTAATTCCAATACTAGAATTGAACGTATAAAGAAGAATCTGCAAACAGTTTATTCTCTAATAGATTATTCGATAAAAAAGAGTAACGATTATCGTTTTGCAACCACAATCGGATATATAGATTTTGTACTGGAAAACAAAGAAACATACCCTGATTTGCACGAATTTTTGTATGAAATGGGTATTGTTCAACGACTTAATGAAGAAAGGATGGCTGCATAATATGTGTATAGCAATAGTAAAACCACAAAATAAAACAATTTCTGATGAATATTTAGAAAATTGTTTTGAAAACAATAGTGATGGCGCAGGAATAGCGTATGCAAATAATGGAAAATTATACATTGTAAAAGGAATTTTTGATAAACAAAAATTTATACAAGTAGTAAGAAAAGCTGAAAAATTTGCCGAAGGTGATATGTTGATACATTGTAGAATTGGAACAAGCGGATTAAAAAATAAAAATAACTGTCATCCGCATATTGTTAATAACAACCTTGTTATGATACACAACGGCATTTTAAATATTGATGTACCTGAAAATAGTAGGTATTCCGATACCGTTATTTTTATAAAAAAATACTTAAAACCATTGAAACAAGATTTTATAAAAAACAAAGGAATTATAAAATTGATAGAAGATTTTATTGGCAAAAATAACAAATTTGCGTTCTTAAATAACAAAGGGGAATCAGTTATTTGCAATAAAGATGCCGGAATTGTAGAAGATGAAATTTGGTATTCAAATGATAGTTTTCAATTTGGTGATTCATATTTCGGTAATTACTCTTTTTATAGCGACCTTGAAATTCAATCTTACATAAAAGAAAGTATTGACTTTTTTGAGAATGAAGAATTTGCTTTTCTTGGCAATAATCCAATGATAGATGTAGAAGATTGGTTATTCGTACCGTACGATAAAAAGAAATTGAATATAGATAAATATGTGTTGCTTTGGGATTATTCAAAAGAATTATCTTCTTATTACCAAAGAAAATATAATCAAGCGAGCAGATGTTTAAATGCTAATGTTGCGTGAAAGGGGAAATAATGATAAAGAAAGTAATCACAAGTTATCAAAATTCAGACAATATGGAAAAAATAAATTCCACAACAGATTTGTCTGCTTTTTGTACTGATAATTGGGTTGACTTTGCAACTTTTGAAGAAAATCCAATGTTGAAACAGTTTATATCAAAAGAAGAATTTGAATTATTACAATCTCAAAAAGCTGATTTTATTGCATTCAGAATAGATAATTAAATTATCTTACCGGATGAAACGAACCTACAACTCTACCGATAATGCAAAAATGTAAAGTTTTGTCGATTATAAACGGAGTGTAGAGCGGATTTTTTGATATTGCAATTATGCTATCACCGCTTTGTTTCAATTGTTTACACATTGGTTGTCCGTTGTAGTTAAAAACGTATATTTGCCCGTCATGAATAGTTGTTTTTGATTTATCAATTAACAACATATCATTTGCTTGAATTTCGGGTAACATACTATCACCTTCTGCATAAATAATTTCTGTCATTTTTTTATTTGCACCAAAATAATCAAGTAATTTATTTGGTAGAGAAAATTCATCAGAAGGTGTTTCGTTATAAACTTCACAACCATGACCACAACTTGCAGAAACTTCCGCTTTTACAGGAATTTTAGAATTATCGCCTAAAACAGAATCAACTTCGTTTGTATATAATGTTTCGTACAAATGAGTATGAGTTGCATTGATTTTTTTTAGATGTTCTATTAACCTTAATTGCTCTTTAATCAATAGGCAAGAATTACTTTTCAATTTTACACTGACATTTTGTCTTGTAGTTCCAATTATTTCTGCATAAACATTTGCATTAATATTTTGAATTTCATTTTTGTATTCTTCAAAAACCTCTTTGTGTAAGAAACTTGTAGGTATATCCTTATATGTTTTTCTGTTTTGCATAATCTCCCTCTTTGTCAATACATATTGACTGATTAACATTTTTACAACTTGTTACAATGTGTCAATTTCTAATTAGAATGATTATTACAGGCTATGACCTATTGTAACGCATTGTTTTTTATTAGTCAATATGTATTGACAGATTAATTTTGTCGATTAATAATAAGTACATAATTTAAAATTTTTGAGAGAGAGATTAACCACAATAGGGATATGTACCAACGCATACCCTGTAATTAAGCTACTTTTGAGCCATATTTTATAGGCTTATTTGTAGTGCAAAAATTTAGAAAAAAGGAGGAAAAATGAAAATTAAAGAAGTCATTGAGGAATTATCAAAAATTGCAAATCAAGATGCAGAATTAATTTTAGCCTTTGCAGATGGCACAGATACTACGGATTATGCGTTTTTAGAAGATAATACCGCATATGAAGATTTTACTTACCTTTCTGTAAACGGCTCATTTGATAACACAGTTTACTAAAAAAAGAAAGGAACGCTGAATGTTTACAGCAGAAGAAAGAAGACAATACATTGGTGGTTCAGACATTGCCACAATTATGGGAATGAACAGATGGAAAACACCACTTACCCTATGGTTAGAAAAAACCGGAGAAATTGACAACGATATAAAATCCAACAATGAAGCAATAGAACTTGGAACAGAACTTGAAGATTTTGTTGCTAAAAAGTTTTCTAAACAAACAGGTTTAAAAGTCCGCAAGCGTAGCGAAAAATATACGCACAAAAAATATCCGTTTTTAGTTGCGCACGTTGATAGATTAATAAGCGGTTCACAAGAATTACTGGAATGTAAAACTTGTTCAGCTTACAAGCAAAATGAATGGATTGGGGATGAAATTCCTAAAGAGTATATTTTACAGGTTATTTGGTATCTAGGAATAACAGGCAGAAAGAAAGGATATATTGCAGTTTTGATAGGCGGTCAATCTTTCAAATATAAGACAATTGAATTTGATGAAGAATTGTTTAACCTTATGGTTGAAATGGCTGTTGATTTTTGGAATTGTGTACAAACAAAAACAATGCCTGCGCTTACTCCTGAAGATAACGAAATTATGACAAAAATCTATCCGACTCCGAATGATGAATATATTGAAAATCAAGAATTGGAAAGTCAAGTTGAAAAATTAGTGAATATCAAAGCGGATTTATCAGCTCTTGATATTGAAAGAAAAATGTTGGAAGCAGAACTCAAAAATATCATTAATACCCACGCAGGAATATTAACCAATAAATACAAAGTTTCTTGGTTTAGATGTGTTAAACAAACCGTAAACACAGATAAACTTAAAACTGATAATCTTTTTGACAAATATTCTAACAAATTAGAATATAGAACTCTTAGAGTTGCTAAAAAAGAAGTAGCTTAACCAACAAGAAAGGAAAACATACATGAAATGTGATTTTTGCGATGGCGACATTCGCAAAGATGAACTAATAGTGGCTTTTGGCAACTATTATTGTCCTCTTTGTAATCAAAATCTAGGAAGTATTTATCACCCCAAAGAAAATAGTCGTAAGACAGAAAGGAAATCATGAGTACACAAATTGCAGAATTGAAAAGTCAAGCAATCGAACAACGACAAAAATCTAAACCAATAATGGATTTGATACAAAAGAATTTAACAGAACTCGGTAAGGCATTACCTGCGCATATGACAGCTGAACGTCTTGGAAGAATTGTTTTAACAACTATCAGGAAAAATCCTGAACTTGCAGAATGCACACAGGAATCTTTTTTAGGTGCATTATTTCAAACCGCTCAACTTGGTTTAGAACCTGATGTTGATGGACAAGCCTATTTCATAGCTTTTAATAATTCAAGAAAAGTTGGTGGAAAATGGGTAAAACTTAAAGAAGTCCAATTTGTAATCGGATATAAAGGGTATGTAGAACTTTTTTACAGACACGAATTAGGTTTAAAAATCAGTATGCACACCGTTTATGAAAAAGATACATTCCATTATGAATATGGTTCAAATGAATTTATCAAACATATACCTTATGACATACCAAATGAAAAGGGTGAAGTTGATAGAGGGAAACCAATTAAATATTATGCAATAGCGCACCTTGTAAACGGTGGAAATGTGTTTAAAGTTATGAATCGTTCGGAATGTATCAAACATGCTATGAAACACTCAAAATCATATATTGATATGGAATTTAATGAGATTGAGAAAAAATATGTTCCGATAAAAAATCCGCATTTTAATCCAAATTCACCTTGGGTAACAGATGAAAATGCAATGTGCAAAAAGACAGTTTTAATCCAGTTAATGAAAACTCTACCTAAATCTACTGAAATCAGAAAGGCACTCGAAATGGATAATACAACCAAAATCAGAATTTTGCCTGATATGTCAGAGGTTAGGGATGAAACAAACTGGAGCGATAAAAATATTATTGAAGTGGAAGGTGGAAAAAATGAATGAATTTAAACTTCTTGGAAGATTGAACTGGTTGAAAATTCAATATTTTGATAATGGAACTTGTATGACAAGTATTTATTTAGCAAAGAAACTCATGCCGGCACAAATATCAAAACTTCCTGCAAATCATAAGGCGGAAGAAGAATATGAAACTTATACAATAATTTTCTTTAATACGCAGAAAGACAATGTTGCAGAACGTATTGCGGAAACGTGCAAGCAAGGTGATTATTTAAGAGTTAGCGGTAAATTAAGTATTAACAATTATTCTTCTAAAGACGAGAAAAAACGTAAGAAACTGGAACTTATCGGCTGGAATTTCAAAAAAGTTTGTTGGGATGGTGAAAACAACAAATATGTTGATTGTGAAGACGAAACACAGGAAATTGCTTAACCCCTTTAAATAATACGAGAGAGAAAATTATATTAATGATTTTACTAAACGACTATGAACAAGAAATTACCTCAATGTTAGTAGCATCTGATAAAGATATGCAACAGCATATTTTAAGCCAACTATCAAAAAAGATGTTTACAAATCGTTTGTATGCAAAAATTTTTGATATTGCAGAATTATTGTTTAACTCGGGCAAAGAGGTAAATGTTTATAGCATAGTAGAAAAATTATCCAATAATGAAGACAAAACAAATACTCTTTTTCTTCAAAAGAATTTTATTACTAATATTAACCACAAATTCTATATTAACAAAATTCATGAGGCTTATTTTGATAGAGTAACAAAGAACGCAAGTTCTTTCAGCGAAATTGAGAAGATTCAAAAGGAAAAAGAAAAATATACTGATACCTCAATATTATTGGATATAAATTATGGAGCGAGCAATTTACTTGCAAACAATGAAAAAGTTAAGTTGATAAAGACGGGATATCCTTCTATTGATTCAAGACTTGGATGTATGCAAGGCGGTGATTTTATCATTTTTGCAGGAGCAACCAGTATGGGAAAAACTTGCATGATGATAAATCTTGTAGCCAGTCTTGCAAAGCAAGGTTTCAAAGTTGATGTATTTAGTTTGGAAATGTCTTTAGGGCAGTTGCAAAATCGTCTTATCTGTTCACAAGCTAGGATAGATGCAAGCAAATTAAGAACCAAAAATCTAAGCGGATATGAAAAAGACCTTTATCAAAAATACATCAACGAAACTTTGTCTTATTTGCCGATAAAAATTTGTACTGAATACAATATAACTGTTGATAAGATTAGAAATTTAGAGAAAAAATCCAATAGCGATATTGTATTTATAGATTATTTAGGCTTGATTAACGGTGGAAGTTCAAAATCAAGTTATGAAAGAATAAGCGATATTTCAAGAGGATTGAAACTTACAGCAATGGAAGTTAATAAACCGTTCTTTGTTTTGCACCAACTTAACAGAGCGTATGCAGACCGACAAGATAAACGACCTCGGTTATCTGATTTGAGAGATTCCGGCAAAATTGAACAAGATGCGGATGCCGTTTGTTTTGTTCATAGACCTGCGTATTTTGAGCCTGAAAAATATAGAGATTCCGACTTATGGTTTTTAATCGAGAAGTCAAGACATACAGGCGGTAGCGGTAAGACCGCAAGGCTACACTATGATTCGACTACTCAAACTGTAAAGGAGAAATATTAATGAACGGTAATTTATATTCACAAAATAATATGTCGCAAGTTGATACTGTGCTTAACCACTTAATTATGAATGGGAAAATTACTCCCGAAGAAAGTGTTAGCTTGTATAACATTAAATATTTGGCAAAATGTATCAGCAGATTAAAAGAGCGCAAAGTAAATATTTATAGCGTATTTTGTGATACAGAAAAACGATTGGATTCAAAAATAAAGGAATATGTTTTATGCAAAGAACAACCACCTCAAATAAAGCGAATGATTGAAAATATCAGGTCATACAATTTAGAGAAAATTGCATAGGGGGTGTTGTATGGAAAATGGCATTTTAGAAAACAATAACTTACTTACAATAAAAGAAACCGCTACAATTTTTAAAACACAGGAAAGTACGGTCAGAAGTTGGATAAGACGAAAAGACATTCCCCCGAAACTAATTTTAAAAATTGGTGGTGTTGTTAGAGTAAGAAAAAATTTGTTAGAAAAATATATTTCAGAAGGGGAGTTTTAAACTCCTCTTTTTTTAAGTTTTATAGAAAGGAATAATTTATGAGCGTTTATCAAAAGAAAAACGGAAAATGGTATTGTCGTGGTAAAGTAAAAGATTCACGCTATCACCAACTTTGCAATGGTGCAAAAAATATGAGTGAAGCTAAAGCTATTGAAGATGGTATCAGGTATCAATTAAGACAAGAGCAATTGGGATTGGTAGAAAAGAAAGAGAAAAAGCCGACCTATACTTTAAAATTTATGGTAAATAAATACTTAGAGTATTCAAAAGCAAATAAAGCAAGCTATAAAGCTGATAAAATTTTTACAAACTTTTTTCTTGAATATTTTTGTGCAAACAAAGATATAACAGCAATTCTACCAAATGATATTGAAAGTATGAAAGTAGAATTAAAAAGTCATAAGAATAAAAAAGGGGAATATTTGCACAATTCGACAGTTAATAGATATTATAGTGCATTAAAAAAGGCTTATAATATCATGATTGAAAATAATTATATTGATTATAATCCTTGTAGGAAAGTAAAAAAATACATAGAAGATAATAATCGCAATACAATTTTACCTCAAAACTTGCAAGAAGATTTTTTGAAAGCATTACCAAGCGATTTACATCGGGTAATAGTTTTAGTTGCATTACATACTGGTTTTAGAAAAAAGAATGTATTATATCTAAACAAAACACAAGTTGATATTGAGAAAAGACAAATCAAGTTATCCAAGATGAGTAACAAAGGACGTAAAAATATTGTTATGCCACTTAATAGTTTTATTTTTGATATCATCAAACACTATTATGATTTGGCAGAATATTACTTGTTTATAAATCCAAAAACTCATAAGCCATTTACAACAATATTGAAGTCTATAAAAAGTGCAAGTGAAAAAGTAGGAATAGAGGATTTGCATTTTCATGATTTAAGAAGAACTTTTGGAACTAGATTACTTGAAAATGGTATAAATTTGCGAATAATTCAAGATTTGCTTTCACATAGTAATGTGTCAGTAACAGAAAGATATTTATGTGTAGAAGGGGGTGAAAAAGAGCTTGCTCTTGAAGCTTTGGTATAAATCTTATAGTAAAAACTGTGTGTACTATGTGTGTACTTTTTTATAAAAAGGCAAGAAATTAGAATTTTATGCAAGAACAAAGTATTTGTTTCAAATAGTGTGTTGGCAAGCATTTTAGCCTTTTAAATCAAAAAGTTCAAAAAAATTAAAATTTTCGTCAAAATTAGTGCTTTTTTATCAATAAAATAAAATAGCAAGAGCTGAAACCCTTGCTATTATTATGTTTTAAATGGTGGGTGTGGTGGGACTCGAACCCACGACCAATTGATTAAGAGTCAACTGCGCTACCAACTGCGCCACGCACCCATACTTATTTAGTTGTCTAATTTTGATACGCAGTTGGTTATCTTGTAAACGGCTCGTCTCACATCCGTTCGAACTCACCTACTCCATCTTCGGACTTGACATTTAGTCAACTCCTCAGCGGAGTCCTACGCACCCATACTTATTTAATTTTCAGTCAACAGATGTTCTGTCGACAAATTTATCTTAACACAAACTTTTTTAATAGCAAAATATTTTTTTTCAGTTTTTAATACAAGTATGAGAATTCTTAATATAAATAGCAAAACAAATTACAATATAGCTCCACAATTTAAGGGTTTAAGGGCGAAACCTAAAACACTATCAGATATTTTTACACAGCAACCAAATAAATTTAGGTGTGAGGCAAACGCAATAAGTGAGATTACAAATATTCGTCCGTTTGAATTAGGTGGTACGCAATGCCGAAATTCAATTCCACTTAAAAACTTTTGGGATTTTTTTGAATCTGATGGGCACTACATCAAAGGTTTTTCTACTAACAAAGATGGCTACGCAAATAGCTATTTGAAAGCAAAAACTAATGTTCCGCTCTCAACTTCCTTTGTTCACGATTGCTCTGTAATGTATTTGTTTAACAAGGATACCCAAACCCATGCGTTATATCATGCGCATTCAAAATGCTCTAAAGAAACTTTAAAATTTATTATCGACACACTCATGCCGGAAGGTTTTTCCAAAGGTGCAATTGTCCCAGGGGATCATTTATTTTTTCGTGAACATAAACGGAATATGGAAAATATGTTTAAACTAATGAAAGATAAAAATCCAAATGCTTTAATAAATGTATACAATGCATCGACCAGATATCCGGAAATTGTTGGATACAAAGGCTTTATGTATGAAATTCCTAACAAAAAAGTGCAAGAGCAAAGATGTAGAGGGGAATTTGAACCTTGGGACTTTGGTCAAAGTAGTTTTAAAATTGCAAATTTACAAGGATTTAATACATTTGACAATATTGATATTTGCAAAAATTCCGAAGAACTGCTAAAGCTTAAGAAAACTTTCAAGGATGCAAAATTCCCAAAAGAAACCTTAGCTGTTTTGAATAATCAAGTTGAAAAAAGGTTAGAGATTATGCAAGAAATCGAAGCTGCTGACGATTTTGGTAAGTACAATTTACTTTTGGGTAAATATTCCGGTAAAGAATTTGTTCAGCCAATGAGGTATCAGAAAGAAAATTTATACATTAATTTGCTCAAAGAAATTTACAATCTGGATGATTTACGTTTTTTTTATCAGATGGTAAGTAAGAATTTGGCGAGAATGGACAGACTTGCGACTCTTTTGCAAGAAAAAAAGAGAGAAATTTTAGGATAAAACAGCAAAAAATATTTTTTGGTGTTTTAATATTATTGTTATGAATATATCGAAAATCCAAACTAATACAAATTTTTATAATAATTTTCAAGCAAAAAATGACTCTGAAAAATCTAAAAAGCGTGAATTTATAGATATTTTAACAGATAATGTTAAAAATCCTCGTGATGTTAAGGACTGTGTGGCTGTTCCAAGGGGAATTTTTAAAGCGTATTTATACTTGATGGCTGGTAGTTCTACTATGATGCTTGCGAATTTTTTGCCGCAAAAGTGGAAAGGTGCAAAAACCGCAACAAATGTTTTAGGTGTTATTTTGAACTTTATTAGTGCAATTTATTTTGCTAAACCATTTGCTGTAAAAGATTTGTCGCCAACTGTTAATAGAAATGATTATGTAGGACAAAAAGAGCATGAAGATAATAAATAATTTTATTAAATTTACTACAGCAGCTGCGGTAATTGCAACAACAAGCGGATGTGTAAAAAAGCCTTATAGAGAAATGCCAAAGGATTTAATTCCCCAAGGTGTTGAACAAAAAGTGGATTCTTTGAGCAAAAGTTCGCAAAAGATTTTAAATGATACTACTTATAAATATTATGGCAAAGATACTCTTCATTTAAGAATGATGCCCGGTGGAACTGCAACAAGTATTGATGAGTTGCAAAAACAAATAAATGAAGCTGCAAAAAACAGTGATAAACGTGTAATAGTAGATTCATATACTGTCATGACGCCTCTGTATAATGGTAAATCTACAACATATTATCCACAAGTAAGATATAAGTATGCAAAGGAACACGTGAACCAAAAAGCCGTTGTAAAGGATGCTAAGATTTTTACAACAGATTCTACAGATATGTATGTCCCTGTTGAGTATTATGGACAAATAAATCCTAAAGCTTTGAAGAAATAGAAACGCAATTAATCTATTATTGCCCAAATTGTTCTTGTCAATGCTACTTTTAAATTACCTCATACGTATGACAATCCTCTATTTTGTCTACACTTTTTATTCTAAATTATATTGATGATGAGTATTGAAATTTGCTTGCAGTCATTGGTTTTGGCATTTTTATAGACCATATGGTCTATATCTTTCAATCTACCTCAAATGTACTAAAATTAACCATCTTGTTGATGAAAAGCTCCTCTATTGAGGGGTAATATGTATAGTGTAGAAAAGAAATAAATATACTAATTTTAAATGATAGGGGAGAAGAGAGTATGAGACGAGAGTTTAAGAAAAAATCCAAAGTGTTATTAATTGATGATAATTATGAACACTTGGCTGGAATCAGAGAATTATTAAACTTAGAAGGTACTTTTGATGTAGTTGGTATCGCTACAAATGTTACTGTAGGTTTAAATTTAATCAAAAAATATCAACCGGACGTAGTTTTACTTGATATGAATATGCCTGAACGTGATGGTTTACAAGGTATTCTTGATATCGCTAAGCTTGATTTGGGTACAAAAGTTTTAGCACTTTCTGGTTATGATGATGCTGATTTGATTTTTAGAGCGATGAAAATTGGTGCAAGAGGTTATGTCTTAAAAACTATGGCTTCTGCTCAACTTATTTATGCAATCGAAGAAGTTCTTAATGGAAAAATTTATCTTCCACTTGCTCTTTCTTCAAGATTCTTTGAATACTTCCAACAATCTTTCAGAGAAGAAGCTAATGCAAAAGAATCTCAACAAGAAGAAAACTTGCTTGATTACTTAACTCAAAGAGAAGAGGAAGTTTTGGAACTTCTAACACAAGGTATTACATACAAAGGTGTTGCGAACAAATTATTTATTTCTGAAACTACTGTTAAAACACACGTTAACAACATTTTCCAAAAACTTCAAGTTAATGATAGAACACAAGCAGTTTTATACGCTATCAATAACGGATTTTTGACAAAGAAAGTTAAAATGGCAGTATAATAAAGACGTCATTAAGTCTTTAAGGCGTTGAGTCGTTAAGTTCATTTTAAATGGAGTTAGTGAGTTAAAAAGGTAAAAAAGTGAAAAAGATTGTAAGACAGCAAAATTATTTAAGAGAACTTATTAACTCTCAAGAAAACAAGGTTATAACCAAGCAGACTTTGAGATGTATGGTTCGTGCTGCTCTTGAACCTTTGCTCGACAATCCGGAAAATGGGGTTGTTTTACATAGAATAGTTAACAGAAACGGACTTTTAGGTTTAATTAAACGTTTGGATTTTTCTGATATAGAAACTTATGATTTTTCAGATGAAAGCGAAAACCTAAGAGAAAAAGTTTGGGCGGATACTGAATTTCTTTGCACAATGACCCATAGATATGTATCAATTATTATTTGGGATAACAAAACTGATAATAAAAATTATGTCAGATATTATTCTATCTATAATTCAAAGCTTCAGGATGAGGCGCTTGATATCATAAATAGAAATTCTATTATTGATATCAAAAAGTTTCAAGAAACATTCAGACCCGATAGACGTGATAACATACTTTTAAACTCTTCTATCAGACGTCTAACGGAAAATCTGGATGAAGCAACAAAAGATGCTGTTTTAGGTTTTGCAGAATTTCAAATGAAACCGGCTGGATACCTTCCGGATGTTCGAGAAATTTCTCACGAAGTTAAGAACCAGCTTTCTATTTGCGATTTGTACAGTGAAATTATTAAAAAATATTGTGCAAAAAATGAGATTCAGGATGAAACTATATTGAATGCAACAAACAACATTACAAGAGCTATAAAAATGGCAAATAATTCTTTATTAGCTCTAAAATCGACTCAAGCTAAGCAAATAAAACCTTGCTCTATTAAGGATATAGTAAGTGTTGCAGAAGATTTGACAAAAGTTTACTTTGAATGCAAAAATATTGAATATATTGTAGATAACAAATTAAATCTAAAAATTATGGCAGATGAAAATGCTCTAGTGTCCGTTCTTGTAAACTTGGTTAAAAACGCAGTAGAGGCATTTAATACAGAAGAAGTTCTTGAAAATGGTAAGTATATTAAAATCAAAGTAGAAAAAAGAGGGGAATTTGTTGCAATCAGAGTAATTAATAACGCATCAAAAATAGAAAATCCTGATTTAATTTTTGAAAAAGGTGTTACAACAAAAGCAACAGGTTCAGGACTTGGGTTAAGCATTTGCAAAAAATCAATAGAAGAGCAAATGGGGCAAATTAAATTAGATCACTCTAATGATAAAGATACAGAATTCCTAATAAAATTCGGTATTTATCATTAATGGAAACCTGATTGGAGGTTGCAAAAATGGATTTAATCAGTAACAGAACGATAGAAATAACAAAGCTTGGTATGGATGGCTTGATGGACAGGCAACATGCCATTGCATCAAATATTGCAAACGTAATGACTCCGGATTTTCAAAGAAAAGAAGTTGCATTCGAAAGCCAGCTTGCAGAAATTATTGAAAAAGAAGACTTGAAAGATTATATCAAAGGTCAAAACAGCATTGAATATAAGCCGCCAATGGTTGACGTGTTCACCGGTGATATTCATACATACAGAACACCAACACGTCAAGAGAAAGCTTATCTTCAATCAAACACAATGTCAGAATTCAGACCGCAAGTAGTAACTGATATCTACAGCGGTAGTAATTCTACAGGCAACAACGTAGAACTTGAAAGAGAAATGATGGATTTGTCTAAAACCGGTACAAAATACACAGTGCTTTCAAACTTGGAACGTCGGCAGTTCTCAACAATCTCTGAAGCAATAAAAGGACAATAGGTACTACGTACGTAGACAAGGGGTCGGCTGCTAGGTAAAACTACCAGAATGTATTAACACTACAGGCTCCGCCTCAAAGTGGAACTACAGGACTTATGACAACTTAATAACGCACGTAGACATTGGGTCGGCTGCTAGGTAAAACTACCAGAATGTATTAACACTACAGGCTTCGCTTCAAAGTAAAACTACAAAACTTATGACAACTTAATAACACACGTAGACATTGGGTCGGCATTTATAAGAGGAAAATGGAAAATTGTTTTAAAATAGTTTGCAGTTGTAATTACAAGTAGGGTGCGTTCCCTCCCTTTATAGGGGGAGGGCTAGGGTGGGGGCTAATAGTTCTATAAATAAAAAGTAAAGGTAAATTATGAGTTTTAACATATTTGATATTGCCGGTTCCGGCATGACAGCGCAAAGAATAAAAATGGATACAGTTGCAAGTAATATTGCAAACATAAACACAACTCGCCAAGCAGACGGTTCAAAAGGTGTTTATGTAAAAAAAGATGTGTCATTTAGAACAATATATGAAGATAGTTTGAACAGAGGATACTCAAACTTTGCTTCAAACAGTCCGGATGCTCAATTTGACCCTAAAACCGGCAACATGCTTATTAATGCCAATGTAGCGCTTAACAATGGTATGGTAACAGGTGGTGTTAGGGTTGATGAAATATATGAAGCTGAGAATGGTGTAAAAACAGTCTATGACCCATCACATCCGGATGCCGATGAAGAAGGATATGTAGATTTACCAAACATAAATCTTGTAGAAGAAATGGTTGGTATGATTTCAGCTTCAAAGGCTTATGAAGCCAATGCAACTGTTGCAGAGAACGTTAAAACAATGATGCAAACAGCGATGAACATATAGAGGCGAAGATGCTTTGACGATTAGCTTTTAAACAGATGGTTTAGAAGTTTTAAAATAAACTTGGGGCATTCCCTCTCCTAGCAGGAGAGGGTTAGGGTGAGGTAGAAGCTAAGAACTTGCTTTCTGGTGGGAGCTATCTTACAAAATACTTTTTCATAGGAGTAATAAAAATGGAATTCACAACAGGAATAACACAATTTAATACAAACTATAACTTGAACGCAATTGATGATTATAACAAATATCTTCAAGGTCATGCGTCGTTTGAAGTTGAAAAAACATCATTTGAAGAAGCTTTGGATAATGCAACAAAATCACATCCGGTAAAAGATAAAGCAGATCCGGTTGGTTTGGGTAATTTTGCTTCTAATATGGGAAACGCTTTTACAAATAGCTTAAACGCTGTTAATGACGCTAAAATCACAGCTGATAAAATGCAAGAAGATATTGCAATGGGCGGTTCAACGAGTATTCATGACGCTATGATTGCTGCAGAAAAAGCAACTTTAAGTATGCAGATGGCAATCCAAGTTCGTAACAGACTAGTTTCTGCATATACAGATATTACATCTATGGCTATATAGATAACTTATTTTCTGATATCAATCAATAGTTGAGTTGGCATTTAATATTTATGTTAAAATATTCATAAATTATTTATTTAGGAGTAAATAGAATGTCTGAAATCAATACTGAATACTTGCAAAAGTGTATAGCAACATTGAAAAAATCATATGAGATGTTGTTGCAAACGCAAGACGGAACTATTGATTATGAATTATATCGCAATTCGTTGGTCAAAGGTTTTGAGATGACATTGGAACAAAGTGGGAAATTGTTAAAAAAACTTTTAAATCCTTATTTTGCATCCAAAAGAGCCGTTGATATGTTGTCGTTTAAAGATCTTTTTAGACAAGCGCACAAACATTCTTTGATTAGTGAAGAAGAAACAAAGAGATGGATGAAATATCGTGATAATAGAAATAGTACAGCACATGATTACGGGCAGGCTTTTGCGGAAGAAACATTAACATTAGTAAAAGATTTTTTAATTGATGTAGAAAATTTGAGGAAAGTTATTGAAAATGCTTAGTATTAAAGAAGAATACTTGAATGAGTTAAAAGATATTTTCAATAATTATTGTCCTAATGCAGAAATTTGGGCTTACGGCAGCCGAATTAAAAATGATTGCCATTCCGGAAGCGATTTGGATTTGGTTGTAAAAAACTTTAATGATGGTACCAAAAATATTATAGAATTACGGACATTGCTTAATAACAGCGATATTCCATTTTTAATTGATATTAATGAGTTTGACAAACTACCTTCTTATTTCCAAGAAGAAATTAAAAAAGAGTATATCAAACTTTTTGATTAATTTAACAATAAAAACATTTCATTATAAAAACGCAAGAAGAAAATTATTAAAACCAAAAGGATTATTAAGAAAATTGCTTGCGGTGATTTCCAATCAAAATACTCATGAGTGTGGAATACTCTGTTTTGGTAAGTTTCAATAAAATGGATTAAATAAATTATATTGAAAAATACTAAATAACAAGGGTTGAATGCAATATCCACATTGTACAATTGAGAAGTGTATTTTTGTATTATTCTCAATACTCTATAAGTTAAAGCCACATAGATTATGCATTGCAAAATCGAAAATAAAATCAAAAATGCTGCGTGCTTAAAGAAGAAAAAGAGATAAAAACCGCCATTAACTGTAAGCAAAAGGAATAACCAATTAAGTTTTATCATATCTTTTTTGTTGTTATTTTCGACCAGACTATTTATAGCTTTTCCATTAATAAAAAACCATATTGTAGAAAAGAAACCGATTGTTAAAATATCAATTACTAAAAACGGAGCAAGTTCTTTAAACTTTATGTTAGGTAATTCCGGTTCTTTGAATAAAGCATCACAATTTTTACATTTTATTGCATTTCTATCTATTAAATTACCACAAAACGGACAATTAATTTGTTCAGTCATTACGAACTCACTCTCTTTAAACACTCATCAATGTGACTATTATAACATATCATAATATTTTTGCACAGTAGTTAGCAATCGGACATTCAGAACACTTTGGTTTAGTCGGCTTACAAATATTTTGCCCATGCGTAACCATAAGAGTATTAATATCTATCCAATATTTTTGAGGCAATTTTTCTCTTAGGGCAAATTCTGTTTCTTCCGGATTCTTTGTGCAAACATAACCTAATCGGTTGAAAATTCTATGTACGTGTACATCCACACATATTGCCGGTTTATTAAATCCTTGTGATAAAACAAGATTGGCGGTCTTTCTGCCAACACCATTAAATTTAACCAATTCCTCGATGGTATCAGGAACTTTACCATCTAATTCTTCATCAATTTGTCGTGACAATTCGATTATCTGTTTTGCCTTGTTTTCATAAAATCCCACCGGATAAATTGCTTTTGCTAAATCTTCAACCTTAACATTTTTCATTGCCTTGGGAGTTTTAGCTAATTCTAACATTCGCAAAGTCGCCGGATAAGTAGTTCTGTCATTCGTCCTCAAACTCAAAATACAAGCAATTAGTACCAAATATGGATTATTAAAAGAATCCATCAACTTTACAAATTCACTTTGAGGTTGTTTTGCTTCTTTTAGAGTTGAAACAATTTCATCAATCATAATTATGACCTACATTGCCATTAATAATTCTCTAATAACCTTTGTAGCTACAGCGGTAGAAGCGCCACTTGCATCATAATCCGGTGCAAGTTCTACAACATCTGCGCCAATAATATTGAAGTTTGATAAATACTTAAACCAATCAACTAATTGGTTAAAATTCAGTCCGCCTACTTCCGGAGTACCAGTCCCCGGCATTATAGAGGTATCTAATACATCTAAATCTACTGTAACAAAAATATTTTTGTTTTTGAAACAATCCAATTCTGAATGCTCATGAATCAACGTTCCATATTTTTTCATTAATTCGAATTCTTCTTTCATGCCGGAGCGGATACCAATTTGCTTTAGATTTTCAAATCCAACAATTTCAGCAGAATGTCTGATTACTGCAGAGTGTGACAATGGTTCACCCAAATATTCTTCTCTTAAATCCGTATGTGCGTCAAAGTGAACAATTGCAAGATTGTCCACATATTTTGACACAGCTTGAATTTCCGGTAATGTTACCAAGTGTTCGCCACCAATACCAAAAACTCTTTTACCGTCACGATAAATTTCTTCTACGTTATTTTTAATCACTTCAAGCGATTTTTCTGTGTTTCCAAGAGGAAATTCTAAATCACCTGCATCGTGGAAATTACAATCTTCCAAATGCTTATCAAAATATGGAGAGTATTCTTCCAATCCCCAACTTGCTAATCTAATTTGCTCCGGTGCAAAGCGTGAACCTGGGCGATATGAAACAGTACCGTCAAAAGGCATTCCAAGCATTACAATGTTTGAAGTTTTATAATCTTCATTTTGTCCCATCCAATTTCTATCCAAAAACGGTCCTGTTAACATAATTTTCTCCTTTTTCTAATACTATTAAAATTATTATATCTCAAAAGTTTGTACTAAAAATCCGGATTTTCATATAAACTCTTTCTACCTTGATTTTGAACAGTTAAAGAGTATAATCAATACCATATTATAACACTTTATGAATAACGAAATGAGGGCTTTTTGGGCGAAAAATACAGCGGAAGCGATGTACTTGATTTGATGAAATCCGCAAAGCAATATAACAATTACCTTTCAAGTTTATGCGAAGAACTTGTTAAAGATAAGAATGTAAAAATTGTTGATTTTGGTGCCGGAATAGGTACTATTTCAGAAATCCTTGCTCAAAAAGGTTTTAATATTGAATGTATAGAACTGGATGACGAACAACGCCAAGTTATACAAAATAGAGGACTAAATGCTCATGAGGATTTAGCATATTTAGATGATAGCTCTGTAGACATGTTTATTTCGTTTAATGTTTTTGAACATATAAAAAATGACAAAGAGCAGATGAAAAATATTTATAACAAGCTTAGACAAGGTGGAAAATTTCTTTTTTTCGTACCGGCTTTTTCTTGCTTATATTCATCTTTTGACAAGCGTTTAGGACATTGTAGAAGATATGATTTATCAATCGCAAAGGAGCTTGTAGAAGGCTGCGGATTTACGATAAATAGCTACAAATATTTTGATAGTCTTGGTTTCTGTTTAGCGCTTGTTTATAAAATTTTTAATAGAAATGGGCAAATTTCGAAATATTCAATCAATATGTATGACAAAATTATATTTCCACTAACTTTAATTTTTGACAAAATTTTTAATAAGTATTTTGGCAAAAATATTGTAATGGTTTTATCTAAGGATTAGTTTATGCTAAAAAAAATCACAAATAAAAATGTCATTTATTATGTTTTACTTTGTTTAATCTTTTTATTGGGCATTTTTTTGAGAACTAAATTATTTTTGGCAAAAAGTGTTTTTGAAGATGATGAATGTAGACTTGCTCTATCATTGCTGGAAATTCATCATTTTAAAGATTTCTTTTTACCATTATCTGACGCGCAATCTGCACCACCGCTTTTCACATTATTATCATTTGGAATAACGAAAATTTTTGGTTATCAGGAACTTGCTCTAAAAACTATTCCGTATCTTGCCGGTCTTACCTCCATATTTTTATTTTATAAACTGTGTAAAAACTATCTTCAAAATAAATGGGTAATATTGTTCGGCTGCTTTATTTTTTCTATAAATGAAACGTTAATTTCTTTTGCAACGACATTTAAACAATATTCGACAGACATATTTGTGTCTTTACTTTGCTTGCTTATCTTACCGAAACTCAAACTTGAAGAGCTAAGTAAAAAACAATTGTTTTTGCTGATTACTGCGTTAGCTTTGCTTCCGCTGTTTTCAATTCCATCAGTATTTTTTATTGGAACTTTTTTTGCTTTAAATATATATACAAATATTAAAAACAAAATATCTATTAAGAAAATTTTAGCTTGTATAATACCGTTTTGCATCGTCTTAGGATTATTTTATTATTTTGATTTGAAGCAATCATCAATAAATATGAATGCAGTTTTTCCTGAATACTGGAGCGATGGATTCTGGAATTTTTCACTCAAAGAGCTTATCAGACTTCTTGTTTTGAATTTTAAATTCTATTTTTATCCTAATTCTTTGACGTTGATAACTGTTATTTTATTTTTTACCGGAATTTTGGCTTATGCAAAAAAGAAAAATACACAAGGATTCTTTTTAATCTGTATGTTTATTTTTGTTCTTGTTGCTGCACTTTTTAAAATTTATCCGTTTGCAAACAGAGTTGGACTTTATTTCCTACCGGTAGTTTTGTTATTAACTTTAAAACCCTTAGAAATTCGTAATAAAATAGTTTTACCGCTTATGATTATGCTAACTTTAATGAACTATTGCAGCTATAATCTAGCATACTTAAAAAATATTGCATCATCAGAGTATTTTGTTAAATATTCTCCGGATAAATTAGTGAAGATTATTAAAGAATATTATAATCCTCAAAAAGACATAATTCTTGTTAATAACGCATCTGCTGCCAGTTATTTGTTTTATTCCGGCAAAAATGATTTTTTCTCGGATAATGTTTATGAAATGCTTGTGCGTAAAAGCGATGAAAGTAAAGCAATTTCTTATTTAAATTCATTAGAAAAAGGGCATGGTTATTGGATATATATGGTAAAAGATTATGCAAAGGCGCAAATTTTCCCATTGGTATTAAGCTGGGCTAAAACAGAAAATGTAAAACAATACTATAAAGAAAGAGATTCTTATCTTTTGTATATAGAAAGATAGATGTTAGAATAAATTTATGACGAATATATCAATCGGTAAAAACGGCGAAGAAATTGCTCGTAAGTATTTGGAAAAACATGGTTTCAAAATAATTGAAACAAATAAACGTTTTTCAAAAACATGTGAGATAGATATAATAGCAGAGGAGAAAGGTATTATTGTTTTTGTAGAAGTTAAAACAAGAAAGACGAATATTTGCGGCTCTCCACTCGGTGCAATAACAAAAGAAAAATACAAGCATATGAAACAAGGCGCTTTTTTATATTTGCAAGAAAATAAAGGTTTTAAAAAATTTCGCATAGATGCAATTTCAATTATTTTGCGACCGGAATTAAAGATTGAACATTTAAAAAACGTATCTTTATGATAAAATTAAACTATATAGTGAGGATAAAAAAATTATGACAGATTTAAGAGATAAGTATGAAGTTGTAATTGGGTTGGAAGTTCACGCACAGCTCAAAACAAAATCAAAAATATTTGCACCGGATTCAACAGAATTCGGTAACGAACAAAATACACAAATCAGCCCTATTACGTTGGGTATGCCTGGGGTATTACCGGTTCTTAATAAAGAATGCGTAAATATGGGTATCTTGCTTGGTTTAGCTTTGCATTGCGACATTCCATCAAGATGTAAATTCGATAGAAAACAATACTTCTATCCTGACCTTCCAAAAGGATATCAGATTTCACAATATGATGAGCCAATTTGCGTAAATGGTTACATTGACGTAAAAGGTAAAAGAATCGGTATTACAAGAGCGCACTTAGAAGAAGATGCCGGAAAACTAGTTCACGTAGGTGCTGCAGGTATTAACGGTGCGACTTATTCTCTAGTTGATTTAAACAGAGCTGGAACTCCACTTTTGGAAATCGTTTCAGAGCCTGATATGAGATCAAGTGAAGAAGCTAGAAACTATATGGAAGAACTTCGTGATATCGTTAGATATTTAGGTGTATGTGACGGTAACTTAGAAGAAGGTTCAATGAGATGTGATGCTAACATTTCTATTATGCCAAAAGGTTCTAAAGAATTTGGCACAAGAGCTGAAATCAAGAACGTTAACAGCTTTTCTGCATTGCAAAGAGCTATTGAATATGAAATTGACAGACAAATCGAAATCGTAGAAGAAGGCGGACAAGTTGTTCAAGAAACAAGACTTTGGGATGATGGCTTGAAAGAAACTCGCTCTATGAGAGGCAAGGAAGATGCGCACGATTACAGATACTTCCCTGAACCGGATTTGATGCCACTTGAAATTTCAAGAGAATGGGTTGAAGAAATCAGAGCAAAAATGCCTGAATTACCTGAAGCAAAACGTCAAAGATATATGAGCATTGGTTTGAGCGAATATGATGCTTGCGTTATTGTTGAGCAAATGCCTTTAGCATTATTCTTTGATAAAGTATTGGAATTAGGCGCTAATGCTAAAATTGCTGTAAACTTCATTATGGGTGAAATTGCAGCATACTTAAAAGAAAACAAAATAGAAATTACTGAAACAAAATTAACACCTGAAAACCTTGCTGAATTAATCAGCTTGATTGAAAAAGGAACAATTTCTAACAACATCGGTAAACAAATTCTTGTAGAAGATATGCTTACAAATGGTGACAAGGCTTCTGCTATCGTTGAAAAGAAAGGCTTGAGCCAAATTTCTGACGAAGGCGCTATCAAAGCTATTGTTGAAAAAATTGTATTAGCTCACCCTAAAGAAATCGAGGCTTACAAAAACGGTAAAACAAACTTGTTAGGCTTCTTTGTTGGTCAAGTTATGAAAGAAACAAAAGGAAGAGCTAATCCTAAAACTGTTAATGAACTTGTTAGACAGATTTTGGAAGCTTAAATAATTTTTATAAAATCTGAACACAGGAAAATCTTGTAAGATTTTCCTGTGTTTTTGTTTAAAACACTCAAAATAAAAAATATTAAACAGCTGGATCCTTCACGCTAATTGCGCTCAGGATGACTCGGTGTAAAGTTATAGATTATTCCTTACGAGTTAATTTACTATACAAAACGAGGACAACCAAACGGTTATCCTCGTTTTTATAAAATGAGTTAAACTCAAATCTGCAATATATCAAACTATACGTTAGCAACTGCTTTAGGACCAGCGTTAACGATTTCAGCTGGCATGTTTGGATACTTAGCAGAGAAGTTATCAGCAAACATTTGAGCCAATTTGTTAGCAGCTTCGTCATAAGCTTTCTTGTCTGACCACATTCCACGAGCATCAAGCATTTCGTCTGGAACGTTTGGACAAGATGTAGGGTAATCTACGTTGAATACATCGTGGTGTTTGAATTCAATTGAATCAAATGAACCGTTCAATGCAGCAGTTACCATAGCTCTTGTGTAAGATAATTTCATTCTCTTAGCACCAGAAGCAGCTGAACCGCCTGCCCAACCAGTGTTAACTAAGTAAACTTTAGTACCGTATTGGTCAAGTTTGTCACCTAACATTTTTGCATATACTGAAGCATCCATTGGCATGAATGGTTCACCGAACAATGTTGAGAATGTAGGTTGTGGTTCTGTAACACCTCTTTCAGTACCAGCTAATTTAGAAGTGAAGCCAGTTACGAAGTGGTACATAGCAGCGTTTTTGTCTAATCTTGAGATTGGAGGCAATACACCAAATGCATCAGCTGTTAAGAAGATGACAACTTTTGGAATTCCGCCCTTAGAAGGAATTTGAGCATTGTTGATGTAATTGATTGGATAACCAACACGAGTATTTTCAGTTAAAGAACCATCTTCAAAATCAAATTCTCTTGTTTCTGGGTCCATAATAACGTTTTCAACCAATGAACCGAATTTAATAGCATTGTAAATATCTGGTTCATTTTCAGCAGAAAGGTGAATACATTTTGCATAGCAACCGCCTTCAAAGTTGAATACACCATCTGGAGACCAACCGTGTTCATCGTCACCGATTAACTTACGGTTAGGGTCTGCTGATAAAGTAGTTTTACCAGTACCTGAAAGACCAAAGAATACAGCTGTTTCACCAGTTGCAGGGTCCATGTTAGCTGAACAGTGCATTGGAAGAACATTTTTCTTAGTCATAACATAGTTCATAGTTGCGAATACAGATTTTTTGATTTCACCAGAGTATTGAGAACCGCAAATGATGATTTCGTGAGCTTCGTAGTCAATAGCGATACAAGCTTCTGAATTTACACCATCAACTTCTGGATCACATTTGAAACCAGGAGCGCAAAGGATTGTGTAATCAGGTTCACCGTAGTTAGCTAATTCTTCAGCAGTTGGTCTGATTAACAATTCGTGGATGAACATGTTTTGGCTTGCTAATTCGTTGATAACTCTGAATTTTTGAGTATAAGTTTTGTCAGCACCAGCAAAACCATCGAAAATAAATACTTCTCTGTTTTGTAAGTAAGATGCGATTTTACCCTTGATAGCATTGAATTTTTCTCTGCTGATAGGTCTGTTTACTTTTCCCCAAGCGATATCGTTGTGGATAGATTCTGTATCAACAATAAATTTATCTTTAGGTGAACGACCAGTGTATTTACCAGTTGTAACAACCAAAGCACCAGTGTTGCTCAAAGAGCCTTCACCTAATCTTAAAGCAGCTTCTGTTAACTGAGCAGGTGTCCAGTTTCTGTGAACTGCTTTTGGTCCGATAATACCAAATTTTTCAATTCCGTATGTTTCCATGCTGGGTTCCTCCTAGATTTTTTTCTGGCGTTAAGAACGGGCGGTTTTACCCGCGTTTTCAACACAATTTGGTAAACCCTCAAGAAATTCCCAAGGTCCACCGCATACATATTAGCACAACAGGTCCAGAATGTAAACAAAAAATTCGATAATTTTTTACCGCTTAAAGATATAAGACGAAGCTTATAGATTTTCTCCGCAACTTAATACCAGCTTAATAATTATCCACTTTTTTTCTTCACATTTGATTGGTACAATAAAGGCAAATCAAATATGATTTCTTCATCTTTTTCATTTTCCTCTCCTCTTTTTTTGTTGCAAGGTCCGCAGCCGCAAGGCTGCGGATTTTGTTTTTGTGAACCGAGTACAATTTGTGCAAGAAATATCTTGCACTTTCCGGCAGGGTGCATAAGGCTCCTTGCCCT
>OIYO01000206.1_pt1 | contig 59809 bp, 47 predicted proteins | sample 1588191 | NCBI WGS metagenome assembly OIYO01 (sample SAMN03283275) | human gut metagenome | biome: human-associated habitat; material: feces | host: Homo sapiens | place: Peru | collected 2012 | reverse complement strand
GGATGATGCCGCCCGCCACTTGGAGGAAAGCGGCGTGGACGGACTGCTGATTGGGCGCGGCGCGCTGGGCAATCCGTGGCTGTTCCGTCAGGTGAAGCAGCGGCTTTCCGGCGAAAATGTAACCGAGCCGACCGTTCAGGAGCGCGTGGAAACCGCCCTGCGCCACTATGACATGCTGCTGCAATGGAAGCCGGAGCGCGTGGCGGTGAACGAAATGCGCAAGCATGTCGGCTGGTATGTCAGCGGAATGCGCGGCGCGGCACAGCTGCGGGCGTCTATCAATCTGGTTGAAGACCCGAACGAAGCAAAAGATATGCTCCGCGCCTTCGCGGAAAGCGCGGAATAATCACCCGCCGTAATGAAAGGAACGTGAAGATTCATGCGGAAACTGCACTCGCTGATATCGCTCCTGCTGGTGCTGCTGATGCTTGCACCCTGTGCGCTGGCGGATGCGCCGCTGCTGCAAGCCGCGTCGGACTGGAATTTGGCGGATACGCCCCTGTCGGTTACGCTGTCCATCAGCCTTCAAGCACATGCGCCTTTTGATGAGACGCGCACGGCGATGCTTGACCGTGTACTTGCGCCGCTGTCGCTGAATTTGTATGCGGCGGACGGCGAAAGCGGCGTTTCCGTGCTGATGAATGGCAACGAACTGCTGACGATGGCGCAGAAGGGCGACGCGGTGCAGTTCTCCTGTATGCCGAACGTTTCCTATGCGTCGCTGGACGGGAATGCGCTGGAACTGCTGCTCGGCACGTCTTCGAATTCCCTCGACCTGCGCGCTGTTGACGGTACGTTCGAGAAGTGGATTGACGACGGCTGGGTGCTGTCAAACGCGATTCTGGAGCCTTTCGCGGAGTACGGCAAACGCAAGAGCGTCAAGACGACCATCAAGGACATAGGGCTGGCGCGCTCCTGCACGGATTATACCTTCTCCAAGTCGAAGCTGGAGGAAATGCAGCAGATGCTTTTGTCCCTCTGCCCGGAAGGCGATTTGCATGACCTGATTGCGTCGCTGACCTTCTCCGGCACGCAGAAACTGCGCGTCTATCGCACAGAGGACGAAGTACCGCTGCGTGTGGAGTACAACGGCGTCTGCGGCGTGGATGGCAAGCTGCGCACGGTCAAGCTCGTCTGGCGCACAAAGCGAGAGAGCGGCGAAACACGCGATGAAATCACGCTGACGTCCCCCGCCAAGAGCGGCACGGACAAGAACACGCTGGATTTTGAGCGGATTATGACCTTTTCCAGCGGCAAAATCACCATGCAGGGCACTTGCTCCTACAAGGTGACGGCGAGCAAACAGACGACGCAGACCGAAGTCACGTTTGACTTGACGAACCGCTTGGAGAATGACAGCGACAACGTGAGCGGCAGCGTGGCTATCAAGCAGCAGCTGCCGGGCGAAGATTACGCCACGAAGCGCACCATCACGCCGAATGTCGTCCTGTCCGGAAATGCGGAAGCGCCGGAGATCAGCGGGACAATCGGCTATCAGGAAGAAAAGCGCTACGGCACGACCGAAGAATGCGTGATTACGTTGCGTGCGGCGCGCGCAAGCGAATCCCTGTGGAAGGACACCGCGGCGACGATGGAACTGTCCACGCTCAGTGCGGAGACGCTGCAAAACCTGCGCAGCCAGCTCAGCGGCGCAATTGCGACTGCCATCGTCCGCCCGCTGATTCAGGTTCTCAGCGCGGAGGACGCGGCGTTCTTCTTCTACGAAATGTCGGATGAGGACGTTCAGACCATTCGGCAGGCGGCAGAATCCGCCGTCGAAATCGAATGACACCCGATAAGGAGGGTAAACCCATGCTGAAAAGAATCCTGTCTGTCCTGCTCTGCGCGGCGCTGCTGCTTGGCGGCACGGCGCTTGCCGCCAAGGAAGACGACTATACGCTGCCGGAACTGCTCTACCAGCAGTTTGCCGTGCAGGATTACCCCATTCGAGGCTCAGTTGCGGTTACGGCGTCCGGCACGGCGTCGTGGCTGGATTTCCTGCTGCCGTTGACGGCTTCGACGCTGCATGTGCGCCTGCTGAATCTGGAGGACAGCGACGATTTCCAGTATCAGGTGTTTTCGCAGGATGACAGCGGCAATCAGCAGGGCTTGACGCAGCTGTACCGCGTGGGCGATACGCTGTACCTGCGCACGGATGTGCTGCCGGATGTGCTGCTGTCCATGCCGATGGCGGAATCGGGAAAGAGCAATCCATCGTTCTACTCCGTGCTGGCGGAGATGATGGCGCAGCCTGACATGCTTTGGGAAAGCATGTGGCAGCCGGCGCTGGAGGAATATCTGAACGAACTGGAGCTGTGGCTGGCGGATTACGCCGCCGAACCCGACACGATGACTGAAAACGGCGAGCTTGTCATGCGCGTCAGCTATGTGATTCCAGCGGATGACGTGAAAGAACAAACGAAGCTGATGTGGAAGCAAGCGCTCTATGACGAGACGCTGCTGGCGCTTTTGCGCCCGATGATGACGGAGGAGCAGCAGGCGGTCTACCTCAATCCGGCGCTTGGCTACTTCTACGATGCCTGCATTGATGCCCTGCCGCTGTCGGGCGATTTGCGCCTGTCACGCAAATTCTCCGCGCGTGGCGATACGCTGTCCGTGGCGGTGGCGCTGCCCCTGCCGCAGAATGCGTGGGGCTACACGACGCTGACCTTCCGGCAGGAGGGCAGCACGACTGCGCTTATGCTGAACAGCGCAACGCAGACGCTGACATTCAGCATGGCGTCGGCGGACGGCGACCAGAACGCAATTACGGGCAGCATCAGCAGCGTACCCGCCGCGTTCGTAACGGACGCAAAGACGCTGCAGGCGAAATTCACCCTGACCAGCCAGCATTCCGAAACGCAGGACAGCGACGGCACACGCCATGATGACAGCGCGTGGACGCTGACCATCGAGCCGGACACCGACGGCGCGGAAGCAGCGGATTTAGTGACGTTTGAGCCGATTACGGCGGAACTTTCCCTCCAGTACAGCACCGAAAGCAGGGAAGGCGCGCCGATTCAGCTGCGCGTGATTGCCGCGCTGCACATGGCGGAAGCGGATGTCGGCGTGAAGATGGCACTGCGCACCACGAGCCGCTGGAACGCGCTGACATTGCCGACGCAGGGCGCGGAGGACGTGATGAGCATGGATACCATGCGCGCTGTGCAGCTGCTGACGACGGCATCGGACAACCTGACGCGGCTGATTGCGGGCGGCAGTGCGCCGGCAGCTACGACCGCGCCGGAACTGCCCACACCCGAACCGAACACGACACCCGTCCCATCGCTGACGGGAGAATAATCAGCAAAATCGCCGCAGTGCATCACAAACTGCGGCGATTTTTGTCGGAAAAGGAGGAATGCTCATGCGGAATGCGCGCGCACTTCAGCGGATTGCCATCATCCTCGCGGTTTTGTTTGTGCTGTCGCTGCTGCCGGTGATGGCGGTCGCGTTCTACAATCACCCACGCGCGGATGACTACACCTACGGCGCGGTGCTGCGCAAGGTCATTGACGCAGGACAGGGGCTGCCGGAGGCTGTCGCAGCTATTGCCGCCTACGTCCGGAGCACCTACGCGCGCTGGCAAGGGTCGTTCAGCGCGGTGGTGCTGTTCACGCTTCAGCCGGGCGTGTTTTCCGACAATGCCTATTGGCTGACGACCGCCCTGACGCTCCTGCCGCTGCTGCTTGGCACGGGGATGCTCCTGCGTCAGTTGGGGAAGATGCTCCACGCGCCGCGCGCAACGGCTGCGCTGATTTTCTTGGCGCTCATGACGCTGAGCATCCAGCTTGTGCCGGATTTGAACCAGACGTTCTACTGGTTCAACGGCGGATGCTACTACACGCTCTATTACGCGCTTTCGCTGATGCTGCTGACGGGCGTCCTGCGGATTTGCACCGACGGAAAGTGCCGCGCCGGGCGGATTGCATTGTGCATGTTGCTTGCGTTCTTTATCGGCGGCGGCAACTACACGACCATCCTCGTTACGCTGATTCTGCTGATGCTCCTGCTCCTTGCGCTGCTTGTGCGGAAAAACCCCGCTTGGCGGCAGATATTGCTCGTCATGACCGCGCTGCTGATTGCGTTCGCTATCAACGCCGCCGCACCCGGCAACCGCGTCCGTGCAGCGACCATCCCGCGCTCGATGGATGCGATTCCCGCGATTCTCTACTCCTTCGACCGGGCGTGGGTGCGCGTGTCGGGCTGGTTTGGCTGGCCGCAGGGAATTGCCATTGCACTTTTTGCCCTGCTGATGTGGGATTTCGTCGGGCAGTGCAGGTTGAAATTCCGCTTTCCGCTGCTGAAAAGCGCGTTGGCGTATGCCATCTTTTCAGCGCAAATGACGCCGTCGCTTTTTGCAATGGCGAATGTCGGGCCGGGGCGGCAAATCGACATCTACTACTATGCGTATGGCTGGCTGCTGCTTTGCTGGACGTTCCTCTGGATCGGCTGGCTGCGGAACAGCAGCATCGGCACGAAAATCGACGCGGCGCTTTCGTACCTGACGCGCCATTCCGCCGGAATCGTCGCCATATTGTCGCTCGCGCTGGTGCTGACGCTGCCGTCCGCACATCCGACATCGGGGGCAGTACCGACGAGCGTTGCAGCGGCGAAAGCGCTGATCAGCGGCGAGGCGCAGACGTATCATCAGCAGTACACCGAAATCCTCCAAACGCTGCGTCAGCCCGGCGAGATTTGCGAAATCCCGGATGTATCGACATGTCCGGCGTTCCTGAACCCGCTGGGGCTGGCGGATGAGGGGCAGTCGGGCTACTGGGTGAATCAGGCGCTGGCGAACTATTTCGGGCATCAGCAGGTTATCCGCATTGAACAAACGCCATAAAGAAAGGGGACTGCCCGCGATGGACAGCCCCTATTTTTATGCCTGTGGGAAAATGCGTTTGTTAACGAAGAAAAACACCACCGCGGAAATTGTGCCGTTGAAGAAGAGCGTGCCGAGCGTGTACACCCAATCCGGCACGAACTTCGCCGCTACCGCGACCCAGACGCAGTTGATCGAGTTCACCAGGCAGGTAATCACGATGAACGCAAGCGCATACAGCAGCACCTGCCGCGCAAGATGCCCTTTGGCGCGGAAAACGTACTTGCGCTGAAGCGGAAAGTTCACGCATTCGCCAAGCACCATCGCCGTCATGTACGCGCACAGGTACGGCAGCCCGCCGTGCGCCGTGTCGTAGCCGAAGATGTTCCAGCGGAAGGTTTCGCCCAGCAGCGTCATTTCGATGCCGGGCCAGCCGAAGTCGCGCATTGGCAGAAAAGCGAATGCGCGCGGCAGAAAGAGCAGCAGCACATATTTCAGCACTGTCACGACGCCGGAAACAATCAGGTACAGCCCGCCCTCGCGCAGCCAAGCCGGGCAGCGGGATGAATGCGGCTGGCTTGTGTCCGCCATGAAAAGCCTCCTCAGCGATAGATTTTCCGCTCGTGAACATCCTCAATGCCGGAAAGACGGTGGAAGAACGTGTTGATGATGTCGCGCCATTCACGGGCGTTGTGCAGCTGCCGTCCGATGCGCTCATCTACTAAAGCACGGTCAAAATCGGGCAGCGGTAACGCTTTCAGGATGCTCGCGGCGCGCTCCACCCATTCATAGCCCTCAAAATGGTCGTCGTAAATTCGCTGAATCAGCGTCCGTCCGTCGCGCATCTTGAAGGTGTACGGCAAGCGGTGGAAGAAGAGCAGCAGCTCATCCGGGCAGGTCTGTGTGGATTCAAAGCGGCGGCGCAGTGCTTCCGGGTATTGCAGGACATAGCCCGTGCCGTCCACCGTGCGGTCGATGCCGATGGCGTTGCGGTCGGCCTTGTGGTAAGTGCCCCACGCCTGATACTCGTAGCCGTCGGGACTCGGCCCGTAATGCTGGTTCGGCGTGACCATCCAGCAGATGCCCAGCGGCGCGGTGTACTGCTCATAAGCGTGGCGGCTGCCGAGCAGCACGTCCGCCAGCGCGTTCTCATCATCCGGCGCAAAACGATAGGTGAGACGAATCCAGCGGTGGATGATATCGTCCGGCAGACAGGCATCAGGATCCCACGCCAGCGCGCCATATGCAAAGAAATTCAGCGCCGCGAAGGGATGCCCGGTCATGCACGCGTCATTGCCGAGGTTCGACACCGCCGCCATCGCCATAATGCTGTTGCGCGGCATGTCCGCAAAGAGCTCCTGCCACATTACCGGCATGGCGAAAATGTCAATCTGCTGACCCGTGTACTCCTGCGCCAGCTGCCATTCCAGCGCCAGATTCGTTTGGGGCATTGCCAGCAGGGTTGGGGAAATCGGTTCGCGGACTTGGAAGTCGAACGGCCCGTTCTTGACCTGCAGAATCACGTTGTCGTCGAACTGCCCATCCAGATAGACGTAATGCTCATACGCTGCCTTCGGGCGGTCGGTCTTTTCGTCGCGCCAGTCCTGCTGACAGTTGTAGACGAAACAGCGCCAGACCAGCATTCCGCCAAACGGTTTGAGCGCCCGCGCCAGCATGTTAGCGCCTTCCGCATGATTGCGCCCGTAGGTGAACGGCCCCGGACGATGTTCACTGTCCGCCTTGACGAGGAAGCCCGCCAGATCGGGAATCGCGGCGTACACCACTTCCGCCTGATGCTTCCACCACGCCTGCACGCGTTCATCCAGCGGATCAGCCGTCGGGATGCCGTGGCGCATCGGCTGTGAATAGTCGATGGAAACCATCAGCTGCACGCCGAACGGGCGGAAAATCGCCGCCAGCTTCGCCAGATCCGGCAGATCGTCCTCAATCAGCAGCTGCGCCGGGTCGTGCACGTTGACGTTGTTGATGCACAGCACGTTCAACCCGATGGATGCCATCATACGCCCCAGCTGCCGCATCCGCGCGGGGTCGTAGGCCAGCTTGCCGCCTTGGAAGAACAGACTGCGCCCGGAATATCCGCGCTCGACGTTGCCGTCGGCGTTGTCCCAGCAGTTAATCATGCGCAGCGCATACTGCGGCGCAGAGGAGTGATCCTCCGGCAATGCCGAACCCGACGCGAGCGCCATCAGCAGCCGGTAAGCGCCGTACAGCAGCCCGGTTTTGCCACCGGAAATCGTCACGTCGTCGCCGCGGCGCACGGCATGGAACCCTTCGCCCAGCGAATCATCCTCGGCAAGCGAAACGTGTAGGTTCGGCGAGAGCGTCGGCAGTGCCTGCGCAAGCTCGAACGCGGCGACTTCGCGCGGGGACGCAAGATCGGCGGGAACATCAGCCGGCAAAAACGGAAGCCACGAAAGCCATTGATTTGTCATAAACAGGATACCTCCTGTAACGTATTTTACTAAAAGTATAGCATATTTCGCTGACTTGCACAACCCAAAACCAGAAAAGTGGAAGAAATTTGGCGAAAAGTTGACTGGATGACAGGAAAAACACAACTGTGCGTCGAATTGTGCAAAAAACGCCGTTTTTTCAGGCGGCAAAAATGGAAAGGATGAGCCGAAAATGGCCTTTACGGTTCATGCGGTGATGCCGGGCGTGTGGCATATTGTGGACTGCATGGGCGTCTGCATGACGCTGCTGGAGGGCGAAAACGCCGCCATGCTGGTTGACACGGGCTATGGCATTGAGAATGTGGCGGACTTCATGCGCCACATGACGGATTTGCCGCTGACGGTGTTCCTGACGCACAACCACCATGACCACGCGATGGGGGCACGCTGTTTCCCGGAAACGTACATGCTGGAAGCGGACATGGCGGACTGGGACATGTTCACGAACGACAAGATGCGGCGCCGGGTGCTGACGCAGGCAATCGGGAAGAACCTGACGGTGGATGAAAAAACGTTTCTCGCGGGCGAAATTCCACTGCCGAAGGTGATGAAGCCCGGTGTGATTGATTTGGGCGGATTAACGGTGGAAATCATCGAAGCGCCGGGACACACGCCCGGCTCAGCGGTGGTGTATGTGCCGGAGCGGAAGCTGCTGCTGTCTGGCGACGACTGGAACCCCTGCACATGGCTGTTCTTCCCGCAGGCGCTGGGGCTTCGGGAGTACCGCAGCAACATGCGCGGCATTCAGCAGCTGCCATTCGAGAAAGTCCTCTGTCCGCACCGGGAGGCGCTCTATGACCGCTGGATGTTCGACGACTTCTTCAACGCCTTGACGGACGGCAACCTCCGCGCGGCGGAACCGGTCAATATCGCGCCGTATGAGCAGATTGATACCTGTCAGGCGACGCTGCCGCATGATCAAGTGTTCGTATTCGACTGGGCAAAATCAGGATTATAAGGAGAAAAAATGCCATGAAGCAGGATTCCATCCGCATAGCAGCGGACAGTCAGGCGAGGTTCAACAACAACACCGCGTTCTGCATCGGCACGGGACGCATGGGGCTGGCGCTCCAGCGGGAGTATCAGCAGCAGCTGGCAATGGCGCAGGCGGAATGCGCGTTCACGCACATCCGCGGTCACGGGCTGTTCAGCGACGACATGGCGATTTACCAGCCGTATCAGGATGCGGAAGGAAATTGGCACGAGGGCTACAATTTTACCTACCTTGACCGCGTGATGGATGATTACCGCGCGCAAGGCCTGAAGCCGTTCCTTGAATTGGGCTTCATGCCGGAGAAGATGGCAAGCGGCACGCAGACCATCTTCTATTGGAAGGGCAACGTTACGCCGCCGCAGGACGACGCGAAGTGGACGGCGATGGTTCAGGCGACGCTTGCACATTTGGCGGAGCGCTACGGGAAGGAAGAAGTGTCCACTTGTCCGTGTGAAGTGTGGAACGAGCCGAATCTGGCGGGCTTCTGGGAGAATGCGGATGAAGAAAAGTATCATCACTTGTATGCGGTGACGGCGAAGGCAGTTAAGGACGTGCTGCCGGACATGCGCGTCGGCGGCCCAGCAATCTGCGGCGGCGCGACGTCGCAGGACTGGGTGCGCAATTTCCTGCGATTCTGCAAGGAGAATCAGCTGCCGCTGGATTTCGTGTCGCGCCACGCCTACATGGGCGAAACGCCGGAACACCGCGGGCGCTATCTCTATCATACAATGCGCACGGTGGACAGCCTCCTCGCTGAAATGCAGGAGACGCGCGATATTATTGACAGCTTCCCGGAATACCGCGGGATGGAGATGCACATCACCGAGTTCAACACGTCGTACAACCCGTTCTGCCCGATTCATGACACGAACCTGAATGCGGCGTACATGGCGGGCGTGCTGGCGCGGATGGGCGATGTGGCGGCGTCGTATTCCTACTGGACGTTCGGGGATGTGTTCGAGGAGCAGGGTGTGCCGCCGATGCCCTTCCACGGTGGATTTGGCTTGATTGCCAATGGGCAGATTGCCAAGCCGACGCTGTGGAGCTTCGCGTTCTTCTCCCATCTGCATGGAACGCCGGTGCACCGCGACGAACACAGCGTAATTGTCCGCAAAGATGACGGTTCCTACGAAGGCGTGCTGTGGAATCTCTGCCGCACCGACCGCGACGAGCTGACTGTGACGATTGCTCTGCCTGCGGACGGTGAACAGACGCTGACGACGGAGACGGTGGATGAAGTGACGTGCAATCCGCTGAAGGTATGGCATGATTTGGGTGAACCGCGTTCGCTGACGGCAAATCAGCTGCGTCTTTTGCGTCAGGCGGGTCAGCCAGCGGCGGATACGGCGGTGCTTGCGGCGGAAAACGGCGAATGCACGCTGCAAATGACCTTGCGGCAGAACGCCGTCGTGCGCTTTACGCTGTCCGCCAGAAATCAGCAGGGCGATTACGGCTACGACTACACTTGGTATCAGCAGCACAGCTGAAATTTGCCCTTGACAACCATGCCCAAATGACGCTATAATATCCTCTGCAATGATGGAAAGAGTACCGGGGATGGATGCGCAAAGAGAGCTGCGGCAGGTGAGAGGCAGCCGGGACATCCGCGGGAACATGGCTCCGGAGCATCACGCGCCTGAACGCCTTTGGGCTGAAGTAGGGTGCGGCGGGTCGCGCCGTTATCCGCAGGATGAGTGATAAATCAGGGTGGCAACGCGGAAAATTCTCCGCCCCTCGGCAAAAAATGCGGGAGGGGCGGATTCTTTTTTATTCGTTTCCCTCGAAAAAATGGAGGAATGAACTCATGTGTGAATCGTGCAAGAAGCCGTTTTACATCACCACGCCCATTTACTACCCCAGCAGCAGCCTGCACATCGGCCACGCCTACTGCTCCACGGCGGCGGACTCGATGGCGCGCTTCAAGAAGCTGACGGGCTATGACGTCTATTTCCTGACCGGCACGGACGAGCATGGCCAGAAGATTGAGCGCAAGGCAAAGGAACAGGGCGTCACGCCGAAGGAATATGTGGACAAGATTGTCGCGGGCATCAAGGATCTGTGGAAGCTGATGGACATTGATTACAGCGACTTCATCCGCACGACCGACGACCGCCATGTCAAGTGCGTGCAGAAGATTTTCAAGCAGCTGTACGATCAGGGCGACATCTACAAGTCTGAATACGAGGGCTGGTACTGCACGCCCTGCGAATCCTTCTGGACGGAATTGCAGCTCAAGGACGGCTGCTGCCCGGACTGCGGCCGCCCGGTGGAAAAGACGCGTGAAGAATCCTACTTCTTCCGCCTGCAGAAGTATGCGGATTGGCTGATTCAATACATTGAGGAGCATCCGGACTTCATCCAGCCCGCCAGCCGCGCCAACGAGATGCTGAACAACTTCCTCCGTCCGGGGCTGGAAGACCTGTGCGTCAGCCGCACGTCCATCAAGTGGGGCATCCCGGTCACGTTCGACGAGAAGCACACGGTGTACGTCTGGATTGACGCGCTGAGCAACTACATTTCCGCGCTGGGCTACGGCACGGACAATGACGCGCTGTTCCAGAAATACTGGCCGGCGGATGTGCACCTGGTCGGCAAGGAAATTGTCCGCTTCCATACCATTATCTGGCCGATTATGCTCCACGCGCTGGGGCTGCCGCTGCCCAAGCAGGTGTTCGGTCACGGCTGGCTGGTCATCAATGGCAAAAAGATGGGCAAGAGTGTCGGCAACGTTGTTGACCCGGTCGTGCTGTGCAACCGCTATTCCTCCGACGCTGTGCGCTATTTCCTTATGCGCGAAATGCCCTTCGGCTCGGACGGCGAATTCACGCTCAAAGCCATGCTGACGCGCATCAATTCCGACCTTGCGAATGATCTTGGCAACCTCGTCTCCCGCACGGTTGCGATGATTGAGAAGTACTTCGGCGGCACGGTTCCCGCCATCGACGCGGTGGATGAAGCTGTCGACAAGCCCATCTGGGACGAGGCGGAGCAGCTCTCCGGCAAGGTGGAGAACTACGTCAACGCCTTCCAGTTCTCCAACGCGCTGGTGGAAACATGGAAGCTCATCAGCGATTGCAACAAGTATATCGACATGACGCAGCCGTGGGTGCTGGGCCGCAGCGAAGAGGGTCAGCCGCGGCTGAAGACGGTGCTGTACACGCTGGCAGAGTGCGTCCGCCGCGTCGCCGTGATGATTGGCTTCGTTATGCCGCGCACGCCGGAACGCATTTTCGAGCAGCTGGGCGTGACCGACGACGCGCTCAAGACGTGGGATTCCGTCTGCAAGCCGTTTGCCGTGCTGCCGGAAGGCCTGACGGTGCATAAGGGCGCGGCGCTGTTCCCGCGTCTGGACATTCAGAAGGAAATCGAACGCGACGCACCCGCCGAAGAGCCGAAGAAGGAAGAAAAGAAGCCTGCCGCCAAGCCTGAAAAGAAGCCGGAGAAGAAGCACGAAACGCCTGATTTCCCGGCGGAAATCGCTTTCGATGATTTCTGCAAGTGCAAGATGCAGGTGGCGCGCGTGCTGTCCTGCGAGAAGGTGGAGAAGAGCAACAAACTCCTGCAATTCCGCCTCTCCTTCGGCAAGGACGGCGAACGCACGATTCTCTCCGGCATCGCGAAGTATTACAAGCCCGAAGACCTCGTCGGCAAGCAGGTCGTGGCGGTCGTGAATCTCGCGCCGCGCAAGATTGCGGGCATCGAAAGTCAGGGCATGATTCTCTCCGCTGTCGATGACGAGGATAATCTGCGCCTGATGAGCGTCGGCGAGGGCGTGGAGGACGGTGCAATCATCGGATGATGGCGCTGTTTGACTCTCATTGCCACGTCGATGAGCCGAAATTCGACGACGACCGGGAGGACGTCCTGACCCGCATGGCGGAAGCAGGCGTCACCCGGTACGCCGTGATTGGCTCGGACATGGCGACCTCCCGGCACAGCGCGGATTTCGCGGCGGAACATCCGGGCTGCTATGCCGCCATCGGCATCCATCCGCACGAGGCGAAAGGCTTCGTGGAGGATGATTTGCAGCGCTTGGCGGACTGGTCGAAGGAAGAGAAAGTCGTCGCCATTGGCGAAATCGGGCTGGATTACTACTATGACCTGTCGCCGCGCGAAACGCAGATGACGGTCTGCGAGGCGCAGATGGAACTGGCGTGGGAATTGTCGCTGCCCGTGGCGTACCACATCCGCGATGCGCATCAGGACATGCTGGACATCATGAAGCGCCACAGGAAGCATCTGACCGGCGGCATCATCCACTGCTTTTCCGGCAGCTGGGAGATTGCGAAGGAGTACCTGAAACTGGGGTACTTCATCAGCTTTGCGGGGCCTGTGACCTTCAAGAAAGCGCCGAAATTGCAGGAAGCCGCGGTGAATGTGCCGCTTGACCGCATCTTGATTGAGACGGACAGCCCGTACCTTGCGCCCGAACCCGTCCGCGGCCGCCGAAATGAGCCGACGAACGTGCGCTATGTGGCGGAGAAAATCGCCGCACTGCGCGAAATTCCGCTGGAAGAATTCGCACAGATCACGATGCAGAACGCGCTGAATGCCTACAGCATTAAGGAATGAGTCCATTTGGCTGCTCCGAGCGAATACGGGGCAGCCTTTTTCTTTCCGCGTCAGGTTGCATCATGCGGGGAATCATGATATAATGGGATGGACTGCTGATGATGGGGAGGTTTGCCCATGCTGGCTTGTGTGTGCCTGAATCCTTCGTTTGACCGCACGGTGTCGCTCTGTTCCTTCACGGCGGGCGATGTGAACCGCGTCCTGTCCGCGCGGCAGGATGTAGGCGGCAAGGGCATCAATGTCGCCATTACTGCGCGTCGGCTGGGCATTGCGTCCTGCGTCCTCGGCTGTGCGGGCAAAAACGGCATTGACGCGGTTCGCCGCAAGCTGGACGGCGAGCAGGTGGCGCATGTTTTCCTGCCCGTGGACGGCGACGTGCGCACGAATATGAAGATTGTCCCGCAGGACGGCACGGGCGTGACGGAGCTGAACGAACCCGGCGCGCCGGTCAACGCGGCGAATCAGCGGGCGTTTTCGGACTTGCTGGCGGAAAAGACAGCTGCGGGGCAGTATGTCGTCCTGACAGGGTCGCTGCCGCCGGAATGTCCGCCGGAGTATTACCGCGACCTGATGCTTTCCCTGCCGGAACGCCTGTTTGTGCTGGATGTGAGCGGCGCGGCGCTGATGGCAGGGCTGGCAGCGCGTCCGTTCCTTGTCAAGCCGAACCGAAGTGAACTGCAAGCCGCCATGAACCGTCCACTGCCGACGATGGCGGATGTGCATCAGGCGGCGCTGGAACTGCTTGAGATGGGCGCGCAGAATGTGCTCGTGAGCCTCGGCGGCGAGGGCGCATTGTGGGTATCGGAACGCGGTGCCATGTTTGCACCAGCGATTCCGGTGCGGGTGCAGTCCACCGTTGGCGCGGGCGACGCAATGGTCGGCGGTGTGATGGCTGGCTTGGAGAAAACAGGGGACGTTCGCCGTGCGCTGGCGTATGGCGCGGCGGCGGGCTGTGCGTCGGTAATGACCGAGGGGACGCAGCTGATTCGCCCCGATGATTTTGCTGCCCTGCTTCCGCAGGTGCAGATACAGGATGTGTAAGGATGCTGTTTCGCAGAGTGCGGGCTGAGTTTTCCGATGGCGTGATTGACTTGCTGCCCTTGCGGCTCTATCCGCCGGAAAAAGAAATGGGATTCGGCCGCGTGTATGACTATATGATTGTGCCGCACGGGACGCACCGGGAAGCTGGACGCATCTCCCTGCGGATGGGGGAAAGCCCCTGCGTGTACTATTTCGGACATATCGGCTATCATGTTGATCCGCCGTATCGCGGCAATCACTACGCGCGCCGCGCCTGTGCGCTCTTGCGTCCGCTGATTGCCCTGCACGGCAAAAGCAGCGTCGTCATCACGACCGACCCGGACAACTGGGCGAGCCGCAAGACGTGCCTGGGGCTGGGCTGCACGCTGGAAAGAACCGTGGCTGTGCCGCAGGAGATTCGCGACCGCTGGGAAATCAGCGCCGTCAAGTGCCGATACATCTGGCGAATTGATGGCTGAAAAGGAGATGCGTTTTGTGGAAATGACGCTTCAGGGCGTCCGCGTCCATTATGAAATCGGCGGCCACGGCGAAAGAAAAGTGGTGCTGCTGCATGGCTGGGGCTGCTCGGAAAAGCTGATGGCGGGGATTGGCGATGCGCTCACGCCGGATATGACCGTGCTTCGGGTGGATTTTCCGGCGCATGGCGAAAGCGGATTTCCGCCGCAGCCGTGGGGAGTGCCGGATTTTGCCGCGAATCTGCTGGAACTGCTGACGAAGCTCGACTTCCTGCCGTGCAGCGTGATTGCGCATTCCTTCGGCGGACGCGTGACGATTGAGCTCGCCGCCGACCATCCGGAGCGTTTTGAAAAGCTGATTCTGACAGGCGCGGCGGGCATCCGTCCCAAGCTATCCAGCGAAAAGAGCAAAAAGTCGCAGCGGTATCAGCGGCTGAAAAAGCTCGTCCGTGTAGCGAAAAAGACGCACCTCTTCGGCAGTCTGCCGGACAAGTGGCAGGAGAATCTCGTGCAGAAGTACGGCTCACGGGATTATGCCGCCCTGTCGCCGGAAATGCGCAAGACGTTCGTCAAGGTCGTGGGTTATGACCAGAGTGCGCTGCTTTCGCATATCAAGAACCCGACGCTGCTCATCTGGGGCGACCGCGACACAGAAACGCCGCTGTGGATGGGGCAGCAGATGGAAAAGGAAATTGCCGACAGCGGTCTGGTGGTGCTGGAAGGCGGCACGCATTTCGCATATCTGGAGCAGGCGGTGCGCTTTCAGACGATTGTGCGTCAGTTTCTGCTGAACTGATTTGGATGGGGCAGGAGTGAATCAGGTGATTAACTTTCTGAAATGGCTTCCGGCGCTGGCGACTGCCTTGGCGATGCTGTTGGCACAACGGAGCCTGATGCATGATTTCCAGCTGGAAAGCTACCAGTTTCCCGGCTATTTCCGGACGCTGCGGCGCAATTGGAAGCGCGCGCTGCTGCCCGGCGTCACGCTGGCGGCGTACTTGACGCTGCTGTATTTGGCATACCGGAGCATTGACCGGATGCTGGACATGAGCGTCGGCAAAATCCTGCTGGCGCTGGTGAATGCGGCGCTGGCGGTCGCGGGCGGCTGGTGGTGCCGGTCGATTTTCCAGCAGAAAAAGGCGAAAAAGCCGTTTGTCGTCACGATGCGCGTCAAGCGGACGTACATTGTCATGGGCGTTGTCTATACGCTGCTCTGCACGCCGATTGCGCTGCTGACGAAGGTGTACTTCTGCGGGCTGCTGCCGCTGCTGCTGCCGCTCTGGGTGGCGCTGGGCGGATTGCTGGCGTGGCCGATTGAGAAGCTCGTGAGCGAAATGTATTTCCGCGACGCGCAGAAGAAACTGGCGGCGCGCCCGGACATCATCAAAATCGGCATTACCGGCAGCTACGGCAAGACGAGCGTCAAGTTCATCCTCGGCACGATTTTGCAGGAGAAGTATCAGACACTGATTACGCCGAGCAGCTTCAATACGCCGATGGGCGTGACGAAAATCATCCGTGAGCGCCTGACGCCCGCGACGCAGGTGTTCGTGGCGGAAATGGGCGCACGGCATGTCGGGGATATCAAGGAACTGTGCCGACTGGTGCATCCGCGCTACGGCGTGCTGACGAGCGTCGGCCCGCAGCATTTGGACACCTTCCACACCTTGGAGCGCATCAAAAACACGAAATATGAATTGATGGACGCTGTTCCGGCGGATGGCTGCTGCTTTTTCCCGGATGACGGCGCAATCTGCCGCGAACTCTATGACCGAACGGAGAAAGAAAAGCGCCTCTGCTGCCTGCATTACAGCCCGGACGCGGATGTGTGGGCAACGGATGTGACGGTTTCCCCGATGGGCAGCCGATTCGTCCTGCATACGTCGGCGGAGGAAATCGCGTGCGAAACGCGCCTGCTGGGGGAACACAACATCCAGAACATCCTGCTTGCCGCGACGGTGGCACTCCATCTGGGGCTGACGATGCGTCAGGTGGCGCGCGGCATCAGCAAACTGCAGCCGGTGGAGCACCGCTTGCAGCTGATTCCGTCGCCGGGCATCACCATCATTGACGATGCGTTCAATTCCAACCCGAAGGGCGCGGAAGCGGCGGTGAAGGTACTGGGGGCATTCCAAGCGCGGCGCATCATCATTACCCCCGGTATGGTCGAATTGGGCGGGCAGGAAGCGGAGTTCAACCGCGAATTTGGGCGGAAAATCTGCGGCAACGCGGATATCGCGATTCTCGTGGGCAAGAAGCACACACAGCCGATTGCTGAAGGGCTGCTCGCGGCGGGTTTCCCGCAGGGAAATCTGCACGTCGTCGCCAGCCTCGACGAAGCGACGGCGCTCCTGCGGCAGATTGGGCGTCCCGGCGACATTGCAATGTTTGAAAACGATCTTCCGGATCACTATTCTGAAACGTAAGGAAGCTCTGCCGAATCAATCAGAGATTCCGTAAAGGCAAGGAGATTTTTGTTATGGCAAAGGTTCAGCTTGGTGTGATTTTCGGTTCCCGCAGCTGTGAGCGCGAGGTGTCCATCATCAGCGCGGTGCAGCTGATGAACCATGTGGACAGCGAGAAGTACGACGTCATCCCGGTGTATATCGGCGAAAACGGCGTCTGGTATACGGGCGACGCACTCCGCCGCATTGAGACGTACACGCCCTTTGACCCGAACAAAGCGGGCATCGAAGCCGTTGCGCTGGACGTGACGGCGGGTTCGGGCGCGCTGCTGGCGAACCGTCCCGGCAAGGGGCTGTTCGGGCATCCCACGCAGGTCGTGGTGGCGCGGCTGGAAGTCTGCGTCATCGTCATGCACGGGCTGAATGGCGAGGACGGCACGCTGCAAGGGATGCTGGAACTGGCGAATCTGCCGTACACGTCCACGGGCGTGGCGGGCAGCGCCATCGGCATGGACAAAATCATGATGAAGCAGTTCTTCCGCGGCGCGGGGACGCTGCCGTGTCTGCCGGATTGCTGGTTCACGCGCGCCATGTATCAGCAGGACAAAAACGCCGTGCTGGACAAGGTGGAGAAGGAACTGGGCTATCCCGTGTTCGTCAAGCCCGCGAACCTCGGCTCGTCCATCGGTGTCAGCCGTGCGGATGACCGCGAAGGGCTGACGGACAGCCTTGAACTGGCGTTTGAGTATGACCGCCGCGTGCTGGTTGAGAAGGGGCTGGATCACCCGATTGAGCTGAACTGCTCCGTACTGGGCTACGATGGCGACGTGGAGGCCAGCCCGATTGAGATGCCGCTGTCGGGTCAGCAGTTCCTCGACTTCAAGGAGAAGTATCTTGCCAATGGCGGCTCGAAGGGCATGGCGAGCTTGCACCGTGTGCTGCCCGCGCCGATTGAGGACAGCCTGCGCGATAAGATTCAGGCAATGTCCTGCGATATTTTCCGGATGCTGGACTGCAAGGGCGTTGTGCGCATCGACTACATGTTCGACCGTGCGTCCGAGCAGGTGTACATCACCGAAATCAACACGATTCCCGGCTCGCTGGCATTCTACCTGTGGGAGAACAAGGGCGTGAAGTATTCGCAGCTGATTGACCGCATGGTGGACTGCGCGCGCAAGGCGAATGAAGACCGCAACATGCGCAATTATGCTTATTCCTCCGACATTTTGAAGGGCGTTTCGCTCGGCGGCGCGAAGGGCGCAAAGGGGAGCAAGGGCAGCAAATTCTAATACTATTTCCTGCATTCGCCTGCGCCATCTGCTTGCGCATTCTCATTTGGAAATAGTATCAATCAACACAAATGCAAAATCCATGAAGGAGGGAAAATGCTTGCGATTGGAGGATATCAAGTCACCGCAGGACATTAAAGGTCTGTCCTATGCGGAGATGAACGATCTCGCCGCGCAGATTCGCACAGAACTGGTCACGACCATTTCCAAGCGCGGCGGGCATTTGGCGAGCAATCTGGGCGTGGTAGAATTAACGATGGCGCTTCACCGCGTGTTCAACATGCCGGAGGACAAAATCGTCTTCGATGTGGGGCATCAAAGTTACGTCCATAAGCTGCTGACGGGGCGCTACCGCACGTTCTGCACCCTGCGTTCCTTCGGCGGCATGTCCGGTTTCCCGAAGCGCTCCGAAAGCGAATATGATGTGTTCGAGACGGGTCATGCCTCTACCGCGCTGTCCGCAGCGCTGGGGCTGGCGCGCGCCCGCGATTTGCAGGGGCAGCATCACCATGTGCTGGCGCTGGTAGGCGATGGCGCAATGACCGGCGGCATGTGCTATGAGGCGCTTAACGACGCGGGTGACAGTCATACGCGTATGATTGTCATTCTGAATGACAACGAAATGTCGATTGCGCCGAATGTTGGGGCGCTTTCGCAGCACCTGACGGATCTGCGCGTCTCCAGCGGGTGGACAAGCACGAAGCGGGTTATCCGCAAAGGTTTGTCCTGCCTGCCTGTAGTCGGAAAACCGCTTCAGCGCTTTTTATCGTGGGCAAAAAAGAGCGTCAAGTCCATGTTCGTGCGCGAAAATCAAGAGGGATTCTTCAACAGCCTTGGCTTCCATTATTTCGGCCCGATTAACGGGCATGACCTCAAGGCACTGGAGCACACATTGGAGGCCGTCAAACAGTTGGATGAGCCGGTTGTTGTGCATGTGCTCACAAAAAAAGGCTATGGATACAGCGCGGCGGAGGACAGGCCGGAGCGCTTCCACGGCACGCCGCCGTTCTATGTGGAAACCGGTACGGCGCGCAAGAAGGGAACACTGCCGTCCTACGGGCAGGTAATGGCGGAAACGCTGTCCGAAATGGCGAAAACGGATGAAAAAATCGTCGCGATTACCGCCGCTATGCCGTCGGGTACGGGCTTGTCGTACTTTGCGGAGCGTTTTCCGCGCCGCATGATGGACGTCGGCATTGCGGAGGAACATGCCGTCACGATGGCAGCTGGGCTGGCGGCGGGCGGCATGAAGCCGTACTTCTCGGTCTACGCGTCGTTCTTCCAACGGTCGTTTGACCAGATGATACATGACGTTTGTATGCCGAAGCTGAACGTGACACTGCTGCTTGACCGTGCGGGGCTGGTCGGCGAGGATGGCGCGACGCACCACGGCGTGTGGGATTTGGCGTCAATGCTGCCCGTGCCGAACATGGTGATTCTGGCGCCGCGCGACCTGAATGAGCTGCGTGCCATGATGCGCTGGACGCAGGAGAACGAATCCCCCTGCGCCATCCGCTATGGGCGTGAATCCGTCGATTTGTCGGCGCGCTACCCGGCGCAGGACAAGCCGTTCCGCATCGGTGAATGGGAGATGATGGAGCAGGGCGGGGATGTGGCGCTGCTGGCAGTCGGCTCGATGGTGGCGGAAGCGATTGAAGTTCGCGACCTGCTGGAAAAGCGCGGGATTCACGCGGCGCTGGTGAACTGCCGGAGCGTGAAGCCGATGGACGAGAAAATGCTGCGTCAGCTGGCGAATCGCCCAATCGTCACGATGGAGGAGCATGTGCTGACGGGCGGCTTCGGCAGCGTGGTCTGCGCGTTCCTGTCCGGTGAAGGGCTGCCCGCACCGATGCTGTCCTTCGGCATCCCGGATACCTTCGTGCAGCATGGGCGGCGTGATCAGCTGCTGAAATACTTGGGATTGACGCCGGAACTGATGACCCAGCGCATCATCATCGCGCTGAAGAATGGAGAAAAGCATCAATGAGCGAAAAGCAACGGGCTGATGTGGCGCTGGTGGAACGCGGGCTTTGCGAAAGCCGCACGAAGGCGCAGGTCAGCATCATGGCGGGCGAGGTGTACGTCGGCACGCGCCGCATCGACAAGGCGTCGGAGCTGATTAAGCCGGAGGATGAGCTGGAAATCCGCGGCAAGTCGAACCCCTACGCCAGCCGCGGCGGATTGAAGCTGGAAAAGGCGATTACGTCCTTTCAAGCGGATCTGCGCGGCAAAGTGTGCATGGACATCGGCGCGGCGACCGGCGGCTTCACGGACGTCTGCCTGCAAAACGGCGCGGCGCATGTCTATGCGATTGACGTCGGCTACGGGCAGTTCTCGTGGAAGCTGCGCAACGACCCGCGCGTAACGCTCTATGAGCGGACGAATGCGCGTCTGCTGACGCCGGACATGCTGCCGCTGCACCCGACCGTCACGGTGATGGATGTGTCCTTCATCAGCATTCGCCTGATTTTGCCTGTTGCGGCGCAGCTGATGGGCGAGGAGGGTGTGTTCTATACGCTGATTAAGCCGCAGTTCGAGGCGGGACGCGACCGCATCGGCAAGAAAGGCGTCATCCACGACCCGAAGGTGCACGAGGACGTGCTGCGGGAGATTGTGGAATTCGCGCCGACCATCGGCTGGCAGGTGCAGCAGCTTGATTATTCGCCGATTAAGGGGCCGGAGGGCAACATTGAGTTCTTGGGCAAAATCACCGTCCGGACGCAGGAGACTGAGCCGGTGACGCCGGAAATCATCCACGAGCTGGTGAAAAAGGCGCATCAGGAGCTAAAGGGTTCTTCACACAAGTAATACGATTTCCTGCATTCACCTGCGCCATCTGCTTGCGCATTCTCATTTGGAAATGGTATCAAAATTTCTGTATATGCTTGCATGAATATTCATCTTGTGTTATAATGGGGATACTTCGGGTGCTGTTTGTGAAAAAAAACGGCAGACTGAATCAGGATGGAGGGAACGGCGTGCGACTTGGCATCGTCATTCATGGCCGTCGGCCGGATGCAATGGCGGCGGCGCATCATGCAGTGGCACAGCTTGCGGCTTGCGGCGCGCAGGTGCTGGTGGAAGATGAGGTGCTGGCAGCGTTTGCGTCGGGCAGCGTGACTTCGCTGAATGCGCCGGATGCGCAGGCGGACGTGATTCTGTCACTGGGCGGCGACGGCACGCTGCTTCGCGGCGCACAGTATGCGCTTTCGTGGGACGCGGCGCTGCTCGGCGTGAACTTAGGGCGCGTCGGATTTTTGGCGGAAGGCGAGGCAGACGCCCTGCCGAAGCTGCTGGACAAGGTCATCCGCGGCGATTATGAGACAGAGCGCCGCGCAGTGCTGTCTGTGCAGATGAATGGGCAAAGCTGGTACGCCATCAACGACGTGGTGATGAGCCGCGGCGGCTATGCGCGGCTGATTACGGTTACGGCGCTGGTGGATGGCGAACTCGCCGGGCACTACATTGCCGATGGGCTTGTTGTCGCCACGCCGACGGGGTCAACCGGCTATTCGCTCTCCGCTGGCGGGCCGATTATTTCCCCGAAAGTGGATTGCATGGTGCTCACGCCGATTTGTGCCCACAGTTTGCAGCATCGTCCGACTGTTGTGCAGGGCAGCGCGCAGATTCGCCTGCTATTGGGGTCGGATACGCCGCAGAGTGCCTGCCTGCAAGTTGATGGGCAGACGTACGCGCAGCTGGACGATGGTGCGGTGGTCGAAATCAGTCGTGCCGATCGAACGCTGCAGCTCATCCGCACGAGTGACCAGCCGTTCTTCAACCTTGTCCGCGAAAAGCTGACGGAATGGACCCGATAACACAAAATGGAAAGGCAGGTGCTGCGGAAATATGAAAACCGTTCGACAAGTGGCAATCCTCGATATCATCGAAAAACAGGAAATTGAAACGCAGGAGGAACTCGCCAGCGCCCTGAATGCGCGGGGCATCCGCGTGACGCAGGCGACCGTATCCCGCGACATTAAGGAATTGCGGCTGCTGAAAGTGCTGACCCCCTCCGGCAAGTACAAATACGCAACGGGCGATCAGGCGGATAACAATCTGACCGACCGTTTCATTCGGATGCTGGCGGAATCGCTGCTGTCTGTCTCATCGGCGAACAACCTGATTGTGGTGAAAACCTTGTCGGGTTCGGCGAACGTCGCGGCGGAAGCGCTGGACAGTATGCACTGGCCGGAGGTGCTGGGGACGCTGGCAGGCGACAACACGGTGCTGCTGATTATCCGCTCGAACGAGGAGACGATCACCGTCACCAGCCGCATCCGGGAAATGATGAAATAACGGCAATGGTTATCCCCGGCACGGAAAAGGAGTATCCATCATGATTCTATCCATGCGAATGCGGAATATCGCGCTGATTGAGGAACTGAGTCTGGAATTCGGCGAAGGGCTGCACGTTATGACCGGCGAAACCGGCGCGGGCAAATCTATCGTCGTGGACGCGGTCAATCTGGTGCTGGGCGGACGCGCCGCGCGGGAACTCATCCGCACGGGAACAGACAAGGCGTGGGTCGAAGCGGTGTTCGATGCCAGCGGCAATGAGGAAGTCGCAAAATGGGCGCAGGCGCAGGCACTTGATGATTTCGACGGCACGGTAACGCTCTACCGCGAAATCACACGCTCCGGGCGCAACCTCTGCCGCGTCTGCGGGGTGGTGATGCCGCTGTCCGCGCTCAAAGACATTGCCGTACTGCTGATGGACGTGCACGGGCAGCACGAGGCGCAGTTCCTGATGAATTCACAGTATCACCTGCTGTTTCTGGATGCTGCGGGCGGCGACGATTATCAGGCGCTGCTCGGCCGCGTGGACGCGGCGTATCAGGCGTTCATCACCAACCATCGGCAGTACGCGCGCTTGGTCAAGGAGAATGAGAAGAAGCAGTACCGCATGGAATCGCTGAAAAAGTCGCTGGAGGAATTGGAAAAAGCACGGCTGAAGCTGGGCGAGGAAGAAACGCTGGTAGCGGAAAAAGAGCGCTTCCGGCATTCGGAGAAGATTGCGACAGCTGTTGCGGCGGCGCATCGGGCGATTTCAGCGAACGATGACAGCGAGACGGTGCTTTCGCGCGTGAAGGAAGCGGCGGATGCGCTTCGGTCGCTGGCGGCGTTCGGCGAAAATTACGTCAGTCTGGCGCAGCGGTGCGATTCAGCGTACTATGAGCTGGAGGAAATCGGTTACGAACTGGCGGAACTGACCGAAAAAGGGGAGTTCGACCCCGTTCGGGCGGAGAAAGTTGAGACGCGGCTGGATTTGATTCGGCGCATGGAGCGCAAGTACGGCGAAACGGTGGCGGAAGTCCTTTCGCAGCAGCAGAAGATGCAGGCGGAATACGACAATTACGTCTCGCTGGATGAGCAGGTTGCCAAAACGGGCGCGGAACACAAGCGCTTGCTGGCGCAGTATCGGCAGCTCGCGCGTCAGCTGACGGAGGCGCGGCACGGGCTGGCGAGTGAGTTCGAGAAGAACATGATGGCGCAGCTGAAAGACCTCGGCATGGGCAACACCATCTTCCAAGTGTCGTTTGCGATTCGCCCGGAAGGGAAGATTTTCATGCCGCAGTCGGTCGGCGACGACGTGATTGAGTTCATGATTTCCCCGAACCCCGGCGAGCCGCTGAAGCCGCTGTCAAAAATCGCGTCGGGCGGCGAATTGTCGCGCCTGATGCTGGCGATTAAGAGCCTCGAAGCCGAAAAAGGCGGCGTCGGCACGATGGTGTTCGACGAAATCGACACGGGCATCAGCGGGCGGATGGCACAGGTCGTCGCGGAGAAGATGGCGCTGATCGCGCGCAAGCGGCAGGTTATCTGCGTGACGCATCTGCCGCAGATTGCAGCGATGGCGGCGCACCAGTTTCTTGTGGAGAAGCGTGTGGAAGGGGAGCGGACGAACACGAGCGTTCGCCTGCTTTCGCCCAAGGAGCGCATCAGCGAAGTCGCGCGTATGCTCGGCGGCGCGGACGGCAGCGAGGGCAGTGCTATGAGCCACGCAGCGCACATGCTCTATGTGGCTGGAAATCTGCCGGAAGAAGATATTAGTCATGGCTAATGGTGAAATTGACTAAAAAACTTTGGCTGACATTTGTCAAACTTTTCGCTGTACCAAATGCCTTATTATATGGTATAATAAACTTCGTGTGATTGTGTCCTGTTCAGACGGATTCCGCCTGAATATGTGTTTTCTGCTGTCACGGCAGGGGATGCGAAAGGATTTGGAAAGGGGTTTTCTCTGTGTTTGTCAAACACATGTTTCCCGGCGGAACGCATCCGCATGAGGGCGTAAACGGCAAGGCCGTCAACAGCGGCAACGCCATTCGTGAGCTGCCCGCGCCTGCGCGCGTGGTGATTCCGCTCTCGCAGCATATCGGTGCACCCTGCAAGCCCATCGTGCAGAAGGGTGATTTGGTGCTGGCGGGTCAGAAGATTGGCGAAGCGGGCGGCTTTGTGTCCGCACCGGTGCATTCGTCCGTCTCCGGCAAGGTCGTCGGCATTGAGCCGGTCGAGCTGGCGAATGGTTCGACGGTGTCCGCCGTCGTCATCGAGAATGACTTCCAGAACAACTGGGTGGAGCTGCATCCGGCGGAGCATCCGGAAACGCTGACCGCGCAGGAATTGCAGACCATCGTCCGCGAAGCCGGCATCGTCGGCATGGGCGGCGCGACGTTCCCCACGCAGGTCAAGATTACGCCCCCGAAGGGCAAGACGATTGAGAAGCTTGTCATCAACGGCGCGGAGTGCGAACCGTACCTGACGGCTGACCATCGACTGATGCTGGAAAAACCTGCGGAAATCATCGACGGCATCCACCTGATGATGCTTGCGCTGGACGTCAAGGAAGCGCACGTCGGCGTGGAGAACAACAAAATGGACGCGGTGGAAGCGCTCCGTGCCGCGGCGAAGAACGTCGAAGGCATTACGATTCATGATTTGCCCGTCCGCTATCCGCAGGGCGGTGAAAAGCAGCTGGTGTATGCCCTGACGCGCCGCAAGGTGCCGACCGGCGGTCTGCCGCTGGATGTCGCCTGCGTGGTCAGCAACGTCGGCACGGTGTATGCCATTCAGCAGGCGATTCGCGAGGGTCGTCCGCTCGTGCAGCGCGTGACGACCGTTGGCGGGCTGGTCAACAACCCCGGCAACTTCCTCGTCAGCGTCGGTACGCCGATTGACACGCTGCTGGAAGCCTGCGGTGGAATGCAGTCTGGCGCACGGATGCTCATCAGCGGCGGTCCGATGATGGGCATGGCGATTACCCGCACGGATATCCCGGTCACGAAGGGCACGTCCGGCGTGCTGGTACTGGGCGAAGAAGCCGTTGACCCGGTGGAATCCGCATGCATCAACTGCGGCCGCTGCCTGCGCGCCTGCCCGATGCAGCTGATGCCGACGCTGCTTGACCGCTGCGTCCGCGCCGACCGCTATGACGAAGCCGAAAAGTACGGCATCATGAACTGTATCGAATGCGGTGCGTGCACCTTCGTCTGCCCCGCCAAGCGCCTGCTTACGCAGTCCTGCCGCCAGGGCAAAAAGGTGATTACGACCCGCAAGAAGGCGGAAGCCGCGAAGAAAGCCGCGGCGGAAGCTGCAAAGAAGGCTGCTGAAGAGCAGTCCAAGAAGGAGGCATAACACCATGCAGAATAATCTTGTGATGACCTCCTCGCCCCACCTGCGCGACCATAGCAGCACGCAGCGCATCATGCAGGAGGTTTGTCTGGCGCTGCTGCCGGCTGGCATTGCGGGCGTTATCATCTTCGGCTGGAGCGCGCTGATGCTCATCTGCGTGTCTGTGGCAACCTGTGTTCTGTCTGAATTTGTGTGGGAAAAGCTGACGAAGCAGACGGTGACGATTGGCGACTGGAGCGCCGTCGTGACGGGTCTGCTGCTGGCGTACAACCTCCCGGCGAACGCGCCGTGGTGGCTGGCGGTGGTCGGCGGCGTGATTGCCATCGTCCTCGTCAAGCAGATGTTCGGCGGCATCGGCAGCAACTTCATGAACCCGGCGCTGACCGCGCGCGCGATTCTGTTCGTCAGCTGGTCTGCGCTGATGAGCAGCTATCCGCAGTCCAACTTCGTCGTGGATGCGACGACCTCCGCAACCCCCCTCGGCTTGCTGAGCAAGGGCGTTTCCGGCGTGAACTTTATGGATCTGCTGCTGGGCAACTGCGGCGGTGTGCTGGGCGAAACCTGCAAGCTGGCGATTCTCGTCGGCGGCATTTACCTGTGTGTGCGCAAGATTGCTGACTGGCGCATCCCGGTGTCCTTCATCGCGACCGTGTTCGTCTGCTACCTGATTAAGGATGGCGCTGAAATGGCGATTTATCAGGTGTTTGCGGGCGGCTTGATGCTCGGCGCGTTCTTCATGGCGACTGACTATGCGACCAGCCCGGTGACGGTGCCCGGCCGCGTGATCATGGGCATTGGCTGCGGTCTGCTGCTGTTCATCATCCGTGCCTACGCGAACTACCCCGAAGGCTGCTCCTTCGCGATTCTGTTCATGAACGTCTGCACGCCCCTGATTGACCGCTTCACCGCGCCGCATCCGTTTGGGGAGGTGAAAAAGCATGGCTAATCAGAAGAAAACCTTCATGAGTGTCCTGCTGAACGGCTTGATTTGGGAGAATCCGACGTTTGTACTGATGCTGGGCATGTGCCCGACATTGGCGATTACCACGTCCGGCATGAACGGCATCGGCATGGGTCTGGCGGTTACGGCTGTGCTGATTTTCTCGAATCTGTTTATCAGCCTGCTGCGCAACATCATCCCGGACAGCGTGCGCATTCCGGCGTACATCATCATCATCGCGTCCTTCGTGACGATGATTGACATGCTGCTCAAGGCGTTCCTGCCGGATTTGTCGCAGGCGCTGGGCATGTTTATCCCGCTGATTGTCGTCAACTGCATCATCTTTGCCCGCGCGGAGTCCTTCGCGTCAAAGAATCCGCCGGTGCTGAGCATTGCGGACGGCCTGGGCATGGGGCTGGGCTTCACCTTCGCCATCACGCTGCTGTCCGTCATCCGTGAGCTGCTGGGCAACGGTACGTTCTTTGGTCTGCAGGTGATGCCCGCCAGCTATCAGCCGATGGGCATCATGACGCAGGTTCCCGGCGGCTTCATCACGCTGGGTCTGCTGCTGATTCTGGTCAATGCACTGTCGAATAAGTCGAAAAAGAAGGGGGCGGCGGCATGAGCGGCATTTGGGCGAATCTGCTGACGATTCTTGTCGGCGGTCTTCTGGTCAATAACTTTGTCATGAACCGCTTCCTCGGCTGCTGCCCGTTCCTCGGCGTCTCGAAGCAGTACGACACGGCGAAGGGCATGTCGATGGCGGTTATCTTCGTCATGACGCTCGCCAGCTTCATCACTTGGTTCGTGCAGCACCTGATTCTGGTGCCGCTGCATCTGGAATACATGCAGACGATTGCGTTCATCCTCGTCATTGCCGTGCTGGTCGGCATTGTGGAGATGGCGCTGAAGAAGATTTCCCCCTCGCTGTATCAGTCGCTGGGCGTGTATCTGCCGCTCATCACCACCAACTGCGCGGTGCTGGGCGTGGCGATTCTGAACGTGGATAACGGCTACAACCTGCTGGAAAGCACGTTCAACGGCTTCTGCGCGGCGGCGGGCTTCGGTCTGGCGATGATTCTCTTCTCCTGCATCCGCGAGCGTCTTGCGCTGGCGAACATGCCCAAATGGATGAACGGCTTCCCCGGCGCGCTGATTACGGCGGGTCTGATGGCGATTGCGTTCATGGGCTTCGGCGGCTTAATCGGCTGAGGAGGGAAGACGGATGACGGTTGTGAATATCCTCATTGCGGCGGCTGTGCTGGGCTTGATGGGTCTGCTCTTCGGTCTGCTGCTGATGGGCACCGAGAAGGTCTTTGCCATCCCGGCGGACGAGAAGCGTGATGCCGTGCGTGCGGCGCTTCCGGGCGCGAACTGCGGCGCTTGCGGCTATCCCGGCTGCGACGGCTGTGCGGATGCGATTGCTTGTGGCAAAGCGCCCGTGAACGCCTGCCCGGTCGGCGGCAAGCCTGTTGCGGACAAGATTTCCGCGATTATGGGCAATGCGGAAGCAGCAGACGCCGTTCGCAAGGTCGCCAGCGTAATTTGCCAAGGCGATTCCGAGCATTGCAAGGAGAAGTTTGAGTACCGCGGCATTCAGGACTGCGTGGCTGCGTCTGTCGTCAATGACGGCAACAAGGCTTGCAAGTTCGCGTGCCTTGGTCTGGGTACCTGCGCGCGCGTCTGCCCGTTCGACGCGATTCATGTAGACCCGGTGAAGAAGATTGCCGTGGTGGACGACGAGAAGTGTGTTGCGTGCGGCAAGTGCGTGGCGATTTGCCCTAAGGGTGTGCTGAGCCTTCGTCCGGTGACGGAGGATGTGACGGTTCGCTGCCGCAACACTGAGCCCGCCAAGAAGGTGCTGTCTGCCTGCTCGACTGGCTGCATCCACTGCGGCAAGTGCTTCCGTTCCTGCCCGCATGGTGCGATTACGATGACGAACGGTCTGCCGGTCATTGATCAGAGCAAGTGCCAGCACTGCATGGCGTGTGCGGATGCTTGCCCGACGAAGGCAATGTGGGCGAACTTCGACAAGCGGAAGGTCTCCGCATAATTTGGGATTAGAAAAGGACGTGCGGCTGCGAAAGGCTGCACGTCCTTTTTGATGTGTTGCAATGCGCCTAAAGAGGGGATTGCGGGGGAGTGAGGCTATGGTTGCAAGCTCGGCTGGTCGGTCGCACCCATTTGGCGCGACAATGTGGAGATGGTCGGAATTGCGGATTGGGGGGCGCTCCTGAGGGAGCGCAAAGTTACAACCGCTGCGCTGAAAGCGCTTCGCTGTTCAGCGCCGGGCGGCGGAGTTGACTTCGCTATCACAATTGATTTAACGGAGCAGCAGTTGGGGCGTTGCCCCAAGCCCCATAAGGGGCGCTGCCCCTTAACCCTGCAAGGAATATTGTCCCTTGACCCTTTCGCGCGATTGAGTTGACTTCGTTATCATACTTCTTCCGCGTGTTGCTCTTTTATTCACCACGCAAAATATTCGGAAGCGAAAGCGTCCATGCGGGCGTTCCATCGACCTCAAACAGCGCCTGATTCTCCCATGCGCATCCACCGAACCATGCACCCGCGTCCTGCGGGTCATACCCGCCTGCATAGCTGCTCGCCCAGCCCGAACCGAACTGTTCCCACAGCTTACTCTGTTCTTCCCAGCTATTTCCCGGCACCGGAATCCACGCCGGTTCCCAATAGCAGACGCCGAGTGCGCCCGCCTGCACAGCCGTTTCCACCGTCTCGCGGAAATCCGCTGCCTGACCGTCGCGGAAAATATCCTGCTTCATGTCGCACCACTCATTCGGGACGCTGTTCGGGTGTGTATCGAGGTTATTCGTTGTGAACGGGTAGGATGTTTCGGCGATGAACACGTCTTTGCCGAAATTCTCGCGCACATCCGCCATCAGTTCTGACAAATTTTCCAGCGAACCATGCCAATAGCTGTAATAACTGTACGCCATCACGTCGAAATCAACCGGCGTATCGCCCTCGCAGACCTCGCGGATGTACTTCTTTGCGTCCGATTGACTGACGTTGGTGAAATGCACTGCCACCAACGCATCGGGCAGGGTTGCGCGGACAGCGGCACTTCCGGCGTTCATCAGCTGATTGCGCCCGTTTGTGCTCCATTCGCCCGCCATGCCGCCGTTAATCTCGTTGCCGACCTGCACCATCCAGATGTCCACGCCCGTCGCGGCAATCTGCGTCAGCGCATCCGCCGTGAAGGCGTAGAGTGCGCTGCACTTCTGCGTTAAATCCATCGTGACCCATGCCTTCGGGGACATTTGCTTCGCGGGGTCAGCCCAGAAGTCGCTGTAATGGAAGTCAACGATGAGCGACAGGCCGGCTTCCTTGCATCGGCGGGCGATTTCCACCGCGTTCGCCACGCCGCAGTTGCCGCCGCCGTAGCCTCTGCCGTCCTCGTCGAATGGGTCGTTCCAAACGCGGACGCGCACGGTGTCCCAGCCTGCTTCTTTCAGCAGGACGAACAAGTCTGTCGGTTTGCCGTCGCGGTTGCGGTACACAACGCCGCTGTTCTCCTCACTCAGCACGGTGGAAACATCTGCGCCAAATTTGAAAGATGCAGGGATGGCATCATCCTCCGCAAACACCATGTGCGGCAAAAACAGGATGATTGACAATAAGCAAGCAAGTATTCTTTTCACACGAACGCCTCCTTCTCACGAACAAAAACAGCAAATTCACGACGAAGTGATGCCTTCATTATATCAAAAAGGGCGTCTTGCGTCAAGAAAATAGAAAAACATTAATTTTTGGAAGCGGCATGTAAATACTATCATGCTCGAAAATGCCCAAATTCCCGCTGAAAATGTGAACAGCATCTTGCAAAAAGCAACGAAAAATAGTATAATCAAATAGGATAGCCAGCAGAATGTGTTTGCGATGGAGGAAGGGCACGGTATTTTCCGTGACTAATTTCAGGCAAATGTTTTCTGCGCGGAAGTTTCTTCCGCAGTATGTAAAAAAGGAGTGTTTCCAATGGCGAAGAAGTATGTGTACCTCTTCAAGGAAGGCAACGCCAACATGCGTGAGCTGCTGGGCGGCAAGGGCGCGAACCTCGCTGAGATGACGAATCTCGGTATGCCCGTGCCTCAGGGCTTCACCGTCACCACCGAAGCCTGCACCCGGTATTATACCGACGGCAAGGTGATTGGTGACGATATCGTCGAGCAGATTTACGCTGCTCTGGCGGAGACGGAAAAGGTGGCCGGCAAGAAGTTCGGCGACGACAAGGATCCTTTCCTTGTTTCTGTCCGCTCCGGCGCTCGTGCCTCCATGCCCGGCATGATGGATACCATTCTGAATCTGGGTCTGACGGACGTGTCTGTTGTGGGTCTTGCGAACCTGACCAACAACCCGCATTTCGCGTATGACGCGTATCGCCGTTTCATCGCCATGTTCTCTGACGTGGTTATGGAAATCCCGAAGAACGAATTCGAGGCGGTTCTGGACGAATTCAAGGAGAAGAAGGGCGTCAAGTACGATCGCGACCTCTCTGCGGATGACCTGAAGGAAGTCGTCGTTCGTTTCAAGGAAATCTACAAGAAGCACATGGGCGTGGACTTCCCGCAGGACCCCAAGGTTCAGCTGATGGAAGCCGTCAAGGCCGTGTTCCGTTCTTGGGACAACCCGCGTGCCATCTACTATCGCCGCATGAACGATATTCCGGGCGACTGGGGCACTGCCGTCAACGTGCAGTCCATGGTCTTCGGCAACATGGGCGAAACCTCCGGCACGGGCGTTGCCTTCACGCGCAACCCCTCCACGGGCGAGAAGAAGCTGTACGGTGAGTACCTGCTGAACGCTCAGGGCGAGGACGTTGTGGCTGGTATCCGTACCCCCGAACCCATCTCCCACCTGCAGGAGCAGATGCCCGATGTGTACCAGCAGTTTGTGGATATCGCCACCAAGCTGGAAGCGCACTATCGCGACATGCAGGACATGGAATACACCATTGAACGCGGCAAGCTGTACATGCTGCAGACCCGTAACGGCAAGCGTACTGCGGCGGCTGCACTGAAGATCGCTGTTGATCTGGTGGATGAAGGCGTGCTGAGCGAAGAAGAAGCCGTGCTGAAGGTGGAGCCCAAGCAGCTCGACACCCTGCTGCACCCGAACTTCGACGCTGCGGCTGTGAAGAAGGCGCCCGTCATTGCGAAGGGTCTGCCGGCTTCCCCCGGCGCTGCCACCGGCGGCATCTACTTCACCGCTGACGAAGCGGCTGAACACGGCAAGAACAAGGAAAAGGTTATCCTCGTTCGCCGCGAAACCACGCCTGAGGACATCGAAGGCATGGACTTCTCTCAGGGCATCCTGACCGTCTTCGGCGGCATGACCTCTCACGCGGCGGTTGTCGCTCGCGGCATGGGTCGCGCGGCTGTCGTCGGCTGCGGCGCGCTGAAGATTGACGAAGAAGCAAAGACCCTGACCGTTGGCGACAAGGTGTACCACGAGGGTGATTTCATCTCCCTTGACGGCTCTACCGGCAATGTCTACGATGGCCAGATTGCGACGGTTGAAGCGTCCATCTCCGGCGAGTTCGCTCGCTTCATGGGCTGGGCTGACGCTGCCCGCCGTCTGCGCGTCCGCACCAATGCGGATACCCCGCGCGACACCAAGCAGGCTGTCAAGTTCGGTGCTGAAGGCATCGGCCTGTGCCGTACCGAGCACATGTTCTTCGAGGCGGATCGTATCGCGGCTGTCCGTGAAATGATTCTGGCCGACACGAAGGAACAGCGCGAAAAGGCGCTGGCGAAGATTCTGCCGATGCAGCAGGGTGACTTCGAAGCGATGTACAAGGCGCTGGAAGGCAAGCCCATGACGGTTCGTTACCTCGATCCGCCGCTGCATGAGTTCGTGCCGCATGTTGACATGAAGGAAGAAATCGACGAGCTGGCCAAGAACCTTGGCATCACCTCCGAGGAAGTCATCCACAAGATCAACGCGCTGCATGAGTCCAACCCGATGATGGGTCACCGTGGCTGCCGTCTGGCCGTCACCTATCCGGAAATCGCGGAAATGCAGACCCGTGCGGTTCTGCAGGCAGCTATCGATGTGACCCGCGAATGCGGCTACAACATTGTGCCCGAAATCATGATTCCGCTGGTCGGTTCCAAGAAGGAACTGGCGTTTGTCAAGTCCATCGTCGACGAGACCGCCAAGAAGGTCTTTGAGGAACAGGGCATGACGCTGGAATACCACGTCGGCACCATGATCGAAATCCCGCGCGCGGCTGTTACCGCTGACGAGATTGCTGAAGAAGCGGAATTCTTCTCCTTCGGCACGAACGACCTGACCCAGATGACGTTCGGCTTCTCCCGTGACGACGCTGGCAAGTTCCTCGGTTCGTATTACGACAACAAGATCTTCGAGAGCGATCCCTTCGCTCGTCTGGACACGGACGGCGTTGGCAAGCTGGTGCAGATGGCTGCGAAGCTGGGCCGTCAGACCCGTCCGAACCTGAAGCTGGGCATCTGCGGCGAACACGGCGGCGATCCGAGCTCCGTGATGTTCTGCCACAAGGTTGGCCTGAACTACGTTTCCTGCTCGCCTTTCCGTGTGCCGATTGCGCGTCTGGCTGCTGCTCATGCCGCAATCCTCGAAAAGATGGGCAAGTAAGCTGTTGTACGGCGCTGCAAAGCGCATAACGGCTGACAAATCCGCATCTCTGGCGGCTTCTACCCCTGTCAAAGGGGGCGGAAGCCGCCTTTTTACTGTAATCAAAAAGACGCGCCGGAGCAATCTTCGCCCCGACGCGCCAAAATCCGCGTATTATTCCGTCATGTAGTCCACAAAGCTCGTCACGGTTGACCAGTACAGGTTGAACGCCGCGCCGTAGGTGTCGCCGTCGAAGCCATCCGCCGACGTGCCGCCGACGATTGTGATGGTGTAGCCGTACAGGACGCAGACGAAGATGCAGTACATGTTGCCGTCTTCGCCCTGACCGCCTGCGCAGAAGGGTGTCAGCGCCGCATAGTCGTCGTCCTCGTCATAATCCACCAAGCCCGGATTTCCGCCCGCGTACATGGACTTGTAGTAGTCGGTCATGGCTTGCAGGCTTTCTTCCGGCAGACTGATGGTTACATAGTCTTCCAGTGCCTCGTCGTAGTTGATGGCGACGGCGTAGCTCACATCGTTGCGCCCGTTGTAAGCGAGGTGCAGGTTGATGCTCGTTTCGTCCACTTCGCAACTCGTGACGCTCAGCACGTCCGGGAGTGCCAGTGTCATCCCAAGATCGTCGATGGTGTATGGGTTCGTCGCCGCGTAGTCCTCCGCGAAAGCGAAAGAACAGAGCAGGCACAGCGCGCAGAGCAGGGAAATCAGCCGTTTCATGAAAGCAACCTCCTTTTTATAATTCAAAGCTGATGAAATCAGACAGTTGAATTTCGCCGTAAATGTCGGTCAGGCAGAAGCAGTACAGGTAGGTGGCGTCGCTGCCTTCGAGCGAGTAGAAGCCGAAATCAATCGCGCCGCCTTTGCCCGCGACAATCGGATCGCCGTTCATCGTCATCTCCTGCAGTTCGCCGTCCTCGTCTTCGTACAGGACGTTGTAAATCGGCGTGACCACGTCGCCTTCGGTCAAGGGTGTGCTGCCGCGGACGGGGAGTCCGGCGTCGTCGTACCCCTGCGTGAAGCCGACAATCGTCCAGTCGCTGTCGAAGCCGCGGCGCATGACCAGCAGATACCCCTCGACGTCGTTGCAGCGGACGGGAATCACGCTGCGGCGCATCCCGCCATTGACCAACTGGTCATACATCATGACAATCTGTTCATCCAGCATCGGCCAAGTGCCGTCGAACTGGCTGATAATTTCGCCGCTTTCCCAGTCGATGGCGGCGTTCTGCATCGCGCCCATCTCGATGTAGAACGTGTCCTCGTCGTCGCTGCCGTCCAGATACAGCAGGCCTTCGATCATGCTCAGATAGTTCAGCTCGTCCTGACTGAGTGTCATGCTGTATGCATAGACCTCGTCCGAAAAGTCCGCGTCCAGCCAGTCGTCCGCGTCGGAATCGTCCGGCACAAGGAAGCCGGAGAAGAAAGCGTCGTTCATGGACGTGAACGTCGGCGCAATGTCCGGCAAATCCACCGCGCTTGTATCCGCCGAAAGGGGCGCTTCGCTGGCGGTGAACGTGCTGGCGGGGGAGAAAACCGCGTCCATCAGGTTGCCGGTGAAAGCGCCGCTTGCGCTGACGGACGTGACCTGCTGTGGCACTTGCGCCGAGAAAACATAGTTGCCGCCGCTGCGAAGCTCCGCGTAGCCGCGCGTGAACTCCGTCATGTTCGGAATCGTCTCCTGACAGCCGTCGCCGTCGTAGCTGCCGGACGGGAAGTAGACGCTCATGCCCGTCAGGTAGTCGAATTTCCGTGTGCCGACGTTGTAGCGCACGACGCGCTCGTAGGCGGTTTGCAGCACGTCCGCGGTCTGCGGCGCAATGGTGCGTGTGCCGTCAATCAGCGCCATCATGTCCACCATGTCAGAGGTTGCGTCGTTAAAATCCCCGAAAGCGTACATGCGCTGGCGGGCGCGGCTGAAGGTGGACAGCTGCCCTGCGTCGAGCGCCTGCGAGAGATACGCAGCGTAGGTTTCCATCGTGCTGACCAGATATTCCATCGCGGGCAGGTAGAGGACGCTCATGCTGAGGTAGTCGTCCGGATTCTCGTCCAGACAGGCCTCCATGTACGCATCGGCAATCGCGACGCCGATGCCCTGCGCATCGAGCGCCGGATTTTCGCCCAGCGCATCCAGCCACGCATAATTCCAGCCCAGCCCCGGCTCCAATTCCTCGCTGGCGACCATAAAATCGGCGTAATACTGCATGTGCGCCGCCATTTCATATGTCGCCATCAGGCAGGCGTCGAAGCCAATCACGTCCAGATGGAAACCGGGATTGGCTTCCGTGAAGTTGTACAGCGCGTCATTGATTTCGTGAATCGTCAGCCCGTCGTAATCTGCCGTTTCGTCGAAGCAGACGCCGCTGTTCGAACCGCCGCCGTGATTCCAGAAGACCAGCATATAGCGGTCGGCGGGGTAGGTCGAAACCGCCCAGTTCAGATAGTCCTCCAGCGTATCCTGTGTGCCCATGTTCTGCCACGCGCAGACGGTCACATCGGAGAAATCGTAGTCCACAATCGTAAAGCGGTTGATGTGGTTCGCACGCAGGCGGCTGTCGTCCCACTGGCTTGCGCCGCCTGCCTGCACGACGACGGTCACGTTGTCCGGAATCTCCGCCGCGCACATCTCGTACAGGTCATTCACGCAGTCGCTCTGCAAATCCGTGCCGCACATGTACATTAGGATGGTCATCGTGGGGGTGTCCGCATACGCCGCCGGAAGTCCAAGCAGCACCACGCAGCACGTCAGCAGCAGCGCAAGAAGTCGATGTTTCACTTGTTTCTTCGCCTCTTTTCTGATTTTGTGGCAAATTTCCTCTATTTTCATTGTAGTGCTGTAAATTCCCGCTGTCAACCGCGATTCGCGCATCAAAAAACGCCCCTGACGCATGTCCAGGAGCGTTTTTCCATATTCGGATATTTATTCCGCCGTGGACGCTGTGTGAATTTCCTGCAGGAAGCGGGTAATCGGCAGGTGCTGCGGGCATACACGTTCGCACTTGCGGCAGTGGATGCACTGCGACGCATCCGCATGATCCGCCTGAATCTGGGCGTATCCAGCCTTGAAGGAGCTGTCCGCGCGGAGCATGGCGGCATCGTAGCCTTGGAAAATGCGCGGAATCTGCACGCCCATCGGGCAGGGCTGGCAGTATTTGCAGCCCGTGCAGCGCGTTTTTGTCCGCGCAAGGTACGTTGCTTTGACCTTCTGATAGAGCGCAAGTTCCTCGTCGGTTAGCGTCGGGCGTTTCGCCATGTCGAAAATGCGCAGATTATCCGTCACCTGCTCCCATGTGCTCATGCCGCTGAGAATCGTGATGACTTCAGGCATTGCGTACAGGTAGCGGAAGCCCCACTCGACCGGGCTGCGCTGCACGGCATACGCGTCGTAAACCGCTTTCACATCCACTGGGGGATTCGCAAGCAGACCGCCGCGCAGGGGTTCCATGACGACGACACCCACGCCGCGCCGGCCCGCTTCGCGGATGCCCTCAAGCGTCGCCTGATTCTCATCGTCGAGAATATTCATCTGCACCTGACACATGCCCCACTGATCCCAGTCGTGCAGGATGCGCAGGAACGCCTTCGCGTCGTCGTGGAAGGAGAAGCCGGGATAGCGCACCTTGCCCTGCGCGATGGCTTCGGCATAGAAGCGTTTGTAGTCCAGCTTCTGCATTGCGTCCATGCGTTCGTTGTTCATGGCGTGGAGAATATAGAAGTCCACATAGGGGGTATCGAGCTTTTTCAGCTGCTCGTCGAGGAACTTCATCATGTCCTCATGCGTCTTGACGAGCCAGACGGGCAGCTTTGTCGTCAGGATGACCTTCTCGCGGTAGCCGTCCTTGAGCGCCTTGCCGACGACAATCTCGCTTTCGCCACCGTGGTAGGGGTACGCCGTGTCGATGTAGCGAACGCCGTTGTCGATGGCGTGGCGAATCATGCGAATCGCTTCGGATTCGTCGATTTTGCCATCCGGCGTTGTCGGAAAGCGCATACAGCCGAAGCCGAGCATGGAACTTTCCCGGTTGATGGTCGGAAACATGGTGTTCAGCACGTGTTTTCGCTCCTTTACTTAGAGATATGGTATGATATCCGAAAGCCTGCCGAAAATCAGGTCAGGCTTTACGTCCGATGTGTCTATGTCGCTGCGCTTGGCTTCGCCGGAGAGGACGAGAATGCCCGTCATGCCGTGATTCACGCCGGTCGCAACATCCGTGTAGAGCCGGTCGCCCACCATCGCCATCTCGTGCAGCGCAAAGCCGGTGCGCGCAAGGGCTTCATCCACAATACCGCGGTTCGGCTTGCCAATCACCACATCCGCCCAGCGCCCAGTGCTGGCGTGAATCAGCGCCATAAACGCGCCAAGGTCGGGGATGAACCCGTGCTCAGTCGGGCAGTTGAAATCAGGATGTGTCGCGATATACGGCTTGCCCGCACGGATGAGGTCGCAGACGCGGCAGAGCTTGCCGTAATCCAGCGTCGTGTCAAACGCCGCCAGCACATAATCCGCGTCGCCCGAATCGCAGAAGCGCAGCCCCATCGCCGTCAATTCCGCCCGAAGCACGGGATTCCCCAGCAGATAGCCGGTTTTGCCCGAAAAGTGCGTCAGGCAGTACCGCGCCGCCGCCTGCCCTGATGTAATCACGTCGCGATACGCCGCCGGAACGCCCATTCGCGCCAGCTTTTCGGCATACGTCGAGGCAGAGCGGCTGGAGTTGTTCGTCAGGAAGCGCGCGGTGCGCCCTGTCTTTTCCAACGCGTCCAGAAATTCCAGTCCGCCGGGAATGATGCGGTCGCCCAGATAGAACGTGCCGTCCATGTCCAGCAGAAAGCAGCGGATGCCGGACAGCTTCGCGCGAATCGTCTCGTCGGTCATGCGCTCACCCTCCGCGAATCAGATTTCCTGCAATTTCAGCACGCCTTCAAGGTTCATCATCTTAACGGCGGCGTTGTAGGCTTCCTTGACCATGCTGATGAGGTATCTTTCATCCTGACAGGGAATGTACTTCGTCGCAATGCAGACCGCCAGCCCATGAATGAACAGCCATGTGCGCTCAAAGAAGCGCAGGGCGGTTTCGTCGTCCAGCGGCGTTTCCTTCTTGATGATGTTGAACACAAGGTCAAAATTCGTCTGGTCGCTGTATTGCCCCTCGCTGACGCGGTCGCGCATGAACAGCAGCTTGAACAGCTCCGGCTCGTCGCGGCCATAGAGCAGATACGTCGTGCAGAGCTGGATATATGGCGAGTCGGACTGCGCCATATCCGCCTCCGCGTGCGCCTGAAACTGGCGCGCGACGTAGAGAATCAGCTCCCGGTGCAAATCCTCCATGTTGGTGAACAGGCGGAAAATCGGCTGCGTTGAGCCGCCGAGTTCCTTGGCAATCGCGCGGGCGTTGAGGGCGTCCATGCCTTCGCGGCGCATAAGCTGGCAGGCAGCATGGAGAACAGCATCACGGGTGAATCGAACTGTAGGCGGCATAATCGTCAATCTCCTTGATTATTTGGTATATTTGGCATAGGAACTGTAAAATCTCCGGCTGGAATCAATCTGCGTCAGCTGACGGTTCTTCGTCACATTCAGCACCAGCGCAATGCCGCCGATGTTCGTGACCATGTTTGAACCGCCATAGGAGAGGAACGGCAGGGGAATGCCGGTAATCGGCAGCCGCCCAAGCGTCATGCCGATGTTCTCGAAAACATGGAAGAGCAGCATGCCAATCACGCCGATGATGATGAGCATACCCTGTCGGTCGTAGGTGTAGCGCGCGAGGTAGAGCATCCGCAGAATAATCGCCAGATACCACAGCATGATGATGCTGCAGCCGGCAAAGCCGAACGCTTCCCCGATGGTGGCGAAAATGAAGTCCGTCCAGTCGGCGGGGACGTAGTTCAGCTGACTCATCGAGCCATCGACGAATGTGCCGATGCCCGTCAAGCCGCCCGCGCCGATGGTCATCTGCGACTGGCGCATCTGGTACGCGTCACCTTGCGGGGACAAATCAGGATTCAGGAATGCGACGATGCGCGCCAGACGGTAGTCATCGCTGCCCGTGGCGACCATGAAGCCGTACAGCGCCAGAACGAGCAGAATCGCGACGACTGCCATCGTAATCAGCAGCCGCCAGCGGACGTTGGCGAACAGCAGCATACACGCGAACGCGAACACCACAACGATAGCGGAACCTGTTTCGCCGGAGAAGAGAACGATTGCGCACGGCACGAGGAGCATTGCCATGATTTCGATGAAGTCGCGGAAGGTGCTCATCGGATGCTCTGATTGGCTCAGGCGCTGCGCCAGCATCAGAATCATTGCCAGTTTGATGAACTCCGACGGCTGAATCGTCATGTCCCAGATGATGTCCAGCCATGCCTTCACGCCCTCAGCGCGGTTGAAAACCCACACGACAAGTACCAGCACGGTTGTGCCGATGTACATGGCGCGCGTGAAGCGGCGAATCAGGTGGTAGGGGCAGAGGATAATCAGCGTCATGACCAGTGGCGCAAGCACCAGCACGAAGAAGCACTGGCGGAGTGTCGAGGAGGATTCCAAAATGTGTTCCAAGAGGTTCGTGGCGGTGGAGTTGATGGAGTACGTTGCCACACAGACGGCGTAGATGCCAAAGAAGCACATCGCAAACACCATCAGAATCAGCGGCACATCCACATGCGCGCGCGAACGGCGGCTGGCATTAGCGAACATGCTTCTCATCTCCTTTTCTGCGGCGCTGGAAGAGGCGCTGGAAGAGCGTGCGCTTCTGCCCATATTCCGGCAGCGGCACATCCTCGTCCGTCGTCATGCGCAGGGCGATGCGGGCGATGGCATTGCGCCCCTCGCTTTCGCCCTCCATCACACTCTGATGATGCAGCAGCGCGCGGTAAATTTCCGCATCCTCCGGGATTTCGCCCAGCAGCGGCATGTCCAGCGTCAGCGCGACGGTCTGCGCGGCGTACATTTCGCCCCGGCGGATGTAGTCGGGATTCAGGCGGTTGACAATCACACGCTGCGCCGTCAGCCCCTTTTTGCGCAGGACGCTTGCCGTGCGCTCCGCATTGCGGATGCATACATCGTCCGGCGTGCAGACCAGCACGCACTCGTTGATTTCATTGCTCAGCAGACCGCGCAGGCTGCGCTCAATGCCCGCCGGCGCATCAATGAGAACGTGGTCGAAATTGCTTTTGAGCGTCCGCAGAATTTTGCGGAACGCCTTGGCCTCCAGCTCCTTCGCGCGGGCGAACTGGCTGGCGGGCAGGAGAGACAGATTCGGCAGCGCGTCCGGCTTCGGCACGACAAGCGCGTCATCGACCGGGCAAATGCCGTTCGCAACATCCAGAATATCATACACAATGCAATCCTGCACGCCCAGCAGCACGTCCTGATCGCGCAGGCCGATATCCGCATCCACAATGCAGACGCGCTGACCATTGCGCGCGATTTCCATGCCGAGGCAGGCGGAGAGGGTGCTTTTGCCCACTCCGCCTTTGCCGGAAGCAATAATCCAAGCTGTACCCATGTATTTGTGCAAGCCCTCCTTATGGCGCAAGGCTGTTGCCAATCGGCAGGTCGTAGTCCACTTCGCCTTTCTTCCATTCCGGGAAAATCCAGTTCAGGAAGTCCTTCGCGGCGTAGGAACACATGGCGCCGGAATACCCGTGCGGCACATAGACGACGATGGCGACCTTCGGGTCATCCAGCGGAGCAAAGCAGACGAACCAGCCGTTGTTTTCAAGGTCAATCTGGTTGACCTGCGCCGTTCCTGTTTTTGCACCCATCTCGTCTTTCCATTCCTGCTTGAAGTCATTCCAATAGCGCTTAGCAGTACCGGTATCGTCCGTAACGCCCTTCATCCCTTTGTGGATGAGGTTGAAGTATCCGTTTGTGTCGTTCAGGTCGTTAATCAGCACCGGGTCGCGGCGGGAAAGCACTTCGCCCTCCGGAGAGATAATGGAATCGACGATGGAGACGTTGTAGACCTTGCCGCCGTTGGCGACTGCCGTGACGTAGCGCGCGACGGCAATCGGCGTCACCGTCGTGACCGACTGCCCGATGGCAGTCAGAATCGTCTGCGAACCGCCCCACTTAATATCGTTCATGTAGTTGTAGGTGTCCGTAATGACGGCGTTGGAGTACACCATCGAGCGGGGCATGTTCAGTTCTTCCATCAGGATGGTGCGCATGTTTTCCAGCCACGCGGATTCGGGGTACGCCACCGCCATGTCCATCAGGCGCTTGGCGCAGGAGGACAGGCGCTCGTCGTCGTACTCCATGCCGCGCGATTCGCCGCACTTTTTCAGGTGCGACTTGATGGAGTTGAAAACGATAATCGGGCGCGAGGTGTCCTGCGATGATTCGCCCACCGGCTTCGTTGGGTCGTACAGCGTGTTCTGACTGCCGACGACGCTGCGGGCTTCGCCGGGCAGGTCAATGCCCGTTTTGCTCGTCAGCCCGAACGCGGCAGCATACTGATATAGGCGTGTTTCGCCCAGACGGCTGCCGCATTCATAGAAGAAGTAGTTACAGGAATTGGAAAGCCCATTCACAATCGTCTGATAGTAGTGCTGGCTGCGGTAGCCCTCGGAAATCCAGCACTTCGGAGCGGTGGACAAGTCGGAGTTGTAGGCAGTGTAGTAGCCCATGTCCGAAATCATCTCGTCCGGCTTCAATACGCCGGAGTCCAGCGCGCCGAAGCCCGTTACCATCTTGAAAATCGAGCCGGGGGTTGCGCGCGAGCCGATGGCGTAGTTCAGCATCAGGTTGCGGTCATCGGACAGAATCGCGCGCGCCTCGTCGCCGCCGGCAACCAGCGCGTTCAGGTCATAGGTGGGGTAGTTCGCCATGGCCAGCACACGCGCCTGCATGTCCAGCACAAGCATCACGCCGTGCTCTGCCAGTTCCAGCGGGTAATGCTCCCAGTCGTAGGTGGCAATCAGCGTGCGATTATCTTCCAGCCACTTGCTGGAGACCATCAAATCCTCCTGCTTGTCGCGGATGCGGGCGACGTTGGAGGCAATCGCGCGCTCCGCCACGGTCTGGTAGTTCACATCCAGCGTCAGCTTAACATTGTTGCCGTCCGACGGCTCCGTGTAGGAGATTTCGCGCACGATTTTCGACCAGTTGTTGCGTTCGACGACGCGGCTGCCCTTGCGCAGGGAGCTGTTCTGCGTCAGCCAATCCTCCATCGACGATTCAATGCCGTCGCGCCCGATGGTGTCGTTGTAGCTGTACCCTTTTGCTTGCAGCGTCAGCCACATCGTGCGCGAAGGAATCTTGCCGATATAGCCGATGACCTGCGCTGCAAGCGTCTGCTTGGGGTAAACGCGCTGCGTGCTTTCGGAAATGTCCATGCCGGGCAGCATCATCGACTTCGTTTCAATCTCCGTCACCGTCTCGAAGGGAACGTTCTTCGCAATCGTAATCGGCAGGGAGTTGTACAGGTTCATCTGCATTTCGGAAAAGACGGCCATGACTTTGAGCATCGTGTCCTCATCAACGATGATGCAGGGGACGTAGCCGCTGTCGTCGCCGCGCTTCTCGATGTACGCCGCGCGGACTTCCTCTTCCTCTTCGGCGGAGTTGACCATGCGGTAGCGGTGCTTGAGCGTCACCAGGCAGTCCTCCGGCGTGGGATAGCTCTTTGCGGTCACATAGTTGTTGGAGCGCCATTGGCTTTCGCGCGTCTGCAGCGTCGCCTCGGACACGCCCGAACCGAAATTGAACTCCCATTCGCCTGTCTCTTCGCTGCGCTGAATGACATAGCTGAACGCCAGCTTGCCGCCGTTGCGCTCGATAATTTCCAGCGTGTCAATAATTGACTGCGTATACGTTTTGTAGACGCTGGAGGAGCTTTCACTGGCGTCTTTATAGAATGTAACATTGTAGACCATTTCGTCCGTGGCGAGAATCACGGAGTTTGCGTCGGTGATATTCCCGCGCTTGCCGGTCAGAGGAATCGTCTTTAAGCGGGTGGATTCCGTTTTTGTGGAATAATCCTCGTTGTTCCTCAGCTGCAAATTCACCAGACCGACAAGCAGATAGGCAAACATCAGGATAAGGATAATCACAAAGACCAGAAAGCGACCCTTCACTTGTTCCGGCGCGTTGCCGTGATCTTGCTGATACTGGTTCACAATTCAGCCTCCTTTCACAGGGAAAAATAACATAATGCACCCGGCTGACCTGAAATCAGCCTTTCGCCATTGCGTTGGATACCGGCGCGCTGAAGCCGAGCAGCCGACGCAGCGGCCACATCAGCACAACCGCGGTCAGCGTCGTCATCAGCGCATCGGTGAGCGCACGGGTGAAGAAAGCGCTTGTCAGTTCCGCGCTGCTCATTGCGATATAGATGATGCTTACGGCCTCATACAGCAGCGTCGCGCACAGGGCGCACATGGGCGTGCGCAGATAAACACTGCGGTTGCGCCCCCGGCGGTGGTTCGACATGTCGTACTGCAATCTGGCGGCGCTCTTGTCGGTGAAGAACAGCGACATCAGCATCGCGCAGATTGGATAGAACACGAGGTTGAGCAGCTTCACACCCGGCACCATCGTTTCCAGCAGAATGCCGTACACCGCGCCGACCCAGAACGCCTTGTAGCGCGGATAGCCGACAATCACCACCGACAAAATCACCAGCGGCAGATTGATGCTGACCGTCGTGTCCAGCTGCGTCATCACCGTGACATGGAAAAGGTAGCCGATGAAAACAACCAGAAGCAGGCGGACTTGCCGCCAAAACACGTCGCGCACGGCTTATTCCTCCCAGTCAAGGTCGCCCGGATTGAGCGTCCGGACAGGCGTTGGGCTTGGCGTGGGTGTCGGAGACGGGGTTGCCGTCGGGTTGAGCAGCGTCGAGTTGTACTCATAGACCGTTCCGCGCGGTGTGGGCACAGGCGACGGCGTAGGCGAGGGCGACGGCGTCGGGCTGGCGGTCGGGCTTGGTGTCACGGACGGCACTTCCGTCGGGGTCGCCGTTGCGCCGAACATGAGCGTCGAGCCGATTTTCAGCGTCGGATAGGGGCGTGCTGTCACCAGCGGAACGTACTCGTTGTATACTGCCGTGGAGTCGCGTCCTTCGATGGCTTCCGCTTCCGGCTTGTAACGCAGGATGATGACGTACTCCAAGTGCTGGAAGTCCGCCTGCGGTTCAATGACGACGTACTGTTTGTTGCCCTCCATGCCGCGGGTGGATTCGCGCACCGTGCCAATCGGGATGCCCTTGGGGAAGGAGAAACCCACGCCGGAAGTGACCACTTGATCGCCCGGACGCGGCAGGGAATCATCCGGCAGATAGTACATGCGGCAGAGCGCCGTGCCGTCCACACCGAGCGTACCGCTGACGATGCCCTGATCGCGGCTGGACTGAATCATGCCGGCAATCGAAGCGTCGGAGTCGATAATCGTGCGGACGGTGCAGGACGTGTCGTACACGGTTTCGGTGAAGCCGACCAGCGCACCGGAAATTGTGACCGCCATGTACGGCTCCACCCCGTCGCGGCTGCCCTTGTTGACTGTGAACACGGAGAAATAGGTGCCCTGCTCGCGGGCAATTACCTGCGCTGTCAGCGGGTTCATGTTCGCGTTGGTGACAATTTCCTCCTGCATGTTCGTGAACTGCGACAGCTGCTTTTCCAACTCTGCATTGCGGGCGACGACGGAGGCCAGCTCCATGTTTTCCGCCACGACGCGGTTATACTCCGCTTCCCAGTTCGAGCGCAGGCGCACCATGTAGAAGTAATCCGAAATGCTTTGCACGATGCCGGAGAACCACGTCTGCACCGGGGTGACGGCAGAGGAAATGGCGTTTTCCGGCAGCGTCAGCAGGGAAGAATCCTGGTACATCGTGCGGGACAACGCCATAATGCCAATAATACCCAGCAGTATCACGCTGACCGTCCACACCAGAATCGTGCGGAGAACAGGATGCCCCTTCTTCTTCTTGCCGCGCTTTTTCTCGTCTGCTGCGCGGGTCTTCTGCCCGTAGCCGCGGTCGATTTGCGCGTCGCCGCCCGCTTCGGGTGCTTCTTCCGGCGGCGTTTCCTTTTCCGGCGCGTACTCAGCTTCCAGATTATCCTCCATGTAAAACTCCATGGTCGGACGTGCCGGACGGCGGCCGCGGTCAATGCCCTCATCATCCTGCTCGCTGTGGGCGCTGTTCAGCCCGATCATGCGGATGCCCGTGGAATTGTAGCCCTCCGTCGGCGGCGTGTTGTCCTCCTCCGGCGGCAGGTCGGGCACTTCGTCTTCCTCCGGCTCGTCACCCGTGGGAAGCCCCGCTGTCACGCTGTCCAAATCGTCATCAAAATAGAATCCGTCGCGGCTGGCAGGGGTTTCACCGCGATTTTTGCCGTTTTTCTGATTCGCCATGACGAATCGATCACCTCAGTTCCTTCAAAGAATAGGGGAATCCGCTCATCAGTTCAATTGCGGCATGCGTCCCTGCTGGGCGAGCAGCGCAAGATTCTCGACGATGTAGCCCAGCCCCAGCACCGTGCAGTCGCCGGGATCTTTCGCCAGAATGACCTGTATGTTCAATTCATTGGCGATGTACTGATCCAACGCATACAGCTGCGCGGCGCGGCCGGTGAGATAAATGCCGTTCTTCATGATATCGGATGCCAGCTCCGGCGGGGTGCGCTCCAAGACCCACTTGATAGCGGTCAGAATCGCCCGGCATGGCTCGCGAACCGCGCCGTACGCCTGCTGCGCGGTATAGTCGATTTCCAGCGCGCTGGGGGAGAGCAGGTCGCGCCCGCGGATGCGCACACTCGACCCGTTCTCCTGCGGCAGGGCGGAAGCAAGGTCAAGTTTTACATCCTCAGCTGTCTTTGCGCCAATCAGCATCTTAAACTCATGTTTAATATGGTTGACAATGGCTTCATCCATTTTCACGCCGCCGACGGGGATGGACTGGCTGACGACCAGACCGCCCAGCGATACGACCGCAACCTCCGTCGTTCCGCCGCCGACATCCACCACCATGCAGCCTTCCGGCTCAAAGACGGACAAGCCTGCGCCAATCGCCGCCGCCAAAGGCTTTTCAATCAGGTAGACCTTCTTCAAGCCGCACGCGCGAACCGCCGCCGTCAGCGCTTTACGGTTCACTTCGTCAATTTCCGACGGAATGGACATGACCAGCCGCGGCTTGACGAGGTTGCTTTCACCGACTGCCTTGCTGATGAAAGCGCGCAGCAGCAGCACCGTTGCGTCGTAATTGGCAATCATGCCGTTGCGGATGGGGTGAATGGCGATTTCCGCATCGCTGGTGCGCCCGTACATGCGCTGTGCATCCTCGCCGACGGCAATCGGCTTCTTGTCGCCGCGCCGCGAAATCACCAGCGTCGGCTCGCTGATGACGATGCCCTCGTTCTTCACATAAACAACTGTATTGCAGGTTCCAAGGTCAAGCCCAATGTCTGGCGCTTTGAAGTGCATATCTGTACCATCCCTCAATCAAATTCATCATCCGGCGTCAGGCGCGCCAGCAGTGCAGTCCGCATTCGTCCAGCAGTTCGCGCACGGTGTGCATCGGCAGGCCAATCACGTTGCTGTACGAGCCTTCGAGCTTGTCAATCCACAGCCCGGCAATGCCCTGTACCGCATACGCGCCCGCCTTGTCCATCGGTTCGCCCGTGGCAATATAGCGGCGGATTTCCTCCTCCGTCATCGGACAGAAATGCACCTGCGTCCCCACGACCCGCTGATGAACCATGCCCTGCGCATCCACGGCGCACACGCCCGTGTACACCTGATGCCACCGCCCGGACAGCAGGGACAGCATCTGGAACGCCTCCTCCTCGGAGTGCGGCTTGCCCAGCGCCTTCCCATCCACCGCCACCAGCGTATCCGCCGAAAGCACCACGCAGCCCGGATGCGCCGCAGCGCCCGCAAGGCCCTTGCGGCGGCTGATTTCCTGCACCGCTTCTTCCGGCGGCAAGGCGCAGCTTTCGTCCACCTCCGGCGCATCCACCACATACGGCAGCCCCGTCAGCGAAAGCAGTTCCCGGCGGCGCGGCGACCCCGACGCCAGAATAAGCGCGGCATGATTCATACCATCAGTCCTCCTGAAATTCCAAAGCATCAGCGAAGGGTTTCGCGAATGCTTAAAACAATCCATCCTGTATTATAGCACATTTCCGCCTATAATGAAAGGATTTTCGCAATTTTCACCGTCTTTTCATATTTCGCGGGCAAACGCGCAAAATAAAAAGGCGGAATGCGCGGCACGAATGCCGGATTCCGCCGGAAAGGATGAAGAAAATTACATCTTGCTGATTTTGTTAAAGTCCACGCGCGACTTCAAGACCGTCAGCAGCACTATGCCGAGGAAAACGGCGCCCAGCTCGCCGATCGCGACTTCGCCCATCGTCAGCGCAACGGGCAGACCGTACAGCAGCGCCAGCATCAGACCGACAATCACGCCGTTTGCCACAATCGGGCAAGCCGCTGCCAGGACGGGCTTCTTGCGCAGCGCGTAAGTGCCGCACGCCGCAATCAGCGTCGTCAGCGAGCCGAACACAATGTCCCAAATGGACGGCGTGGGGGAGAAAATGTTCGCAATCAGGCAGCCCACGAACAGACCGGGAATGGACTGCGGCAGAACCATCGGCAGCACCGTGAACGCTTCAGACACGCGGCACTGGATGTTCCCATACGAGATGGGCGCGAGCAGCAGCGTCAGCGCGGCGTAGAGCGCGGCGATGATGGCAGAGAGACAGAGGGAACGGGTGGTCAGCAGCTTCTTAAACATAGAAGCACTCCTTTCTTTGCAGGGTCAGCGGCACAATCGTGCGGCAAAATCCCTGTCCCGGCGCTGTCGGAAAGGAAGTCCGATGCGCTCCGGTGCGCGGTTTCCGCGCAAGGAAATACTATATCATATTTTTTCCTGAATCGCAAGCGGAAAATCGGGCAGAATGTACTCTGCGCCCGCCGGTGCGGGTGACAAATTTTCAGGGAGGTTGACTGATATGTCCCACAAAAATAACCAGTGCATCCATTGCTCCGTCGAAAGCTGCCAGCATCATGAGCAGGACGGTGTCTGCGGTCTGATGGACGTTCAGATTACGCCGAAGGAATGCTGCTGCAGCGGGAAAGCGGACGAGAGCCTGTGCTCTTCCTACAAGTGCCGCTGGTAACGGACAGGCGGGAAATCTTCCGAGGGGGATCGTGTCGCGCACAAGGCGGCGCGGTCTCCTTTGCCATATTCAGAGAAGGGGGAATGGCGCATGAACGGTGATTTACGGGAAAACTGCCGTCTGCTGGATGAAAAGCTGCATCGGGCGGTCAATCCGGACATGCACGTCCGCTTCTTCCGCACGTTTTCGCGCGACGCGGCGGTGTATTATGTGGATGGGCTGATTTCCACCGACTTCATGCAGCACTATTTGCTTTTTCCCCTGCAAAATGCGGCGGAAACGGCATCATCCGGCGAAATCGCTGGCTGCATCCGGCAGCGCGTCGCTTTGTGCGAAGTCGAAGCGTTTTTTGATGTGCGGGAAATCGTCGCACAGCTGGTATCGGGACACGCGGTTGTGCTGGCGGACGGTATGGACGGCGCGCTGAGCTTCGATGTGCGCGGGGCGGTTCGCCGCGGGATTTCGCCGCCGCTGACCGAAAGCGTCGTGAGGGGACCGCATCAGGGGTTCAACGAGTCCATCCGTGACAGCATCACCCTGCTTCGCCGTATTCTGCCTACGCCGGAGCTGATTGGCGAAATGCGGCAGATTGGCGATGCGATTCCGGTCAGCCTGTGCGTGATGTACCTGCAAAACGCGGTGGATGAAAGCAGTCTGTCCCGCCTGAAGGCACGGCTGGAGGAGGTACATATTGACCATGTGCAGTCCATCGGCGCGCTGGAGCAATTGCTGGAGGATCATCCGTTTTCGCTCCTGCCGCAGTGCGTGATGACCGAGCGCCCCGACCGTGCCGCGTCGATGCTGCTGGAAGGGCAGATTGTGCTGCTGCTGGACGGTTCGCCGCAGGTGCTGGTGCTGCCCGCAAGTCTCCTCCATCTGCTGCATACGCCGGATGATACGTCCTCGCGCTGGCTGTACGGCACGTTCATGCGCCTGATTCGCCTGCTGGGGCTGCTCTGCGCGCTGATGCTGCCCGCGCTGTTCGTGGCGTTCGTCACGTTCCATCCGCAGGCGCTTCCGGCAGCGCTGCTCACGTCGATTCTGGAAAGTCAGGCGGAAGTGCCGCTGTCTGTGCCGCTGGAAATGCTGCTGATGCTCATCATGTTCAACCTCGTCGGGGAAGCCAGCATCCGCGTACCGTCGCTAACTGGTTCAACGCTCGGCACGGTCAGCGGCCTGATACTGGGGCAGGCGGCGGTCGAGGCGAAACTTGTGCATCCGCTGCTGATTATTGTCGTTGCGGTGTCCAGCCTTGGGTCGTATGCCGTGCCGGATTATTCGCTTGGGCTGGCGGTGCGCATCGGGCAGCTGCTCCTGCTTGCGGCGGGCAGCATCTTCGGCGTCTATGGCATCGTGCTGTTCATGACGGCGCTCTGCGTCCGTCTGTGCAGCCTGACGAGCCTTGGCGCCCCCTTCGCCGCCCCGCTTTCGCCGCCGCGTGCGCATAATCCCGATTTGCTGACGCGCCATCCGCTTTGGCAGCAGCGCTGGCGGACATGGCTGGGCAGCGCCGAGAACAATATGCGCTCACGCGGCAGAATGCGTGGCTGGGACAGGAGAGGACAATAATGCAGCGAATCCAGAAGCGCCGCGCCGGGCAGCGGCAGACGCAGAATGCGCTGATTGGGCTGCTCGCCGCCGTGTCGATGACGCGCATTGGCCTGACGCAGCTGCTGCCCCTCTGCGGGAGCGCCGCGTGGTGGCTTTCTGCCGCGTGTATGCTGCCGGGGCTGTGCGTCTACGGCGCTTTGCGGCTGCTCTTGCGCCACACGCACACGCAGACGCTGACTGACTGTGCCCGAAAGCTGCTGGGCAATTTCGGCGGCATCCTGATTATGCTCACTCTGACCCTCCCGCTCCTGCTGGACGGCATTGCGTCCCTCACGGCGCTCATCACATTCTTCACCGAGGGCATCGGTGCGCGCGGCTCGCAGTTCACGCTGACGCTGCTGACGGCGGCGGTGATGCTGATTGCCCTGAACCGCGACGGACTGCCGCGCGGTGTCTACCTGCTTCGGCATGTGCTGCTTGTCGCCGCCGCGATTATCGCCATCAACGCGCTGCTCGACGCGCACCCGGACGGCATCGTGCCGCTCTTGGGCGAAGGCGTGCCGCCGCTGAAGAGCGGCATCCGCAGCGCGTGGGGCATGAGCTGGGTGCTGCTCCTGCTGCTGGAATTTCCGGCGGAAGAGGGGGCAAGGCGCACACCTGCCATGCTCGCCGGGCTGCTGCCCTGCCCCGTGATTCTGCTCCTGCTGTCCCTCTCGATTCCGCCGGAACTGACCGTGCCGGGGCGCAGTCTTGCCAGCAGACTTGCGCTGCCGACGCTGTTTTTGCAGCCCGCCGTCCGAACGCTTGCGCAGTGTCTGTTGATGATGACGCTCTTTTTGAGCATTGCGGGCAGTGCGCAGCTGGCGGCGCGCTTCCTGACATCATCGTGCCAGAAGCCGAAAAAGTGGGTGCCTTATGCGCTGATTGGCTTGCTGACGCTGACGCAGCTATTCGACATCAGCCGACTTTGGCGCGTCCTGACCGCCCTCACGGCATGGTCGCTTGCGCCGGGGGTGCTGCTGCTTCTGGTGCTGACCATCGCCCGGATTTGCAGGAGGGAAAAAGCATGAAACGCGCACTTTGTCTGCTGCTGATCTGCCTTTTCTGCACGGGCTGTTCGGCGCTGCCGCCGGAGGAACGCGCCTTCTGCGTTGTCCTGCTGATTGACGGCGGCGCGCAGGAATGCACCGTCCGCGTGCGCATCCCGACCTACCAGCAGAATGGCGGCTATCAGACACTTTCCGCGACCGGCGCTACGCTGACCGACGCGCTCCGAACGCTGGAATCCGCCGCGCCGATGCGCCTGCACTGGGGGCAGCTGCGTCTGATTGTGCTTTCGCGCGCATGGGCGGCGGAAATCCCGATTGTGCGGACGCTCAGCGACTTGTCCGGCGTGGAGAATCTGCGCCTGCACGCGTCCGTCGCAGTGACCGGGGAGGATACGGCGGCGCTGGCGGAAAAGCTCGTTCCGGAGAACGGCACGCGCCTCAGCAAGTCCATCGATGTGATGGTGCAGGCACGGCACGAGCAGGGCGTCATCCCGACGTGCGCCGCGTCGGTGCTGCTTCGCTTCGGCAGCCGTCAATCACCCGTGCTTTGCGGCGCGGAAAGCACGGCGGATGGCTTCCTGCTCAGCGGCGCGTGGCTGACGGATGCGGACGGGCTTGTCCGCGATTTTCTGCCGCCGGAGGAAACGCAGATTCTGCTGCTGATGCAGGGCGAACTCACCCGGACGCAGCTGCTTCTGCCCGAACACGCGATTCACCTGACGGAAACAAGCACGAGTATTCGCCTAACGGAGGATACCGCCGTCTGCCGCGTGAATCTGCGTTACGACCGCGCCGACCTGACCCCGCAGGCCGTGTCCGCCGAAACCGCGCAGGCGTGTTTGTATGTGCTGAACCGCCTGCAAGCGCCTGGCTGTGACGCGCTCGGCTTAGGGCGCAAAGGCATCTGGTCAGCGTGGAGCATGTCGGATTGGCGTGACAGCGATTTCCCGGCGCGGCTGCAAAATCTCCGCTGGACGGTGGAGGTTCGCAGTGAACCCGCAGCATAAATCTGCATAGGGTATAAAAAAACGCGGCTTCCTGTTATTCACAGAAAGTCGCGTTTTCGTCTGTCAAGGCTTTGCGCCACGCGTCTGTCAGCTTCGGCAGCGTCCAAATCGCGTTCGCCGGGCTGGTTGAGGGGAGAACGAGCGCCGGAATGCCCATTATCGGCTGCAAGTGCCGCGCGTAGAGCGTTCCCGCCAGCTTGCCGTTGCACAGGACGCGCGTGATGTGCGCCCGGTCGGTAATCCGCGTAATGTCCACCGGCACCGCCTCACGCACGGACGCATCCGCCGAACCGTCGATTTCGCAGTTCGCGATTACATCCCACAGCGCCAGTTGATGCCGGAGCAGCAGGGAAGTCTTCTCCGCGATGCTCTCCGGCGCATCCTCCGCATACACCGCCACCAGCATCCGCCAGAATCGGTTCTGCGGATGCCCGTAATAGAAGCCGTTTTCGCGGCTCTTGACGGATGGAAAGCTGCCCAGAATCAGCGTCCGGCAGTTTTCATCTACCACCGGGGCAAAGGGATGCGTGACCATCAGTCTTCCAGCACAATACGGGGATTTTCCTTGCTCGGACGGTACATCACGAAGCGGCGGCCGATGCACTGCACCGGTTCGGCTTCCAGCGCGGCACACAGTTCCGTCACTGCCTCACGCGCGGTCAGCGGGCAGCCCTGCTGCACGGCGCACTTGATGAGTTCGCGGGCCTCCAGCGCATCACTGGCCTGCTTAATCGTGCCGGGGACGACGCCGTCCTTGCCGATGTAGAGAATGGTTTCCATGGTGTTCGCCATGCCGCGAAGCATAGCGCGCTGTTTGCTGTTCATATTGTTTGCTTTCTCCTGTTATTCCACAAAGTCAAATTCCATGTCGATGATGCGAACCGTGTCGCCTTCCTGTGCGCCCGCCTTGCGCAGCGCGTCAATGACGCCCCACTTGCGCAGCGTGCGGTGGAACCAGCTCATGGATTCCTCGTCATCGAAGTTCACCGAGTCAATCAGGCGCTGCATGGACGAGCCGACGACCTCGAACACCGCACCGTCGCGGACAACCTCGAACGTGCCGGGCTTGACGGAGTCGTCGTAGCTGACTTCCTCCTCGAAATGCACAATCGGGGGGAGCGCTTCCAGCATGTCGCCCGTTTTGTCCAGCAGCGCGTCAAAGCCCTGATGCGTCGCCGCGGACACGACAAACACGGGGTAGTCCAAGCCGAGTTCTGCTAAGTGCGCCTTCAAGCGGGCGACATTTTCTTCCGAATCCGGCAGATCAGACTTGTTGCACACCACAATCTGCGGACGTTCCGCCAGCTCGCCGTAGTTCGCCAGCTCGTGGTTGATCTGGTCGAAATCCTCCACCGGGTCGCGGCCTTCGCTGCCCGCAATATCCAGCACATGCAGCAGCAGACGGGTGCGCTCAACGTGACGCAGGAAATCATGCCCCAGACCCGCGCCGTCCGCCGCGCCCTCAATCAGGCCCGGAATATCCGCCAGCACAATGTCCTTGCCGTGGCGGCGGACAATGCCCAGATTCGGCGTCAGCGTCGTGAAGTGGTAGTTGCCGATTTTCGGCTTTGCACTCGTCACGACGGACAGAATCGTCGATTTGCCGACGTTCGGATAGCCCACAAGACCCACGTCCGCAATCGTTTTGAGCTCCAGCAGGAAGGTGTGGATTTCCGTCTTGATGCCGGGCTTGGCGAAGTTCGGCGCTTGCCGGGTCGGGGTCGCGAAATGGCGGTTGCCCCAGCCGCCGCGGCCGCCGTGCAGAATCGTGCGCGTTTCGCCCGCTGTGTCCATATCCGCAACCACCGCGCCGGATTCTGCCTCGCGGATGACCGTCCCGACCGGTACTTTGATGATGAGGTCTTCACCGCGCTTGCCCGTGCAGTTGCCTGCCGCGCCGTCCACGCCGTTTTCCGCCGTGTATTTGCTCTTGAAGCGGAAATCCAGCAGCGTGTGCATGTTCAGGTCGGCGTAAAAGCAGACATTGCCGCCGTTGCCGCCGTCTCCGCCGTCCGGCCCGCCGTTCAGGACGAATTTTTCCCGGTGGAACGACATGCTGCCGTTGCCGCCGTTGCCGGCCTTGCAGGTGATTTTTACATGGTCTACGAAATTGCCCATAGTTCCTCCAAACTTGAATAGGAAAGCCAATTAATTGCGCAGAGAGTGCAGCGGGGCAGGGATGCGTCCGCCGCGCGCAACGAATTCTTCATTGCCGTAAGGGTTGACCGGCATCACCGGCGCGAAGCCCAGCAGTCCGCCGAACTCCACCGTGTCGCCCGCTTTCTTGCCAACGGCCGGAATCACGCGCACCGCCGTGGTCTTGTTGTTGACCATGCCGATGGCGGCTTCATCCGCGATAATGCCGGAAATTGCCGCCGCACTGGTGTCGCCCGGAATAGCAATCATGTCAAGCCCCACGGAGCACACGCACGTCATGGCTTCAAGCTTTTCCAGCGTCAGCGCGCCAGCCGATGCCGCTTCAATCATGCCAATATCCTCGCTGACCGGGATAAACGCGCCGCTCAGCCCGCCGACGTGGTTCGACGCCATCACGCCGCCCTTCTTCACGGCGTCATTGAGCAGCGCCAGCGCCGCCGTCGTGCCGGGAGCGCCCGCCATTTCCAGCCCCATTTCCGTCAGCACATGCGCCACGGAGTCGCCGCGCGCGGGAGTCGGGGCAAGGGAAAGATCAACAATGCCGAAGGGAATATTCAGCCGCTGCGACGCTTCCTGCGCCACCAGCTGACCCACACGGGTAATCTTGAACGCCGTCTTCTTGATGGTTTCCGCCACCACGTCAAAGGGCTGCCCCTTGACGCTTTCCAGCGCGCGCTTGACCACGCCCGGGCCGGACACGCCGACGTTGATGGCGCATTCCGGCTCGCCCACGCCGCAGAAAGCACCCGCCATAAACGGGTTATCCTCCACTGCGTTGCAGAAAACGACCAGCTTTGCGCAGCCCAGCCCGTCCGTATCCGCCGTCAGCGCCGCCGTCTTTTTGATAATTTCGCCCATTTCGCGCACGGCGTTCATGTTGATGCCCGCGCGGGTGCTGCCGACGTTGACAGAGGAGCAAAGCCGCTCGGTCGTGGAGAGCACTTCGGGGATGGAAACCAGCAGCCGCTCGTCCGCCAGTGTTGCACCCTTGTGCATCAGGGCAGAGTAGCCGCCCAGGAAGTTCACGCCCATTTCCTTTGCCGCGCGGTCAAGCGCCTTGGCAATCGGGCGCGGGTCGCCCTGACAGATCAGGCTCACCGGGGTCACGGAAATGCGTTTGTTGACAATCGGAATGCCCAGTTCGCGCTCAATGGCTTCGCCCGTGCGCACAAGGTCTTTGGCGACGCGGCAGATTTTATCGTACACGCGCTGTGCGCAGGCTTCCGGGGACGGATGAGAGCAGTCCAGCAGATTGATGCCCAGCGTAATGGTGCGGATATCAAAGTTCTGCTCCTGAATCATCGCCATGGTTTGGAGGATTTCGCCCGTTTCAATCATCCCTCAAGTCCTCCTGCCTTAAATGCGGTGCATCGCGTCGAAAATATCCATGCGCTGGAGGTGGATATTCAGGTGCATTTCCTCGCGGATGGGCTGGAACGCCTCATCCACGGCGGCAAACTCCATCTGGGCGCCGTCAAGGTCAACGACCATCATCATCGTGAAGCATCCCGACAGGATGGTCTGCGTGATATCCAGAATGTTGATGTTGAGTTCAGACAGCTTGGTCGCGACGCGGGCGATAATACCGGTAGTATCCTGTCCGGTGACGGAAATCAAGGCCTTGGTCATGCGTAGTATCCTCCCTTTCAGCGGCTTCTATGCAGCCGGTGCGCGTTCGTCCATACGAAAAACAGCGGGTGTGCACAGGCATACCCACGCATAACAATAGCAGGAAACCGCCCGAATGTCAAGCAAAACATGATGAAATCACACGCAAATCCGCCTTTTTTCGCAGAAATTAGGCGGGATGACTTGATTATTCGGGGGCAGATAGCGTATAATAGACGCGGAATTGGATTCTTAGGAGAGATGAGTGATTATGAACACGCCGCAGATTCAGGATTTTGCGGGTAAACGCATCCATATGATTGGCATCGGTGGCTCCAGTATGTCCGGTTTGGCTCAAATGCTTCAGCATTTAGGGTATCAGGTGACAGGCTCGGATCAGAATGACGGGTATCTGATGAACGATGTGCGGCAGGCGGGCGCGAAAGTAACCATCGGCCACCGCGCGGAGAATGTCCACGGCGCGGATTTGGTGGTCTATACCGCGGCAATTCCGCTGACGAACCCCGAACGCGCCGAAGCGGAGCGGCTGCATATTCCGTCGATGGAACGCGCGGAGCTGCTGGGACAGCTGATGCGCCACTATGCGCGTGCTATCGGCATCTGCGGTGCGCACGGCAAGACGACGACGACCTCCATGCTTTCGGAAATCCTCGTCGAGTGCGGGCTTGATCCGTCGGTGCATATCGGCGGCAAGCTCGATGCCATTGGCGGGTCAACCCGCATCGGTCACAGCGATATTTTTGCCGCTGAAGCGTGTGAATTCAACCGCTCGTTCCTGCATATGCATCCGACGATGGCGGTTGTGCTGAATATCGACGCGGATCACTTGGACTGCTACAAGGACATCGACGAGATTGAGGAGACGTTCGGGCAGTTCCTGCATCTGCTGCCGGATAACGGCGTTGCTATCGGCAAGGGGACGGATGAGCGCGTGGTTCGCCAGCTTTCGCGCCTCAACTGCCGGACGATTACCTTCGGGCTGACGGCGGATTGCGACGTGCATCCTGCCGCGCTGACGGAGGATGACAACGGCTACTATACGTTCGACCTCTGCGCGCAGGGAAACATCTTGGCGCACGTCAAGATGGGTGTGCCGGGGCGCTTCAATGTCGAAAACGGGCTGGCGGCGCTCACAGCGGCGTGGGTGCTGGGCGCGGATATGGCGAAGGCAGCGGAGAGTTTGGCGCGCTTCACCGGGGCGCATCGGCGATTTGAACTGACGGGGCTGCTCAACGGCGCGGAGATGTTCCACGACTACGGGCATAATCCGGCGGAAATGCGCAATGCCGTCGCTATCGCCCGCAAGCGCTGCAAGGGGACGCTTTACGCCGTTATGCAGCCGCACACGTTTGACCGCGTGAAGCACCTCTTCAATGACTACCTGACGTGCACCGAAGCGGCGGACGTAACCGTCGTCATGGACATTTTCAGCGCGCGTGAAAAGCGGGAGAATTACCCTGATTTGGACAGCGGCAAGCTGGTCGCCGGAATGCAGGCGCACGGGCTGAACGCCGTATGGACACCGTCGTTTGACGATACCGAGGCATACCTGCGCGCACACTTAAAGCCGGGCGATTTGGCAATTACGATGGGCTGCGGCGATGTCAATCTGCTGAACGAGCAGATTGCGCAGCATGAGAAAAGCGGACGATAAGCCCATAAATCAGCGGCAAAACGGCGCAAATTCCGGTTTGCCCCTTTTCTTTATCGTGTGCCTATGCTATAATAAAAGGCAGTCTGCCGCCCAAAGCGGGAGCATTTTGCTGTGTTTAAGGAAGGTGAGCTGCATATGCAGCAGTATCCTGTTCGGACAATTGATTTGGAAGCGCTGCGGGAGAATGTGCGTCTATTGCGCTCCACGCTGCCGGAAAAAACGAAGCTGATGGCCGTTGTCAAGGCGGATGCGTATGGGCATGGCATTGCAAAGGTCGCCCGTGCCGCGCTGGAAGCGGGTGCAAGTGCCTTGGCGGTTGCCCGCACGGATGAAGGCGCGGCGCTGCGTCAGGCGGGCGTAACCGCACCGGTGCTGGTGCTGGGCGCATCCTCTGATGAAGAAATTGCCGAGGGCGTCCGCAACGAACTGACGCTGACCGTCTGTACGCCGGAAATGGTTGATACGCTCGAATCCTGCGCGAAGGAAAGCGGTATGACCGGGCTGATGCACCTGAAAATCGACACGGGCATGGGGCGCATTGGCGTGCGCACGGAAGAGGAAATCCGCGCGATTCTCGCCCGTCTGCAAGTCAGCCCGCATGTCCGCCTGACGGGGGCATTCACGCACTTTGCGGATGCCGATGGCAGCGATATGGCATATACGCGGATGCAATTTGAGCGCTTTCAGCAGCTGTTGACGCTCCTGCCGGACGGCATCGTGCGCCACTGCGCCAACTCCGCCGCCATTCACCGCTGCCCGGAAGCAGCGCTGGACATGGTGCGCGCGGGCATCTCGATGTACGGTCATCCGCCGGTGGAAACGGATCTGCCCCTCCGCCCGGTCATGACATGGCGGACGCAGGTGACGTTCGTCAAGACCGTTCAGCCGGGCGACAAAATCAGCTACGGCTGCACGTTCACAGCGGAAAAGCCGATGCGCCTCGCGACAGTGGCCTGCGGTTACGGCGACGGTTATCACCGCAACGCCTCCAGCCGCGCGCAGGTGATTCTGCACGGGCAGCGCGCGCGGGTCGTCGGGCGTATCTGCATGGATCAAATGATGGTGGATGTGACCGACATTCCGAACGTCAAGGCGGGCGACGAAGTGACCCTGATGGGCTCGGACGGCGCGGAAACCATCACACCGGATGAACTCGGCTCTTGGTCGGACACGATTGGCTACGAGGTGCTGCTGGCGGCGACGGAGCGTGTTCGCCGCGTCTGGCTGCACGAGCACGAATGAGCACGGAAAAGGCGGCGCTGCGAAAAGCGATTCGCGCGCGGTATCCCGGCAAAAGCCAGCGAGACGCGGAAAGCGCAAGGCTCTGCACCGTGATTGCGCAAAGCGACCTGTTCCGCCGCGCGAATGTCGTTGCCGGGTATGTGCCGATGGCGCGGGAGGCGGATATCATGCCGCTCCTGCGCCTGACGCTGGATTTGGGCAAAACGCTGCTGCTGCCGAGGGTGGAAGGCGCGCGGCAGATGACCATGCGGCAAATTCGCGATTTGTCAGCGCTGATTCCGGGCGCGTACGGCATTCCCGAACCGCCGGACAGTGCGCCAATTGTGCCGCCGGATGCGATTGATCTGCTGTTGACGCCGCTGGAAGGCGTTGCCCCGGACGGCACACGGCTTGGCAAGGGCGGCGGCTACTATGACGGACTGCTGCCGCTGCAAAACGGAATTGCGCTGGGCTGTGCCCTGCCGTGGCAGTGGGTGGATGACATTCCTCGCGAAAGCTGGGATATTCCGCTGGATGCCTGTGTGGACGGGGAGGAGATTCGGTACTTCAGCGGCGGGAAAAATCCGCCGAAATCATGAAAGGTGAGAAATACCATGTTGGAAACGAAAAAGAAAACCGCTGCCCCCAAACCTGTCAGCAAAAAGCCGTATTTGACGGGCACGCCGCTGGATTCGTCCTGCATCGGCGGTGCGCTGCGCTTCTTCCTGTATCTGCTGATGATGGCGATTGCGTTCCTGTTTCTGGGCGCGGAATATCTGTTTGTGAATGTGCTTTCCGGCGTCGTATCGGAAGACAAGACGGTGTTGGCGCAGAATTATGCCCTGGGAATCAGTGCGGCCGGCTTTGTGCTGTACCCGCTGTCTGGCCGATTCCAGAAAGACCGGCTGAAAGCGGTATGCGCCGTCTTTGGCGGCCTCCTGTCCGTTTTGTGCATGGGTTTCATTTGCGGCGGAACGGCTTATGCAGGCATTTTCGCGGCAGGACTTGTTTTGTTTTTGCTTCTCGGAGGGGTTGGCAGTGCCGTCTTTTATGCCTCTGTGCGAATGATGAAAACAGACAGGTATCTGGCTAGGACGGTGGGCGTTTCCTATGGAGCAGGGGTTCTCCTCCAGTTTGTGAACAACAATCTCATCCGTT
>OIYO01000204.1_pt1 | contig 59951 bp, 61 predicted proteins | sample 1588191 | NCBI WGS metagenome assembly OIYO01 (sample SAMN03283275) | human gut metagenome | biome: human-associated habitat; material: feces | host: Homo sapiens | place: Peru | collected 2012 | reverse complement strand
CATCCACACCGAGAAAGTCTTTGATGCGCTTGTTAAGCTGCGGCTCGTAGTGGTGGAGAAAGAATGAGAAATACATCAGGTTCTTTTCCTGCAAGGCAGACAGGATATATTCATTCAGACCGCCCACCGCTGGCGGTTCCGGTTCCAGTTGGAAGATGCGCTCTGCCACATAAGGGATGATGCCGTCACCGTGTGGATTAACTTGGTGTTTCGGTATGTATCCGGTCATGTTCCACGAAAAATCATTTAGCATAGCGCACCTCCCTTCTGTATGTCAATCTGTTTTATGCAATGTATTCCATGATTATGGAGTTTAAGATATTATACAATGTTTCTACGCACATCAGCTTTACTACGCCGTTATGGTCACTTAACATCGTACCATCTTCGGAATAATAGAACCGTATAGTCTTCCAACTATCTATTGTGTACTTTATCGTGATGCTGCAATACCTATCAGTTCCACGAGCGGGTTCATAATTAATTGAAAAATAGATTCGGTCATAAGTTCCGCTATAGAGATAATGACTTGCATTGTTTTCAACATTTACGGATGTATAATCAATGCCATCCTTTGAATTTTTACGGTATTCATCGTAGAGTTTTTGAATCAGCTCAAAATCAGGGTATGTATTCAGTAATTCTTCTAACGCCTTTATATAATACTGACTAAAGGAATTAACAATTAGCCGATTCTTTTCTTTTATCTCCAAGAGTTCTAAATTCCGTTTCTCTTGATATACTCGTACTCGATACTGTGCTTCTTCCTCTGGCGTCATATTGCCCCCTGCAATGAAGTTCTCAATCTGCCCAATCAAGCTTGAATATGTGCAACGCTCATAAGGAGCAATATTCAAACACGATGCAATAATTGAATTAGCAACAATCATATCAGCATTTCCGGGAAAACGCTTGGTCAAATCATATTCATCAACAAACCAGAAGTTTGAAGGCATAAAGTCCTCCGGTTCACCATTGATCATACACCAAAGAACTTTACCCAAAGAAAATATATCTCCTTTTTCAGTTACTTCCTCTACACGACCTGTTTCGTATTCTGGGGCAATATACATCCTGGGACCAACTGCCATAGTTTCTGGTGTCAGTCGTTCACTCCCATCGTTAAGAAAACACGTTCCAAAATCCGTAAGATACAGTGTGTATTCATCATCTTTTTTCAAAAACAAGATATTATCCGGCTTTATATCTCTGTGATACAAGGGCGGATTTCCAGTTGAAAGTGTATAAAGCGCTTTAATGACCGGCAAAAGCAATTCAAATACTAATTTGACATTTCCTTTGGTAACTTCGAGTATATCGTATACCGAACCGTCATATTTTTTCATTTCAACATAAGATTCTGCAATTTTATCCTCGTCAATATAAACATCCGTCACCTCAACAACATTAGGAATTGGATTCTTGCATAATTCCTGAAATACAGCAAGTTCTCGTTTGAAGCGTGTGACTTTTTCAGCGGTAGATGTATTTCTAAGATATTTTCTCGCAGTCCCGGTTTCAGCATCGAATACCACATCACCGTTACCGCCTTTAACATCAGCTTTTCGTGCCATGTATTATTCTCCTTGTCATTATTTGTTGTAAGCTTCTTTCTTCAAAGCGACCTGTTCCATTTCTTTTTCATAAGCTCCCTTGGCATAAGCGACATCACTTTTTGCCCGGAGCATTTTATCTTTCGCCAGTTTCTTCATCACCTCTGCAAGATCAGCGTCCAGAGTGCCACGCTTCACATAGCGGTTTATGGTGTTCAGACGCTTTTCATATATCTGGATAATCGGATGATCGTCTGCAAGCTCCCGCTGTTCTCTGCCTTTCAGATTGCCGATCTGCCGACAAGTGCGGTGCAGCTTATCTCCCGGCGCATAACCGCCGCAATATTTGGTGTGCCTTGCATTGGTGGTCAGAAACCACTTGCCGCAGATTTTGCATTTCTTCGGTGCATGACCAACACATAAGCCCTCAAAAAGATCAGATCGGAACATCCCTACAAAGGATACATAGTGCATCCGCTTGACCAGCTTCGCAACTTTTTCGCCGGGACGGATGACCGATACATACTGAACGGAATTGTTCAGGGTAGACATCCAGGCATTGCCCTCCATGATAGAGAACTCCGGCGGGAAATAATTGCCGAACATTCTGGCAAAGCCCTCTGCGGTGCGGTCAGCTTCGTTGCCGTCCGATTTTTCTGCAAAATCAAGCATGGCCGTTTGGTATTCCCCAAGGGAGTATGCCAGATGCCCGAACACAGCAGTATAACGTTGGAGCATGATTGCATCGGCATAGTTCGGAACTTCTTCGAACGGCAAGGAATTGGTTGCGGCTTTTATGGCGAACTCCACATATTTCAGCGCATTGTCCGCAGTAAAGACCCTTTCTATCCGTTCCCGGTGCTTTGAGATATTCATATAGGAGAACGGCGGTGTTTGACTGAGAATATCAAGCATCGTCAGAGCAGCTTCCTTTGCAATAGGACAGAGTGCAGAAGCATCCTGTCCGGCGTTTAATATTCCAAGCAGCAGATTGATTTTCTCGCATTGCTCGTTCATCTTTGCAATGGTATCCGCAGGGACATTCAGCGCATCACAGGCAAGAGCGCCGACAGGAAGTGTTTTTCCCTCATATATGACTGTATCCTGCCAAATGTCCAATGTCATCAGTTCTTGGTTCATGCTTGCCCCTCCTGTCCTGTTTTTTCACTTTCTTAATTGTATCATGCTAATGTAAAGAAATCTACATCTATCAATAAGTTGTCCTGTTTTTTGAAACGGGGTTGTCCTCCGATTAGCCTGTTTTTTGAAAAATCCGTCATAACCATAGTAGAAAGAGCCAAACACCTGCCAATCACGGCGGGTGTTTGGCTCTTTCAAAAACTATGAAATGGAGGATTTTCAATGACAATCTATGAAACCATCAAGGCGGCTGTCCCGGTCAGACAAGCCGCCGAACACTACGGACTGAAAGTGGGTCGAAACGGAATGACTTGCTGTCCGTTCCACAATGACAAGCATCCCAGCTTGAAGCTAAACGAGGACTATTTCTACTGCTTCGGCTGCGGGGCTACCGGAGATGTGGTGGACTTCACGGCAAGGCTGCTTGGTCTGTCCGCTTATGAATCAGCGCAGAGACTGGCTGCGGACTTTGGGCTGGACACCAGCCGACCATCCGTGGTAACACAGGTCAGAAAGCCCCGTCCCCGTGTGAACCAGTTGAAGCGGGACGAGAATTTTTGCATGAACGTGCTGTCCGGGTATCTTCATCTTTTGGAGGACTGGAAAGAGCGATATGCGCCTGAAGCACCGGAGGACGAGCCTGATGAGAGGTTCGTGGAAGCCTGCCACAAGCTGGACTATACGGAGTATCTGAACGATTTGCTCCTTATGAGCGATCAGGAAGAAAGGGCTGATACCGTCAAGGAACTTTTGACAGACGGAACGATTGCAAAAATGCAAGCACGACTGGACGAGCAGAAAAAGGAGGTGCGCTGCCATGTCAGAGAACAGGAAATTGCCTGAAATGAATGTGCCGATTTGGTTTGACGGCAAGAATATCAATGAAGCTCTGTTTTGTGAAGATTTTCTGAGAACCCGTCAGATTCTCTTTGCAAACGGAGCTTTTTTCACGCCTGATGGTCGTGTGACGGATGACCTGCCGCTTCGTGGCGAAATCTTTGAGGAATTGAAATATTGTGCCGTGAATAACATTCCCCGCAAAATCAGCAACATCATTGAGATTATGAAGTTGGCGGCTCATGTGGAGGACTTCCCGCCGGAACAGGACAGGATTCATCTGGCAAACGGTACGCTCATGCTGGACGGCACTTTTACAGAGGGCAAGCCGGACATTGTACGAAACAGGCTCCCGGTTGCTTACAGGAAAGATTCTCCGGCACCAACTATCTGGTTGGAATTTCTGGACGGTCTGCTTTACCCTGAGGACATCCCCACCTTGCAGGAGTTTATCGGCTACTGCCTGATTCCCTCCAATAAGGGACAGCGGATGATGGTCATTAAAGGTAACGGCGGCGAGGGTAAATCTCAAATCGGTGCAGTGCTGGGACAAATGCTGGGCAACTCCATGAAAGACGGCAGCATTGGCAAAATCTCTGAGAACCGCTTCGCCCGTGCCGATCTGGAACACATCCTGCTGTGCGTGGATGATGATATGCGGATGGAAGCTCTGCGCCAGACCAACTATGTAAAATCCATCGTGACAGCACAGGGCAAGATGGATTTGGAATGTAAAGGCAAGCAGAGTTATCAGGGCTGGATGTTCGCCCGATTGCTGGCATTCAGTAACGGAGATTTGCAGGCATTGTATGACCGAAGTGACGGTTTCTACCGCAGACAGCTTGTGTTGACAACCAAGGAAAAGCCTGCCGGGAGAGTGGATGACCCTGACCTTGCCCAGAAGATGAAAGCCGAGGTAGAGGGCATTTTCCTATGGGCGTTTGAGGGGTTGCAGCGTTTGGTTGCAAACAACTTCAAGTTCACAGAAAGCGAGCGAACGAAAGCAAACCGTGAGTCCGTCAAGCGTGACAACAACAATATCTTCGACTTCATGGAGTCTGAGGGCTACATCCGTCTGAAAGCGGATGCGTCCATCAGCTCTAAGGAGCTGTACGAAATTTATCGGATGTGGTGCGAGGAAAACTCTCTGCCGCCCCTGAAATCCCGCAGTTTCAGTGACAGTGTGGTGGCAAATTTAAGCCGCTACAATCTGGAACACACCAACAAAATCACGAACTCTGCCGGTCGGCGGGTATGGGGCTTCATGGGAATTGAAGCCGTAGCCCGCCCGAATATAAATGGGTTTTACGATGTTTCGCCGTGTACGTACGTACCGGAGGAATGGAGGGATTAAATTTTCGCTTCCTCGCTTGGTACGTACGTACACAGCGTTTTACCGTAAATCACCCTTTATATGATTTGGGGTCAGAAAGCAACCCCGTTTTAGGGCATCTGAAATCAATGGTGGTGGAAACAACAAAGATATTCGCCGCAGGACGAAAGCATTTCACCAAATCGTGCTTCTCTGGACAGTGAACACAGTTTGCGTAATGATGTGCTTTTGCATGGTTTCCATCCAAGTCACACGATACTGGAAAGCTCGATGATGTCCCTTATGGACAGGACATCGTGACGGCAATTCCTGTTGGATTTGGACACAACAGAATATTTCACGAAACAGCGAAGCGGACACGCCAATGGGCGCAGTTGCTTCGCTTTTTAACGAACAAAATTATGGAGGTTTTTCAAATATGAGTAATGTACGAAATGAAATCAAGGCACAGATCGTCCGTGCTGGGTTCACCATGCAGGAGGTTGTGGACAGGCTGGCGGAGGAACATGACTGGTCGGACAGCGTATCCAACCTTTCTGCAAAGCTCCAAAGAGAGAGCATCCGCTATAAGGAAGTCATTGAGCTTGCCGATGTGCTGGGTTATGACATCGTGTGGCAGAAACGGAGGGAGCGATGATGCAGCGTATCTTATCCCCTCGCAGCTCCCGTCCCCATAGGAAGTGCCGCAGTGCTTCCTATGGACTGGCAGAGAAAAAACACGGTTTTTCGCTGCCGCTGGCTGCTATAGATTTAGACCGAAATCCGATTGCAGACAGGCTGACCAAATGGAAAAATCAGGGGCATTTTTCGGCTTGGGCAGCGGAGGTCACCGCAGTGACCGCACTCCCCCTCGGGAGAGCCCTCGGAGAGCCCACAGTACTTTGCAGTCGTATGGATGAAAGTACGATAGTGGGTTATTACACTTTCGCAAAAGTGCATCTCCACAGCCCCAGCCCCCGTAAATCAACGCAGAAAGGAGCTTGACCTATGGCAAGAAATGATGGAATTGATCGCACCGTAGCCCGCAATCAGGATATTGAAACTGCCGATGACTTGGCAAAGGTGCAGGAACACAACGAACGTGAAAAAGACAGCTACAGCAATGAGGACATCGAACCGGAGCGCAGTTCCCTGAACGTCCACTTCAAGGCTCCTACCGCCGGATATGCAGAAATGTTTGAACAGATGGAACAGGACAAGGTGATCTCCACCAGAGGTCTCAAAGCCGATGCCGTGAAATATGGCGAGCTGGTATTCGATGTGAACTCCGCTTACTTCTACAACCACGGCGGCTATGAATTTGCCAAGCAGTTCTATGCCGATGCCTATAAAGCCGCCGTGGAGATTGTGGGCGGCGAGCAGTATATCCTGTCTGCCGTCATGCACGCCGACGAGCGCAATCGGGCAATGTCCGAAGCTCTGGGCGAGGATGTGTACCACTACCACCTCCATGTGGTCTATATCCCGGTGGTGAAAAAACAGATTCTCTGGTCGAAGCGTTGCAAGGACGAAGCCCTCCGTGGGACAGTTAAAGAAACGATTATGCAGGTCAGCCGAAGTAAAAAATGGACTTCTCAGATTGCGTTGGACGAAGCCGGGAATCCGATGCTGACCTCCAAAGGAAAGAAAGTCCTTCGTCCATCTTACAGCATTTTGCAGGATAATTTCTGGGAGGCTATGCGCTCTGCCGGTTATACCGATGTGGAGCGTGGAGAGCGTGGCAGCACCGAGGAACATCTGACCGTGACCCAGTTCAAGGTAGCGCAGGAAACTCAGCGTTTGGAGGCTGTGACCGCACAGGTGGCACAATCGGAACAGACATTGGCAACCACTACCGCTGCCGCAGAAAAGAAAGAGAAAGAGCTAAAATCACTCCAAAAGCAGACAAAGGAAGTTCAGCGGCTCAACCTGACAGTGCAGGACATTGAGGACATGGGCAAGGTCAACAAATTCACCGGCAATGTCACTCTGACACCCAAAGAATGCGATTTACTCAAAGGCTATGCGGAGAACAGCTTTCTTTACCGGGCGGAAAATGTCAAGCTGAAAGACCAGTTGGAAACCGCAAAGCGGAGTGCTTCTAAATGGAAAAAGAAATATGATGACTTGTTTGCAGAAGTCAAGTCTTATCTGGATGCTATCAAGCTCGCACCTGAAAGGGTACGGGCTTTTCTTAACGCCGTTTTGACCAGAACCAAAGAAACAATCGAACACAAACAGCCTGTTCGCCGCCGTGGACAGGATATGGAACTTTAACAGGAGGATGACGATGATAAATTTTGTAACAAAACTGAATAACATGATGCTGGATGGTACGCCGTATCTGGAAATGATGGAAGCCTGTTCCGGGATTGATTTGGAATCCTGCTTCGACCCTATCTTCGAGCCGCCCATTGATTTTGTGGAAGAATGCCGGAAACGGCAGGAAGCGGCACAGTCGCCGTACCATTGTACCGTGGAACGCCTGATTGGAAATACGTGGTACACCATTGAAACTGTATGTGATGGAAATGAGCCGCTTACCGACAAGATAAAACGGCTCATTTTTTCGGATAAGGGGGTGGCTTGTTAATGACACAGACACAAAATTATGATAATATATTATTATGCACACCGATTCTGTCAGCTGACCCAAACGCAAAGGAGGACGTTATGGATCAGCAGAAAATTACCATCATCTATTGCCGCTTATCCGTGGAGGATATTAAGGAAAATTCCAAAGGCGGCAAGGCTGATGAATCAAATTCAATACAGAATCAGAGAGAGTTTTTAACCAGATACGCAAAAGAACATGGGTACACCAACCTGAAAATTCTGGTGGATGACGGTTATACCGGGACGAACTTCAATCGTCCCGGCGTACAGGAGGGCTTCGACCTTGTAAAGCAGGGACTTGTCGGCTGCTGGCTGGTCAAAGACCTGAGCCGCTTCGGGCGTGATTACCTGACTGTCGGACAGTACACAGACATTATCTTCCCCAGCTATGATGTTCGATTTATCGCCGTCAATGACGGGGTGGACAGTGAACGGGGCGACAGCGAGGGTATGGCTGCAATCCGAAATCTGTTCAATGAATGGTATCCCCGTGATACCAGCAAGAAAGTCCGTGTTAGTCTCCACCAAAGAGGAACCAGCGGCAAGCACATGGGCAAGCCGCCCTACGGCTACCGTTGTGACCCGGCGGATAAGGATCATTGGATTCTGGACGAAGATGCGGCTCCTATCGTCAAATATATCTTTGACCTGACTGTTTCGGGAAAAGGACCGGATGCCATAGCCAGAATTTTGGAGAATCAAAAAGTCCTGACGACCAAAGCCCTGTATGCCCAGCGCAAAGGAAAACCGATGCCGGAGAGACCGTATCATTGGGCTGGACAATCCGTTGCAGGTATTCTGGAACGGATGGAATACACAGGCTGTACCTGTAATTTCAAGACCTATTCCAAATCCTACAAGCTGAAACAGCGGATTCCCAATTCCCCGGAGGATATGTTCATCCTGCCGGATACGCAGGATGCCATCGTATCACAGGCACAGTGGGACAGGGTGCAGGAGCTTCGCAAAAACAAACGCCGCCCCGCAAAAGCGGAACGGCAGGGCTTCTTCTCCGGGCTTCTGTTCTGCCCTGACTGCGGAAACAAGCTGCACTTTGCCACCTGCAAGAGCTTTGAGGGCAAGCAAGACCATTATGTTTGTTCCAGCTACAAAAGCGGTCGGGGAATATGCAGCGCACACTATATCCGTGAGGATGTGCTTCGTGAGATGGTTCTGGAACGAATCCGGGCTGTCAACGAGTATATCCGAAATGATGTGGAGGGCTTTCAGGAGGAATGGCTGCATTGCCGCCGTGCCGATCAGGAGCAGAGTATCCGAGATGATAAAAAGCGGGTGGAACAGGCAAAGAAACGCCTTGCCGACTTGGACATCATCATTTCCCGGCTCTATGAGGATTTCGTTCTCGGAAATCTCAATCAGGAGCGGTACAGGAAAATGTCCGCTGACTATGAAGCGGAACAGGAACGGTTAAAACTCGAAATTGAAGTGACCGAAGAATGGGTGGAACAGCAGAATGAAATGAATGATGGTCTGGATGCCTTTATTGCCCTGACGAAAAAGTATGTGGACGTGACCGAACTGACACCGACGATTGTAAATGAGTATATCAAGAAAATCGAGGTGTTTGCTCCTGACAAGTCCAGCGGCAAGCGGCGGCAGAAAATCAAGATTTACTTCAACTTCGTTGACGAGGTTGACATTCCTGTTTTCAGCGAACCCAGTATTGCAGAATCAACCTACGGACGCAGAAAAACGGCGTGACCTTTCGGTCACACCGTCTTCTGTCCCTGTTCGTAGCCAAATAGTTACTTGTCACTATTAAGCCTTGATTTTACTGCACTTTGAGGGCTTTTTGCGTATGAAAATTTCCAGCTAATTTCAGCCTGAATGCTAAAATTGCCGATGTTTGTTGATATTGGTGTAAGAATTTTTGTAAGAATTCTTACACCTGCTTTGCGGCCCGGACTATCCCCGCCGCGGCAAAGGCTTCCTCCACCTCACCGTAGGCACCGCTCTCTACCATCAGAAACGGCTCCACTGCCAGTTCTTCCAGCGTAGCGCATTCTCTCTCCGCCAGCGGATGACCGATAGGTACCACCGCATTGAACTGGCCGGACTTCACCACCATCGTCTCCAGACCCTTTACCGCTTGAGGATTCACAAAGCCGAAGTCCACCGCACCGGTGCGCACCCACTCCTGAATGCTGGAATAATCTCCCTGATGCAGTACGATCTGCACGTTGGGGTGCTTCTCCCAGAAGGCCCGGATCACTTGGGGCAGCCAGTGGGCCGACACGCTGGACACCGTGCCGATGCGGACGGCGCCCGTCTCCAGCCCACTGATCTCGTCGGCACTGCGGCGCATGGCGTCATATTGCTGCACGGCGTTCTGGACAAATGGATACAGCCGCTCCCCCTCCGGCGTCAGCCGGATGCCATAGCGAGAGCGGTATAATAATTTCATGGACAGCTCCCGCTCCAGCGAGGTCATCATCTGGCTCAGGGCGGGCTGGGTGTAGCCCAACAACTCCGCCGCCTTGGTGAAGCTGCCCACCTCCACCACCTTCAGAAATGCTTTGTATCGGTGCACATTCAAATAACCTTTCTGCATGTTCACATAATAAGCATCAATTTTACTTATTTTCGCTTCAAGTATATTTAATAAGGACAAGCAAAAGGCAAGAGCTTTATTTCATGAGACAAGATTTGTCAAGGGGGCTTTCTGCAAAAGTTACACATTGTTCAAAAAAACAGCAGTAGCAAGAGATTATTTCACTCATACTACTGCTGTTTGGGGTTAATATGCTTCTTTATTTCCTGCAAATCGCCCGCAGTTCAATATAACCACGATTTCCACGGGGTTCCAACTGGATACGAGGATTGTTGTCGTCCCAAGCGTAACCAATGACTGCAGGCTCATAGTTGCCCATAGCCTGCTGGACAGCCATAATGGCATCACAGTAATCTTCTTCGGCAAAGGGTTCGCCTTGGAACATGAGATAATCCGCTTCCGGCAGATCGATCACATCGAATCCCTCCGGTACCGTACCATGATAGTCCTTATCCACTTCTACACCCTGCACATAGGTGGAAGTTCCCGGCTTTTTATACTGTTCCGGCAGCCAAAGGCTCACAGGCTCACCACAGAGGGAATCCATGCTCAAAAGCAGTCCCCAAACATCGCATCCCACTTCCTCGCAATAAGGGAAATAATCCTCTGCCTTGATACCACGCTTGCAAAGAATCTTTCGGGCGGGTTTGTGGATGACTTGAATAAAAATGTTGTTTGTTTTCATTGTCGTTCTTTCCTTTCTGAGTGCTCTGAATTTTGCACCGTAAGGCACAAACAGGATAATGGGAACAGGATTGGCTGCATATTCGCTGGGGCACATTCCGAACTCCCGGAAAAAGGCTCTTGTAAAGCCATCTACGCTACCAAAGCCTAAATCAAATGCCACATCAATGATATGAACATTCTCGTTCTTCAGCCGCAGGGCCGCTTTCGCAAGCCTTAATCGGCGGATATAGCTGGCCGGGGTCAGCCCTGTGTATTCCTGAAACAGCCGATGGGAATGCCACGGAGAAAACAGGGACACAGTTGCTAAATCCGATAAACCAACGGTTTCCTCCAGATGAGCTTCTATGTAGTCCTGCATCCGCTGCACAGCTAAAATCTGTTCTTTCACTCTGTTCACCTCCTTGCGGTTGCAAGAACATTTTATCGTTTCTCAGGAAGTTTCTCTCGACGTTTTTTGCTGAACCAGTTAATGCCCTCTATGCTTTTCTTTGCGCTTTTGCTGCTTCAATTCAAACTGCCGCTGCTTTTCGGCTTCTCGCTGTTCTTTGCTGATTTGTTTCCGTTCGCTTTTCATTTCTTCCCGTTGGGCAGCAAGAGCCTGTTGCGATTTTGTGCCGATACCGACATTTCGGAGTTGCTTTTTTACCTTCCTCTGTCGGCGTTTCGGATTATCCGCAGTCTGCTTGATTTCTGTTTTGAGTGCCGGACTGAATTTCAGTTCATAATAATGCCGAAGAACAAACTCCCATACCTCGTAATCTTTTGGTTCTGCTCCAAAAGTCACTTTGCAGACTGAAAGATTTCCTTCCTCGATTCGCTCAAACACACCAACCCAAAACGGATCTTCAAAATAGACTATCAGTGTTCTAATGGTTTCATTCATGCAAATCCCTCCAAAAAGTTTTCTGCAAAGAATGGACAACCCGGAGGGGCAGGTTACTTACCCTGCAAAAGCAGGACGGCCGGGCTACCTACCGGCTCTGGCATACGAAGAGGTATGTGTTGCGTTTTTATCCTTGCTACATAATTTGATTTTTATTACATTCGTTACTACTACATAATTTCACCTTATTTTTTGACAGAGCAACCATTTGCTTCATTCACAAGGATTTCTCCGTTTGATAAGGTACAATATGTTTTGCCCGCGAAATTCAAAACCGCAAAAAGTGCGGAACTTTTTCCCTCCTCAGGCAGTCATATACACTGCGGTTAAAAAAACGCGGCAGCGTGTATAATCGTTATATTAGGGAAGGAGACAGTGTGCCTCTGCACACAAACGATCACCATGAAGAAAATTATTGCGATATTCCTCGCCGCACTCACTGTATCTGCGCTCTGCGCTTGCAGTGCGGCAAAGCTCAGCCCCAGCAGCATGAAGCTCAGCGACTACAGCGATTCCACAGTCAACGACAAGGTACAGCTGTACATCCAGCAGCGCACTGTCACCGACGAGACCGAGTCGGTCACGCTCATACTCCAGAACCTCACCGATTCAGATTATACCTACGACGTCGCCCAGCGTCTCGAACTCTGGAAAGACGGTAAATGGTACTCTGTATCTGATAAGCAGGACGCTGTAGCGCTCATACTCTACACGCTTCCCGGCGGCGGTGAAGAAAGCGCGACCTTCTATTTCACCTCGCACTATGACAAACTCACCGAGGGCCGCTACCGCATAGTGGTGCCTCTCGTAGCCGCAGACGGCAGCAGCACCCTTGCCGCAGCCGAGTTTGGTATAGGCCGGGCCGAAAAGTAAATGGACGATCAGCCGCAGAGGGTTTGAAGCCCTCTGCGGCTGATTTTTTTGCCCATAGTCACTTGAGCAGAATTTTCAGAAGTTTTTCCTTGACTGCGTTGTACGGCAGATAACGCAGCGGTACATCGACCGCCGTGGGCTGACGGAGCACGCTGCGGAAGTGCGTAAAGGTCTCATAGCTCTTTTTGCCGTGATAGCTGCCCATTCCGGAATTGCCGACGCCGCCGAAGCTCATGTTGGAGCTTGCGAGATGCAGGATAGTATCGTTGATGCATCCGCCGCCAAAAGAACAGGCGTTTAGCACTCTGTCCTGCGCGGCTCTGTCCTCCGAAAACATATACAGCGCCAGCGGGCGCGGCCTTGATCGGATAAAACTGATGCACTCGTCAATCTCGTCATAGCACAGCACCGGCAGTACAGGTCCGAAAATCTCTTCCTGCATCGCAGGCGAGTCGAGCGGTACGTCGACCAGTACCGTCGGCTCTATGAAGCGGCTGGCCTTATCGGAGCCGCCGCCGATCACCGCCGTGCCGCTTGCGAGCACTGCCGTAAGGCGCTCAAAGTGCTTGTCATTGATTATATGCACCATCATCGACATATCCCCGCGCGGGAAAAACGACTTGAGCGCTTTCTTATACTCCTCTATAAAACGATCCCTGACGCCGCGCTGGATCAGCAGATAATCCGGCTCAACACAGGTCTGCCCGGCGTTGAGCACCTTGCCGAAAGCTATACGCCGCGCGGCCCGCGCGATATTCGCCGTCTCATCGACTATGACAGGGCTCTTTCCGCCGAGTTCAAGCGTAACGGGCGTGAGATTCTTCGACGCCTGTTCCATCACCAGATGCCCGACTTTCGGGCTGCCTGTGAAGAAAATATAGTCGAACTTCTCTTCAAGGAGCGCCTGATTCTCTGCCCGTCCCCCCTCAATAACGGAGATATACTCCGGCGGGAAAGCGTCTGAGATGATCTTGCGTATCACATGGCTGCTCTCCGCAGCATAGGCAGACGGCTTGATGACGGCGCAGTTGCCTGCCGATATTGCGCCGATGAGCGGCATCAGGCACAGCTGCACCGGATAATTCCACGGCGCCATGATGAGCACAACACCGTATGGCTCCGGGCAGATACGCCCGCTGCCGGGAAGCTGGGCAAGCGAGCCCGGAACGCGCCTCACACGATCCCACCCGGCAAGATGCTTTATATGATATCCGATCTCCTCCAGCACAAGACCGGTCTCACACATGTAGGTCTCATATGGTTGCTTGTTCAGGTCATACATCAGCGCACCGGCGATCGCGCGGCCGTTGTCCAATATGGACTGGCGGAGCTTTTTCAGCATCTCTATACGTAACTCTGTGCTCCTGGTAGCGCCGGATTCAAAATATTTTCTCTGAGCCTCGACAACTGAGTTTATGTTCATACGGTTCTGGCCCTCCCGCTCTTCATTTTAAATAATACTATCATACACAGTCCATTTTTTCAATCGCAAACACCGGCTGCGCTTCCAAAGTCTTTGACATTGCGTCCGCCGTGGTATAATATAGGCACGGTAAATTATGCACAGGGAGACGATGCGGATGGCAGTTCTGATAGACGGCAAGGCTCTGGCCCGGAAGGTGCGCGCAGAGACAGCATTTGAAGCGGCAAAGCTGCCCAGAAAGGCAGGGCTTGCCGTCGTGCTGGTCGGCAGCGATCCGGCCTCGCGTATATATGTGTCCGGTAAGGAGCGCGACTGCGAGGAATGCGGTTTCATCAGCCGCGAATATAACTTTGACGAGAGCGTCACGCAGGAAGAGCTTCTGCGTCTTATCGCCGCGCTCAACTCCGATCCGGAGATAGACGGCATTCTCGTCCAGCTTCCGCTTCCGGAAAGTATAGATGAAAACACGATCATTGAGGCCATATCGCCTGAAAAAGATGTCGACGGTTTCCATCCGGTCAATGTGGGGCGTCTCGCTGCCGGCAGGCCCGTTCTCCTCCCCTGCACACCGGCTGGTATCATGGAGATGTTCCGCGCCTATGATATTTCTCTCGATGGGAAAGTCTGCGTGATGGTCGGCCGAAGCAATATTGTCGGGAAGCCGATGGGGCTGATGATGCTGCGGGCAAACGGAACCGTGATATACGCCCACAGCCACACTCCGGGGCTGGCGGATTTCACACGACAGGCTGATATACTGGTCGTTGCGGCCGGTCACCGCGGACTTATAAGCGGAGATATGATAAAACCCGGCGCCGCAGTCGTTGATGTAGCAATGAACAGGGACCCGGAAACCGGCAAATTCACCGGCGACGTCGTGTTCAGCGAGGCGGAGCGCGTCGCATCATACATTACTCCTGTGCCCGGCGGCGTCGGCCCTATGACGCGGGCAATGCTGATGAAAAATATTCTGACAGCCACGAAGCTGCATATCCTCAGGCAGCAACAACAGGCCTTGTTTTGAGAGTTGACATCCGGGGCATATTATGATATAAATACCAAAGTCGGTTTTTTACCGGCTCATATGGAGAGTTACCGAAGCGGTCATAACGGGGCGGTCTTGAAAACCGTTAGGCGGCAACGCCACGGGGGTTCGAATCCCTCACTCTCCGCCACGACGTCAGAAGGAGCAAACACCGTTCCGTTTCCGCCATACGGCGAAAACTGCACTACGTTAGCTCCTTCTTCCTTTTACACCGCGACCCACTTCGTTGGGCTTCGATTTGGTTTTCGCTTTGTCCTCAAAATTAGCTGCCCCTGCCAGATGAACGGGTCCCGCTTCTCGAACACTTTTGTTGAAAAGCGGGGTTCTTCTTGCTTGCAAAATCCTTGAGAAATCAAGCTAAGTACTTACCGGCAGTCAGGCTGAAAGTCTGGCTGCTTTTTATATTTATCAAAAACGGAGGGAAACTCGTATGAATATTACGGTCTATCTTGGAGCCAATGAAGGAAACGATCCCGGCTTGCGAAAAGCCGTTCAGGAGCTCGGCACATGGATCGGCGCCAGCGGGAATGCACTGATCTACGGCGGGTCAAAATCCGGCCTGATGGGCGCGATAGCTGACAGCGTCCTGAATGCCGGCGGCGAAGCGACCGGCGTCGAGCCGCAGTTTTTTATCAAGGATGAATTTCAGCATGACGGTCTGACTAAACTGATCATCACCGCCGATATGTCAGAGCGCAAGGCCAAAATGATCGAGCTGGGCGACGCATTTATTGCCTTTCCCGGAGGCACGGGAACCCTGGAGGAAATTACAGAGGTCATGTCGAAGGTATCGCTGAAGCAGCTGGATGCCCCGTGTATTTTCTACAATCTGAACGGCTACTATAATGACCTGAAGGCTCTTCTGGAGCATATGATCGAAAAGGGTTTATCCTCCGCGGAACGTCAAGAGGGAATCTATTTTGCAGATAACCTTGAAGCGATCAAGCTGATTTTAAGTTCCATATAAATCAATAGCCGACCAACATCGCAAACCGCCTCAGCAGCAAAGCACGGAAGCGGAGCCGTAAAGCTCCATCTTCCGTGCTTTGCTTTATCCTGTTTATTTGTACGACTCTCTGTAGATATCCATGCAGTCCTCATCCGACAGGATCACACTGTCTGAATTGAAAAGATAGCCGATAGAAGTCGTGCGCGCATTGTTGATATACTTTTCAAATTCGTCCGGACTTATGCCGTCCACTGCGCCGGATTCCACCGCTTCTTCGCATATATCCGGATCGTCCATCGCACCCGCGACAATAACAGGGATATTGAGCGCAGCTTTCAGCTTTCTTGCATATTCAACATTGTAGCCCTTTTCAAGATAGTACGGAGAGACGCAATAGAAGAACGCGTCATAAGAACCGGTGTTGCAGTTTATCATGTCAACGCCGTACTGCTCATAGCGCTTTGCGATCTCTATCGCCTCATCGATGTCACGGCCGACTTCGCCGTCTCCATTGAGGCTGGGCTGGTTATAGCCTTTCATGTAAGTCTTCATGCAAAGGCGCATTGACACGGGGTAATCCTTGCTGCAGGCCTCTTTTATGCCGGTTATGATCTTGCGGGCAAAGGTGAGCCGTCCGTCAAGGTCTCCGCCGTATTCGTCAGTCCTGTGGTTCGTATAGGCCATTGCGAACTGATCGAGCAGGTAGCCCCAGTGGTGGCCGTGTATCTCAACACCGTCGAAGCCCCACTGCTTTGCAAGCTGAGCGTATTTGACGACTGCGGCGATCTTGTGCTCGATACGCTCCCTCACTGCGGCGCAATATTCGTCCTTTTCAGCATATACGGCCTCAACCACAAGACTGCATATAAGCACTGCTTCTGGATGACCGTTGTGAATACCTCGATCTGCACCGTCATCGGAATACTCTTTCTCACTGTGCTCGGTCTGTAGAGCAAAAACATATAAACAAACCAAAAAACCTGACGTAAAGACACGTCAGGTTTTTTGGTTCAGCCGGCATGCCTCAGGCATCTCTCCGGCTTATGCCTCTGCGGCCTTGTTTATGCAGGCAATAGCGTTGAGGCTGCGCGGGTAGCCGATATACGGCAGGCACTGGGAAATAACGCGCGTCAGAAAGTCCCTGTCGTTGCCAAGATTCATATTGCCTCTGGCATGCGCGGTGAGCTGCGGCTCGCAGCCGCCCTGCGCCATAAGGAAGCAGAACGTGATCATTTCCCTCTGCTTCAGGTCAAGACCTGTGCGGGTATAGTAATCGCCGAAGCAGTTGTCTGCCAGCCAGCGGTTGATATGCCCCTTCTTCCATGCCTCGTTCATACCCTCGCCGAAAATCGTCACCTGCGCCGCAACACCTTTTTCAAGGCGGTCATCCATACAGGTAGTCGCCTGCCCGGGCAGAGGAAGCGCAACGCCTCTCTGCTCAAGCACGGTGTTGGTCACATTCAGGAACGGCAGCACCCGGCCATAGCCGAGATAATCCGTTGCCTGATATACACATTCCTTTACCATTACCGGAGTCACGCCGTTATCCAGCGCTTTCGGCAGTGTATCGGCGTAGGCGTCCACTCCGCCGCAGCCGAGCAGCGCGGCAAGGACAGCAAGATAGCGCACCGGCGCTTCCAGCTGCTGGCCCGCCTCGTTTACTACCTCGTCAAACGCGAAGTGCTCAAACCGTTCTGCAAATTCCGGATCCGTTTTCTTCAGGTCATACATATTCTGTCTCCTCAGATCTGCCCGGCCCATGCGGAAAGAGCGCTGTCCGAAATTCCGTTCAGCATTTTCCCCGGCCTCCACTTTACGCCGGGATACATGGTCTTCAGGGCCTTCTCGGCCTTCGTCAGGCCGAGAAGGCCGGAGGTTGCAAAGCATGCGGCGGTTTTGCCGGAAAGATCGCAGCTTTCAAGAAATACGTCTATTATGCGCGGCTCGGCATACCACCAGATGGGGAAGCCGATGAACACCGTGTCATACTCGTTCATGTCCTGCGGCAGTGCGGCGATCTCCGGGCGGCAATCCGGGTCCGCCATCTCCCTGCTGCTGCGGCTGTTCTTATCCATCCAGTTCAGATCGGCACGGGTATAGGGAACTGTGGGCCTGATCTCAAAAATATCTGCGCCGGCTGCCTTTGCAAGGCGCTCTGCGGCACTTCTCGTGACGCCGCTCGCGGAAAAATAGACTACCAGTTTTTTGCTCATTTTGATTTCCTCCTGTTATTCTGACCGGGATATCTCAAATCTCAGATAATCCAGCCGGTCGAGCTGCTTCTGTTTGAAATGTATCTCATCAAGGGTTCCGTTTCTCTTATTGCGGAGCATTTCCATCCGTTCATCAGCAGTCTCACCGTCAGACAGCAGCAGGCGCATATAGCGCTCCACTTCTCCGTCCGTAAAGCCCACGTCATGCAACGTCATAATAAGGCTCAGCCGCTCGATATCCGTCTCATCGCAGCGCCGGGAGCCAATTACTTTTCCGGCCTCGCTGCACAGCCCCCAGCTTTCATACTCCTGCAATATCTTTATGGGGATGTTATAGCGCGCGCCCGCCTCTTCGATGGTCATCTGAACAGTCCTTCCGATTAATAAGATAAAGGCGCTCCTCTCTTCGGAACGCCTTTATCTTATTATTTTTCAGTTGAAATGTCTAATGCTTATTATCTATCATCAGATATGCTCAAGATGTATTTCTTTACAAAATCTATAAACGCAGAGGCTGCGGCGGAAAACAGCTGTTCCTTTTTCCATATCAGTGCAGTCGTGCTCTCCAGCGCAGGTGAAAACGGGACAAATCTGAGCCCTTTATAGCAGCAATCCAGCTTTATCGCAAACACCGCCCCCACATTGCTCTGCGCCAGCAGCGCCTCGTTATACAGCAGATTACCTCTCGCTATCACATTTGTATGATCCAGCGACGCCCCAAGCCACTTTCCCAGACCGCTCTCCGCAATATTGTTTACAGGCGCCACGAGCGGCAGTCCGGTAAGATCCTGCGGCGTGATATATTCTTTTGCCGCAAGCGGAGAGCCTTCGCGCACAAGCGCACCCCACTGCTCCCTCACCGGCATGGAGACAAATTCATATTTTCGTATCTCGATCGGTTCCGTAACAAGCCCCATATCGAGAAGCCCGCGTTCTATGCTCTCTTTTATGCTGTCCGCATTGCCGCTGTACAGCTCATAGCGGACATGCGGGTATTTCTTTCTGAACGCCGCGATGCAGTCCGTGAGCAGTCTTGTGGACAGGAATTCCCCGCTGCCTATGGAGACCGTCCCCTCTATGTTTTCCTCCTTGCAGAGAAAATCCTGCTTTGTCCGCTCCGCAAGCGACACTATCTCCTGAGCGCGGCGCTTCAGCAGCATCCCGTCGTCAGTCAGCATTATATTATGGCTGCCGCGCTTGAAAAGCTTCACGCCGAGCTCTGCTTCAAGTTCGGCGATCTGTCTGGAAAGCGTCGGCTGCGTCACATGCAGCTGCTCCGCCGCGCGGGTAAAGTTTTCTTCTCTGGCGACCGTCAGAAAATAATTCAGCACTCGAAGTTCCATATACCTTTCCCCCTCGGCTGAATTATACACAGTCAGATATGACAAATCAACACATCGTCATTACCATATCAGGCCTTCGCTATTGCCCTGGCCAATCTGAGCGACACCGGGGCAACTACCAGCATCTGCACCGGCAGCGCAATAGTGAAGTTATAGGGCAGATACCTGAAAAATCCTGATACTGCCGACTGTGCATCTTCCCATGTCACAACGACTGAAAACACAGTCATCGCAACGGTCATAAGAACGACCATACTGAACCTGAGAATCAGGCCCTTGAAGCACTCGCGGTCATTCTCGCCGGTCACTGCCGCCACAAGCTTTCTCGACAGCGGAGTGCACACGGCCATGTCGCAGATAATACCAACCACGAACCCCAACGGGAGCCGCTTGAGCGAGACGAGCCATGCCCCGGCGCTGAATGCTCCGTTTTTCACGCACTCGTTCAGTGCGGCCATTACATATATCATGATAAGGCTCATAATAACACTTAAAAGTATTCCTTCTTTTTTACTGTGCGGCATATTATTCCTCCTGAATTTTGGGCAAAAAAATGTCCCTCGCTCGTCCGACATTGAGTGAGTGACATTTTGTGTCTGTACCCTGTTTAATTACGCTGATATTTATAACACTTTATCAGAAAAGTTTCAAATGGTCAATTTTCACAAAATTGAAATGCGCCGCGCCACATATTCCCTGTCTGACTGCATGACCGGCGGCACATTATTACCGTAGCCATTTCAGGCATATTGTGATATATTCTTGCTCAGAACTACATTTGAAAGGATACCATATTATGGCTACATTTGATGATTTTATGAAGCTGGACATCCGCGCCGGAACTATCATAGAGGCAAAGGTCTTCGCAAAGGCGAGAAAGCCCGCGTATCAGCTTCTCGTTGACCTCGGCGACGAGATAGGCGTGAAAAGATCCTCGGCGCAGATAACGAACCATTATACGCCCGAAGAGCTTATCGGCCGGCAGGTGCTCGCCGTTGTGAATTTCCCGCCGAGGCAGATAGCGGACTTCATGTCCGAGATACTCGTGCTCGGTACATACAGCGAAGGCGGCGTTGTATTAGTCGCGCCGGACAGGAAAGTCAGGAACGGCGACAAGCTGGGCTGATCTTACAGCGCATTGATTTTTGTTTACGCGCCGAGCAGAGCGGCAATATCCCCGGACTTGAAGTATTCTCTGTAATAATCGAGCTCACCGGCTATCAGCTCATCCAGCACCCGCATGCCAAGCAGCTCTACCGGCGCTTTGTCATCGGTCAGTATGAGCTCTCCGCCCTCATACTCTGTGAGCGCGGCCGCGACATTTTCCATCATTGCGGCGTACCGTGCGTTCTCAAGCTTCGACCGGCTGAGGTCAAAGCGCTCCGGCAGGCCGTCCGAATTTGTGCAGAACACCTCGGTGTTCGTGTTCCCCGTGACATCCGCGACATAGGTGTGCTCAAATACGCTCGCCATCGTGTCGCACAGATACTCGTTTATCGACCCGTTCTCGCGCGAAGTCATATTGAGGTTGACCACCATAACACCGTCCGGCTTGAGGTGCTTTGAGACCTCCGTGAAAAACTCCCGGCTCGAAAGCTGGAACGGTATGGTTATATCCTGATACGCATCGACCATGATGACGTCAAACTTCTCATCCGACGCGGTGAGATATGCGCGTCCATCCGCTACCGCAACCTCGACCGACTCCGGCAGGTCAAAATAATCATACGCAATGTCCGCTATCTTACTGTCTATCTCCGCGCCCATCACGGATACGCCGGGATAAAAGCGCGTGCAGTAGTTTGCAAACGTGCCGGAGCCCATGCCGAGTATCATCACGCTGCGCGAGCCGTTGTCGCTGCCGTCCATACCGGCCATGCACGGCGCGGCGAGTGCATAGTCATAGTACATGCCTGTCAGCTCCGCGTCCTTTATCTGCACCGACTGCACGCCGAAGAGTACATTCGTTGAGAGCACGTTCTGATGCGCGTCGTCCTTAACCTGAAGGTAGTTATATATCGACTCATCCTCCAGCGCAAGGTCGTTCTCCCAGAACGCGAAGCTGTAGCCGGGCAGCGCAAAGCACAGCGCAATGATAAGCACGGCCGCGATCCCGCCGGAGGCTGTGCGCCGGCGTTCAAAAACAAAATAGGCAATTCCTATCACCGCAAGCACCCCGGCGAATATAAGAAACGTTGCGGCAGTGCCGACGGCCGGTATGGTGATAAAGGTCGGGACAAAGGTGCCGATAATACTGCCGACGGTGTTGAGCGCATTGAGACGTCCGACCGTCTTTCCGGTGTCGTCAAGATTGTCCACCGTGAACTTCGTCAGCGACGGTGTGACCGTGCCGAGCAGCACGCAGGGAAACGCGAAGATCACGAGGCAGGCCGCGAACGCCGCCCAAACGAGGAAATTCTTCGTTATAAACGATGCCAGCAGCAGCGAAATGCCTGCAATGAGCCAGCGCCCTGCAAACGGGATGAGCGCTATCCATATAGCGGCGATGATGACGCGGCGGTAAAGCCTGTCAGGCGACTTGCTTTTGTCTGCCATGCTGCCGCCCCAGATGTTGCCGGCAGCCATGGCTATCATTATAACGCCGATTATAACCGTCCACACTATCTGCGACGAGCTGAAATACGGCGCCATCAGGCGGCTCGCGCCGAGCTCTACCGCCATAACGGACATCCCGGCAAAAAATTCTGTCAGATAGAGAAACCACTTGCTGCGGATAAGTTTGTTTTCCATATCAGGTAGTACCTTTCATTATAAATCATGTCTATTATACCAAAGTCTGCCATCGGCGGCAAGTGGCGGAGACATATACGCCGCACCCATGCAGCATGGCCGTAAACTAATGGATGCAAAGCGGCGGGATATATGGTATAATGCGGTCATCCTCAGCTTACCGGTACCCGCGCGGCCATGGCGGGCTGAAAGCTCACGCCGCCGGCCGGTACCGCGGCGCTCAACGGTATGCTGGCACACGAGGTGAACGGTATGAAAAGAATCTCCGCACGCATGTGGGCAACGCTCATACTTACAGGTCTTGTCGGGCAGTTTGCCTGGACTATAGAGAACATGTATTTCAACGTGTTCCTGTATAACACCATATCCACCGATCCCGGGTATATCTCCGCGATGGTCGGATGGAGCGCGGCCGCCGCGACGCTGACAACGCTGCTGATGGGCGCGCTGTCGGACCGCGTTGGCAAACGCAAGATATTCATCTGCGGCGGTTATATTCTGTGGGGGCTGTCGACCGCAGCCTTCGGCCTTATCACGGTGGATAACGCGGCACGGCTCTTCCCTGCGCAGGCAGTGGCCGCAGCAGCCATTATGGTCGTCATACTCGACTGCGTGATGACATTTTTCGGCTCGACCGCGAACGACGCTGCCTTCAACGCCTACATAACAGACTCCATTGATCCCGGTAACCGAGGCAGAACCGAGTCAGTACTTGCCGTGCTTCCGCTGCTGTCGATGCTGATAATCTTTGGGGCATTCGACGGGATGACTCAGCGCGGCGAATGGCAGAAATTCTTTGCGATATTCGGCGGGCTCGTCACACTCACCGGTGTCGTCAGCATTTTCCTCATAAAGGAACCCGAATTAAAGCCGGGCAACGAGCCGTATTTCAAAAATCTTGTCTACGGCCTGCGCCCGGAGGTCATGCGCGAAAATCCGGCGCTGTATCTCTCTTTTGCCGCTTTCTGCGTGTTCTCCGTTGCGGTGCAGGTGTTTTTTCCATACCTTATTATTTATATCCAGAACTACCTCAAGATCGACGGCTACGCTATCGTGCTGGGCGTCGTACTTATCACCGCATCTGTTGTAAGCGTCGCATCGGGCAGGATCATTGACCGCGTGGGCAAGCTCCGCTTTGTGCTGCCGGCCGCGCTCGTGATGTTCTGCGGACTCGTCGGGATGTATTTTGCGCGCACGATGGCAGCCGTCATAATCGCCGGATGCGTGATGATGAGCGGCTATATGCTCGTCACGGCGGTGCTCTCCGGCGTTATACGCGACAACACCCCTGAGGGCAAGGCAGGGCATTTTCAGGGCATACGTATGATATTCGGCGTGATGCTGCCGATGATAATCGGCCCTGCGATCGGCGCGGCCGTAATACGCGGCTCGGACAGCACCTATGTCGATCTGGGCGTCGTAAAGACAGTACCCACGCCGGGAATATTCCTCGCGGCCGCAGCGGCGCTGCTGCTGATACTGCCGCCGGTGATGATGCTCAGAAAACGCAGCGAAGCAAAGGAGGATAAGCATGTCTGAACTCAAGACCATATGGGGAGAGGCGCTTGACCCCAACGCAGTTTTACAGGAATATCCGCGCCCGCAGATGGTGCGCGCAAGCTATATAAATCTCAACGGCTGCTGGGACTATGCGATAACCGAGGGCAGAATGAAGCCCCGGGAATGGGACGGCCGGATACTTGTTCCATTCTCGCCCGAAGCCCCGCTCTCAGGCGTGAACCGCAGTCTCCAGCCCTGGCAGACACTGTGGTACCGCCGCACGCTGGACGTATCGCCGCGCGTGGGCTTCCGCCTGCTGCTGCATTTCGGCGCTGTCGACCAGATGGCGGCAGTATACGTAAACGATGTACTCACGGCGGAGCACACCGGCGGTTACACCGCATTTTTGGTTGACATAACGCAATATTTGAAAGACACGGACAATGTTCTGACCGTCGCCGTGCTCGACGGTACGGACACAAACGAGCTGTCCCGCGGCAAACAGCGCACGAAGCGCGGCGGCATATGGTACACCCCGCAGAGCGGCATATGGCAGACAGTATGGATGGAATGGGTCCCGGATGCATATATCTCCGCGCTGCACATCACGCCGGACGTTCAGCGCGGCTGCGCGCGCATCACCGTGTGCTCGGAGCAGGACGTTCCCTGCTGCATCGGCTTTCAGGGCAGAAGCATTGACGGCATGACGAATCACGAGTTGACCGTGGCCGTCGACGAGCCGGAGCTCTGGTCGCCGGAGTCGCCGAAGCTGTACAGCTTTTATGCCGTTCTGGGCAGCGACAGGGTCGAAAGCTATTTTGCTCTGCGCAGCGTCGCCGCAGGTGCGGACGCAGACGGCGTTCCCTGTCTGATGCTCAACGGAAAACCGTATTATCACTCCGGCGTGCTCGATCAGGGCTACTGGCCGGACGGACTGTACACCGCGCCGAGCGACGAGGCGCTGATATACGATATAAGCCTTATGAAGAGCATGGGCTTCAACATGCTCAGGAAGCATATCAAAATCGAGCCGCTGCGTTGGTATTACCACTGCGACAGGCTTGGCATGCTCGTATGGCAGGACATGATAAACGGCGGTGGCAGCTACGATCCCATCATGATCTCTGCGCCGCTGATAACGCGCCGCCACCGCAGCGACCACGATTACAAGCGCTTTGCCCGCACGGATGAGTTCGGCCGGGCGCAGTATTACCGCGAGCTTGAGGAGATGATACGGCAGCTTTATAACTGCCCGTGCATTGTGATGTGGGTCCCCTTCAATGAGGGCTGGGGTCAGTTTGACGCGGCTGAGGCCGTCCACCGCATCGTGGCGCTCGACACCACGCGCACGATAGATCATGCAAGCGGCTGGCACGATCAGGGCATCGGCCGGATAAAGAGCCTGCACGTCTACTTCTATCCTTACCGCTACAGGCCTGACAGTCTCGGGCGCGCGGTCGTGCTGTCCGAATTCGGCGGCTATCAGCTCCCGGTCGGCGGGCATACATGGAACAGTGCAAATTTCGGCTACCGCGGCTATAAGACCGCCGCAGCGCTTATGCAGGCGTTCCGGGAACTGTTTGAAAAACAGATCATCCCCGCCCGCCGCCAGGGGCTGGCCGCGAGCGTATATACGCAGCTGTCCGACGTGGAGGATGAGGTAAACGGCTTTGTGACCTATGACCGCCGCGTCGTCAAACTCGACGCACCGGCCGTGAGGGAGATAAACAGGCAGCTCATAAACGGCTGAATCCGCCCGTATGATCCCACGCATTTTCTCAAATACGCCATAAATTATTAAATATCCGTAAACATGGTTATAATCCTGTTGCAGTGAAGAATTACAGGTACTATAATAAGATTAAATTTTTTGAAGTATTGGCAGGGTATAATCATGACAGTTTTCAAATATGTTCTTGCCGCCACGGCCGCGTATCTTCTCGGCTCCCTGAGCATGTCCATATTCATTTCCAAAGGCGTGATGAATTCCGACGTGCGCACACACGGCAGCGGCAATGCCGGCGCGACGAATATGGCGCGCGTGTTCGGCCTGCGCATGGGCTTTCTGACGCTGGCCGGAGACATGGCCAAGGCCGGGCTTGCAATGCTGGCCGGGTGGCTGCTGCTGGGCGAATGGGGGCTGTGCACCGCCGGCATTGCGTGCCTTCTGGGACACTGCTTCCCCGCGCTCCATGAGTTTCGCGGCGGCAAGGGCGTGTCCGCCGGGGCTGCGGTATTTCTGGCCATTGACTGGCGTGTGCTCGCCGCGGCGCTCGCGGTGTTTCTCATCACGGCAGTGCTGAGCCGCAAGGTCTCTCTCGGTTCCATAGGAGCCGCCGTGACCGGCTTTGCAGCCGCCGCATTTCTCGGCGTGTCCGTGCCGCGGATAATTCTCGCCGCCGCTGCCATGCTCATCGTCGTGCTGCAGCACCGGGAAAATATCATCCGCCTCGTAAAAGGCACCGAGCCCGACTTCAAGGCCGCTGACGCAGGCAAGAAGAAACCCGAGGCCAACCGCAACTGACAGCATTGCTTCGCTTCCGCAAGGAGCCGTCCCTTTTCAGGGCCGGCTCCTTTTGAGCATACAGCCGCCGTGCAAAGCACGCAGAACGGGCTTAAACGTCAGGTTTTTACATATTCTTAACCATTGCGGACGGCCGGATTGTATAATATAATATTATTAGAAAAGAAGTTCAGGGGGCAAGATATATGAACAAACGTGCTCTTGTCGTTGAAGACGACGTAAATATTGCAGAGCTTCTGCGCCTGTATCTGGGCAAGGACGGCTTTGAGGTCATGATCGCGCCGGATGGCGGAAAGGCAAAGTCGATGTTCGACCTTTTCCAGCCTGACGTCGTGCTGCTGGACATAATGCTGCCGGTCAAGGACGGCTGGCAGGTCTGCCGCGAGATCCGCGAAAAGTCCTCCACGCCTATTATAATGCTCACCGCAAAGGGCGAGACGAACGACAAAATAAACGGCCTTGAGATGGGCGCTGACGATTACGTGACGAAGCCCTTTGACGTAAAGGAGCTTATCGCCCGCGTGCACGCCGTCATGCGCCGCACGGATGCAGACGCGCCCGTTGAAAAGAAGCTGACCTTTGACAAGCTCGTGATAAATCTCGACTCATACGAGCTTATCGTCGACGGCAAAAAGATAGATACGCCGCCCAAAGAGATGGAGCTTCTCTATCACCTTGCATCCTCGCCCAACCGCGTGTTCACCCGCAACCAGCTGCTCGACGAGGTATGGGGCTTCGACTATTTCGGCGATTCACGCACGGTCGACGTTCACATCAAGCGTCTGAGAGAAAAGCTTGAGGGTGTTTCCGACAAGTGGAGCCTCAAGACGGTGTGGGGCGTCGGCTATAAGTTTGAGGTCACGGAATAAGCCGTTATGAAGAGCATTTATCTGAGGAACTTTGTCGCCACAGCGGTCATGGTCTCCGTATGCTTTCTCATCGTGGCCTTCTCCTTTGTCGGCATCGGCCGCAACTATCTCATAAACGAGTACCGCGAGGACATGGTGAATTCCGCGCGCGAGGTATCGCGCACAGCCGCCGCCATCGCGCAGAGCGATTCCCTCAACAGCTGGGTGCTGAGCATGACGCTAAGCTCCGTGTCCAATTCCACGGGGAATCAGGTGTTCATCTGCGATCCCTCCGGCACTGTTGTGACCTGCTCCGACCGCTCTCCCGTGTGCAAGCATATGGGCTTCCACATCCCGGAGGAGATACTTCATCAGCTGCGGGCCAACGGCTCCATAAACCAGATAACCAACCTCGGCGGGATGTACGACAGCAACCGCTATGTCGTGGCTCAGCCGATAAAGGTCGAGTCCGATGATATTCTAGGCTTTGTGTTTGTGACCAATGTGATCGACAACATGCTCGGCGCGTGGTCTACGTTCCTGAGCATAACGGCGGTCGTGACCCTGGCCGTATTCATCGGCGCGCTCGTCATCTCCCTGGTCTACTCCAAGCGCATGGCGCGCCCGCTCGACGAAATGGCCGCCGCATCGCGCAAGTTCGCACGCGGCGACTTTTCCGTGCGCGTGAAGCAGGAAGACGACACCACCGACGAGATGGGTTCTCTGATCGACTCGTTCAACAAAATGGCCGACTCTCTCGAAAAAGCCGAAGCGCGCAGGAGCGAGTTCATTGCGAACATATCCCATGAGCTGCGCACTCCCATGACCACGATCTCCGGCTTTGCCGACGGCATACTTGACGGCACCATTCCGAAGGATCAGGAGGAGAAATACCTGCGCTCCATAAGGGATGAGACCCGCCGTCTCTCCCGCCTTGTGCGCGACATGCTCGACGTGTCGCAGATGAAGGCCCGTGCCTCCGATCCGAGCAAGCGCACGGTCTTTGACCTGACAGAGCTCGTGCTTCAGACGCTTCTCAGCTTTGAATCGCGCGCGACGAAAAAGAATCTTGACGTCGATCCGCAGCTCCCTGATAACCACATTATGGTGCGCGCGGATAAAGATGCGATAACGCAGGTAATATATAATCTGTTGGATAACGCAGTAAAATTTGCGCACGAGGGCACCTGCATCACATTGCGCCTCTATAAAGACAACGGCAAGGCCTACGTCTCCGTCAAGGACGTCGGCGAGACCATTCCGCCGGACGACCTGCCGTTTATTTTCGACCGCTTCCACAAGTCCGACCGCTCACGCAGTCTGGACACTACCGGAGTCGGACTCGGGCTGTATCTTGTAAAGACCATAATAAACAGCCACGATGAGGACATCGCCGTACGCAGCGAGGACGGCGTGACCGAATTTGTATTCACCCTGCCTCTGGTATAATTTATCTGTAAATCGAGGGTCCGATATGAGCAATAACAACTGGTATGACAATTCAGACTGGTACGAACCGCTGCACACGGATGCAGTGTCCGGCTCCTCAAAGCCGAAGAAACGCGGCTGGACAAAGGCCCGCATCGGCGGTATCATCGCGCTGGTGCTCGTGCTGCTCGTCGGCAGCTCGCTTCTCTTCGCAAACACCGGCGGCAGCTCTGTGTCGTTCAGCTGGAACAGCAACGGCAAAAGCGGCAGCTGGAGCAGCGGAAATAATCAGGAGATGCCGGACAGCAAGGAAAAGTTCTTTGAGAGCTTCTATCAGTCGACCGACACTGACAGCGCCGTCATAAATATACCCACAGTGGAGGCGGACACGAGCTACACGCTCGCGCTCAACGAACCCGGCGAGGCTGAGCTCGACCTCAAAACGCTGTATGAACAGTGTGCGCCGTCTATCGTTGCGATCTACGGGTATGTTGACGGTCAGACCGGTTATTACTGGGGTACCGGCGTGATACTCAGCGAGGACGGACTTATTCTCACGAACACTCACGTTATCGACGGCTGCGACACTGCGAAGGTCGAGCTCTTCGATAAGACAGAGTATGACGCCAGGCTCGTCGGCGCGGACACGATAAGCGACATTGCCGTGCTCAAGATCGACGCGGACGGTCTCACTGCCGCAAGCTTCGGAGAGAGCAAGGATCTGGCCGTCGGCGACAAGGTCGCCGCCATCGGCAACCCGCTCGGCGAGGCTTTCCGCATGACGCTTACCGACGGGATCATTTCCGCCATAGAGCGCGGCGTGAGCTACAAGGGCCGCAGTATGACGCTTCTCCAGACCAACACCGCTATCAACGAGGGCAACTCCGGCGGTGCGCTTTTCAATATGTACGGGCAGGTCATCGGCATTACCAACATGAAAATGATGTCATCCTACTCGAGCATTGAGGGCATAGGATTTGCAATTCCCTCCTCCACCGTGCAGGGCGTTGTGAACTCCCTCATCCGCGACGGAGAAGTCCGCGGGCGTCCGTCAATCGGCATCACCGTCGGCGGGATACCTGCCAGCGCCAAGGAAAAATACGGCCTGCCTGACGGGCTGTACGTCTCAGGCGTTCAGGAAAACTCCGACGCGGCAAAGCAGGGCATCAAGGTCGGCGACATTATCACCGAGGTCAACTTCCAGCCCGTCACCACCACCGATGAGATCAGCGACATCAAAAATACGCTTGAGGTCGGCGACGCGATGATATTCAAGCTCTGGCGCGACGGAGAGACCTTTGAGGTCTCCGTCATGCTGATGGACACGAACGATCTGTATTGAGCCGGTATCCTCCGCATGCATCGCATTCCGCGCGTCGCGGAATGTTGTCCGTATATTGCAGATTTTACAAAAGTGCGGCGTATTTTTACGCCGCACTTTTTCAATTCGCCGAAATGCATTTAAACCTGTTGCATTCCGCAAAACACTGTGCTATATTGTGCTCACAACAAAATAATTCCATCGAAACCCGCAGGATTTTCAAGACTGTGGGCGGAGGAAACTCTGGAGAATCCCTATTTTGGGTGCCGAAGGTGCAAGACCGGTAAGGTCGAATCTCTCAGGCCAAAGGACAGAGCGGGTATATGGCATTTTAGGGTGCCTGTGTCCTATCCAGAGTTGCTGTTTTGTCGGCAACTTTATTTTTTTATCAGGAGGAGTTCCCAATGTCATTACTCAGCATCGTACAAAAGATCAACCTGTATCTCTCAGACTATATTCTTATAGTACTGCTTATCGGCACCGGCATCTTTTTCTCGATCAAAACGAAATTCGTTCAGGTGCGCTGCTTCAAGGAGGGCTGGCACCGTACCTTCGGCAATTTCTCTCTCAAAGGCGGTAAGCAGGAAAAGGGCATAAGCTCGTTTCAGGCGCTCGCCACCGCCATTGCCGCGCAGGTCGGCACCGGCAATATAATCGGCGCGTCAGGAGCTATCCTCATCGGCGGCCCCGGCGCTATATTCTGGATGTGGATAATCGCCTTCTTCGGTATGGCGACCATATATTCCGAGGCTGTACTCGCGCAGGAGACCCGTGAGGTAAAGCCTGACGGCACTATCCACGGCGGTCCCGTGTATTACATCAGGCGCGCATTCCCCAACGGCTTCGGCAGGTTCCTTGCCGGCTTCTTCGCCGTGGCCATCATTCTGGCGCTCGGCTTCATGGGCTGCATGGTGCAGTCCAACTCCATCGGCGAGACCTGCAGCAACGCCCTCGGCATCCCCGCATGGACGGTCGGCATAGCCGTGACGGTCATCGCCGGCATTATCTTCCTCGGCGGCATCCAGCGCATCGCCTCCGTCACGGAAAAAATGGTTCCCGTTATGGCCATACTTTACATAGTCGGCGGACTCACCGTGCTCATTGCGCGCATCAGATATATCCCCGAGACCCTCGGCATGATCTTCAAATATGCTTTCGTCCCCAACGCCATCATAGGCGGAAGTCTCGGCTACGCGCTCAAGACCGCGATCAGTCAGGGCGTCAAGCGCGGCCTCTTTTCCAACGAGGCCGGTATGGGTTCCACTCCGCACGCACACGCTATGGCAAACGTAGCAAGGCCGCATGATCAGGGCGTCGTCGCAATGATCGGTCTGTTCTTTGACACCTTTGTCGTGCTTACAATGACCGCACTCGTCGTTATCTCCACGCTCTATGCCGGCGACGGCGTACTTGCTTCCGGCGCGGCAGACGGTATCGCAAAGACCAATATGGCGCAGCTCGCTTTCTCCTCCGTCTTCGGCAGTAAGGCCGGCCCGCTGTTCGTCGCGGTATGTCTGTTCTTCTTCGCGTTCTCTACCGTACTCAGCTGGAACCTTTTCGGCAAGATCAACGTTGAATACCTCTTCGGCAAAAAGGCCGTCCCTGTGTACTCCGTGCTCGCGCTCGGCTTCATCTTCCTGGGCTCCTGCCTGTCAAACGATCTCGTATGGGAGCTGACCGACATGTTCAACCAGCTTATGGTCATTCCGAACGTGATCGCACTCATTGCGCTGTCCTCTCTGGTCGTGGCCGCATCGAAGTCCGGCAGCAGGGACGAGCTGAAAAAGTAATATTGCTGAATAATCAGTTCGGTCAACAGCCGCAGCGGCTCGCTCCGCTGCGGCTGTTATTGTACTTTCTATCGATCTGTGATAATATAGGGGACAGAAAACTGCATCTCTAAAAAGGAACATGAGCTGACGGTATATTCCGCTCATCGGCATGTTCTGAGGAGGTAAACGCAAATGACACTGCTGCTGCAGCTCGTATTATACTGTCTCATATATATTCTGCTTGTAAAATACGCAGTAAAGGACAGCGGACTTAATTGCCTGTATTTCTATCCGAAAGAGTATCTGGAAGAGGCGCACAGGCGCGGTATCGCAGATAAGGACGCCGAAATAGAAAAGGGCAAGCGCTTTATGCTCAAGTTCTGCGCGATCATATTCGCCGTGCCGGTATTGATCATCGCTCTCTGGAATCGCACTGCGGATTTCAAAACGGCATACATGCAGGCCGCTCTCTTTCTCGTAGTCGTGAACTGGTTCGATGCGCTTGTTATCGACAGGCTGTGGGTAGGGCACAGCAGGCTCTGAATCATCAAAGGTATGGAGGGCGTACCTTATGTCAAACCGTGGAGGAATATTCTCATAAAACGGACTCTGGCCACGGTGATGTACCTGATAATCGCGCTTGCCGTAGCCGGCATTGCAGTGCTGATAGTCAATATCTGCTTTTGACCAATATCTGCCGGGCTTGACAGGCTTATTCTCCCGGTGCTTTGTCCAAATACCAAAAAGGACGCTGACTTGAACGTCAGCGTCCTTTTTGATATTTGCGGGCTGCGTTTATACGCCTGCCGTTACTTGTCCAGAGCTTCTTTAAGCGTGCGCCAGCCGAGCACCGCGCACTTCACGCGCGCGGGCATATGCGATATATCCTTGAGTACAGACGCCTCTTCAAGACTCTCTATCTCCTCGTCGCTCGCCTCGCCCTTTATCATACGCATGAAGGTCTCACCCATCTTCAGGGCTTCCTCCTTCTTCCGCCCGATGACCATGCCGAGCATTATATCCGCCGAAGCCTGCGAGATCGCACAGCCGTCGCCGATAAACGCACCGTCAGTTATAACGTCTCCGTCCGTCTTGAGCTTGAGCCATATGTCGTCGCCGCAGCTGGGGTTGACCCCGTTAAGAACGATGTCCGCATCCGGCAGATCGTGCTTATACTCCGGATGTACGTTATGCTCGGTAAGTATCTCATTATAAAAGCTTCTATTTTCCATATCCCATACGCTCCCTCACCGTTGAGACGCTCTCGATCAGCCGGTCTATCTCTTCGGCCGTATTGTAAAAGGCGATGCTTGCGCGCACAGTGGAGTTAAGGCCGAGATGCTGAAGCAGCGGCTGTGCGCAATGGTGTCCGGCGCGAATGTCCACGCCGTCTGACGCCAATATCTCGCTTATGTCATGCGGGTGTACGCCGTCTATCGTGAAGGTGACTATGCCGGTGTGCTCCTCCGGCTTTTCAGAGCCCAGAATATGCACATACGGCAGCTTTTTCAGCCCGTCCATCGCTCTGGCCGTGAGCTCATGCTCGCGCGTGCGCATGCGGTCAAAGCCGACGTTTCTTACATAGTCTATCGCTGCATGCAGTCCGGCTGCGCCTGCGGCATTGACGGTGCCCGCCTCGAACTTGTGCGGCAGCTCCGCATATGTCGCGCCGTCGCGCGTGACGTATTCTATCATCTCGCCGCCGGTGAGGAACGGCGGCATCGCATCCAGCAGCGCGCGCTTTCCGTACAGCACGCCGATGCCCATGGGGCCATACACCTTGTGGCCGGAGAATGCGAAGAAATCCGCATCCATATCCCGCACATCGACCGGCATATGCGGGGTGCTCTGCGCGCCGTCCACCACGATCACAGCGCCCTTGCGGTGCGCCATCGCGGCGATCTCTTTCACCGGGTACTCGCGGCCGAGGACGTTGGACACCTGCATGATCGCAACTATCTTTGTCCTGTCCGTGATGAGCTTTTCGACTTTGTTCAGATCAAGGCTGCCGTCCTGCTCACACTCCATGAATTTCAGCTTTGCGCCGGTCTGACGGCAGACCATCTGCCAGGGCAGCAGGTCGCTGTGGTGCTCCATTATGGAAACAAGCACCTCATCCCCCGCCTTCACGTTCGTCAGGCCGTAGCTGTATGCTGCAAGATTCAGGCTCTCGGTCGTGTTGCGGGTGAATATGATCTCGTCGGATGAGGCGGCATTGATGAAACCGCGCACGGCCTCGCGCGCAGTTTCATATGCGTCGGTCGCCTCAATGCTCAGGGGGTACAGCCCTCTGAGCGGGTTTGCGTTATGCTTGAGATAAAAATCCCGCTCCGCGTCGATCACGCACTGCGGGCGCTGTGCTGTCGCGGCGTTGTCGAGATATGCGATGTCGCTGCCGGCAAGCAGCGGAAAATCCTTCTTATAATCGTACATCATTCTCCCAGCTCCTCGTTCAGCTTATTCATTATCTGCTCCTCAAGCCCGCTGTCGCCTATACCGCGCGCAAGGCGCTCTATCGACGCGCGCGCCAGAATGTTTTCGGCCTGCGCTTTGCTTATGCCGCGGCTTTCAAAATAGAAAAGCGTATCCGCGTCCAGCTCGCCTATGGTGGCCCCGTGGTTGCCGACGACATTCTCCTCAGCGCAGAGGATCAGCGGCACGGTCTTATTGACTGCGCCGTCGCCCAGCATGAGCACAGTCTCCTTCTCGTTGCCCACGGAATCGCTTGAGCCTGTCTTGAAATCTATGGTGCCGCGGAACACCTTCTGTGCGGAATCCTTGAGCGCACCGTTGGCCTCGATCTCGCTTTCGGTGTGCTTTCCGTAATGGTTTGCGACAAGGTTTATATCTATTTTCTGATTTTTCCGGCCGAGATAGCCTATCCCGGCCTTGAGGCCGCTGCCGTCGCCCTTGAGCTCAAAGCGGCTGTCGGAGTACAATCCGCCCTCGCCCATGAGTATCTGCGTCAGCTCTACGCGGCCGTTTTCGGCGCAGTTCCCTGTGACCTCGCTGTACAAAAGCGCGTCCACGCCGGCGCTCTGGAGCTGTACGAGGCGAATTACGGCATTTTTACCGGCCTCAAGCTCCGTGTGCACGGCCAGGCTGCTTTCCGCACGCAGATCTTCAAACACGGTTATCCTGCTGCCCTCGGCCGCCTCTATTCTTATCCTTTTTCGGCTGTAAGCCTCCGTGCCGTCAACTCTGATGCGCACGGGAGACGCGGGCTCCGCGCTGCAGGCGGAATAGGTCTCGCCTGCAAGCTCCTTCGTCTGCGCCTCGTCCCAGTCTATCGCGGCTTCATTTACGTTGAGCCGGTTCCATGTTCTGGCCGGCAGCTTATTTATTATCATTTTTTCCATGCTCTTCACTCCCCGTTCAGCCGATGCTGCCCTTCATCTCAAGACGGATGAGGTTGTTCATTTCGACTGCGTACTCGACCGGCAGCTCCTTGGAAACATTGTCCGCAAAACCGCTGACGATCAGTGCGCGCGCGTCTTCCTCGCTCATGCCGCGGCTCATCAGGTAGAATATCGCCTCGTTGCTGATGCTGCCTATCTTGGCTTCATGGCCGACGGAGGCGTCCTTTGTGCGGATGTCCATTGCGGGGATAGTGTCAGAGCGCGACTCGGAATCAAGCATCAGCGACTGACAGGACACCGAGGACTTTGCTCCCGCCGCTCCCTTTTCCACGACGACGCTGCTGCGGAAAGTGCTGATACCGCCGCTCTTGCTTATGGAGCGCGTGTTCATATAAGAGCTTGTGTTCTTTCCGGCATGCACGACCTTTGCGCCGGTATCAAGGTTCTGGCCGTGTCCTGCGAAAGTAACGCCGGTGAACTCCATGCGGGAATTATCGCCCTTGAGTATGCTCATCGGGTACAGGCAGCCGACATGAGAACCGAACGAGCCGGAGACCCATTCGATAACGCCGCCCTCCTCCACGAGAGCGCGCTTGGTGTTGAGGTTGTACATGTTTTTCGACCAGTTCTCAATGGTCGAGTAGCGCAGCTTCGCGTTCTTCTTCACATATAGCTCGACGCAGCCGGCGTGGAGATTTGCCACGTTGTACTTCGGCGCGGAGCAGCCTTCGATGAAGTGCAGGCTCGCGCCCTCGTCGACGATTATGAGCGTGTGCTCAAACTGGCCTGCGCCCTTTGCGTTCAGGCGGAAGTAGGATTGCAGCGGTATCGACAGATGCACGCCCTTCGGCACGTACACAAACGAGCCGCCGGACCATACCGCGCCGTGCAGCGCCGCAAACTTATGGTCGCGCGGCGTGACGAGCTTCATGAAGTATTTTCTCACCATGTCGGCATACTCGCCCTTCATGGCGCTCTCCATATCGGTGTAGACGACGCCCTCGGCCGCGACTTCCTCGCGTACATTGTGATAAACGAGCTCGGAATCATACTGCGCGCCGACGCCTGCGAGGGATTTACGCTCGGCCTCTGGTATACCGAGGCGCTCGAAAGTGTCCTTAATATCCTGCGGGACGTTCTTCCAGTCGTTCTGCATTGAGGTCTTGGGGCGGACATAGGTCGCAATGTGATCCATATCCAGTCCCTCGATGGACGGCCCCCAGTCGGGTACGGGCATCTCGTTGTATATCTGCAGGGATTGCAGCCTGAACTGCTGCATCCACACAGGGTCGCCCTTCTCCTTGGAGAGCTTGTCTATTATCTCCGGGGTGAGACCCTCCTTCATGCGGTACGCATCGTTTTCGACGTCCCTTATGTCATATATGCTGCGGTCAATGTCCTCAACATAGCTTTTTTCTTTCATCGACTTTCACCCGCTTCCGGCTCACTCGGCCTGAACATTTGAAAAACCGTGCTCGTTTATCTCGTCCACAAGCTCCGCGCCGCCGTTCCTGACTATGACGCCGTTTTCCATGACGTGCGTCCTGTCCACGGTCAGCGCCTCAAGTATTCTCGTACTGTGGGTGATTATGAGCAGCGAACCGTGTACGCGCTCGCGGAAGATGCGCACGCCGTTTGACACGGTGCGCACGGCGTCAACGTCAAGGCCGGAGTCCGTCTCGTCAAGAATGGCAAGCTCAGGCTCGAGCATGAGCATCTGAAGGATCTCCGCCTTCTTTTTCTCGCCGCCGGAAAAGCCGACGTTCAGATCGCGCTCCGCATAGGATTCATCCATGTTCAGAAGCTTCATCATCTCGGCGAGCTTCTTTTTGAAGTCCCACAGGCGCATGCGCTTGCCGGTCTTCTGTTCGAGCGCGCTTCTTATAAACGCGCTGAGCGTCACGCCCGGTACCTCGAGCGGATTCTGGAACGAGAGAAAAATGCCCTTTTTCGCTCTCTCGTTCACGGGCATGCCGGTTATATCCTCGCCGTTGAAAATGATGCTGCCGGAGGTCACGGCATACTCAGGATTGCCTGTAATGGCGTAGCCGAGCGTCGACTTGCCGGTGCCGTTCGGCCCCATCAGGACATGCGTCTCATCCGTGCCGAGCATGAGATCGACACCGTGCAGTATCTCCTTTTCGCCGACGCTGACATGCAGGCCGCGTATCTCAAGAAGTTCCTTGTTTTTCATATATTTTCAACCTCTTTCTTTTGTCCGGCCGTACCTTCACAGCTGCGCGCCGCGGCCGGTATCCATGCGGCTTTTCCCTGCCGCTTTTAATTCCTATCTTTCAGCTAGTGATTATAAAACCATTAACCTACAATGTCAATAGGAATTATACGCATAAGTGTATAAAAACGCCGCGGACCATGCCAATACGGCACGGCCCGCGGTCTGTTTTCAATATTCGTATTCCATGCAGCCCGGGAATCCGGCGTGTATCAGTCAAACAGCGTCGGCGCCTCCGGGTCATCGAGCGCCTTAAAGCACATCTTTATCTGCTCCCGCGTGCATTTTTCGACCGCAAGCTCATCAGGCAGCTCATCTCTGCCGAAAAAGGCGGTCTCCGTCGTCTCGGTATTTTCCTGAAATTCTCCGCCTTCATACCGGCAAAGGACAAAAAACTTTATGATCCCATAGGCATAGTTCGTCACATTGTGCTTCCGCCAATCCTGCACGGCGATCAGCCTTTCGGCGGAGACGGTCAATCCCGTCTCTTCCCGGACTTCCTTCACGGTATTGGATGCAACAGACTGATCCACATCGCACCAGCCGCCGGGCAGCGACCATGTACCGTTGTTTTCGTGAACAAGAAGTATCCTGCCGTCTACGAATACGGCGGCTCGCGTATCTATCTTCGGTGTCTGATACCCCGTCTCATTGCAGAAAAGGTCATATACTCTGTCCATCGGAATGTACGTTTTCTCTGAGATCATCTCTGCCGCGATCTGCCTGAGCTCCTTATACCGCTCCCTGTCGTATTTGTCTTTTCCATATTGAAGTCCTGCCTGTGCAATGCTCTGAATACGCATTGCAAAATCCAGCAGCTTATCATTCATGCCGGTTCCTCCATACAGGTCATCATCACCTGCTGCCGCATACATACGGCTTGTACCTGTTTCATCGTCCGCCGGGCAGTATCCGGTCACTTCGCGTATATCTTCCCTACGATCCAGTTGGAGGCGCGCCGCGGCAGCAGCTTTACGATCATCGCCGCGCCCTTATAGGCCAGCCCCATTGCGACCAGCGGACGGCTGTTCTTTTTCAGCGCGTATTTCGCCACAAATTTTCCCGCGTACTCCGGCGTCATGCCCGTGCGCTCATCGTGCTCCATAACGGCAACCGAACGCTCGATGCGCCCGGCGTACACATCGTCGCCCGCAGAGGATTTTTTACGCGCGTCGGTAAAGCCCGAGGCTATATCGCCCGGCATGATCGCGCAGACCTTTATGTTGAACGGGCGCACTTCATTTTGCAGTGCGAGCACATATGCTATGACCGCCGCCTTGCTCACGGAGTACCACAGCTGAAACGGTATCGGCACGATACCTGCGATGGAGCTCATGCACACTATCCTGCCGCCGCCCTGCGCGCGCATGACGGGCAGCACGGCCTTCGTCATGTTGTCCATACCGAAGAGATTGAGCTCCAGCTGTGCATGGGAATCCCGGCTGTCGGTCAGCTCTGCCGCGCCGGATATGCCGAAGCCCGCGTTGTTTACGAGAATATCTATCCTGCCCTCGCGTTCGGTTATCTCCTGCACCGCCGCGCGCACCTGCGCTTCGTCCGTCACGTCGGCCGTGATATGATTCACGCCCTCCGCCTTTATCTCACGGCGCGAAAGCTCGTACACCGTGCATCCGGCATCTCTCAGCGCCGCGGCGGTGCAGCGGCCTATTCCGCCGCTACCGCCAGTCACCACCGCAATTCTATTCATCTTTGCAAAGGACCTCCTTTATTATATCCATGGCCTCATCGAGCAGTGGCTCCGTATGCGTCGCCATATAGCTCGTGCGCAGCAGGCACTCCGACGGTTCTGTTGCCGGCGGGAGCACGGGATTTACGTACACGCCCGCCTCGTAAAGCTCCTTGGCCTTTCTGAGCGTATTCTCCGCCTGATATGTATATATCGGGATGATCGGCGTGAGCGATTCGCGGATATGCAGGCCGCGCTTTTTCAGACCGTCCCTCGCATAGCGCGAAAGCCCCATCAGCCGCTCCGGCAGCTCCGGATGCCCCTCGAGATACCGCAGCGCAGCCAGAGCCACGGCGCAGGAGCTGGGCGGGATCGACGCGGAGAAGATAAAGGGTCTTGAATTGTGGCGCACATAGTCGCACACGATCTCATTCGCCGCCATATATCCGCCGAGGCTGGCAAGAGATTTTGAGAATGTACCCATGATTATATCGACCTCGTCATCAAGGCCGAAATAATTTGCCGTGCCGCGGCCTCCCTCGCCGATAACGCCAAGGCCGTGCGCATCGTCTACCATTATACGCGCGCCGTACTTTTTTGCAAGAGCAACTATCTCAGGCAGCTTTGCAATGTCGCCGCCCATGGAAAACACGCCGTCCGTGACGATCAGCGTCCCGCTCTCCTCCGGCACGCGCTGCAGCTGCTTTTCAAGATCGGCCATATCCGCATGCCTGTAGCGCAGCATCTTGCCGTAGGACAGCTTGCAGCCGTCGTATATGCTGGCGTGGTTCTCGCGGTCGCAGATCACATAGTCGTTCCTGCCTACTATGGCGCTGATTATGCCGAGATTCGACTGAAAACCGGTCGAAAACGTGACTGCACCGTCCTTGTGTACAAACCGCGCCAGCTCGTCCTCAAGCTCGAGGTGTATTTCAAGCGTGCCGTTGAGGAAACGGGAGCCGGAACAGCCCGTGCCATACCTCTCAAAGGCCTTTATACCGGCCTCGACTATCTCCGGCTGCGTCGTCAGCCCGAGATAGTTGTTCGAGCCAAGCATTATGCGCCGCTTGCCCTCCATGATGACTTCAACGTCCTGTCTCGATTCCAGCGCATGAAAATACGGGTATATCCCCTGCTCTCTGTAATTTCTGGCCAGAGTAAAGCTATCGCATTTTGCAAAGATGTCCATGTTTCTCTGCTCCTCCCGAAAATTAATTCTAATTTTTTGATTAAAATATTTTAACTATATAGTCAGAATATACCCTACGGAGCCATTCTTGTCAATATGATAATTCCTGTAAAACGTAATAAAATCAGGCGTCGAACGGACGCCTGACCCTATTATTACTGTTCAGTTTTCAAAGTACGCCGCCCATGCAGAGCATGAATACGGCGGCCGCGGCTATGACGGCGAAGATAATGACGAGCGTCACGCCCTTTCTGCGCGGCGCGCGCGTCGGATGCAGGCCGGCCGTATATTCCTCCGCCGCGGCGCGCGCCTGACGCAGAAGCGCCTCGCGGCTTATGCCGGGCTTGTGGAAGTAGTCGTCGCGCAGGACAAACACCGCCTCCTGAAATATTTCGCCCGGAGGATGTACCACGATCACGCTGCGCATATGTCCTTTCAGCACGTTTACCTCCCGTCCCCGCGTTTTTATATCCCGGTGCCGGCTCCTGCGCGCCGAGAGCTCGTCCAGAAGTCCCAGAAATCCGTTCCGAAGCCGGTCTATCATGCCCGCTCCTCCACGCGCACGGTGACGACGGTCATGTCGTCGTTCGCCCCGTATATTTTCTCGGCCTCCTTGAGCGTGGAACGCGCAAGAGCCTTCATGTCCTCAAAGCCCTTGTCAAGAAGCGTCTTTATCCACTCGTCCTCGGTACCGGCGATCACGCCGTCCGAGGCGATGATAGCGGTCGAGCCGGGGCGCAGGCGCATGCGCACGATGTCCGGCGCCGTCCCGTCGCAGCCGCCGAGGCCTGCGGCCAGCGTCTCGCCCTTGATGCGTTTTATGCTCTTGCCCGAGCGCACATACGACGGGGCCGCGCCGTATTTATAAAAGCAGGTGTCGCCGGTGAAAAGGTCGACGCACATCAAATCTACAGTGGCGTAGCCCCAGCTGTCCGGGCTTCTGAGCAGCATGACGGAATTGAGTATTTTCATTGCGACCGCCGGGTCGACGCCGGAGCGCAGGAATTTTTCAAGTATCGCCACGACCTCGCAGCTATCCTTTGCCGCCTCGTCCCCCGTTCCCATTCCGTCGGAGAGTATCACGCACAGCACACCCGCATCGGTCTTGAAATACGTCCCCTTGTCGCCGCTGACCTTCTCGCCGCGTTTTTTCATCGCCGCGATGCCGACCGATACCGCAAGCGGCTCCGCCTCAAGCAGCGTAAGGCGCGAGCTGCCTTCGGCATCCTCCGCCGGCTGGCACAGCCGCACGCCGACGACTGACGAGAGCTTTTCAAGATAGTCGTCGTGCCTTGTCAGCGGACTGAGCCTCCCGCTCTCTATTATCACGCGCACGCGCCCTGTCCCGTCGCGGTAGACCGCAGCGTCGGCGTCAATGTCAAGGCTCTTGAGATAGCGCACGAGCCGCCGCTCGGCCAGCGGATCGGAGCCGTTCATGCTGCCAAGCTCCTCCGCCACGCGGCGCAGCACCTCCGCTATGTCGCTGTACTGTTCCCATGCGACGCTGCGGTTCTCCTTGAGGTGTGAACGCAGCTGACGGCGGTACGACAGGCCACGCAACTCACCGTTCACCGCCGCGACGAAGGCCGGCAGCCCCTCGCAGCGCTCGCGGAAATAGCCGGGCAGATCGCTCACGCCGAGAGTGCCGTGCTCCGTCATCGCCTGCGTGGCGTCGTTCATGGCTGAGAGCGTGTCCATGTATTCCGTGTTCCAGCAGCGGTTCTTGAATTTGCACTTCACACAGACCTCATCCGCCGCGCGGTCGAAAACGCGGGCGATATTCTCGTCGTTATACGGCTCCTCCACATTTCTGCGCACGGTCTCAAAAAGATCCGCATAGGCCTCGCTGAGATTCTTGACCCGCCCCGCCACGAAGCGGCGCAGGCCGGATTCTCCGCTGCCCCGCTCAACATACTGGAGCATGAGGCCTATGTGGGTAAGGAGTGCGGAGGGGAGGAGCATGAAAATAACACATGCGCAGAAGGTCTCAAAAAGCGTGCTTACATACGTGCCGGCGTTCCACGCGCAGACAACGGACAGCGCGCTTGAGAGAATGAACGACAGCACAAATATTACGCGGCCATGTTTGCCGAACACGCCGGAGAGCAGCCCGGAGAAAGCGTAAGCCATCGTATAGAACGGTGCGCCGTCCTGAGTGAGATCCATTGCCAGTCCAAGTACCGTGCCTACCGCAGCGCCGGTGAGCATACCGCCTTTCATCGCCGAGGTCATTACGAGGATCAGCGCGGCGATGCGCCCCACCGACACTGCGCCGAGGATCACCACCCGCGCAAACGACATCAGCGCGCAGGCCGCCATTATCATTGACGACACGCTGTGCCGCAGCTCGGCCGTCTCAGTCGTGCGCAGGGTGTTGGACAGCGCTTCTTTGAAGAAATATGTGCCGCCGAAGGCCAGAGCCGTTTCAAGAAACAGCTCCGCATATAGCGGCACCGTACCCGCGCTCATGGAAAAGCTCCCGAGAAAACCGGTCAGCGCCATAACAAGTCCCGCGGCTGAGGGCATGAAGAAGTCCTGCTTATAAACGGAGAGCTCCTGAAAGACAAACGCGATGGTATATACGAGCACCGCCGCCGCAATATAGCGTATGCCCCACTCCACGCCGCCGCTGAGCACATATCCGAGCGACGCGCCGATAAGCGTGAACACCCCGCTGAGCCCCGGCCCAGCGCACGCGACCATCGCCATGCCGAAAGGCGCGCCTGTGCGCAGCACACGGGCGCAGGACATCATCATTCCCATTCCCATGAACACCGCGCAGCGAGCCGCCATGTAAAAACGCGGGTCTATCTTCCGCCCCGCGGCGGAAGCTCTCAGTGCAGTGAGCTTCCCCTTTTCTCCTACTTCCATATACCGCCCTCCGTTTAGTTTACATAAGTTAATAATCATTATAGTTATGTAATTCAAAGAAGGCTGTCGCAAGGCGCTGTAAAATAATATTTGTTTTGACTGAGAAATGGGAGAAAATAAACTGGGACTTTACGGCGGCCTATAACCGCGCCGCGGCCGCTCTATCGTCCGCCGCCTTGACAAAAGTTGCCCGTCAGCGTAATATTGCTGCATATTACTATTATTATTTTATTTTTTGGGGAGCATGAAATGGCAGAGTACATAGTAATTTTCATATTTGCAGTTATTTCCGGCATTGCACAGGGCGTGTGCGGCTTTGGTGCGGGCGTTATAATGATGATCATCCTGCCGTACTTTTTCAGCATAAGCCAGTCAGCCGGTATCGCCGGGCTTATCAGCATGGCGCTCATCGTGCTGATGGTCATCCGCTACCGCAAGCATATCCGCATGAAAAACGTCATCCCGCCGGTCATTCTGTATGCCGCCGTCTCCGCGACGGCAATATATTTCTCGCCGATGGTGGATCAGGTACTTCTGAAGCGTCTGTTCGGCGCGTTCCTCATTCTTATCACGCTGTACCACTTTTTCCTAGACAAAAAGTCCTCCGTCAAAAAATGGCCCGTGCCTGTGAGTATCGCGGCTATCATATTCTCCGGCGCGTGCAGCGGCCTTTTCTCAGTCGGCGGCCCGCTGATGGTGATATATTACATGGCGCATACCGACAGCAAGGAGGAATTTCTCGGCACGACCGAAATGCTTTTTATGCTCAACCTCATCCTCAGCACCTACCTGCGCATCCGCAACGGCATAATAGTCGCGGCGCACATCCCGTATATTCTTGTCGGCATTGCCGCAATAAGCATAGGCTTTGTGCTCGCCAACAAGATCGTCGACAAGGTGGACGGCCGGCGTCTGAAGAACATAGTTTACGCCGGAGTCGGCATAAGCGGCATACTCAATCTCTTCGGCGCGTGAGGTAACGCGGTGTTAAGAAGCAGTCAATAAATGTTTCTTAATATGTGTATTTTGTTTAACATTGTAAAATTTGTGCATTATTTTGTGTCAAATAAGCTCGATATAGTTCGCGTTGTGTTGACATTTTACGCCAAACAATTCCCGTTTTCCGCAAAAAGAAAACGGCTTATGGTATAATGCCAAATTGAAAAAAGAGTATTGACATTTCTATAACACATGTACTAGAATAAAGTCACAGAACAAATGGACCTTGACAATGCAGAATATTGAAACTGTGAGCATATCACGCCAACATTCTGCTTTTTATACAATTCCATATGTATTTTTAAACCGGGTGGGCATGTGCTCCACCCGGTTTTTTGTTTGAATAAAAAGGCCTAAGCCGGCTCGCCTTTTTAGATAAATCAAATTCAAAAACGAAAAGGAGTAAACAAAATGGATAAGATCATACCTCGCTGGGAGTGGCGTACCTTCGGCAGCAAATTCGGTGTCTCTGAGGAGAAGATCCAGAACCACAAGCTCGGCAACTTCAAGCGCAGCTCCGAGAAATATATACTTTCCAAGAACAGCAACGACAACTGCAAGATCCGCGACGACCTGATGGACATCAAGCGCCTCAAACAGGTCAACGGCGACAAGCTCGAGCAGTGGTGCCCGGTCCTCAAGGAGACCTTCCCGATGAGCAAGGAAAGCATCGAGACCCTGTTCCGTGATTTCTTCAAGGTAGAGGTTCCCGCCTTCAAGCGCGACAGCTACACCTACGAGCAGTATCTGGAAGAAGTCGTCGCCCCGTGCGAGGATCTTGAGATAGTCGACGTTTACAAGGAGCGCTCCATCTACGTCATCAACCTCGCCATCGTCGAGATCGCCGAGGTCACCTTCAACGGCGTGCCGACCCGCACGATCTGCGTAGAGCACGAGGATCCCCAGAACGTTATCAACACCGTCCGTCAGCTCAGCCTCGACCGCTACGAGAACATCAACTACCTGCACGCAATGAAGGCTGCGGTAGGCATGGAAAAGTAAGGGGCCGCGCATGAGCAGAAAAGCAATAATAGACATCGGCTCGAACTCAATAAAGTTCTTTGTCGGCGAGCTGGCAGCAGACAAGACCATTACCACCGTTCTTGACACCAACGACATCGCCCGTCTCGGCGAGAACCTGAACAAGACCGGAATGATCTGCCCCGAAGCCATGGAGCGCAACGTCGCATCCGTCGCAAACTTCTGTGCAAAGGCCAAGGAGCTCGGCGCAGACGAGATAGTCGCCGTCGGCACGATGGCGCTGCGCACCGCATCCAACAGTGCGGAATTCGTCGAGAAGGTCAAGGCGGCCTGCGGACTTGAGGTCCAGATAATCCCCGGTGAAGAGGAAGCGCGCCTGTCCTATCTCGCAGTGCTCTCCGGCCTCCCCCTGCAGGGCGGCGATCTGGTCGTCTTTGACACCGGCGGCGGCAGCACCGAATTCATTTTCGGCCACGGCACTCAGCTCGTCAAGCGCTTCAGCGTCAACCTCGGCGCCGTGCGCATCACCGAAAACTACCTCACCTCCGACCCCGTGACTCCCGAGCAGGTCAGCGCCGCTATCGCGCAGATCGACAAGGAGTTTGCTGCGGCAGGCGTTGAGGGCCATCCCGATCAGCTCGTCGGCATGGGCGGCACCGTCACCAGCATGGGCGCCGTGAAGCACAAGATGATCAAGTACGACCCCGACGTGATACAGGGCTCCACCCTCACGAAGGCCGACATCAGCGAGCAGATAGGCGACTACAGCACCCGCACCATTGAGCAGCGCAAGGAGCTTCCCGGCCTGCAGCCGAAGCGCGCGGACGTCATACTCGCCGGCGCATGCATCCTCGACGTCATAACCTCACGCCTCGGCGTCGACATGCTGACCATAAGTGACAGGGGGCTCCGTCACGGTCTCGCATTCGACCTGTTCCAGGAGTAAGAGTTTCAGGGATGACCTGATAAAAACAAAATACAGAATAGAGAGGAAAAGCCAATGAAAAAGATCATTGCATTAGCGCTGGCACTTGTAATGCTGTTCGCTCTGTGCGCCTGCGGCTCCTCCGCAGCTCCCGCAGCCGAAAAGCCCACAGCAGCCGACACCGCAGCAGACAAGGCGGACACCCCCGCAGCAGAGACCTCAGGCGAAGCATGGGAACCCACTCAGCCCATCACCATCCTCAACTATGTTGCCGCAGGCGGCGCAATGGACCTTGCGACCCGCAAGTTCGTTGAGATCGCAAGCAAGTACACCGACGCGACCTTCGTCGTGGACAACATGACCGGTGCATCCGGCATGATCGCGGCAGACTACGTTATGACCCAGCCCGCAGACGGTTATCTGATCTACGCGACCACCGTCACCTACATCTACGGCATCGCCGCAGCGGAGGAGGACGCTTCCAAGTACATTGACGGCCTGACCTGGATCGACAACATCATGGCCGACCCGTACTGCATCCTTGTCCCCAGCAGCAGCGACTACACTCTCGACTCTCTGGTTGAAGAAGCCAAGAACGGCAATATGATCTGGTGCGAGCCCAACGCCGGCGGCGCAAAGCACATTGCGGCCATCCAGATGTGCAATGCACTCGGCATAGACATCCAGGTCGTTCCCTATGAGTCCGGTCCTCTCGCCATCGGCGCGGTTCTCGGCGGTCAGGGCACTGCCTCTGTCGGCAACCCCGGCGACACCACGAAGTATGACGTCAAGGCGCTCGTCGTCGCCAACAACGGCAGACTTGACGGCTTCGACGTTCCCACATTCTCCGAGCTCGGCTACAGCTCCGATCTGGACGGCATTTCGATGTGGCGCGGCTACGCCGTCAAGAACGGCACGCCTCCCGAGATGATCGAGTGGTTCCAGGATCTGTGCCAGAAGGTCACCGAAGATCCCGACTGGCAGGCATACTTTGCGCCTCAGTTCGTCTCCGTCACGAATGAGATGACCGACGATTTCACCGCAAGAGTAAAGTCCGACTTTGAGACCGGCAAGACCGTTCTCAAGGGTGTCGGTATGATAAACGAGGATTACGAAGGCTAAGCACAAACCGAATATCACAGCGCACAACGACTTTTGCCCGTCCGGTGGAAACCCGAATCTGGCCGGACGGGCATATTATAAATCCAAATAAGGAGAGTTTACTATGGAGGCCTTTTCAAAATGGCTTGCATCACTTGATTATTACTGGATACTGCTCGGAGCCGTCGTGCTCATGGCTATCCTGTTCTTCATATTCCGTGCAAACCCGAAGACCCGGCGCGTCACCGGCCAGCTGATAACACTCAGCGGCATGTGCGTTATGACCCTGCTTTACTATATCCTCACCTTCTCGCTGCGTGTCAGCAAGATGTCCGAATCCACCGGCTTCACGGCGCGCACGATGCCGCGCCTGTGGTGCGCGCTGATGGTGCCGATCGCCATTGCGGCATTCGTCGAAATAATCCGCAGAGGCGAATCCGACGAGAAGTTCGGCCGCTGGGGCCTTGCGCTCGGCGTGGCTCTCGGTTCGATATTCAGCGTCGTCATGTTCAATTTCCTCGGCTACTACATAAGCAGCGCCATATTCATCTTCGCGGTGATGTGGGTGATGAAGGAGCGCAGATGGAAGATGCTCGTCATCACGCCGCTCGCGTGGATCGCGTTCACGTATTTCGTATTCCAGCGCGTACTGTATATCGGTCTGCCGTCCGGCATGCTGTTCGACCTGATTTTCTGAGGAGGAACGAGCAATGAGTGAATTAATAAGAAACATGGGCATGGGCTTTTCGACCATTGCCGGCGTAACTCCCGTTCTGCTTATCCTGCTCGGCGTCTGTGTCGGTATTCTCGGCGGCGCTATCCCCGGCATATCCCCGTCTATGGCAGTCGCACTGCTTCTCCCCATCACCTACACGATGTCCCCGGCCATGGCTATGGTCATGCTCATGGGCATCTATATCGGCGCAAACTACGGCGGCTCCATAACCGCAATAGCAATAAACACCCCCGGCACCCCGTCCGCTACCGTCACCTCGTTCGACGGCTACCCGCTGAGCAAGCAGGGCCGCGCAGGTGAGGCAATGGGCATATCCCTGTGGGCGTCCGTCATCGGCGGCATCATAAGCATATTCATCCTGATATTCTTCTCCGTGCCTCTCTCCAAGGTCGCGCTGAAGTTCTGGCCGTCCGAATACTTTGCCCTGTGCTTCATGGGTCTGACGACCGTCGCCACACTCGGCGGCAAGAACTGGAAGAAGGCTCTGGCAGCCGTCATCTTCGGTCTGCTGCTCAACACCATGGGCATGGACCCGGCATTCAGCGTCAAGCGCTTCACCTTCAATGTCAACCGTCTCTATGACGGCATAAAGATGGTCCCGGTGCTTATCGGCCTCTTCGCTCTCGGCGAAGTGCTCAGCAACCTTGAGCACTATGACCCCAACGCGCAGGAGCACAAAACGGAAGGCTCGTACAAGCTCCCGAAGCTCAGCTACTACTGGAAGCTCAAGTGGCCCATCATCCGCTCCGGTATCGTCGGCTGCCTGATAGGCATATTCCCCGGCGCAGGCGGAACGATCGCCTCCTTCCTCGCATATGACGTTGAGAAGCGCTGCAGCAAGCACCCCGAGGAATTCGGTCACGGCGCACTTGAAGGTGTCTGCGCGGCTGAAGCGTCCAACTCCGGCTCCGTCGGCGGCGCAATGGTTCCGATGCTCACGCTCGGTATCCCCGGCAGCTCCACCGCAGCCGTTCTGATGAGCGCGCTGATGATCCACAACCTCACTCCCGGCCCGCAGCTGTTCACCGATCAGCCCGCCCTTGTGTACGGTCTGTTCGCGTCCATGTTCGTGGCAAACGCCCTGATGGCGCTCGTCGGCACCTACGGCAGCAAGATCTGGGTCCGCGTCGGCGACCTGCCGAAGACGCTGCTCTATCCCCTCATTTTCGCTTTCTCCATTCTCGGCAGCTATTCTATCAGCAAGTCTCTCTTTGACGTCGGCACCTGCCTTGTGTTCGGTCTTATCGGCTGGATGTTCAAGAAATATGACTATCCCGCTTCTCCCGTCGTGCTCGGTCTCGTGCTTGGCCGCCTCATGGAGCTCAACTTCGGTCAGGCGCTCATGGTCAGCGGTATCTCCAGCTTTGTCACCCGCCCCATGACCGTTATCCTCTTCATAATCAGCATTGCTGCTATCGTCTACCCCATACTTGCCGAGAAGAAGGCGGCAAAGAAGAGAACCGCGGCAAATTAAAGGAGTATATATGAAACTTATCCTGCTCGGCGCTCCCGGCGCCGGAAAGGGAACGCAGGCGGAGCGGCTGTGCAAGCGCCTGAACATTCCCACAATATCCACAGGCAATATCCTCCGCGCTGCCGTCAGAAACGGCACGCCCACCGGTCTGCGTGCGAAAGCATGCATGGATGCGGGGCAGCTCGTCTCCGATGATATAATTATCGGGATCATCAATGAGCGCCTTGCGCAGGACGACTGCAAGGACGGCTATATTCTCGACGGCGTACCGCGCACCATTGCTCAGGCCGAGGCTCTCGAGGCTGCCGGGATCAGCTTTGACGCCGCCGTCTCCATCGAGATCTCTGACGAGGCCATCATGGAGCGCATGTCCGGCCGCCGCGTCTGCCCCGCCTGCGGGGCAAGCTACCACGTTGTCGCCATACCGCCCGCAGTCGAGGGCATATGCGACAGCTGCGGCGCTCAGCTCACGATCCGCAAGGACGACGAGCCCGAGACCGTGAAAGCCCGTCTCGCCGTCTACCACAGCGAGACCGAGCCGCTCAAGGAATTCTACGCGGCGCGCGGTCTGCTCATCCCGGTAGAAACAAGGGCGACCGCGGACGAAACGACGGCCGCGATACTTGAAGCACTGGGTATCTGATATAAATCTCTCACCGGCAGTATGTCTCTGCCTGTCGTATTAATGAGGGGCGGCAGCCCTTTGGGGCTGCTGTCCTTTTTATACCCAAAATCACCGTATTTTTACAGGATGTGACAAAAATGGCAGTTTTTCTGCAAATCAACGCATATCTGCGCGAACTGAACCTCGTCTCCATAATCTTTCGGCTGCTGATCGCAATATGCTTCGGCGGCCTCATAGGGCTCGACCGGGAGCGCAAGCGCCGCCCCGCCGGTTTCAGGACATACATGCTGGTCTGTCTCGGCGCGGCGCTGACCATGCTGCTGAGCCAGTACGAATACAATATGATCTGCGGCCCATGGGCGGATGTATCAGCTGAGCTCGGCGTAAAGACCGACGTGTCGCGCTTCGGCGCGCAGGTCATAAACGGCATTGGCTTTCTCGGCGCGGGCACGATACTTGTCACCGGGCGGCAGGAGGTAAAGGGTCTGACGACTGCGGCGGCGCTGTGGACCTGCGCGTGCATGGGACTTTCGGTCGGCGCGGGCTTCTATGAATGTGCGTTCATCGGCTTTGCCTTTATATTCATATGCATCAAGTTCTTCCCGGCCATTGAGAATTATTTCATGACGCACACAAGGAACCTGAACATATACGTAAAGTTCAGCAGCGTGACCGACGTCAGCGAAATACTTGACCTGCTGCGCAGGATGGAAATATCCGTGCACGAGATGGAGCTGGACAAAACCGCTCAGTTCGACGCGGACGGGGCCATATTTGCCCTCCGTCTGCCCCGGGGAACAGAGCATGCGCAGGTCGCCGCCGAGATCGCCGGGCTGAAATGTGTAAAGGGCGTGGAAGAGATATGACGGGAGGTACGGATATAATGTCATTCATGGAATATATAAGAAACGTCAACGGGCTGTCTGTGCTGATAAGACTGGCGCTGGCCGTAATATTCGGCGGCCTCATAGGGCTTGAGCGTGAGCGCAAGCACCGTCCCGCCGGTTTCCGGACGCATATACTCATCTGTCTCGGCGCGGCCATGACCACGCTCACAAGCCAGTACCTTTTCCTCTCTCTCCGCCAGTTCACCGATATAGCGCGTCTCGGTGCGCAGGTCATCGCCGGCATCGGCTTCATCGGCGCGGGCTCCATAATAGTCACGCAGCGCCGCAGAGTCAAAGGGCTGACGACGGCTGCCGGGCTCTGGGCAAGCGCCGCTATCGGTCTGTGCTTCGGCGCAGGCTTTTACGAGGGCGGTATCATCGCCGCGCTGCTGATACTCGCGGTGGAGCTGCTGTTCTCCAAGCTTGAATACCGCATAATGGACAACGCGCGCGAGGTGAACCTCCTTGTCGAGTACAAGGATCTCGCCAGCCTCAACGGCGTACTGCGGTATATGAAAGAGGTCGACCTGAAGATACTCTCGCTTGAAATACTCAAGTCCGAGAGCAATCCTGCAAATAAAAACTGCGTGAACATAGACCTGCTCATTCACAGGAAGCTGCGCATCAAGGACATGATCGCAGACATTGCCAACGTACCCGGAATAATCGCCGTGGAGCGGCTTTAATGAATATGAAACAGAGAAAAATCCCCGAAGCGGTGGTACGCCGCCTTAAAAAGTACCTTGACGTCCTCGACAGCGGAAATATCGCAAAAGAATACATATCCTCCGAGGCTATCGCCGACGCGACGCATACCTCAGCCGTCAGAGTGAGACTTGATCTGAATTTCTTCGGAAGCTTCGGCTCCAAAAAGGGCTATTCATGTGCGCAGCTGCGCAGCAGCATCCGTGAAATACTGGGTCTTTCATACGGCCCGCGCGTTGTAGTCGTCGCCAGTGACCCGGCTATGTACAAGACCTTACTGCACCCGATATTCAACCAGTACGGCTTCATGCTGCCAGCATATTTTTCAACGGCTCCTGCCGACGCCTGCGAGCTTGACCACGCCGTGACCATGTTCGACATAAAGATCGCCGTGCTTGCAACTCCCGCAGACGAGGCGCAGCGATACACAGACATTCTCTGCGCGGCGGGCGTCATTGCCATACTCAACACGACCGCCGCCGAAATAAACGTGCCTTTCGGCGTGAAGCTGGAGACCCTGAGGCTTGAGGACAGCCTGATGTCAGTCGGCTATGCGCTCACCGGAAGCGGGCGCAGCACAGCCAGCTGAAATAAAAAACTCCGCCCGCAGCTGCGGACGGAGTTTTTATTTTGCATATTCAGACTATGTATTTATTTTTTGCTCTTGTTCTTGATATACTCGTCGATGCTCTTCGCGCCGGCCTTGCCTGCGCCCATTGCGAGAATAACGGTAGCAGAGCCGGTAACGGCGTCGCCGCCGGCAAAAACGCCCTCGCGTGCAGTCGCGCCGCCCTCGTCGGCCTCGATGCCGCCCTTGCGGGTGAAGGTCAGACCCTCGGTCGTGTTGCGGATCAGGGGGTTCGGGCTTGTGCCGATAGCGATAACGACGGTGTCAACGTCAAGGATCCAGTTGCTGCCGGGCACGGGAACGGGCTTGCGGCGGCCCTTCTCGTCGGGCTCGCCGAGCTCCTGCTTCTGAAGCTCGATACCGGTGACGTGTCCGTCCTCGCCCGCGTGGATAGCGACTGGGTTATTCAGCAGACGGAACTCGATGCCCTCGGCCTCTGCATGCTCGACCTCTTCCTTACGTGCGGGGAGCTCGTCTCTGCCGCGGCGGTAAGCGATATAGACATGCTCTGCGCCCAGACGCTTGGAGACGCGCGCCGCGTCCATTGCGACGTTGCCCGCGCCGACGACGCAGACGTTGTGGAAGTGCTTGATGGGTGTATCGTAATCGTCGCGGTAGGCCTTCATGAGGTTCACGCGGGTGAGCAGCTCGTTTGCGGAGTAGACGCCCAGCAGGTTCTCGCCGGGGATGTGCAGGAACTGCGGCAGACCTGCGCCGGAGCCGATGAACACGGCTTCATAGCCGTCCTCAAAGAGCTCGTCCACAGTCTCGGACTTGCCGACTATGGCGTTGTTGATGATCTTGACGCCCATGGCCTTGAGGTTTTCTATCTCGGCCGCAACTATCTCCTTGGGGAGACGGAACTGCGGGATACCGTAGACCAGAACGCCGCCGGACTTATGGAACGCCTCGTAGACGGTGACATCGTAGCCCATCTTTCTCAGGTCGCCCGCACAGGTCAGGCCGGCAGGGCCGGAGCCGACGACTGCGACGCGGTGGCCGTTGGATTCGGGGACCTTGACCTCGTCCTTGACTTCCTTGTTCATGTGATAGTCGGCCACGAAGCGCTCGAGGCGGCCGATGCCGACGCTCTCGCCCTTGATGCCGCGCACGCACTTAGATTCGCACTGCTTCTCCTGCGGGCAGACACGGCCGCAGACGGCAGGCAGGGAGTTGGTGGAGGTGATGATGTCATATGCTGCGTCAAAATCGCCTGCGGCGACCTTGGCAATGAACTCGGGGATACGCACAGAGACAGGGCAGCCGGTACGGCAGAGGGGGTTGCGGCAGTTGAGGCAGCGCTTCGCCTCGTCAATGGCCATCTCGGGCGTATAGCCGAGGGCGACCTCTTCAAAATTGCCGGCGCGGACTACGGGATCCTGCTCGGGCATGGGATTCTTGGTCATTTTCATATTAGCCATTGCGCTTACCTCCAGTCATGTTGCAGATGTGCTTTGCAGCCTCGTCCTGCTCGTCCTTATAGAAAGCTGCGCGCTTGAGGAGAGAGTCAAAGTCGACCTCGTGTGCGTCGAAGTCAGGGCCGTCGACGCAGGCAAACTTCGTCTCGCCGCCGACAATGACGCGGCAGCCGCCGCACATGCCGGTGCCGTCGACCATGATCGGGTCGAGGGAGATGATGGTCTTGATGCCGTAGGGACGGGTGGTATCGGCGAGGAACTTCATCATGATGTCCGGGCCGATGGCGATGACGCGGTCGAACTGGGGCTTGCCCTCGGCGATGTTCGCGTCGATCTCCTGCTTGAGGTACTGGGTAGTGAAGCCCTTCTCACCGTAGGTGCCGTCGTCTGTGCACATTATGAGCTTGTCGGAGGCTTCCTTCAGCTCGTCCTTGAGTATCACGATATCTGCGCTTCTGAAGCCGCCGATAAACGTAACGTCGATGCCCTTCTTATGCATTTCCTTGGCGATGGGGTACGCTATCGCGCAGCCGACGCCGCCGCCGACGACACAGACCTTCTTCAGGCCCTCCATCTCGGTAGCCTTGCCGAGCGGTCCGACTATATCGGAAATAACGTCGCCCTGCTCGACAGTGTGGAGCATTCTGGTGGTGCGGCCCGCAGCCTGAACCATAACGGTAACGGTGCCCTTCTCACGATCCCATCCTGCGACGGAGACGGGAACACGCTCGCCCTGCTCGTCAAGGCGGAAAATCACGAACTGACCGGCCTGCGCATGCTTTGCGATCAAGGGAGCCTCGATCTCAAAAAGGCAGATGGTCTTAGCGTCATTCAGAAAACGCTTGGTCACTACTTTGTACATCTACACACCTCTGTTAAATATTATTTGTTGCCTCTTTTTGTTTTTTGCTGTCTTTTTATTTTACAACCCGCGCCGTAAACTGTCAAATGTTATAATATATAAAACTTAACACCGGGCGCAGTCTGTATATAACGTTTTTTGTTTATCCGTACAAATATTTATTTTGACTCTTCCCATGTGCGCTCGCTTATGATATAGCGCGGGCGGTGCTTGGTCTCAAGGTAGATCTTGCCGATGTATTCGCCGATTATGCCAAGGCAGATAAGCTGCACGCCGCTGACAAAGCAGATTATGCACGTCATGCTGGCCCAGCCGGAGACAGCGTGACCGCAAAGCGCCGTGATAAGCGCCCAGATGCAGCCGATAAAGCTGACAAATGCGACGAAAATGCCGAATCCCATTATCATTTGCAAGGGCTTTACAGAAAGGCTCGTGATCCCGTCCACCGCCAGGGCGATCATCTTTTTAAGGGGATAGTGGCTCTCTCCTGCGATACGCTCGGCCCTGGAATAAGTGACGCTCGTGCTCTTGAAGCCGACGAGCGGAACGAGGCCGCGCAGGAAAAGGTTGACCTCCTTGAAGTTTGCAAACTCCTTGAGCACCTTTGCGCTTATAAGACGGTAGTCGGCATGGTTATAGACGACCTCCGCTCCCATCGCGGCGAGGAACTTGTAAAAGCTCTGCGCCGTGAAGCGCTTGAAGAACGTATCGGTCTCGCGGCTGGAGCGCACGCCGTACACCACATCGCAGCCGTCCAGATAAGCGTCCACCATCTCGTCCATCGCGTTTATATCGTCCTGACCGTCACAGTCTATGGATATTGTGATGTCACAGACGTCCTTGGCCTCCATAAGCCCGGCGAGCACGGCGTTCTGATGGCCTCTGTTGCGGCTCTGGCAGATGCCGATATAATGCTCATCGGACTTGGCGAGATCCTTTATAATATTCCATGTATTGTCCTTGCTGCCGTCGTTGACGAAGAGCACACGGCTGTCGCTGCTGATCTTTCCTGCTGCAGCAAGGCTTTTCACCTTGTCAAGGAACATGGGCGCAGTTATCGGCAGGACCTCCTGCTCATTATAGCAGGGTATAACGATATATAATCTGGGTGCCATGATCTTCTCCTTTATATGTTTTATGATACCATCAGATGACAAAGACACACACGGTTTTGCCGGGCAGAAAAACGCCCATGCTGCCTCAAAGCCCTTGGCATACACAAAGTATTACCTGCGGGCTTTTCATTGCCTGAACGCATTTCTGCTCCGGCAAAACTGCCTGCACCTGACAGCTTTGGATTTTCGAGTGATTTTTGCTTTTTGAGACGCAGATGTGTCGTAACCCATCAAGACGAAAAGGGCAAAAAGCGCCGAAAAGACATGCTGCCAGGCGTATGTGCTTTTGTCAGCTGATGGTAACCTTTAATATTATAAACTTTCCGGACATAAAGGTCAAGCAAGATGCGAAAAAAGCCGCCGAAGCACGTCAAAAAAGCTCCCGCCGCGATCCCGCGGCGGGAGCCTGATCTATCAGAACAATATTACTTGTTTGCAGCCTTTGCCATGTCGCACAGAGCGGTGAATGCAGCGGGATCGTGAATAGCGGTCTCGGAGAGCATCTTGCGGTTCATATCGACACCGGCGAGCTTCAGGCCGTGCATGAAGGTGGAGTAATTCATACCGTTCATCTTGCAGCCTGCGCTGATACGGGTGATCCACAGCTGACGGAAGTCTCTCTTCTTCTGCTTGCGGCCTACGTAAGCGTAGCGGCCGGACTTCATCATCTGCTGGTTTGCCATCTTATAGTGACGGGACTTGTTGCCCCAGTAACCCTTTGCAAGGCCAAGAATCTTGTTTCTGTGCTTGCGGGTCATCATTGCGCCTTTAACTCTTGCCATTTGATTATCCTCCTATATTAGCGTCTGCCCTTATTTGTAAGGGATCATTTTCTTGATGGTTGCCTCGTTGGTCACGTCCGCATAAGTTTCGGAACGCAGACGACGGCAGCGCTTGGTGTCCTTCTTGGTGAGGATATGGCTCTTGAATGCATGTGCACGTTTCACTTTACCGCTCTTGGTAAGGTTGAATCTCTTCTTTGCACCGCTGTGGGTTTTCAGTTTGGGCATGATTTTTTCTCCTTCCGTAACTGGGTTAATACAGGGAATACTCCTGCTGTATACTTGTTGATTACTCCTCGGACTTTGCTGCTTCGCCCTCAGCCTTCGGTGCCTTTGGCTTTGCCGGCTTTTTGGGCGGAGTCTGCGGCTTGGGGGAGAGGAAGATGGACATGCTGCGTCCCTCAAGCTTGGGCTGCTTGTCGATATTGGCGATCTCCGAGCACTTGGCCGCAAAGTCCCTCAAAAGGACCTCGCCTATCTCTGTGTGCGCCATTTCACGGCCGCGGAAACGGACAGACGCCTTGACTCTGTCGCCGTCAGAAAGGAACTTCTGGGCATTCTTGAGCTTGGTGTTGAAGTCATTGGTATCAATACCGGGAGACATGCGAATCTCCTTTATCTCAATGACCCGCTGGTTCTTCTTTGCTTCCTTCTCCTTCTTGGTCTGCTCAAAACGGAACTTGCCATAGTCCATAATGCGGCAGACAGGGGGGGTGGAGCCCGGAGCGATCTTGACCAGGTCAAGCTCATGCTCGATGGCTACCTCAAGAGCTTTCTGCGCGGACATAATGCCCAGCTGCTCGCCCTCGGGACCTATCAGGCGGACTTCCTTGTCAATAATCTCCTCGTTGATTTGATGAACAGCGTTTGCGATCTGAAACACCTCCGGTAAACAGCACAAAAATTAATAAATACAAAAGCGCGGATGCACAGCATCCGCGCGTAAAAACACATTTGCCCCCTATCGGGGTGTGTTCCTATTGACCTCGGCCGACCAGAATGCCGCCGGGTGAGGCTGGTGGATGCCATACCTTCTTTGTTTTAGCTTTGTTATTATAAGCGTTCGTGTTCCGCTTGTCAAGCCTTTCCCGTGATATTTTCATTTTTTTTCGTGAGCTTTCCTACAGTGCGATACACCGCTGCGCTTAGCAGATGCAGTAGCCATGCAAGCACCATAACTACAGCCAGCACTGCAAGGTTCACCACCGCGTCTGGCACGACGCCCTTGAGTGCTTCGACCGTCAGCCCTCCAAAATACTCCTGCACACAATAAAATTCAAGGCTTATGCGCCCGATGAAGCCCACCACCTCGTTCAAGGCTCGTGTAAAGTGACACAGCGTATCAAAACGCGAGAAAACCTCCGCCAGCAGTACGCACAGCCCCGGCGCTGCGAGCAGGTTTGGCAGGCCGCAATTCGACTCCGGTACAAGCAGCGTAAGCCCTCTGAAATGACACATAAAGCTTAGCGTAAGTCCCGCCGCAAGCATTGCCGTCGCAATAATGTTCACTGTGCGGCGCGTGAGACCGCAGCCGTTTTGCTGCATCCAGCCGATTAGTACGCCAAATACGAAAACCGGTATCCTGTTTATAAAACCGTAGAGTTGATAGTTTATTTTCCCGACTGGCAACAGCGACAGCACGAACCACGCCGTCGCAAAGCACAGTGTGAACATCGGCTTTGACTTTGCTTGGGAAAAGACGCGCCAGTAGAGTGGGAACACGATGTAGAGTGTAGCGATTGCAGTAACGAACCACAGGAAAAAATACATATTCCCGGTGTAGAAGTTCAACCCGCTTATGACTATAAGGAAACCGTCAAAGCCCCAGTTCTCGGCAAATGCACGCACCACGGCAATAACTAGCACTGGAACGGCAAGCTTTTTAAAGCGACGCAGATAGAACCCGCCAAGACTGTACTTTGATATAGCGTAGGTAAGCCCCATACCGGAGAAGAAGAAAAACATGTCCACGCCGATAACGGCCTCGCGCAACGTTATGTTCTCAACATAGAACAGCACCGGCTGCACATCTTTTGCAAACAGGGGCTGCCACATGTGGAACGCAAGTATCCACAGCGCCGCTACGCCGAGGATAGGGCTTCTGTATCTGTTTATGAGCGCAAGCGTGTTGTCGTTAGTCATATGTACCTCAAAAGGATCTACCCTCTCCGCGTGATAAAAATACCTGTCCGGGGAATGATAACAGGGCAGGGCAAATATAAAACGCGGAGTTGATAGCGTGTTTTCGGAATATATTACAGTTTTTACCCTCGGCGGACTACTTTACGGAGCCATTGAGATACTCTGGCGCGGCTGGACGCACTGGACAATGCTCATCTGCGGCGGCATATGCTTCACGCTGATATACTGCGTTGACAGCGTTCCAATGCCGCTGCGCAGAAAATGCATACTCTGCGCGGCGCTGGTCACAACTGTAGAATTTCTAACCGGCTGCATTGTAAATCTGCGTCTGGGCATGATGGTGTGGGACTATTCTGCGCTGCCGTACAACGTTCTCGGGCAGATCTGCCCGTATTTCACGCTGATATGGCTCGTCCTGTCGCTGCCGGGGCTGTGGCTCTGCCGCAGGCTGCGAAAAAGCCTCAGAGCCTCTCAGTAATTTTCGTCGGGCGCGCCCTCGGCCTTCTCCTGCTCCATTGCGAGCTTCACTATGCGGCTCGTACCCAGACGCTCGGCGCCAAGCTCGATAAAGTCCTCGGCATCCTGCAGGCTGGAGATACCGCCGGCAGCCTTGACCTTGACGCTCTCCGGGCAGTTTTCGCGCATGAGCCTGACGTCCTCGCGCGTCGCGCCGCCCTTGGAAAAGCCGGTCGAGGTCTTTATAAAGTCAGCCCCGCAATCGGAGACGATCCTGCACATTCTGATCTTCTCATCCTCGGTGAGCAGGCAGCACTCGATTATGACCTTGAGAATATGGCCGCGCGTAGCCTCGCGCACAGCGGATATATCCTTTGCTACCGCATCCCAGCAGCCGTCCTTGACCATGGAGAGATTTATGACCATATCTATCTCATCCGCGCCGTTTTTTACGGCATCGGCGGCCTCAAAGGCTTTGGCCGCAGTGGTCATGTAGCCGTTGGGGAAGCCTATGACCGTGCATATTTTCATTCTGCCGTTGACATAGCGCTTTGCGCCGGAAACGTGGCAGGGCGGGATACATACGCTTGCGCAGTTATACTTTATCGCCTGGTCGCAGAGCTTTCTGATCTCCTCGCTCGTGCAGTCGACGCGCAGGAGGGTGTGGTCGCATTTTTCCAGTATATCCTTGATGTCCATAATATGGCTCCTTTTCATATATAGTACTAACATTATATACGTTTCGCGGGACATAATCAAGTGCGCGTCCGGAATATGATTGACTATCTCAAAGAAAAGGACGGCTCCGACCATGGACATGATATACGAAAACAATTACACCCGACTCTGCGGCACGCTTGCCGGTGCCCCGGCCTATTCCCACACCGGGCGCGGGCAGGTATTCTATTCCTTCCCTCTTGAAGTTCGCCGGCTCTCCGGCAATACCGATACCGTCAACATCGTCGTCAGCCGCGAGCTGCTCGAGCAGACGGAGCTGTGCGAAGCGGAGCATATCGCCGTCACCGGCCAGCTGCGCACCTTCAATAACCGCCGCGGCGTCGGGGCAAAGCTTGTGATAACAGTGTTCGCAAAGGAGCTGTTCTTCTGCGATGAACCGGACTGCAACGAGGTGTATCTGCGCGGTACACTCTGCAAGCCGCCGAACCTGCGCACGACGCCGATGGGG